>MDTE01183721.1_pt1 | contig 173929 bp, 188 predicted proteins | sample 811231 | NCBI WGS metagenome assembly MDTE01 (sample SAMN05326651, study PRJNA326480) | marine metagenome | isolation source: seawater | place: Indian Ocean: Red Sea | collected 2010 | reverse complement strand
GGGAAAATTGTTAAATTTAGAAAATCGTGTTTATTTAACATAGTACTGATATGGTATATTAGACTAAATAATAAAGAAATAAATTTATTTACAAAACGTCTGTAAAAATATGAGTGCAAAACAAAAAATAATTATGGGAATGGGTAACGCAGTGTTGGATGTATTAATTCCATGCGACGATCATGAAATCATGCAAATGAAATTAAAAAAGGGAATTATGACTGTAGTAGAAAAAGATGAATCTTCGGTAATTTTAGAAAAAGTAAAAGCCATCAAAAAAACTTCTGGGGGCTCTGTTGCAAATTCAATCGTTGGAATTTCTGAATTAGGTGGAGATGCTGTTTTTTGTGGGAGAGTTAAAGAAGATGATTTAGGCATTGAGTTTATAAGAGATATTGAAAAAGCAAAAGTAAGATTTTTGTGCAAGCCATCAAAAGATGGAATTCCAACAGCTAAATGTTTGATTTTTATTACTCCGGATGGAGAAAGAACAATGCAAACCTTTCTTGGGGCAAGTGTTAATCTATCCGAAAATGATATAATTGAATCACATTTCAAAAATGTAAGCATGCTATTTATTGAAGGATATTTGTGGAGCTCTGAGTCTGCTCGAAAAGCAATTAAAAAAGCGGTGCAAATTGCAAAAAACTTTAAAATAAAAGTAATTTTTTCATTATCAGATCCTCAGCTAGTAAAATCTTTTAGAAATGAATTTCTTGATTTTATAAAATTAGACACAGACATTGTCATTGGAAATAATGTAGAATTTTGCGCACTTTACAATCTAAATAATGATAATCAAATTCAAACAATTTTAACTGAACACTCAAATAAAGTGAATGTTGTAACAACTGGTAAAGAAGGGGCTTTTTGCGTATTAAATCAAGAAGTTATAAAAGTAAATGCAATTGCAAATATACCCATTATTGATACTACTGGAGCAGGTGATCTTTTTGCAGCCGGATTTATTAATTCATATAATAATGGATTGTCAATTGAAAGATCATTACAAAACGGGTGCGAACTAGCAGCAAAAATTATTCAACAATTTGGTGCTAGACTAGAAAAATCATAAAATAAAAAACAGCTAAAAAACATAAATTATCCTATTTTACGCAATAACTTATTAATAGTTTCTTTAACGACAGAAACCGGAATATTCTCTATTTTTGTAGAGTTCGAAAATTGGAATGCCTCTATTGGTATGTTAATTTTAGAATTATACGGCTGAAACTTTGATGCTTTTGTTGGGCCAAATAATGTCATCATAGGAATATCTGAGATGGATAATAAATGGCCACAACCAGAATCATTCGCTATTCCAAATAGACTGTGTTTCGATAAAAAATATGTATGTGCAGCAGTTGGAGTTTTAATCAATTTATTTTGTAGAGGAAAAATAGAAAAAGGTACTTCCCTTTTTAATTGTTCATAGTCCTTCAATTCATTTGGTCCAAGAAAGAAAACAGGAATAAGTTTTTTACTGTATAAATATTTTGCTATTTCAATGTAATTTTTTAGTGGCCAGCATTTTTTTTCAACTGAAGCACCAGGACAGATTGAAACTTTTTTCTGTAAAGTTTTATGAAAAATTTTTTTGGTTAATTCTTTAGTATGTCTATTTGCTTTTATAATTGGTAACCTTAATTTATTTGATGCACCTATCAATTGACCTAGGCTAAATAATTGCTTTGTTAAGTTTGTCTTTGACTTTTCCGCTGGTTTAATGTCTGAAAATAAGAAATTAGCTGTTTGAGAAATAAATAATTTTGTCTTTAATTTTTTTAATATAAGAGTTGTTAGAACTCTTTTTTGTGTATCAATAATGATATCAAACTCTTCTTTTATTTTTGGTGGTTTAAACAATTCAATTACTCTAGACCCTATATTTTGATTTTCCAAAATTTCATCAATTAAATTATCAGAAATAAAACTCAAGGAATTATTGAAAACTGTCTCGCCCTTACCTGCAAGCCACGTGATTTTGGCATTTGGGAAACGAGCTCTGATAGACTGTATTAAAGGTACTTTAATTAGTGCATCACCAAGCAAATCAAGGCCAACATAAATTAATATTTTTTTTTTTGTCAAATCTTTTTTTTCAGGCCTTTTAATATTTTCATCAAATACCCAAGTCTTTAAAACTTCATTTTTTACCATCTTTGTTGAGGGATTAGGTGTTACGTAGGAAAGCAAAAATTTTATAAAACTTAATGAAAAAAAAGAGTATCCAAGATTTCTTCTTTTCCATTTCCAACATCTTCTAAGAATATTATTTAAGACTTTTTTTTGTAATACTTTGTCAATAGAGGTATTTTCAGTCAAAAAATTTAAAGTTACCACTGATAAATCATGCAGTGTTTGAGCATGATTATTGATTATTCTATTTGTACGATTTTTTGGAGCACAACAAATAATAGTTTTATTAAGTCCGATTATAAATTTCTTCTTATGCTTTAGAAAATAACCAGACACCCTTAGTGGTATAGAAAAATCTTGCACAAATACTTTATCGTCAGCGCCAGATATATTTTTTAATACAGATGTTTTTATCATCATATTGCTTGAACCACCCCATCCACGGGATATTATCTCATGAAATGCATTTTTGAATATTTTTGTAGGATATCGTCTGGTATTAAATTTATATTTAGTGTGATTAGATTTCCATATCCAGTGCCCATACATTAAATCAAGGTTATGAGTATCCATTTCGTTTTTCATAAAAGTAGAGATATTAGGCGAAAGTACATCATCTCCATCTAGAAACTTTACGTGTGAATATTTTATATATCTAATACAATTATTTATGGCTACACTCGGACCGGTGTTTTCCTGAGTTATAACTTTGTAGTCAATGTTATTCTTTTGTTGAAGAGCTCTTTTTACATACTCCAAAGATTTATCAGTTGATCCATCGTCAATAATTATTAGTTGATTATTTTTTTTTAAGTATTTGAAAACAGATTCCAGTGTATCAACTATAAAGCTTTCTTTGTTGTAAAGTGTGATTAAAAAAGAAATACCACTTGGAAAATTCATGTTTAAGTTTAGAAAAATTTTTTTAAATGCACAATAGCATTATAGTCTATTCGAGATCTAGAGAGTATCCTGCAGATCTGACCGTACGGATAGCATCTGGAAGGTTCGGTAAGTTAATAGCTTTTCTTAACCTTCGTATGTGAGTATCAACTGTTCGAAACTCAACAAATATTCCATGACCCCAAACTGAATCTAAAAGTTGTTCTCTACTAAACACTCTTTTTGGATTTTCCATAAAAAATTTTAAAAGTTTAAATTCGGTTGGTCCTAAATTAATTCTTTTTTTATCTCTATATGCTTTGTGTTCTTTTAGATCTAAAAAGAGATCAGACACAATTAAACTTAAATTATTACTCTTATTTCTTGAATGTCGTCTCAGAAGTGCATTAATTCTTGCAATTAATTCATTTGGGCTAAAAGGCTTTACCATATAATCATCAGCTCCCGCCTCAAGTCCAGTAATTTTATTGTCTTCATCCCCTTTTGCTGTAAGAAATATTATAGGTATATCTTTAGTCAATTTATTCTGTCTTATTTGTCTACATATTTCTAAACCTGATGGTTCAGGAATCATCCAATCTAGAATCAACAAATCAGGAATAAGCTCCTTAATAAGAATCAAGCCTTCTTCCCCTGTGCTCGCAGACTTAACATTAAATCCTTTTTTTTTGAGATTATATGTTATCATTGGAAGTAATGATTCGTCATCTTCAACTATAAGAATAGTATTTCCCAATTTATCTAACTTTCCCAGAAATACTATAACGCACTTCTTTTGAAATATTTTTAACTAGGTCACCAATTCTTTCAAACTCCTTAGCAATAAAATTAATTTCTATAAAAAACTTGCATTCCTTTTGCTCATTGCTCTTTGATATATCGTCCAGGTTTTTCTTACAAATTTCAGAAAATAATTCGTTGCAAAGCATATCTTTCCTTAAAACTTCTTTTGCCATTTCATTGGAAGGTTCTTTATAAAGTTTGATAACTGTTGAAAAATTCTCACCAACAAGTTTTCCAAGTGCTTCTAAGTCCATCTTGCTTGAAAAATATTCAGGAATTTTAATTTGATGGTCAATTTTTTTAGTTATATTGACTATATGGTCGGCTATTCTCTCTAAAATACCAGATATTTTTAAGGTGATAAGAACGGTCCTGAGGTCATCAGCCATTGGCTGACGTTTACTCAGAACATTTAAGGCGAATGATCTTAATTTTTTTTCTAGCTTGTTAATTTCTTCTTCTGTTCTAAAAATACCATTAATTAGATTTGTATTTTTACTCGACACCAGACCAACTACATCGACAAGTAATTTATCAATGTATATAGACATTTCTCCAATCATTGTTTTACATTGATCTAAATCTAAATCATAATTTGTTACAATATGTTTTTCCACGTTATTTTTATCCTATCCTTCCTGTTATGTAGTCTTGTGTTTGTTTATTTTTAGGATTTTGAAAAATTTTTGATGTTTCTCCAAATTCAATTAAATTCCCCATATGAAAATATGCAGTTTGTTGTGACACACGAGCTGCCTGTTGCATTGAATGAGTTACTATAACGATTGTATAATTTTGCATTAACTCATCAATTAATTCCTCAATAACTGCTGTTGCAATAGGATCAAGTGCAGAACATGGTTCATCCATTAAAATTATTTCAGGACTCACAGCAATTGCTCGAGCAATACAAAGTCTTTGTTGCTGTCCTCCAGAAAGTGAGGTTCCTGGTTCATTCATTCTATCCTTAACTTCATTAAATAGTCCTGCTTTTTGCAAACTTCTTACAACCAAATCTTCAAGCTCTTCTTTGCTATTCGTTAAGCCGTGTATTTGAGGACCGTATGCAACATTGTCAAAAATACTTTTAGGAAATGGATTAGGCTTTTGAAAAACCATTCCAACTCTCGCTCTTAGTAAAACTGGATCAAGTGTAGCTTTATAAATATCATCGTTGTCTATCAAAACTTTTCCAGTTATTCGGCAGATATCAATTGTATCGTTCATTCTATTGATGCATCTCAAAAAAGTTGACTTTCCGCATCCACTTGGACCGATCAGAGAAGTAACCTGATTTTCAAAAATTTCTAAATTTACATCTTTAATAGCTTGCTTGTCTCCATAAAAAACACTTACTTTTTTTGTTAATACTTTTATGTTTTTTTTATTTACCATTTTTTCTCAAACTTTTTTCTAATTATAACAGCAAAACTATTCATTAATATTAAAAACGTTAACAATACAAGCACACCAGCGGCGGTTAATTCAACAAAGCCCCTTGCAGCTGTACTTTTCCACAAATATATTTGAACTGGAAGAACAGTTGAAGAGTCTAAAAATGATTCTGGTACGTCAACAATAAATGCAACCATTCCAATCATTAATAGGGGAGCAGACTCTCCTAAGGCTTGAGACATCCCGATTATTGTTCCAGTTGATATTCCCGGCATTGAAAGTGGAAGTACGTGATGTGTCACAGTTTGCATTTTGGTGGCACCCATGCCAATAGCTGCTTCTCTTATTGAGGGGGGCACTGCTTTTAAAGAAGCTCTTGTTGCAATAATTATTGTTGGTAATGTCATAAGAGCTAGAACCATCCCACCAACAAGTGGAGCCGATCTCGGAAGATGCATAACATTGAGGAATATTGCTAAACCTAGTAGTCCAAAAATAATTGACGGAACAGCAGCAAGGTTATTAATATTTACTTCAATGAAGTGAGTAAATCTATTTTTTGGAGCTAGTTCCTCCAAAAAAACACCAGCTGCAACTGCAATTGGGAATGACAATAATAATGTTACAAAAAGAGTAAAAAAAGACCCCATTACTGATCCCCAAATTCCCGCTTGTTCAGGTTCAGTTGAATCAGCAGCAGTAAAAAATATTTTATTGAAGCCAAACTTAACTCTATTATCTTTTTTCAATTCGTTAAACCAAAATAATTGCTGATTTGAAATCAATCGGTCTTCTTCTGCAAAATCAATCATTTCAGGGTTTTTGTTAATTACATCATATTTTGATGAGGATTTTAGCCAAAACTCTTTTTTTGTGTTCATAAGAGATATGTCATTAGTAAGCGTTCTCATCAAATTTTCTTGTTCAGAACTTGAAATCATACTTAGTAGATCTCTCTGATCATTTCGTGTTTTTACATCAGGAAAAAAATTTAATAGTGAGGCTTTGATCAGTGTTTGGTAGTTTGCATTTTCAATTTCGGTAATTTTTCCAGAATTACTTGGATCAAGTATTTTTGAATCGAAAAATATATCAAGTTTAATTTGAGTTGAAACGAATGCCTTCTTACCCTCATTTATTATTGAGAACAAAATTATAACAAGAAAACTAATAGCAGATATAATTCCCAATAATCCCATAAGTCTGAATGTGCTTTCAGACCTATTTCTTTTCTTTAATGATTTGGCAATAATCCTTGTATTTTTATTCATATTTTTCTCTATATTTGTGAACAATTCTAAGTGCAAAAAGATTTAGCATTAATGTCACAACAAACAATGTGATCCCAAGCGCAAATGCTGCTAATGTTTTAGCACTATCAAATTCCTGATCACCGATTAACAAAGTTACAATTTGAACGGTAACTGTGGTAACTGCTTCTAAAGGATTTGCCGTAAGATTAGCGGCAATACCGGCCGCCATTACAACAATCATTGTTTCCCCAACAGCTCTTGATACCGCTAGTAATATTGCCCCAACAATTCCAGGAAGTGCTGCGGGTAATATTACTTTTTTAACTGTTTCTGATTTTGTAGCTCCCATAGCATATGAACCATCTTTAAGATTTTGAGGCACCGCAGACATAACATCATCTGATAAAGAAGAAATGAATGGAATTATCATAATACCCATCACACTCCCTGCAGCAAGAGCGCTTTCTGATGCAATATTAAGCGAGAAAACATCCCCTAATCCTTTCAGAAAAGGCCCTACGGTTATTGCTGCAAAAAATCCATAGACTACAGTTGGAACTCCTGCCAATATCTCTAAAATAGGTTTGATTATACTTCTTGTCATGGGAGATGCGTACTGGGATAAGAAAATAGCCGAAGTTAAGCCAACTGGGATCGCAACAGTCATTGCGATTATGGTAATTAAGAGAGTGCCTGCGAAAATTGGGATTGCACCAAAAGATCCCTGGCTTGCAACCTGATCTTCTCTAATAGCCATTTGAGGGCTCCAGGATAACCCAAACAAAAAATCAAATAGTGGTATTTTGTCAAAAAATCTTAAGGCTTCAAATATCAATGAAAACACTATGCCGATTGTTGTGACTATAGCAACAACTGAACAAACTAAAAGGATAGCTACATTATACTTTTCAACAACTTGTCGGGCTCTAAAAGCAGGGGCAATTTTCTTTATTGCAATAAAACTTAAAAAGCAACCTAAAGATAATATCCCTAGCAAAGTAAAGGTTTGAATTCTTTCTAAAGTTTGTTTTAAGTATACTGCTGCCTCAATAAGATTTTTATCTGTGCCAGGAAAAGGTCTTTCGATATTAATGGATTTAACTCTATCTACCAGCATTGATGTATTGCCAGGGAAATTTGTTATCGTATTCTCTGAGATAAAAGACAACACAATTGCATCCAAGATTAATGGCTTAGCGATATACCAAGTTAGAATTAATATGGTAGATGGTATGATTAACCAAAGAATGGCGTAAAAACTATAGTACTTCGGAAGGGATGGGAGCTTGAGATCTTTGTCTAGAGCATGGTTTACTCTTAAAGCTTTATTATTTCCATACCACGTTATAAAGGTTGCGATCAAAATAATTAAAACACAAAAAGAGCCAAGCCCCATACATTATCCTAAAGTTCTAGTTACTATTTTTTTAACACATTTCCGTCAAATTTAGTAAGACTTTTCCCTGCCTTTTCAAATTTAGCTCTATCAGATTCAGGTAGAGGTATAAGTCCTTTAGATACAAGGTATCCGTCACTACCAATCGCCTTAGCGTTTGTAAATTCAGCAACATATTGTTTTATACCTGGAATTACAGCCGCATGTGCATTCTTGATATAGAAAAACAATGAACGTGATACTGGGTATTCACCAGAAGAAATAGCTTCGAATTCTGGAAATACACCGTCAACTTTAGCTGCTTTTACTTTATCTCTGTTTTGATCAAGGAAAGAGTAACCAAAAACGCCAAGGGCACCAGGGTCCGCAACTAACTTTTCAATAATAAGGTTGTCATTTTCTCCTGCTTCAACATATGGTCCATCTTCTCTTATTGAACGACATTCCTTCTTATAAAGTTTTTTGTCTTTTTTCTTCAAGGCTTTTCTTCCAGGAAATTTTTTACAACCTCTTTCAATTGCTAATTCATTAAAAGCGTCTCTAGTACCGGAAGTAGGGGGAGGGCCAACTACCACAATTGGTGCATTTGGCAAAGCTGGATTTACCTCATTCCACATTTTATAGGGATTTGGTTTAACTGTGTCCCCATTAGGATCTGCGGGAACATCTTTGGCAAGTGCTAGATATATATCTTTGAGTGAAAGCTCAAGCATTGGTCCTGCCTTCGCATTAGCCATAGCAATACCATCGAAGCCTACTTTTATCTCAGTAATATCGGTAACTCCATTCTTTGAGCAATTTTTTACCTCTTTTGCTTTTATTCTTCTTGAAGCATTTGTAATATCAGGGTGTTCAGTACCTAAACCTTTGCAGAAAAGTTTTAGACCCCCGCCTGAGCCGGTTGATTCTATTACTGGGGTTTTAAAACCACTGGTTTTACCAAATCTTTCTGCAACTACAGTTGCAAAAGGATAAACAGTAGACGAACCCACGATTTGGATCTGATCACGAGCAAACGCAGAACCAGAAAATCCAAAAGCTATTAAACTAGCTGTAAGAATTGTTTTTTTCATTTTATTTCCTTTAATTAATGATTAAAGACTCAAAATACAAAACGTTAAAGATTAAATTATGACAGTTTTGTTACAATTTTATGACAATGAATTTAATGATTCTATTAATCCATATCTGAAAGATGATGGGTGAAAAACAAACACACAGTTACAAGTAAACATGCAGTTGCCAAACTTAAAGTCAGTCCACCTAATTGGTATGATATTCCGGATAGGAATGTTCCGACAAACCTTCCTGTTGCATTAGCCATGTAGTAAAACCCAACATCAAGAGAAACTGTTTTTTTTTCTGAAAAATGTAAAATCAAATAAGAATGAATGGACGAGTTAACAGCAAATATTCCACAAAAAATAAAAAGGCCAGAAAATAAAAAAATCTTTGTCAGAAAAATTTCACTAAAAAGAAATAATAAAAAAGTTAATATGATTAAATTAACTAGAAGGTAGAAAATCCAATTTTTTGAGATATCAACTAAGTTAATTTTTTTACTATCCTCTTTTAAGAATAATTTTGGTGAGTTAGCTTGAATTATTCCGTACAGAATTACCCATGCTGCCATAAAGCTACCAATAATGAAGAAAGCTTTTTTATTCCCATCTACCGAACCATCCGAAAAAATACTGTAGAAAAAAATAGGTAATCCAACTACAAACCAAACATCACGAGCTCCAAACAAAAAAATTCTCGCTGCAGATAGAAAATTTATGTTTTTGGATTTTGAAAATACATCAAATAGCTTTACTTTATTATTTTTATTTAAAAGGTCATCTTTCAACAAAAACAAACTACATATTAAAACAAAGAAAACAATTACAACCATCGTAATCAATGAGTTATAAAAACCTATCGTTGCTAATAATACACAGCCTAATAAAAATCCGAAACCTTTTACGGCATTTTTCGAACCTGTTAAGATTGCCACCCATCTAAATAGGCTCGATTGATTATTTGGCGCTAAGAGTTTTACTGCTGATTTAGACGACATTTTTGTTAAATCTTTTGCAACACCACTAAATCCTTGAACGATTAAAATATAAAAAATCGAAAAGTTTTGAGTCCAATTTTCATTGAATTGTGATAGAGAGTAAAGAGATATAATTTGAACAGTCAAACCTGCATATAAAGTGAACTTAAGACCGTATCGAGCAGCCAAATATCCAGCTAAAGGATTTGTAAAAATCCCGGCTAACTCATAAAATAGAAATAAATATGCGAGTTGTAGTGGAGAAAAACCATTTTGATGAAAATGAAGTAAAACTAACATTCTCAGTGCCCCATCACTGAGCATAAATACCCAGTAACCAGAGGTGACTATCAAATAAGTGAATTGTTGTTTAGACAAAGAAATCATAAAGATGCACTAATATATTCAAGAATATCAACCATCCTTTTTGCATAAGCGATTTCATTATCATACCATGCATACACCTTTAATTGCCTTTTATTAATTACCATTGTTGAATATGCATCAACCACAGCTGACCGCTCATCATTGACGAAGTCTGCAGAAACTAGTTGAGCTTCTTCGTAGCCTAAGATGTCCTTAAGATAACTTTTAGAGGCTTCTTTAAAGAGATTATTAACCTCTGACTCAGACGTATCTCTTTTAACTTCAAAAACACAATCTGTTAACGAAGAATTGAGTAATGGAACTCTTACTGCATGTCCATTAAGTTTTCCTTTTAGTTCAGGATAAATTAGAGAAATTGCACTTGCACTTCCTGTAGTGGTTGGAATCATTGAATTTAATGAGGATCTTGATCTTCTGAGATCTTTGCCCGGTCTGTCAACCAAAGTTTGAGAATTAGTTGCATTGTGAATAGTTGTGATTGAACCGTGAATTATTCCTATATTACTGTGAATAACTTTAATTATTGGGGCTAAACAATTAGTCGTGCAACTTGCAGCTGTTATCACTTTATGTGTTTTTGGATTATATACCTCATGATTAACTCCATATACGAGGTTTGCAACTTCCTTTTCTTTAATCGGAGCAGATACAATTACTTTTTTTACCCCTTTATCAAAGTAAGGCTTTAGCTTTTGTTGTGATTTATATACTCCAGTACAATCTAAAATAATATCAATGCCATCTAGTTTTAGCTCTTCGATTTTATTGTAGCCAGTGAAAAGTAATTTACTCTCATCAATTGAGATGGTTGTGGCATTGTTTGAAAAATCTGCATTCCACTTTCCATGTACAGTATCAAATTCAAGTAAATGTCGATGGATTTCAATATTTCCGACTGAATCATTAATCCACTCTGGCTTAACATTTTTACTTATTAGGAATTTAAGAACATATTTTCCTATTCTACCAATTCCATTTATTCCGATTTTAATCATTAAAAATCTCTACCTTTTTACTATTACCGTTTTATGACAACTATTATCACTTTTAAAAGGATAATTTAATAAATTTTGAAGTTAGTAAAATAGACCTTGCTCAAAACATTCCTCAATATTATATTGAGTTTCGCTTAATAATTGATCAATCTGAAAATTATAAAATTAATTTATATTAAAGGAGAAAATGAATGAGTGATAAATTCTGTATGAGAGTAGGTGAGGCTTTAGTTGCAGGAGGCCCACCAGGTACAGCTGCAGAGCCTGAAGTCGTAATTGGAGAATTAAATGGACCATTTGGTACTGCTTTTGCGAATTTAATTGGAAATCAATCTGCTGGACACTCCAAGGTTTTGGCAATAATGAATACTGACATTATGGTTAGGCCAGCAACATTAATGGTTAGTAAAGTTACTGTAAAAGATAATAAATATACAAACATTCTTATGGGAACAGTACAAGGTGCTACTGCTAATGGTGTTCTTGACTGTGTGAGAGAAGGCGTTATCCCAAGGCAGATAGTTAATGACATTGGAATAATAGTATCTGTGTGGCTAAACCCATCTGTTTCAAAAGATAAAAACTTAGATCATAAACAGTTATTCGAAATTCATAGAAAAGCTACATTTAGCGCGATTAAAAAAGCAATAAATAATGAACCTAGTATAGATTGGCTTTTAGAGAATCAGGATAAAATAATACACAAGTATTTCCAAATGGGACTAGATGGAAAATTATAATACGCAATTTATGCATGTTACGCATTATTTGCAATAATTTGCAAAATACAAATTAATTAAAGGTTTTATGAGATTTTTTCCTTAAGCTCGATAGCATAACATGCAAGTTTTATATATTTTGGAATTTTGACTGATTTTTCACCTTTTTTGCCCTTCTCGTAATATTGAATCATTCTAATTTTCAAGCCAAGTTTATTGGCAGCTTCTTTTTGAGAGAACTTTAAATTTTTTCTCCAGATTTTAAATTCAGCAGAGTTCATAAATTTTAATTAACTAACAAAAAATATTTTCAAAACTATTACTGCAAAAATTGCGTTCTTTGGTTGACAAAACGCAATAAGTGCATTAATTTATTACATTAATGTTACAATTATGTTACATTAGTATGACAAAAAGGGAAGTTATGAGTTATTTTTATTTTTGGAAATCATTTTGGTTTTAAAGCATAAAGATGGATAAGGTTGTGTAGATGAAGTGGATGATGCTTTACTTAACTGTTCTTGGCCCCTTGCATAACAGTGCTGGGCTCCTTGAATCTGTTGAACTTGTTCTTAATAAAGAATATTCTTCTAAATCAGAATGTATTACTGTAAGCAGTATAATTAACGGCGTAAATGCATATCCAGTCTCTATAGTTTCTGGTATTTCTTTGAAGAAAAGAATTGCAACATGTATTGAACTAAGCTCAAAAAATCAAAATCTAGTGATTGCTTATAATAATGGGAATACTAATCCTTTAAGAACTGAGTTAGAAATTGAAAAAAAAATTGGAAATTACTTTTCACTGTTTTCCCAATAATTAATAACATAACTATTCAAATTTAGATAAGTTAGTATAATAAAACTGTTATGCTTCAACTATACTTAATGAGACACGCTAAATCTGATTGGAATAATTATGATGGAGATGACCTCAAAAGAAAAGTGTCCCCAATTGGGGAAAAAAAAACTAAGTTAACAAAAGAATTTATATTAAGTAAAAATTTTTTGCCTGATCATGTTTGGTGTTCGCCGTCAATAAGAACAAAAGAAACATTAGAAATACTAGCTAATATTTTTTCAGATAAAATAAATATTGAATTCATAGATCAACTTTATAATCACGGAATGGAAACAATAGATACATTAATTATTAAATCAGAAATATATAAAAAAAACACTTCAGTAAAAAAACTTTTGGTTATTGGCCATGAACCATTTATGTCAAACTCGGTTCAGGCTTTAACAAAAGATAGAGATAATCTTAGTGTTAAATCTGCACTAAATAAATTCTCAACGTCGAGCTTTTTCGCTTTTCAATTTAATACAGATTCTTGGTATGAGATTTCGGAATTTAATTCAGAACCACTTACCCACTTTAGACCAAAATTATAATTTGCGGAATATTATTTTACTGCTTTTTAATCCAATTGATTTTGCAGCATTGTTTAACCCACGATTTATAGAATCACTTGCAAATAGATATTTTTTTTTAGTAACAATTAGTTCCAGTCTTAATCCATTTTTTTTTAAAAAACAATAATTTAGGTTTTTATCGGAGATTCCTGCTGTTATATGATAGCATAATCTTAAGCATTGGCCAAAGAACAAGAGTTCTTGAACTTCTTCATTATTAAGTTTTTTCGCCATCTCTTTGGCCACTGCATCTTTAAGTCCATTAGAATGCCTAAAATACATCAATAGAGAAAGTTTCAACCTTTGATCTCTCGTAATTAATGAAAATGGATAATAAAAGATTTTCTCTATCGTATGAATTCGCCTAATTTCAGGATGAATGTCTCTTGCAATATTTAATAACATGCATGCAGATAGGGTAATTTTGGGATCGATTTTAATTTTATAATTCTCTAAAAATTTTAAAATCCATTTATGAGTTTTTTTTACCATTTTTTTTGAGATGGAAGACTGTGATAGTCTTTTAACTTGCTCAAAAAAAGGATCCACTTTTTTTTTATTTTGTATGTTTTCATATATCAATCCTTCTCTGATACCAAAACTTGTAAAAAATATATTTCTAATCTTTGAAATTTTCGACAATTCCTTTAAAACTTTAAAAGCGTATGGGATTGTATTTTTTCTAGAGTTTGAAAGCTTTCTAAGAAGGGCCTCGTTTACAGATTTTTTGACGAATATTTTTTTTTCTATGGTGTCAAAAAAATCATTATTCTGAATTTTATAATCCTGTATTAGAGGATGTTTTATTTTAGTAATATGCATATGGATTTTAGCCAAGGCCCTACAATTTCCGCCAATTAAATATAAATCTTGTATTCCCAAATTCCTAAGTCCTTGAACCAAGTTCAGTTGTTTTTTTATATGATATGATACTTCTTTAGAATGAGCGGTACCAATTTCTTGAAGAAATATATGACCTAATGGTAGCGAGGCAATAAAATTTGTTTTCTTATTCCTAACTAAAGAAAGCTCTAAAGAACCTCCACCTAGATCGGATACTAGTCCATCTGTAATATCATAGCTAAATTTTATGCTTTGAACCCCTAATTCTGCCTCTTTTTTCTCAGATAAAATATTTAGTTTAGTAGAGGTTTTTTCTTGAAGTACCTGTTGAATTTTTTTTTTATTTTCGGCATTCCTTATTGCAGCGGTAGCTAATATGCATGGAGTAGTTTTAGTAAAACTTAAGGACAATTTCATAAACCTTTTTATTTGACTAATGAGAAGTTTTAATGATTTGTCAGAAACTTTCCCAGTATTACTAACCTCATTGCCAATGTTAGTAATTATTTTTTCATTAAACAATGTTTTGGGGATAAACGATAAATTTTCATATACAACCAAGCGAATAGAAAAACTTCCAATTTCTATTATTGAGAATAATGAGTCCAATTTGCCTTTAGTATTAAGATGAATTTTTTGGTTTAAGTTCATAAAAACTCTAATAGTATGTGATGAAATTATTTAGTATACGTTTGAAAAAAATAATGGAAAGGAAATCTTGTGATTAATTTTTATTTAAAATGGTCTGGAACAGCATTAGTTTTGAGTGGCATTCTGCTACATAATCTTAATATTTTTCCACTCAACATAATTATTCATCTGATCGGTGTGATTGCTTGGTCGATTTACGGTTGGAAAATCAAAGATAAAGCAATTATCACAAACTTTGGTTTGCAAATACCAATTTTTATATTTGGAATTTTAAATTTCCTTAATACGAATTTTAATTTTTTTTAAACTACAGTTTTTATTACAATATTCAGAATGAGCAAAAAAAACGGCATCATAATTTATATTATTTAGCCGTTTTTATTGACTTTAAAGAAGAACTTAAAATTTTAGATGTAATCTAGTTTGCAGAGAAAACGGATTGTATTCAGCTGAATGACGTGCTTCAACACCAGCAGCAGTTAATCCGTTCCTATAAAAACCCTTTGCTCCATCAATCATTAACCTTACATTAGAATTAAAATAATGATTAATTCCAAAATGAGCTATATGACCTGCTGTTGATTTAGCAATAGTAGCCTCACTGTGTGTAGCGTCGATTTTCTCGTACATAACTTTTAGAGCCGTACAACCAAATTTGGCTTTACACTTAACACCACCTATTTTACCTTTTTTATCGCTAATTTTGACGTTAGCACCTCCAGTTACAAAATAGTGAGCAAATAATGAACCACCGTGAAACTTAGCATCACCAAAATTTATATTAAGAGTAATGTCATCATCTCGAGTAGCCTTCATATAATAATATTCACCAGCAATAAACAACGGACCATCAGTATAAGCGAATTGTGGACCTCCATATGAATAAGATGATATATCAACAAGATCCGAATCAATAACTTTATCGCCTAGAGTGTGAACTCCTTGAGCTCTTGCTTCAAACTTCCTAGACACAAGATCCCCACCAACAAATGTTTCGTGAGTAAATGAACCACCAACCATAACTTGATTTTTCTTTCCAAGTTTTTGTGTATAGTGTGCAGCTACTGAAATGTTATAATCATTATCTTGAGCGGCAGCACCTGCATTTTCTTGTTCTTGTCTCCAGGCACCCTCATCACCCCATGTTAATGATAGGGCTAAATGAAACGGGTTACCAAATGCTCCACCAGTGTCATAATGAACGCCCATTCTATGAGCCAGATTAGCTACTTCATTATACATAGGCCTTTCCATAAAAAGGAGACTATTTGAACTAGTATTTTCCCACATTCCTCCAGCAGATTTGGCATTACCAAATTTGAAGGTACCAATTCCCTTAATCTTTTTAGAAATAAAAGCATCTTTTACATCAACCCCTTTGCCACTTGTATTAGAGTTATCTGAAATTGTTTCAGCGAAATCAGGTTGAAAAGCAACTCCCCATCCATCACCAACATTAGCTTTTATGGAAAAACGTAATCTTCTAAATTCAGAACCAAATGTTTGTGTGTTGGAGGCTGAATTAATTTGGTCAGAGTTAGTTATGTAGGTTAAATCGTACATAATCCTTCCCTTCATTTGGAATGAGTATTTACCATCAGTACTTTCAATACTGAGCCCCTTACCTTTCTTAAAATAAGCCTTACTTTTTTCTTTTGACATTTCTTGCTTAAGCTCAAGCACTGCATTCTGTAATGCATCGATTTGAGCTTGATCAGCATGAGCAGCGTTGAACATTGCTGCTACTCCTACACCAGAAAAAGCTGCAATAGTACCAAATATTTTTTTCATTTTTAAAATCCTTTTTTGTAATTAAATTCAATTTTATTTATTTACGAAATTCTTATGGCAAATTTATGACAACTTTAAATAAGCTACATTTATAGAACAAAAAAAAGGTTTATTGTTGCTTTTATACAACGCTGTTTGGCATACAGACACTAAATGTTGAACCTTTGCCAACCTCACTCTCAACTTTTAGCTGTGCATTATGTCTTTTTAGAATATGTTTAACAATCGCGAGGCCAAGTCCTGTTGAATTGGTATTTTTATTTCTAGTAGATGAGACTCGGTAAAATCTATTTGTTAAAAAAGGTATATCCTTGCTATGGATACCTTGACCAAAGTCTTTCACTTGAAGCTCATGGTGGCGTTCTGAGCTTTTATATTTGACTTCTATTGATTTTTCAGACGAACCATACAGTATTGCGTTTTCTATAAGATTAGTCATAACCTTCCTTATTTCTTCATAGCTGCCATTGGCAATAATTGAGGTTCTAGGTTTTGTGAATTTTATAAGTTTTTTTTTCTTACCGCTTTCAAAAATTTGTTCTAAATCATCTAAAAGAAGTTTGATATCAAAATTTGTTTCAGGTATTTCATGTTCAAACCTTTCAATTTTAAATAAAGATAACATATCATCTACTAAAGCCTTCATCCGATAAATTTCCTTTTGGATAATTCTTAAAAATTTATTTCTTATCTTGGGATCATTTTTACCGACGCCTAATAATGTTTCGCAATAACCTTGTATTGATGAGATCGGTGTTCTTAGTTCATGACTAGCATTTGCAACAAACTCATTTTGCAAAATTTGAAATTTTTTTTCAGATGTTATGTTATAAAGCCTAATAAATATTAATTGTTGTTCTTGCTTTTTAAAAACAGTAGCCCAAGCATTAAATATTATATCTTTTTCATCAGTAACTCTTAACTCTGATGAATGATTTTGATTTTCAGATCTTACTTTTTTAATCAAATCATTTAATCCATAAATCGGAAAGGCTAACAAGACATTTTTTTCTACATAATTTTCACCACCAAGTAGGATCGTAGCCTCTTTATTAATTTCAACGATATTATTATTTGGATCAATAATGAGAAGTGGATCTGGAAAATCTTGGAAAAAATTTTGGAAAAAAAATATTGATCTATTTTTGGTCTGGATTACATCATTTTTTTCATTAAGAATTTTTGTTACTGAAAACACAAGTGGCTTAAAACTTAAAAAGAAAAAAAAATCCTTTTTCTCTAGATTGTCTGGATTGCTATTTAATAAATCTCTAAAGTTTTTAAAATCAATAAAGAATCTAATTAGTAAAAAACTAGTGATAGCTGCTAGGAAAATAAATACTACAATTATTTCTTTATGAATAAACATGAAAATGTTTAAATAATAATACACAAAATTAAAAAACAAAAGTCTAAATGCATCTTAAACAAATTAACTTAGATCGGATATTGAATAAAGAAACTGCTAATACTGGAAAAAAAACTACTCCTATGATGGAACAGTATCTTGAAGTTAAAAGCAGGCACAAAGACCACCTTCTTTTTTACCGAATGGGTGATTTTTACGAACTTTTCTTTGATGATGCAATAATAGCATCTAAAGAGTTAGGTATTACTCTTACCAAAAGAGGGAAGTATATGGATGAAGATATTCCAATGTGTGGAGTACCGTATCACGCTGCTGATTCGTACCTGTCAAGATTAATTAAGTCAGGATTTAAAATTGCCATAGCGGAACAATTAGAAGTTGAAGAAAATCAGAATCTTAAAAAAACGTACAACAAAATTTTTCCACGTGATGTTGTAAGAATCGTTACTCCAGGAACTATTTTAGAAGAACAACTTCTTGAATCCCATAATAATAATTATCTTTTATGCATTCATTCACATGAAGGAAAATATGTGCTCTCTTGGGTTGATATAACAACAGGTAACTTCAGGACAAAGAAATTAGATACAAAAAATATCAAAACAGAAATAAGCGAAAATTTTTTTAGGATAGACCCAAAAGAAATTATTCTATCAAAAAGAACAAAAGAAAATTTATTAATTTTTGATCAGCTCGATAAGTGGTCAAAATCTCTGACATTAATTCCTGAAATATATTTTGATGAACAAAATAATTTGGAAAAAATTGAAGGTGCGTTCAAAACCAAAAATATAAAATCTTTAGGTGAACTTTCTAAAGGCGAAGTGAGTTGTTTAGGAGCTTTACTGGAATATATAAAATCCACTCAAAAAGAAAATATGCCAAAATTTATTAATCTTAGCATTGAAAACAACGATGACATAATGCTTCTTGATAAAATTTCTACTCAAAGCCTTGAAATTTTTAATAGATTAAATGGAGACAAGAAAGGAAGCTTAATTGATATCATTGATAATACAGTTAGTCCAGGTGGTGCAAGACTTTTAAGAAACCATTTCAAACAACCACTAATTAATATTGACCAAATAAATGAAAGACTAGATTATGTTGAAAATTTTTGTTTATACCAAAATCTTATAAATGAGGTTAGGGATAACTTTAAAGGTCTTGCGGATATTGAAAGATCTCTCACAAGAATAAGTGCAGGATTAGTAAATCCAAGAGATACTTTTGGCATCCACATTTTTATTGAGAAAAGTTTGCTCGGGATAAAGTCAATTCGAAATACTAAAGACAAAACACTTTTTAAATTAATTACAAAAGATTCAATAATTTCCAATATAAAAAATCTATCTAATCAAATATTAAAAACATTAGTTAACAATCCACCAACTTTAATCTCGAATGGAGGTTTTATAAAATCTAAGTTTTCGGAAGAGCTTGATAGATTAAGAAATATCAAAGAAGATTTTACAAAAAAAAATATAGCACTCCAAAAAGAGTATATTGATAAAACAGGAATAAATTCTTTGAAAATTAAATACAATAATTTTCACGGGTTTTTTATTGAAGTTACAAATAAAAATTCTGACAAAATATTAAATAATTTTCAATCCGAGTTTGATTTAATACAAACGACAAAAAATGTTTCTAGATTTCAAACTACTGATTTAAAAAATAATTCTCAAGAAATTCTTAATGCTGACTCCTTATCGCTAGAGCTTGAAAAAAAAATCTTGAAGAAATTAAATTCTGAAATACTCAAGCTACACGATCAAATCAATAATTTTTTTAATTCAATAAGTTTAATAGATGTAATAACTAGTAATGCTAAATTTGCGAATGACAACAATCTAATAAGACCAATATTAAATGATTCATTGGATATTAATATAGTTGAGGGAAGACATCCAGTTGTTGAAAAGAGCTTAATGATAAAAGGTGAAAACTTTGTGGCAAATGATTTCACAATCAATGAAAAAACAAAAACATGGTTAATGACTGGCCCCAATATGGCTGGGAAAAGTACATTCTTAAGACAAAATGCAATTATAATCTTAATGGCACAAGTTGGCTGTTTTGTGCCTGCACAAAAAGCAGAGATTGGAGTCATCGATAAAATTTTCACACGAATTGGAGCTTCGGACGATTTAGCATCCGGGCAGTCAACATTTATGACCGAGATGGTTGAGACTGCTCGAATTTTAAATGGAGCAACACGGCGTTCTTTAGTAATTCTTGATGAGGTTGGAAGGGGAACTTCTACTTCAGATGGATTTGCAATTGCATTGGCAATTTTAGAATTTTTAGTTAAAGAAATAAAATGTCCTACATTGTTTGCAACTCACTACCATGATCTGGCATATCATGCAAAAAACTTTAATCAAATATTACCTAAAACGCTTAAGACAAAAAAATGGAATGGTAATATTATCTTTTTGTATAAAGTTATCGATGGTGTTTCACAAAGTTCATTTGGTTTGCATGTGGCGAAAATAGCCGGAATCAATAATACTGTCATAGATAGAGCAACCAAGTACATTGGTATTAAAAAAAATAGTAGTAAAATAGAAGAATTACCTGAAGAAAATGACAGCTCTAATATTCATCAAGATCTCGAAAACTTAAAAACTATGGAGAATGCCTTAAAAAAAATTAATCTTGACAATATTACACCAAGACAAGCAATGGATTTCCTATATGATTTAAAGAAGATATCTGATTAATTAAATTACATCTTCGAAATTATGAACAAATTCCAAGATATTAAAAAGTACCTTGATAAAGCCAAGAAGAATATCAAAAATTCTTTTTCAAAAAAACAGGATGGATTATTAGCTGCCATTGAGCAAACAAACTTAACAGATGAGATCCTAAGAGCGGTATTTCAAATTCATTCAAAAAATAACGAGTTTAAAAATACTGCCCTATGCGCAATTGGTGGGTATGGTAGATCACAATTAGCACCATTTTCTGATATCGATATTATTTTTTTAATCAATAATCATATCGATAAGGAGGTTGTTGAAAAAGATATAAGAGAAACTTTATATAAATTATGGGATCTTGATTTTAAAATAGGATATTCAGTCAGAAAAATAAATGAAATCTTTGGTCTATCAATTAAAGATCAAATTATTGCCACATCATTACTTGATTGCAGGTTTATTTGTGGAAATTACCAAACCTACAAGAAAGCTCAAATACAAATTAAAAGAATTTTTAAAAATCAAAATGCTTTCATTGGGAAAAAGATAGTTGAACAGGAAAAGAGATCTCTAAATAATAAAGAGATTCCGTTCCTTGTTGAGCCAGATATTAAAAATTCAATAGGAGGCTTACGTGACCTAAATTTAATTTTTTGGTTTTTAAAAACTAGGTATGGTTCAGATAATTTAGATATTTTACTCGACCAAAAAATTATTTCACACTATGAATATAGAAAGTTAAGTAATCTAAAAAAATTCTTACTTAAAGTTCGATTCCATCTTCATTTTATTGCTGGAAGAGCAAATGACAAGTTGACCTTAAACTTTCAAAAAAAAATAGCAACTGTTATGGGTTATAAGTCAAAAAAAAAAACACTTGGTGTAGAAAAGTTTATGAGGCATTTCTACCTGCATGCAAAAGCTAGTAAAAACTTACTAAATATTGTTTTTGAAAATTTTATAGATAAAAAACCTTTAAATAATTTCATAATCAAATTCCAAAAATTATTTTTTACAGGTAACTATTTAAAAAAAGAAAACTATTTATTGGTTAGAGATAGCTCAAATTTTTTTAATGATCCAAAAAATATATATATTTTTTTTTATAAATGTTTAAAAGATCAGTTACTTCCTCATCCAACTGCATTAAGACTAATTTTTAATAAAATACAATTTATTAATTCAACTAATTTTAACTGTAATATAGTTAAATCATATTTTTTAAAAATACTTATTGAAGACAAAAATAATGAAATTTTTGAAATAATGCACAATATTGGAGTTATTGCCAAATTAATCCCACAATTCTCGAGGATTGTATGTCAAGCACAGTTTGATCAATATCATTTGTTCACGGTTGATCAGCATACAATAAAAGCCTTAAATACTCTGAAGAAGATTGATTATGGAGAAGAAACTAAAAATAAGTATCTGTTTGCTTCAAGTATATTAGAAAGAATAAAAAATAAAAAACCTTTATATTTAGCTACTCTTTTTCACGATATTGGAAAGGGTTATGAAGGTAATCACAATGTTATTGGGTCAAGAATTTCTAAGTCTGTTTGCGAAAGATTTGATCTATCAACTGATGAAATTGATGACATTACTTGGTTAGTTGCTAATCATCAGAAGTTTTGTGATTTTGCGTTTAAATCAGATTTGGAGGATAGAGAAATTATTAAAAATTTGTCTTTATCAATAAAAAAACCTGAAATATTGATGGCTTTATTTGTACTAACTGTAATTGATATATCCTCAGTGAATGAGGGTATTTTAACAGAATGGAAACTATCTTTAATTGTAAAATTGTATAAGAAATGTGAGGAGGAGATGTTTTCATCAAATCAAAAAATACATAAAAAAAATTTGGTAGAATTACAACAGCAAAAATCTTTTGAATCAACAGTTGTAACAAGTTACCCCAATTTCAGAAAATTTGTCTCAATCTCGTCTAATGATTTTTGGTTGATGCAAGATGCCAAAAAAATTTCCCAACAAATTGATCTTTTTTTTAATAATGAGAATATGTTTAATACAGAAAATTATGGATTAGTTGAAGATAATATCAATGGATTTCTTGAATTAACTGTTTTAAAAAAAGATAGAAAAGAATTATTAATAGATCTTGTAAATACAATATTGGTTTCTGAGATGAAAATATATGAAGCTAGAATTTTTACACTAAAAAATAAAATGGCGATTGATATATTTAAAATTTCTCCATTACAATTTAAATCGGAATTTAATAAAGAAGATGTTCAGTACTACAAAAATATATTGAAAAAAAACTTAAAAGTATTTTTCGAGAGAAATTCAAGTCGTAAAAGTTTAAATAGACAATCTAATAGATTAATACTTAATAAAAAGGTTAGCATCAATTTCAATAATCAAAATAGTTATTTTACAAGGCTTAATGTAAAAACACATGACAGACAATTTCTTTTAGTAGACATTTTGGAAGCTATAATAAAGTGTAAATGTGAAGTATATTCGGCAAAAATTTCAACATTTGGTAATTTAATTGAAGACATTTTTTATATAAAAAAAAATGGTAGAAAAATAACATCTAACAAAGAGTTGTCGGAGTTAAAACAAATAATTAAAAATTTCGTAATTCATAGAGGGTAACTTGATTTTAAAAATAGCTTCTACAATTGGTTCATTAACATTTTTAAGTAGGATTCTTGGGTATTTCAGAGACTTTCTTTTTGCTAAATATTTTGGCGCTTCCTTCATATCCGATTCATTTTTTGTTGCCTTTAAGTTACCAAATTTGTTTAGAAGGCTATTTGCTGAGGGTGCAATGAATTCTGCTTTTGTTCCAGTCTTATCCGGGATACAGGTTAAAAAAGGTGGTCTTGAAGCTACAATATTTTTAACTAAGATTTTATCAATAACTTTTTTAGCGTTACTCCCTCTTGTAATTCTAATAGAAATCTTCATGCCTTTATTAATAAATATTATAGCCCCAGGGTTTAGTGAAAGTCCTGAAAAATTTAATCTTACTGTTTTACTCTCAAGAATTACATTCCCATTTCTTATATTTGTATCATTATCTTCTTTAATTGGAGGTTTTCTAAGTACTATTAATAAATTTGCAGCGATGGCTTTTACCCCTGTAATTTTAAATTTAACTATAATTTTTACATTATTGTATTTTGGTTCTTTTAATATTATTGGGTATGAACTTACAATATTTTGCGCATATGCAATATCCTTTGCTGGCATGTTACAGCTTATCTGGTTAATCTTCCATTTATATAAAAACGGAGTTTTTCTTAAATTTAAATATTTTTACAATAAAAAGATCCTAGAGATAACCGAACCAACTAAAAAATTATTTAAGCTGTTTCTTCCCGCGGTTATAGGTAATGGTATTTACCAACTTAATTTACTTATTGATATGGTGTTGGCCTCTACACTTCCCAGTGGGTCAATCTCATACCTTTATTTCTCAGACCGAATAAACCAATTACCTTTGGGAGTCCTTGGAATTTCTATTAGTACCGCTTTATTACCTTTATTAAGCAAACAATTAAAAGAGAAGAAAATAAGTCAGTCCAAAAAAACTATGAATGAATGCCTAATGCTCTGCTTTCTTATTTCTATACCAGCAACGTTTGGAATTTTTCTGATATCGGATCAATTATTAGAAATCTTGTTTGTAAGAGGAGAGTTTTCCTTAAATGATGCAAGATTGACTGGTATGTCTTTAAGAGCACTATGTATAGGCCTACCTGCTTTTATATTAATCAAAGTACTTTCAGTAATTTTTTTTTCAAGAGAAGATACTAAAACACCTGTTAAGGTTGGTTTTATCGCTTTATTGGCAAATTTATTTTTTAATTTACTTCTAATAGATGAATATAAACATGTTGGATTAGCTTTTGCGACATCAATTTCTGCTTGGTTAAATGTTATAATATTATATTTTATTTTAAGAAAAAGGGGGGTCATTGAACTCAAAAAAAATACAATTGAGATTTTATTTAAGAGTTTATTAAGTTCTGTTTTAATGTACTTTTTATTAAACGAAGCAATTCATAAATACTTGATAGCAGACAGTTTTTTGGCTAAGTTCAGTCTTTTAGGTATAATAATCATGTTTGGAGTTATTTTATATTTATTTTTTTTATATTTACTAAGAACACCATATTTAAAAATTAAGAGGTAAAGTTATTAAGAATTTTGAAAAATTAGTGTTTTCTGGAGTTCAGCCTACAGGAAAATTACATTTAGGGAATTATTTAGGAGCAATTCAAAATTGGGTTGAACTCCAAAAAGAATTTAAATGTATCTTTTGTATTGTTGATTTACACGCTATTACAGTTCCAGATAATAGAAAAGATCTAAAAAAAAACTCTTTAGAAGTTGCAGCTGCATATATTGCATCTGGAATTGATCCAAAGAAAAATATTATATTTTGTCAATCGGGCGTAAGTGGTCATTCTGAATTATCTTGGATTTTAAGTTGTTTTGCTCCAATGGGTTGGTTGAATAGGATGACTCAGTTCAAAGACAAGGCTGGAAAAAACAAAGAAAAAGCACCTCTGGGGTTATATTCTTACCCTGTATTGATGGCGGCTGATATACTTCTTTATCAGTCGACGCATGTACCAGTTGGAGAAGATCAAAAACAACACTTGGAGTTATGTAGAGATATAGCTCAGGCATTTAACAGATTTAATAACATTAATTTTTTCCCTATACCCGAGCCAGTAATTATGGGAAGCGCTACAAGAGTTATGAGTTTAAAAAATGGCTTAAACAAAATGAGTAAATCTGATCCATCAGATTTATCCAGAATTAATTTACTTGATTCTGCAGAACTTATAAAAAAAAAAATACAAAAATCAAAAACTGATTCAGGTAGTTTTCCAGAAAATGACCAACATTTGTCAGGAAGACCTGAGGTAGAAAACCTTATTAATATATTCTGTTCGTTTTCAAGAGAAAACAGACAGTATGTGTATACGAAATATTCTGGAAAAACTTTTTCTGAATTTAAAAATGACCTTGCGAAAATATTGTCTGATGAATTTTCAATCATATCAAAAAAAGCAAAAGAATTAATTAACGAGACAGATTATTTAGAAAATGTTTTGGAAGAAGGTGCAATAAGAGCAAACGAAATCGCAGAAAAGAATATAAAAGAAATAAAAAAAATTATGGGTTTTAAATGATAGATATTTTTCTTCCTATTGCTGGGGTTGAAATTAACGTAATTTTCTTATTGTTTTCAGGTTTATTAGTTGGGTTTATGTCTGGACTATTTGGTGTTGGCGGAGGATTTTTAATGACTCCTATATTAATATTTATGGGCATACCACCTGCCACAGCCGTTGGAACAGAGGCAAACCATATCTTAGGATCTTCTGTTTCAGGAGCGATTGCTCATGGAAGAAAAAAAAATATAGATTACGAAATCGGTTTATTTCTTTTAGTTGGAGGAATCTTTGGATCCACTTTGGGAGTGGTATTTTTTAAATTTTTAAGAGAATCTGGAAACATTGATCTAATAATAAGTTTAATGTACATAATTTTTTTGGCCGTTATTGGGACGCTAATGTTGATTGAAAGCTCTCTATCAATTATTAGGAAAGGTAATGTAAGATTAAGTAACAAAAGAAAAAGAAACATTAGTCATTATTTGCCATTAAAATATAAATTCAAACAATCGAAAATTTATGTATCTATTTTAGTGCCAGTAGTTATTGGCGCTTTTGTTGGTATACTATCTGCACTTATGGGTGTTGGTGGAGGTTTTGTAATGGTTCCAGCAATGATATATTTGCTTGGGATGAATACAGTTTATGCTATAGGTACTTCACTCTTTCAAATAGTTTTTGTAACTACCAATGTGGTAATACTTCAAGCAACTTATAATCAAAGTGTTGATATTTTGTTAGCTATTTTTTTACTCATTGGAGGCGTTATAGGTGCACAAATAGGTTCAAGGTACTCTTCACGATTAAAAGGAGAGCATTTGAGGATCTTACTAGCAATTGCTGTTATTGGGGTTTGTTTAAAAATGTTTGTAGACCTTGTTCAGGAGCCAATGAATAATTCTAGAATTATAATTCAGGAGACAAACTTATGATATTTAGAATTGTTTTCATAATCTTGTTTAGTTTAATCTCTCTAAACCTACACGCCAAACAAACAGCATTTGATTTATCAAGTGAAAAAATAAAAATTGGCTTTGAAGACTCTGAACCTAATCTCATTATTTTCGGTTATAAAAAAAGCAAAGGGTTTGTGGTTTTAAAAATTAGAGGCCCTCAACAAAAGGTTATTTTACAAAATAAAAAAAAAATTTTTGGAATGTGGACCTGGAAGAAATCAGGTGAATTTACTTACCCAGCTCTTTACCATTTTTACACAAATAAAAAATCAGACGATATCGATTTTAGAATTAAAAAAGATCTATTTGACAACATAAAACTTAAAGGAAAAGATAATGATAATCTAAAGAAAGATCTTATAGAGAAAAAAAGAGCTTTGGGTCTGTTTATGGTAAAAAATAGTTCTCTTGTTTCTATCGAAGAAACAACTCCCAATTTTTTTAAAATTCCAATTGAAGTACCATTCAACGCTCCAACAGGAATTTACACAGTGATTTTAGAGTTATTCGACAAAAATGGGAAACTTCTGGAATCATCAATGAAAAAGGTTACTGTAGAGAAAACAGGTTTGAATTCTATGATTTTTTATTTGGCTCATAGATATTCTTTTTTTTATGGGTTTGTTTCAGTTATAATTGCAATTTTACTTGGGATTTCAGCAGGTCTTATTTTTAGGAGATTTTTCTAATGAAAAAAGAACTAACATTTTTAGTCATTATAGATGATTCAAAAGAAATGCTAAATGCTTTGAGGTACGCTACTTTGAGAGCGAGCAGAGTAAATGGAACTGTGGCGCTTTTAGCAACTTTTGATAGTATAGATTTCAGTCATTGGAAGGCAGTTGAAAACATTGCGGAAGAAGAATTTAGGAAGGAAGCAGAAAATAAAATGAAAAAATTTGAAATATTAATCATGGAAAAATGTGTAAATCCACCAAAGAAATTTATAATGAAAGGGGATAGAATTAATTGTATTTTAGAATTTTTAAAGTCAAATAAATTTATTTCTAATTTAATCTTGGCCTCTTCAGATGAAAAATCAGGTCCAGGCCCACTAATTTCTGGTTTTACTGGGAAACATCGTGCTAGTTTACATGTTCCTTTGACGATAATTCCTGGTAATTTATCTGAAGAAGAAATTGACAATTTATTTTAAAATTATATTTTCTAATATATATGTTTATACAAACTGAAATAACCCCAAACCCAATGACATTAAAATTTTTACCTGGTCGTGATGTTTTAGGCAAAGGGACTTTGGAATTTAAAAATAAAGATGAAGCTGCTAATTCTCCACTGGCAGAAAAACTTTTTGGAATTGAAAACGTTACAAATGTCTTTTTAGGCTCTGATTTTATCTCTGTAACAAAAAAAGACACTATAGACTGGGATTTATTAAAACCTGAAATACTTTCAACTATAATGGACTTTTTTTCTTCAGGTATAGAAATAGTAAATGATGAAACTAAGACTGAAGATGAATCTGAAAATGAGACTTACGACAAAAAAGACGAAAAGATTGTTAATGAAGTCAAAAAATTACTAGATGAGAAAATAAGACCCGCAGTGGCTCAAGATGGAGGTGACATAAAGTTTGTTAAGTTTAGCGAGGGCATCGTTTTTCTACAATTAAGAGGTGCTTGTGCTGGATGTCCAAGTTCAACTATGACACTTAAATCTGGTATAGAAAATATGTTTAAATACTACATACCAGAAATTGTTTCTGTGGAAGCAGTAAACTAAATTTATGTCAAGCATGACAAAGAACAATGCTATACTAATTAGTGTTGTCATTCTTTTTGTAGCATCTAGTTATTTAATAAAGCTTTCTGAATTTATTTTTGAAAATCATAAAAATGAAACTGGTCAACCGATAAATTACAATATTATCGAATCAAAGGAAGAATTCGATTTAGATAGATTTGATTCAAATTTTATTAGCTTATCTAATGAAATGATTGAAATTTACGATGAACATAACTTCTCCATAAATAATTTTATTAATGGGAATACAAAAAAAATTATTATTTTCTCGTCTTTACCCGATGATTTTTTGGATTTTTCTCCATTGCATTTAAGAAAGGATTTATTTATTAAGACAATTTTACCAATAGTTTTTGTTGAAAATAAAAAGATTCTCAATGAAAGAAAACAAATCCTTAATTGGTGGACAGAAACTGATGGTGAAGAAATTTCTAGAAATTTTTGGCCTGAATGGCTTAATAAAATTTGCAATAAATATATGTATAATAACGAGAACTTAGGAGAGCTTCTCGCTAAGGTTGATATTATCCCAATTTCTCTCGCAATAACCCAAGCTGTCAAAGAAAGCAATTGGGGTTCTACAAATTATGCTAGACAAGGAAATGCAGTTTTTGGGGAGTATACATTTAATATTCAAGAAACAATTCCATCCCAAAAAAATTCAAATAAAGAAGATTTTGTCAAAAGAAAATATAAAAATTTATCTGAATCTGTTGCTTCTTATCTCAGAAATCTTAACACCAATAAAGATTTTAAAGATTTTAGAGAAAGAAGAAAAAAACTAAGGATGGAAGGCAAAAATATAGTAGGACTTGAGATGATTGATTATCTAAAAAACCAAAACAAAAATTCTGATTACATAGATGAATTAAAAAAACTAATGGAAGAGAATAATTTCAAGAAGTTTGATGAACTATTCTCTGTAGTTAGAAACTAATCAATCAAATATCTATTAAAGGATAAGACCTTGAGTTAAAAAGTTGGTAATGCCACCATTCATTTCGGAAAAAATCCCATCCAGCATCTGTCATTATTCCTAGCAAGGTTAAACGATTTTGGAAGGCACATTTTGAGATTTGGGTCGATCCATGATATGACAACTTAGAAAATTCGTCAAAATCAGTTCCCATATCAATTTCATTGAGCTTTTTATCTAAAAGAGTTATATCTATCGCAATCCCTCTTGAATGAGGCGATCCTTTCATTGGAGACGCAATGAACTCTTCGTTAGGAAAATAATTCCATAGTTGTTTTTGTGCACTTTGAGGACGGAAAGCATCAAAGATTTTAATTTTATACCCTATTAAACTAGCAATTTCTGAAGCTATGACAAGACGCTCAAAAGCTTCTTCGATTAGGTAGCAAGAATCATTTTCATATATCTTTTTACAAGTAAAATTATTATTAGATGCGTATCTCATATCAATGATGACATCAAGATTTGAGGGTGTAATTTTAATTAATTTTTGTTTCATTTTTTTTAAATTAAAGATATTTAATTAGATATGATATCACTAACTCTTCAAAGTTCAAAATCTTGTGTTTCAGCTGCGGTCTTCCAAGATTCTAAAATATTAAGTTTTCAGAAATTAAAAAAAAAAAAAAAGAAACAACTGAAAACCTAATGAAGGTATTAGAAAAGTTACATAAAGATTTCCCTATAAACAAAATAAATCAGATAATACTACCTCGTGGACCAGGAAGTTTTACTGGAATTAGGTCACTAATTTCAGTAGCTCAGGGCTTGGCCTTGGGTTGCAATGCTAAAATTAGAACAGTATCGACATTTGAGGCTATAATTTCATCAGAAAACTTTTCTGAAAAAAAATGCTTAGTTATATTTAAAGATTCACGAGACGAATACCTTTTCCAATTTTTCAAAAAAAAGTCAAATACTACCTTGTCTAAAGAAGAAATTAATTCAGGAGACATTATAGAAATCAAAAATCATATAGAAAAAGTTTGCGTAAATGAAAAGATCGCCATTATTTCTGATCAAAATTACAAGATGTTCTATAATAACTTTTTCAAACCGCACAATCTTATGGTTATTGAATATGACGCTAAAAATGTATTTTTTGCGCATCAAAGAGGATTTTCCTCTACATCAATTAACCCTATTTATTTCTTTAAGCATTATGCAGAATGATAATAATATTAGACAAATTAACACTAAAGAGTTTAAAACAGTTGAACTATTTCAAAAGAAATTCAGTTCATTTTTTGGGAATAATATCTGGAAATCTGAGGAAATAAAAAATTTCGTAACAACGAACAAAAATTTAATCTTAGTAGCTTTTGAAAAAGAAAAGATTGTAGGATTAGCAATTTTTATTAGAGTTGGTGAGGGACTCGATATTTACACAATTTTTGTAGAACCACTTTTCAGGAATAAAAGTATAGGTACTAAATTTTTAAAAGAGGCAAAAAATTTTTGTGTATTAAATTCACTTAAAACCATTAAATTAGAGGTTAATAAAAAAAATGCATTAGCAATTAATTTTTACAAGAAGAATAATTTTTTTTGTGTTGGTTTGAGAAAGAATTATTATGGATTTGAAGATGATGCTTTAATTATGGAGCTAGGTATTTAAGGGGCTCACCACTATTATAAAATCTTTTGGACCATTTTTTTTAATGTAAAAATTAATTCTTAAATCTTCTAATGTTGTCGATAATTCCTCAAGTGTTTTTTTAGAATTAATAAGTAAATATTTCTTAGTATCTGATGGCTGTTGTTTTAAAAATTTTCTTGTCTTAATAAAGCTTAATGGGCAATTTACATCTTTAAGATCAAGCGTATTTTTTTTTTTCATTTTTTTAATTTATAATTAATTTAATTTACCTTGTATATCAAATATATTATTATTGTTAAGCAGGTTAGTTTCAAAAATTTATAAAGGTAAGAATCTTGAGTAATTTATTAGACAAGTGTAATAAGCTTGGATTGAAGATGACTGACCAGAGGAAAGTTATTATCGAAGTTCTTTCAAATGCAGTTGATCATCCTGATGTTGAGTCTGTTTTTAAAAGAGCCCAAGCCATTGATTCAAAAATAAGTATCGCTACTGTTTATAGAACAATTAGAATCTTTGAAGAAAATAAATTACTTGAAAAACATGAATTCAAAGGTTTTAGTTCAAGATATGAGACTGTCAGAGAGGATCACCACCATTTAATTGATATAAAAAGCGGGGAAGTAAAGGAATTCACCAATAAATTCATAGATGCTGTGCAAAAACAAATGGCACAAGAGCTAGGTTATAAGTTAGTTGATTACAGGTTAGAGATTTATGCTGTACCACTTGAAAAAAAAACAAAAGAAGAATGATTCTATTTAAAGATGTTCTTAGATCAATTTTGATTTAATAACTTATAACTTTCAAAAAAAGTTCATAATTTTGTAATAAATTATTTGTCTTTTAAAAAAATAAATGACAAAATTTTAACTAAAAAATGAATTCAAAAATTAGCAAAAATAAAAACTTAAGAGACTCTTTAACACATTTCTCCTCTAATGCATTTAGTTTTTTAGTTTATCCTCCAAAAAAAATTAAATATAGTTTTCTTCAGGAAAAAAAATTTTTAACTATGTTTAAAAAAGTTAAGTTTATTGCAAAAAATTTAATTTACGTCAAAAATGTTTCTAGTCGAAACATTAAAGAAAAGCCGAAACAAATTGTGTTTAGAGGTCACACGCACAATGGATCAAAAGTATTGTTTAGGAGCAAAAACTTAGAGTTAAGATTAATTGATGGTCAAGATGAATTGTTAGTTAGTGCTCAAAATCTAAGGCATAATTCTTTTTTCAATTCAAAAGGGAGTGATAAAATTGATAAAGATTCGTATGATTATATAAGTAAGCATCTTGTTGTTATAGACAAAGATATTTCTGATAAAAAAGTTGTTGGCACCTACAGGCTTCTCTCTGGTGACAAAGTAAATGATCACTCAAGATTTTACACCGCTAAAGAGTTTAACTTGGACTCCCTAAAACAGTATAAAAAAAGTATTCTTGAAGTAGGTAGGTCGTGCGTAGATGAGAAATATAGAGATGGGAAAATCATCAGAATGCTTTGGAAAGGTTTAGCATCGGAGATTAGTGCCAAAAAATATAGTTTTGTAATTGGTTGTGCCAGCTTTCCTGAGATAAATCCCATTAAAATTTTAAATGAATTATCGTACTTAAATTATTTTCACAAGGCTCCATGTAAGTATAACACTCAAGCTATCTTGAAATACAAAATTAATTGGGAGCTTATTGATAAAAAAAATATAGATGTAAAGAGAGCTTTTCGGGAGTTGCCACCTTTAATAAAGGCTTATTTAAGAGTCGGTGCTTGGATTGGAAGTGAGGCAGTTATAGACCGCATTTTCAAAACAATTGACGTTTGTGTAATACTTAAATCGTCTAATATCAAAGAAAAATATCTAAACCTTGGTGTCATGGAGCATTAGTTACATTGTTTTATTCGCCCATACTTTCTTTGTTTATATTCATGATACTTTGTTTCTGGACCCTTATTATTGCATTTTTTCAGATAATTATTTTTATTCTTCCTAAGGTTTTTTTTTTCACGATTCTTAAGGTTTATTTTAGAGGTTTAGTCATATTATTTGGAATAAAAATTATTTGTAATGGTCAACCTCAGTCTCGAAAAACGCTTTTTATTTCTAACCACACATCGTATTTAGATATAATAATACTTGGCTCAAAAATTAATGGTTTATTTGTGGCAAAATCTGAGATAAACGGCTGGCCTATAATTAATTTTCTCACTAAAATTGCAAAAACGATTTTTATTAATCGTAAAGATTTTTTGAAAGCGAATAAACAGATCAAAAAAATATCTGATGAACTTTCAAACGGTTATAATGTAATTATTTTTCCTGAAGGTACTTCAAATGATGGGAATAGAGTACTCCCATTTAAAAGTTCTTTATTTGAAATTATTAAAAACGAAAAACTCAAAAATTATAAACTACAACCTGTTTCGATAACTTATAGTTCCATGGATGATATTCCTATCAATAGACTATTCAGACCATTTTTTGCATGGTATGGCGCCATGGACTTGGCTTCGCATGCTTGGAATTTTTTTGGTATAGGAAATTGTGAAATTAAATTAAATTTCCATGATTCCAAGTCATTTTCTAAATTTGATAATAGAAAAGAAGCTAGTCTATATTGTTATAAAAAAATTTCTGATCAATTCTATAAAGATTTAAATCAATCAAACACAATATGTAGACTAAGTAATTTAAATCGAGTTAAGTCCTTGTAAAAATACTACGAAATATTATACAATACTAACTCTATGAATAAATTATTCCATATCAAAACGTACGGTTGTCAAATGAACTTTTATGATTCTACAAGAATAGCTGAATTATTGAAGCCAATGGGCTATGACGAATCTGATTCACCTGAAAGTTGTGATTTGATAATCTTAAATACTTGTCACATTAGAGAAAAAGCGTCTGAAAAAATGTACTCTGATATAGGCCGACTTTCAATAATGAAACAAAATAGAAAAAAATCTGGCAATGATCTCAAAATAGTTATAACCGGTTGTGTTGCTCAAGCAGAAGGAAAGGAAATTTTAAATAGAAATAGAGATGTGGATATTGTTGTTGGCCCACAAACTTATCACAAATTACCAGAATTATTAAAAAGGAATGAAAAATTTGTCTTAAATGATTTTCCCGATGAAAGTAAATTTGATTTCCTGCCGTTAATAAATAAAACTCAATCATCGGCATTTGTAACAATTCAAGAAGGATGTGACAAATTCTGTAGTTTTTGTGTTGTTCCTTACACCAGAGGCTCAGAATTCTCAAGAACAGTAAATGAGATTACTTATGAAATTGAGCATCTAGTTAGGAATGGAGTTAAAGAGATCACTTTGCTCGGACAAAATGTGAGCTCATATCACGGAATGTATATGTCAAGGAAAAACAAAAGTGCATATTCTCTATCTGATTTAATTAAGCATATATCTAATATTGAAGGTCTAAAAAGAATAAGGTATTTAACATCACATCCTTCAGATATAACTGATGAATTAATAAAAGAGCATGGAAACAATTACAAACTGATGCCCTATCTTCATTTGCCAATACAATCTGGTTCTAACAAAATATTAAGAAAAATGAATAGAAAGCACACTAAAGAAAGTTATATAGAATTAATTAAAAAAGTCAGAACCGCAAGGAATGATTTAGCAGTTTCATCTGACTTTATTGTAGGGTTTCCCGGTGAAACTAACAAGGATTTTGAAGATACTTTAGAAGTTGTCAAAGAAATAAATTTTGCCAGTTCTTATTCTTTTAAATATTCTCCTAGACCTGGAACCCCAGCATCTCTTATGAAGAATCACGTTAAAGAAGAAACTAAAAAAAAAAAGGTTACAAATCTTGCAAAAAGAATTAAATAGTCAACAAGAAATCTTCAATAATTCTTTTTTGGGGAAGAAATTATCTGTATTATTCGAAAAAAAAGGCAAAAAAAAAAATCAATTTGTTGGGAAAAGCCAATATTTGCAACCTGTTCATGTAATTTCAAAAGAGTCAATAATTGGTGAAATACATGACGTAGGCATACATAACAAAACCTCACACTCACTACATGGAAATTTAAAAATCTAACAAAAAGTTGAAAAATAAAAAAACAATTCAGAACAAAAATAAAGGTATCTATTCAGAGACATTAAGATTTGACGATAATGATTCATTATCATTGTTGTGTGGAGAATTTGATAAGAATTTAAAACTTCTAGAAGATGAAGCAAATGTTAAAATTTTACCAAGGGGAAACTTAATCGCAGTTAATGGAGAGTTTTTAGATGTAAAAAAAGTATTAGTTGTTTTAGAGAAGCTCTATAAATCTGCAAAAAAAAAAACAGTTATAGATTATGGAGAATTAAGAGGAACGTTAAATATGGTTGAAAATTATGAACACTCAAATCACGAGATCAACGACACCGATGATAATCTTGCTTTTAAAGCAGGGAGAAGATTGTTAAAGCCAAGATCAAAGAAACAAGCCAAATATTTTAGATCACTCAAGACCAAAGAGTTAATTTTTTGCTGTGGTCCAGCAGGTACTGGAAAAACATACCTTGCTGTAGCTTTTGCGGTTTCTATGCTCAAGGCCGGTCAAGTTGAAAGAATTATTTTGTCAAGGCCAGCAGTAGAGGCTGGTGAAAGATTAGGTTTTCTTCCTGGTGATTTGAAAGAAAAGATTGATCCATATTTGAGACCAATATACGATGCTTTGAATGATATGCTTCCAATGGGTGAAGTTTTGAAAAAAATTGAGTCAGGTCAAATTGAAATTGCTCCTATAGCATTTATGCGCGGAAGAACATTATCAAATTCTTTCATAATTTTAGATGAATCTCAAAATACTACATCAGTCCAGATGAAAATGTTTCTTACAAGATTAGGTGAGAATTCTAAGATGGTTATTAATGGTGATTTATCTCAAGTTGACTTGCCAGCAGGAACAAAATCAGGGTTAAGAGACGCAATAATGATATTAAAAAATGTAAATGATATTGGATTTATCGAATTCAAAGACGAAGATATAGTGAGAAACTCTCTTGTTTCCAAAATAGTTTCAAAGTATGAGAACTTTGAAAAAATAGAGGGTATAGGAAAAAAATATTTTTCTAATAAAATTAATGAAAATTGAAATAAGATTTACAGATATAAAAGAAAGTAATAAAATAAAAATATTAACTAACAACGTTCTGAGAAGTTCAATAGAAGAATTAGATATCGCAAGTTGCCGTCATCTTGTGCTGAGTGTGCTAATCGTTAGTGTGAGAAAAATTAAATCATTAAATCTTAAGTATAGAAATATCAACAAACCAACTAATGTACTAGCTTTCCCACAAATAGACAGAGATGATCATAGGCTATTTGAATATTCTAAGACTGCTTTGTTGGGGGATATCGTTTTATCACCTACAATAATTAGAAATGAGTCAAAAAGTTTTGATTTAAGATTCGATGATCATTATTCTCACATACTAATTCATGGTTTGTTGCATTTATTTGGATATGACCATAGAACACTAGCTGAAGCAAAAAAAATGCAAAAAAAAGAAATTAGTATTTTAGAAAAGATTAAAATTAAAAATCCTTACATCAACTAAATTTTAAAGTCACATGATAAAAAATATACTTAAAAATTTAAAAAAGAAATATTTTCCAAATGGGAAAAAAGAAAATTTCAAGGAAGCTATTGAAGATTTGATCGAAGAGCAAGAAATTATAGATGATAAATTAGATGACGGAACTAAAAAAATATTTAGTAATGTAATAGATATTAGGAATAAGTGTATTGAAGACATAATGGTTCCAAGAGCGGATATTGTAGCGATCTCTGAAGTTGTTTCTTTTGATGATTTAATGAATACTATGAGTAAATCTAAACACTCAAGAATCCCAACATTTTCAGACAATTTAGATAAGATTACAGGTATGGTTCACATTAGGGATTTTTTATCATCAATAAAAGATATTGAGAGAAAAGAAATTAAAAAAAAGAATGTTAAAGAAATATCAAGAAAGATTCTATTTGCATCACCTTCAATGAAAATACTAGATTTACTATTAAAAATGAGATCTGAAAAAATTCATATGGCCGTCGTGGTTGATGAATTCGGAGGTACAGACGGTCTTGTAACAATTGAAGATCTTGTTGAAGAAATTGTTGGAGAGATTGAAGATGAACACGATATGGTCCAAAGACTTTTTTTTAAGAAATTGACTAGAAATTCGTACGAAGTTTCGGCAAGAATGTTAATTGAAGATTTTGAAAAAAAAATTAAAAGAAAATTTTTAAACAAGGATTCAGAAAAAATTGATACTTTAGGTGGTCTTGTGTTTTCAATCTCTGAGAGAGTGCCGGAGAGAGGCGAAATTATAGAGTATGTTGAAAATGATGTTGAATTCAAAATCACTGAGGCTGATACAAGAAAAATTAAAAAACTAATTATTACTTTTAAATAAAAATGTTTTTAAAGTATTCGAGCTGTTTTATTTGTGGTTCATTAGTAGCTTTTTCATTTCCAACTTTTTTTTTAGTGCCATTAATTCTTATTGGTTATTTTTTTTTTCTAAAGCAATTATATTCATCTTCTAGTAATTCAGTCAATTTTAAGTGTGGATTAGTATTTGGTCTGGGATTTTTTTCAATAAGCCTACATTGGATTATCTTTCCATTAAGACTTGATCAAAATTATGAAAACCTTTCTTTTTTTTTAGCATTTTTATTTATTTTCTTATTGAGTTTTTTTTATGCTTTTTTGGGCTTGGTAGTAGGTATTTACATAAAAAAATCAAAAAAAAATCCAATGCTTTTTTTTGACTCTTTTGTCATAGCATTAATTATTTTTATGTTTGAGCTTTTAAGAAGCCACCTTTTTGGTGGATTCCCTTGGAATTTAACGGCGCATATCTGGGGATTTGACAGTAGAATGTTTAATATTGTGAAATCTATTGGAGTTGAGACTTTAAGCTTTATTACAATCTATTGGATTATAATTTTTTCAAAATTGTTATTAATTAAAAAAAAGTATGTAAGCATTTTTTTTTTAATAAGTTTGCCAAGCATATTATATTTTCATTCAGCAATAAATTTTGAAAATGATAAGAGTAGTAAATATCTAAATGTAAGAATCATACAACCAAATATACCGCAAAAGATCAAATGGGATAAAGAATACTATTTTAAAAACCTTGAAGTATTGATGGAGTTAACAAACTCTAAATCAAGCTTTGAAGAAGACCTAGATTTAATAATTTGGCCTGAATCTGCAGTACCATTTTTTATGGAGGATAATAAAAATAATATAGATTTTTTTGAAGAGAATTTTGACGAGAATCAAAACTTATTTCTAGGTGCCATAAGAAAATCGCAAATTTTCGGTAATCAGTTTTTTAATAGTTTTTTTCATATAAGGAATGGGAAAATAATTTCATTTTATGATAAAAAAAAATTAGTTCCATTTGGAGAATTTATGCCTTTAAGAAATTTAATCCCTTTTAAAAAAATTACCGAAGGGTCAACAGATTTTTCAAAAGGAAGTACCCAAGAAATAATCAATTTTTTCGATTTAAGGGGAAATAAGATTAACATTAAACCTTCAATTTGTTATGAAGGCATCTTCTTTCAGAAAACAACTGATGAGCAACTTCCAAATATTATTATCAATATTACAAATGATGCCTGGTTTAGGAATACAACTGGCCCAGGCCAACATTTAACCGCCGCAAGGTTCAGAGCTCTTGAATTAGGCCTGCCATTGGTGAGAGTTGCAAATACAGGCATATCAGGTGTTTATGATTCAAACGGTAATAATCTGGAAGTAATCTCATTAAATAAAAGAGGTATTATTGATACAAAATTATATTATAGCATTCAAAACAATTCTAATATTTTTCCCAGATCTCTTTTTATATTATTTTTCACTCTATTATTTGGGATACTTGTCATATATTTTGATTTTTTTAAAAAAAAATAGTTGAAAAAGCAAAATATTATATGTAGAAGTTCTAAGTTAAACATGCAAAGTTCAAAAAACTATATCTTTACAAGTGAATCTGTTTCTGAAGGTCATCCTGACAAAGTTTGTGATCAAATCTCTGATGCTATTCTTGATCTTTTTCTCACTGCTGATAACCAGGCAAGAGTCGCATGTGAAACTTTAGCCACTACAAACCGAGTTGTATTGTCTGGTGAGGTTGGACTTTCAAAAAATAAAGATATGGTTTCACCTGACAAAATTGAAGCTTTAGTGAGAAGTAAAGTAAAAGAAATAGGCTATGAACAAGATGGGTTTCATTGGGAAAAAATTTCAATCCATAATTATCTTCATAAACAATCAACAGATATTGCAATGGGTGTAGATGAAAAAGGAGATAAGGCCCAGGGAGCGGGTGATCAAGGTATGATGTTTGGCTATGCATGTAATGAGACAAATAATTTAATGCCAGCTCCTATTGAGTTTTCACATAAAATTTTAAAGAGTTTAGCGAATTATAGACACAGTAATAATACTTTTTTTGGACCTGACTCTAAAAGTCAAGTAAGTGTAAAATACGAAAATAATAGGCCAGTTGGTATATCGTCTGTTGTAGTTTCTACTCAACATAGTGAAAAAGCAAAAAATGATGAAATTAAATCTAAAGTTATAGAAATAGTCAGGGAGGCATTGCCTGAAAAATGGTTGCCTGATAATGAAAGTTTTCTGATAAACCCTACTGGGAGGTTTGTAATTGGTGGCCCTGACGGGGACACAGGCCTAACAGGAAGAAAAATTATTGTAGACACATACGGAGGAGCCGCGCCTCATGGTGGTGGTGCATTTTCTGGTAAAGATCAAACAAAAGTTGATCGTTCAGCGGCATATATGGCAAGATATTTAGCTAAGAATATTGTAGCTTCAGAAATAAGTCAGAGTTGCTTAATTCAATTATCCTATGCAATTGGTATTGCTGAGCCTGTATCATTTTACTTGAGAACTGACCCAGAATCAGATGTTAATATTGAAAAATTGAAGAAAACTATTTTAGATAATGTTGACCTGACTCCCTCAGGTATAAGGGAACATTTAATGCTTGATAAACCAATATATTCCAAAACTGCAACCTATGGACACTTTGGAAGAACACCATGCTTGAAAACAGGTCAATTCACTTGGGAAAATACTGACTTAGTTGAAAAAATAAAGAAAAATTATTGATGCACGAATTTTATGGAAGAAAACAACCAAGAAATTTTTGTAGTAAAAAAAAACTTAATTTATTCTTTAACCAAAATTTCTTTACAGAGTTTTTAGCTAATAAGAGAATAGAGTCTTTTTCTAGTTTGTATAAGTCATTGAGTCTTGAGATTGGAATTGGAACTGGTGAAAATATAATAGATTTGTCTTTGAAAAATCCAGATAAGGGTTTTATAGGGTGTGATCCATATCTTAAAGGTCATCATAATATTCTTAAAGAATTTACTGCGAAAAAAAAAAAAAAATTTAATTCATACAAATCTAACATTTAATAGACTTTACGGATTTTTAAAAAAAATAAGATTTAAAACAGTATATTTACTTTTTCCAGATCCTTGGAAAAAAAAAAAACATAAAAAAAGAAGACTGATAAACTTAAAGTTTGTTGATCAGATCTATGATATTTTAGAAGAAAATGGACAAGTTATTGTAGCCACGGACTGTAATGAGTATTTCGATTCTATAAAAATAAATTTTTTAAAAAAACAACTTTTTATGGAGAGTTTTGTAAACTCATATTCAAATAACAATATTTTCCCAGAATTAGTAGAGACTAAATATTTTTTAAGAGCGATAAGGGCAGGAAAAAAAATAAATTTTTCTAGGTTTAAAAAAAAAATACATAAATAAACCAAAAATTTTAAAATCTTACTTTATGTTTTAGTAAAGTATTGGTATTAAATAACAATAAAAATACCCTTTTTAATTAAGGTGAAGGTAATGAACACTAGTCAACCCAATGACGATAAAGATTTTTTTCCTGTAGATTTAATAGAAATCTCAAAGAATTTAGCTAAGGAAAAAGGTATAGATTCAGAAGAAATATTGCTTGCTATGGAAACAGCTATAGCTAAAGCTGGAAGAACAAAATACGGTCAGGAGTTTGATATTAGAGCTCAAGTTGACAGAAAGTCTGGTAAAATAGGGTTATATCGGTATTTGGAAATTGTAGATTCATTAGAAGAACAACCAGAGGAAGAAAGAATCAACAAGATTGATTTAAAAAAGGCATTACTTAAAAAACCCGAAGCAAAAATAGGTGAATTCATTGTTGATCAATTACCTCAAATCGATTTTGGGAGAATAGCAGTTCAAACGGCAAAACAAGTAATTTTTCAGAAAGTGAAAGAAGCCGAGAGATCTGTTCAGTTTCAGAACTTTAAAGATAGAGTTGGTGAGATTGTTAATGGAATTGTTAAGAGAGTTGAGTATGGGAATATCGTTGTTGACTTAGGAAAGGCAGAAGCACTGCTTAAACGTGATGAGCTTTTAAATAGGGAGACTTTCAGACGATCTGACCGTATAAGGGCATATATTTATGATGTAAGGGAAGAAACTAATGGTCCTCAGATATTCCTTTCAAGAGCGCATAACGAATTCTTAGTCATGCTCTTTAAACAAGAAGTTCCGGAAATTTATGATGGTATCATTGAAGTAAAATCTGTTGCTAGGGATCCAGGCAGTCGGGCGAAGATTGCAGTTACAACTAAAGATAAAAGTATAGATCCCGTTGGAGCTTGTGTAGGAATGCGAGGAAGTCGAGTGCAAGCAGTTGTAAATGAACTACAAGGAGAAAAAATAGATATTGTGTTATGGTCGGAAGATACTGCAACATTTGTTGTGAATGCATTAGGTCCTGCTGAGGTTGACAAGGTGGTTATTGAGGAAGAATTAAAAAAAATTGATATAATTGTCCCTGACGAACAACTAAGTTTAGCTATAGGAAGAAGGGGGCAAAATGTGAGATTAGCAAGTTCTTTAACTGGTTGGGATATTGATATTTTAACTATTTCTGAAGAATCTGAAAAAAGAAATGAAGAATTTAAAAAACTTTCACAGATTTTTATTTCAAGCTTAGATGTTGATGAAGTTATTGCTCATTTGCTTGTTACCGAAGGTTTCAGTAATGTGGATGAAATCTCTATGGTGACTGTTGAAGAACTATCCTCAATTGAAGGTTTTGATCATAATTTAGCTACAGAATTAAAAGAGAGAGCTGCTAACCATTTGAAGAAAATTTATCAAGAAAATTTAACTAAATTAAAATCATTGGGCTTGGATGAATATTTATTAAAAAATAAATTACTTAATCAAAGTCAATTACTTGTACTTGCGGAACATGGTATAAAAACAAGAGATGATCTAGCAGATCTTTCTAGTGAGGAGTTAGTTGAGAACCTTAAGGATATCACTTTTAATTCTGAACAAGCTGACAAAATCATTATGGAGGCCAGGGAGCACTGGTTTGATAAAAAATGACAGAAAAGTCTGATGAACAGAAAAAACCTAGGCTAGAATTAAAAAAAACTTTTGATGCTGGAAAAATTAAACAGAGTTTCTCTCATGGAAGGTCTCGCTCTGTTTCTGTTGAAGTTAAGAAAAAAAGATTTTTTTCTGATAAAAAATTCATTTCTAGTGAAGAAAGTTTAGAAAAAAATTTAGAATCAGAAAATAATAATACAAAAAATGACTCAAATGTAGAAGAAACACCAAATAAAATTCCTGAAGAAAAAATAACCCAGAAAGAGGCTGCGGGTCCTGAATTAAAAACTAAAACAAGCACCACTGAAAGGATTGAAACAAAAGAAGGGAAAAAAAGATTCCATAAAAGTATTCCTAATAAAGATGTAGATCAACCTGAGGAGCAAAATAAAAAACTCAGTAGTTTTAAATTAATAAAAGTTCCAAAGAAAATGGAGGACAGAAGAAAAGGTAAGCTAACAATTTCGGAGGCCTTAAATGATAATAGTGAAAAAGTTAGATCCTTAGCTGCCGTTAAAAGAGCACGTGAAAAGGCAAAGTTAAGGCTAAACAGTGTTTCTGAGTCCAAAGACCTTCAAAAAGAAAAGAAAAAGAGGGATATTATTATACCCGACTTTATAGCTGTTAACGAATTAGGTTCAAGGTTAGCTGAGAAAAATTCTGATGTTATAAAAGTACTGATGAAGCTTGGAGTGATGGCAACAATAAATCAAACAATCGATGGTGATACAGCAGAGCTAGTTGTAATAGAATTTGGTCATACACCCAAAAGAGTAAGCGAATCTGATGTAGAAATTGGGCTTGACGGTGAAAAGGATTTAGATGAGGAAATGGTTTCTCGGGGGCCTGTTGTTACCATAATGGGTCATGTAGACCATGGTAAAACCTCTTTACTTGATGCGATCAGAGAAAAAAAAGTAAGTCAGTCAGAAGCAGGTGGTATCACACAACATATTGGTGCATATATGGTAGATTCTGAAAAGGGAAAAATTACATTTTTAGACACACCAGGACATGCAGCTTTTAGCCAGATGCGAGCTCGTGGTTCAAATATTACTGATTTAGTTGTTTTAGTTGTTGCTGCTGATGATAGTGTAAATGACCAAACCGTTGAAGCAATAAATCACGCAAAAGCAGCAAAATGTCCAATTATTGTTGCAATTAATAAAATAGATTTACCTAATGCCAACATTGCAAAAGTAGAAAATGATCTTATGAATCATGGAATTGTAAGTGAGAAAATGGGTGGTGAGAATCTTGTAGTTGAAGTATCTGCAAAATCCAAAAAAGGCATCGAAAACTTAATTGACTCTATCCATCTTCAGTCGGAATTGCTTGAACTTAAGGCCAACCCAAACAGAGATGCAAGTGGTGTAGTAATTGAATCTAAAGTAGAAACTGGACGTGGACCAGTGATAAGTGTTTTAATCCAAAAAGGAACCTTGAAAGTTGGTGATATTGTAATTGCGGGTAAAGAATGGGGTAAAGTCAAGGCACTATCAAATGACGAAGGTAAAAGAGTGATTTCAGCAGTGCCAAGTTATCCAATTGAAATCTTAGGATTATCAGGGGCACCAAGTGCTGGAGATGAATTTGTTGTTGTAGAAAATGAATCTAGAGCCAGAGAAGTTACTCAATATAGAGATCGTTTAATTAGACTGAAGGAAAATTCTTCAGTTAAAAGAGGTACAGTCGAGCAAATGATTTCCAGTGCATCTGAAGCGGTTCAAAAAAACTTACCAATACTGATAAAAGCTGACGTTCATGGTTCGAAAGAGGCGTTAGAACAAAGTTTAAGTAAACTTAAAAACGAAGAGATTAAAATAAAAATTTTACATTCAGGTGTTGGTGAGATAAATGAATCTGATGTATCTCTTGCATCTGCATCAAATGCTTTAATTTTTGGATTTAATGTAAAAACAAATGTCCAAGCAAGAAATCTCTCAAAAAGAGAAGGGGTTGTAATAAAGTATTATTCTATAATCTATGAAGTCATTGATGAAGTGAAAAGGATGCTAGATTCAGAGTTAGAACCTGACCTGAATGAAAAAATTATTGGAAATGTGGAAATCAGAAAAGTTTTCAATATTTCTAAAACAACTAGCATCGCTGGTTGTTTTGTTCAAGAAGGTAAAGTCACGAATAATTGTAAAGTAAGGCTAATAAGAGAAGATGAAGAAATTTATAAATCAGAAATTGATAGTTTGCGAAGAGAAAAAGATGAAGTCAAGGAAGTTAGTAGCGGAACTGAATGTGGAATAAGGATTAGAAATTTTAATGATTTTAAAGAAGGTGATATCTTAGAGTGTTATTTAGTAAGCGAGAATACAAAATAATAATTTAAATAATGACAAAGTTTTCGAGAAAGTCACGGGTTTCAGAACTAATTAAAAGGGAAATAGCAAAAATTTTTCAATCTTTTGTGTTCAATGATTTTTCAACATCGGTATTTTATTTAACAGTGACAGAAGTTTACATTTCAAGTGATTTAAAAAATGCAACTGTATTTATACTTCCTTTCTTCCCAGTAGGTAATAACTTAAATAACAAAGAAATATTAGATTTAATTAAAGTTGAATCTAGTAAAATAAGAAAAAGTCTTGGCTCACTGAATCTCAGATTTACACCAAAGTTGAATTTTAAAATTGATGATTTAAATGAAAAAACAAAAAAGTTGGATGATCTGTTTAAGAGCCCAAAAGTTTCGCAGGATCTCAAATAGATAATATATGGATGAAGAATTGTGTTTTTAATGGTTGGTTATTTTTAGATAAACCAGCAGGACCGTCATCCAATAAAGTACTACAAACAGTAAGAAAACTATACGGTTTTTCGAAAGGAGGATTTGTAGGAACGCTCGACCCTAATGCATCTGGCTTTCTTCCAATTGCAATTGGAAAAGCTACCAAAACAATCAAATATTTAGAAAATTGTGAAAAAGAATATGAATTTCGTGTTGATTGGAGTAAAAAAACTTCTACGGGTGATTCTGAAGGACATACAATTAGCAAAAGTGATTTATTTCCATTAGAAACAAAAATCAGAAATTCATTAAAAATTATTAAAGGTCTTAAAACTCAAATTCCCCCAAGTTATTCAGCTATTAAAGTGAACGGAAAAAGGGCCTATAAACTTGCTAGAGAAGGAATAAGCTTTAAAATCCATGCACGGCCAATCAAAATCTATGATTTAAAAATGATTAGTACAAACCAATCAAATCTTACAGATTTTTATGTTAGGTGCAGCTCAGGAACTTATATCAGGTCTTTAGCTGAAAGTATTGCAGATGAGTGTAATGCAATCTGTCATGTTACTGAATTGAGAAGAACAGGTTTTGGAAAATTAAATAAAAAACTTATTTCACTGGATTCTTTGTCAAGTTTGATGCATATTGACAGTTTGATAGAAGAACTGAAACCAATTGATTATATATTTGATAAGGAAATAAAAATAGAAATTGATTATAATGATGTAAAACTTTTACTTAATGGTGTAAAAATATCAATTAAAAAAAGTATATTAGACAAAATAAATGCTAAGCAATCAACTACAGGTAAAATTTTTATTGTAAGTTATAAGAGAGATTTTCTAGCGATTGGGAAATTAATTAAGAATGATTTCTATCCAAAAGAAGTATTTGATTTATCAGAGTAAGGAGAAAAAATGAAATTGTCTGTTGAAAAAAAAGGTGAAATTATAAAGAAATATTCTAAGTCAAAAAATGACAATGGTTCAACAAATGTTCAAGTGGCATTATTAAGCAAAAGAATTTCTGGTTTAACAGAACATCTTAAAGTAAATAAAAAAGATCAAAGCACAAGAAGAGGCCTATTGAAATTAGTTGGAAAAAGAAAATCACTTCTAAGTTATTTAAAGAAAAAGAGTATAAAAGAATACCAAGAGCTTATTAAAGGTCTTGGGTTAAGAAAATAGTTTAATGAAAAAATGGATTGGAATATATGTTTAAAATATTTAATGAAAAACTTGACTGGCATGGATTAAAACTTGAATTGGAAACAGGAAAGATTGCTAGGCAGGCTGATGGTGCAGTAATCTCCTCTTTAGGTGGAACAAAGGTTTTATGTACTGTGTGTGCTGCAAAGAATGCTGACCCAGCGTTAGATTTTTTCCCTTTGTCGGTTCATTACATTGAAAAAGCTTATGCTGCTGGGAAAATACCAGGCGGTTTTTTTAAAAGAGAAGGTAGACCATCTGAAATAGAAACTCTTAATTCAAGGTTAATAGATAGACCGCTTAGGCCTTTATTTCATCCAGACTTTAAAAATGAAACGCAGGTAATTTGTACTGTGCTTAATTATGACTTAGAAAATGATCCAGGTATATGCTCTTTAATTGGGGCTTCGGCAGCTCTAACGATTTCTGGATTACCTTTTCTAGGACCCGTGGGCTGTGCTAGGGTTGGGTACAAGGATGGAGAATATATTTTAAACCCAACAGTTGAGGAGATGCAAGAAACGGAATTGGATTTAGTTGTTGCTGGTACAAGAAATGGTGTTTTAATGGTGGAATCTGAAGCTAATCAACTTCCTGAAGATATTATGTTAGGAGCTGTAAAATTTGGTCATACACAATTTCAACCAGTCATTAACTCAATAATTAAATTAGCAGAATCTTCTGCAAAGGATTCTTGGGTTGTGCCTGAACAAATCGAACCAGATTATGTAGATAAACTAAAAAAAGTGTCCGTACCCGAATTACAAAAAGTTTATAAAATTAAAGAAAAGAAAGAAAGACAATCCAAGATTGAGGATTTAAAAATTAAATTCTTTGATGATTTTAACTCAAATGATGATTTGGAGATTAATGAATTTAATTCTAAATTAAAACAAATTGAAAAAGAAGTTGTTAGGAATTCTATTCTGAATGAAAATAAAAGAATTGATGGTAGGGACCTGAAAACTGTTCGCGATATAAAATGTGAAGTTGGTTTTCTAAATAATGTTCATGGAAGTGCATTGTTTACAAGAGGCGAAACACAGGCATTAGTTCTAACCACTCTGGGAACAGGTCAAGACGAACAAATAAAAGATACACTTGACGGAGATTTTAGAGAAAAATTTATGCTTCATTATAATTTCCCCCCATTTTCAGTAAATGAAGTTGGAAGAATAGGATCAACCGGAAGAAGGGAGATAGGTCATGGAAAATTGGCTTGGAGGTCAGTTAACCCTCTTTTTTCAAATATTACAGAATTTCCTTATACAGTAAGGGTTGTATCAGAGATTACAGAGTCAAATGGGTCCTCTTCTATGGCGACTGTATGCGGTACATCAATGTCAATGATGGACGCAGGAGTACCCATAGAAAAGCCAATTGCAGGTGTAGCTATGGGCTTAATACTTGAAGATGAGAAGTTCGCTATATTAACTGACATACTTGGTGACGAAGACCATCTTGGAGATATGGATTTTAAAGTTGCTGGAACCGATTCAGGAATTACCTCACTCCAAATGGATATTAAAGTTAACGGCATAACTGAAGAAATTATGGAAAAAGCTCTTCAGCAGGCTAAGGATGCAAGAGTTCATATTTTAAAAGAAATGGGAAAAACAATTTCAAAGTCGAGAGATGATGTAAGTGATAACGCTCCCAAAATATTAAAAATGAAAATTAAAAAAGACAAAATCCGAGAAGTAATTGGATCTGGAGGGAAAGTTATTAAAGAAATTTGCGAAAAATCTAATGCTAAAGTTGAAATTGATGACGATGGAAATATATTAATATCCTGCAATGATTCTGCGTCTGGTGAAGTTGCAACAAAAATGATCGAAGATATAGTTGCTGAACCTGAAATTGGTAAAATTTATGAAGGTAAAGTTGTTAAAACAATGGAATTTGGTGCTTTTGTTAATTTTTTAGGTCAGCGTGATGGCTTAGTTCATATAAGCCAATTAAAGCCAGAACGTGTTGAAAAAACAACAGATGTTGTGAAGGAGGGAGATCTCGTAAAGGTTAAGGTGATTGGCGTTGACGATAGAGGTAAGGTAAAATTAAGTCTAAAGGATGCAGTGTAAAATTACATTATTTTTGTAAATGATAAATTTGAATACCATAAAAATGTCAGGAAAAGATGTCTTACCTTTGATTGAAGGTGGCAAGGGAATAGCTATTTCAAGTGGTGTTAGTTCAGGGGCTTGGGCGAAGGCAGGTGGCATTGGTACTTTTTCTGGAGTAAATGCAGATTCTTATGACGAAGAAGGCAACATTATACCTCAGGTATATAAGGAAAAAACCCGGACTCTAAGACATAAAGAACTTGTTGAATATTCTGTATCTGGTGCAATTGAACAGGCTAAAATAGCCAGGGATATTGCTGGGAATGATGCAGCAATTCATGTAAATATTCTTTGGGAAATGGGTGCTGCTGAAACAATACTTAGTCGTACTTTAGAAAAAGCAAATGGAATTATTGATGGTGTGACTTGTGGAGCAGGCATGCCATACAAGCTATCCGAAATATCAGCATCTTACGGTGTTTATTATTATCCTATAGTGTCTTCAGCAAGAGCTTTTAATGCTTTATGGAAAAGATCATATAGAAAAACTTCTGAATATCTTGGTGGAGTTGTTTATGAAGATCCTTGGCTTGCGGGAGGACACAACGGATTATCTAATAGCGAGGATCCAGAAAAACCTCAAGACCCATACCCTAGAGTAAAAGACCTAAGAAAGCTGATGAACCAGTTTGATTTAAATGACACTCCAATTATTATGGCAGGTGGTGTTTGGAATTTGAGTGAGTGGAGTGATTGGATTGACAATCCAGATTTAGGTTCTATTGCTTTTCAATTTGGAACTAGACCACTCTTAACTAAGGAAAGTCCAATTTCTGATGAATGGAAAAAAAGACTTCTGAATATCAAACCGGGGGAAGTTAGTTTGCACAAATTCAGTCCAACCGGATTTTATTCATCAGCTGTAAGAAATGATTTTTTAAAAGAACTTGAATCAAGGTCAGAAAGACAGACTCCCTATCTTAGAGAGCAAACAAATGAATTTAACCACAAGATTGAAATAGGCCCTAGGAAAAGAGCTTATTATATTAAACACGCAGATAAATCTAAAATAGTAAACTGGATAAAAAAAGGATTTGAAAAACCACTCACTACCCCTAACGACACCTTAATCTGGGTTACACTAAAGAAGGCAAGTCAGATTGTTAAAGATCAAATAGATTGCATGGGCTGCCTATCATCATGTCTATTTAGTAATTGGTCTCAAAATGAGAAAGGAAACAATGGCAAAAAAGCGGATCCAAGATCTTTTTGCATTCAGAAAACACTTCAAAGAATAAGTCATGGTATATCATCCATTGAAAATGAGTTAATGTTTGCGGGGCACTCCGCGTATAGATTTGCTACAGATCCATTTTACAAGAATGGTTTTATTCCAAAAGTTAAGCAACTTGTGGATAGGATAAGTAAAGGACTTTAGATAATAAATTTTAAAATGTCTCTTCTTTGAAGGCTCCCCAAAAATCCTCTTTTCTAATCCATCCTGAAACACTTGAGATATTTGTTTTACACCAATTTTTTCTACATGACGATATTTTAAAATTTACATTTTTCTCAATTATAAGAAGACTTTTAGACTCTAATTTAGGAAAACTCCTTAAAAATATCTCTTTATTAGTTATTCCGTATCTATTTTTGCTGAGTTGTGAATTAGCTATCCAACCCTCTTTACCTATATAGTTAACAATTTTTTTCCAGTTATCAAATTCACCGGTAACCAAAACAGGCAATCCTTTTTTTAGATGTTTCCCTATAACATAATAATTTTTTCCTGGACCATTTCTGACGTTAACTTCGTTAAACTTTGTTGAAAAAAATTTTTTTGCATAACCTGATTCACCATAGTTTATGATAGGATAAAAGAGTATTAATGGAATTAAAGTAAATTTAACAAACTTATGAAACATAGACGCTTAAGTATTCTTTTAACAAGAAAATTGCCTGATTCAATAGAAAAAAAACTAAGTTCAAAATATGAAGTAATCTTTAACAAATCTGACAAAGTTCTTACATACAACGAATTAAAGAAAAAAATAAGTAATATTGATATTCTTGTACCATGTATTAGCGATACTATTGATGCTTCAATTATCAAGTCAGCTAGAAAATTAAAAATGATTGCTAATTATGCTAACGGAGTAGATAATATTGATTTAGTCACTGCTGAAGAGAAAGATATCGTTGTTACGAACACACCCGAAGTATTGACTAACGATACTGCAGATATTGTAATATCGTTAATATTAATGCTGTGTAGAAGTATTCCAAAAGCTCAACAGCTATTATCTGATGGTACATGGTCAGGTTGGGGACCAAATAAAACACTAGGACAGAGTATTAATGGAAAAAAACTGGGTATTATTGGAATGGGCAGAATTGGTCAAGCAGTTTCATCAAGAGCAATTGAACTAGGTGTAAATATTAATTATCATAACAGAAAAAGGCTTCCTAAAAGTATAGAAAAGAAGTTTAAAGCCAAATTTTGGCCCAACCTTAATGAGTTATTAATGAATATGGATATTATTTCAATACATTGTCCTTATACACCTGAGACATTTCATTTATTATCCAAGAGAAGACTAAAATTATTGAAGAAAACAAGTATTTTAATAAATACATCACGAGGCGAAATAGTTGACGAAAACGCACTAGCTTCATTGCTTTTATCAAAAAAAATATTTGGAGCAGGTTTAGATGTATTTGAAAATGAGCCTCAAGTTAGCCCTAAATTATTTGAAGCTGAAAATGTTGTATTGTTACCACATATTAGTTCTTCAACGTCACAAAGTAGAGTTGCCATGGGTAATAGGGTATTGAAAAATATTGAGTTATTTTTGGCGGGGAAAAAGCCTAAAGATATAGTTAAGCTTAGATCTAAGATATAATCACAATCATCTACAAATTTTACATCTCTTATCTTTTTTTACTTTGATATTTGTAGATTTATTACTTTCACAATTAAAAATAACAAATTCTTTGAATTTGTCATCTCTCGCATTTGTAACTATGTTTAAAACCATATTAGCTTGAAGTAAGCCACCTATTCCTGCTACACTCGAAATTATTCCTTGATCATTACAATTACCGTACGGAATGTCTTTTTTGTTTTGTGGAAAAATACAGTTATAACACGGTAAATTTTTGTTAGACCAAGCTTTGAAAGCAAAAAGTTGTACTTCATAATTGTATAATGCACTTGAAATCAGTATTTTTTTATTTAAATAACAAGTCCTATTTATTTCGTATCTAGTTGGAAAGTTATCTGTACAGTCTAAGACTATCTTATAATTCTTTAAAATTTCTTGACTGTTTTTTTTATTAAATTTTGTATCAAAAAATTCAATTTGAATTTTTGAATTAATTTCTTTGAGTTTCTTCCCCAAAACATTTATTTTTTTTTTCCCAATGTCATTTTCAGTATACATAAGCTGTCTATTAAGGTTACTAAGCGTAACTTTATCAAAGTCAACTAATCCAAAATTTAAAATTCCACTCATAGATAAATATGTAGCAGCCGAAGTTCCTAATCCACCGCAACCAACAATCAAAATAGAACTATTTATGATTTTAAGCTGGCCTGTTTCACCAATTTTCTCAAGAATAATTTGACGAGAAAACTTTTCTAGTTCGTGATCATTTAATGTTTTTACTTTTTTCATTTAGGACTTTATATCTGAGAATAATGGCGTTGAGAGATACCTCTCTGCGAAGGACGGGATAATAATGACAGTATTTTTATTCCTCATTTTTATATCTTCATTGATTTCTACTGCAGCTGCAACCGCTGCACCGGAAGATATTCCAGCAGGAATTCCTTCAAGTCTAGCTAAAATTCTGGAAAAATTAAAGGCTGTATTGTTATTTATAGATAGCACTTTATCAATTACTTGTTGATTTAAAACCTTTGGGACAAACCCTGCGCCTATTCCCTGAATTTGATGACTCCCCGCTATCCCTCCATTAAGCACAGATGAATCCTCTGGCTCAACGGCAAATATTTTTATATTTTTTTTTTTTTCTTTAAGATATTTCCCGATACCTGAAATTGTTCCCCCGGTACCTACTCCTGCAACCAGTGCATCGATTTTACCATCAGTATCTTTCCAGAGCTCATCAGCAGTTGTCTTATAGTGTATTAGGGGATTTGAATCATTTGAAAATTGTTGTGGGATAAATGAATTTTTGTACTTCTCTTTTAATTCCTTAGCCTTTTCAACCGCTCCATGCATTCCTTGTTTTGAAGGCGTTAAAAAAATTTTAGCACCAAGAAGAACTAACATTTTTTTTCTTTCTATAGACATACTTTCAGGCATGGTAAGGAATAGTTTATATCCCCTCGATGCACAAATAAAAGCTAGTGCAATACCTGTATTTCCAGAGGTTGGTTCAATAATAATTGTATTTTTATTAATTAATTTTTTTTTTACACCTTCCTCGATCATTGCCAAGCCAATTCTATCTTTTACAGATCCTGATGGATTAAAATATTCTAATTTAGCAAGCAATTGTCCTTGTAGTTTAAAACTTTGTTTAATTTTATTTAATCTAACTAGTGGTGTACTACCAATCGTATCAGTAATTGAATCTAAAATTTTATTAATTTTTTGGTTAGATGACAAAGTCTATTTTCTCATTGTTTTGTTTTACCAATCCACTCTTCTCAGCCCTATAACAAATATCTTCAATAGTAATTTTTTTTAAATGATCAAACCATATACTATAAATTTCATCTAAGAGTGGGTTAACAATTTTATTAGATATATCAGATTCAGAGCCTTTTATCATTTCAACCTTTTTGCTTTTGTCGTCTACAGATGCAACTATATCTGATAACTTTATCTTTCTTCTTTCTCTAGCAAGTCGATAGCCACCTTTTGGTCCTCTTGATCCAATTAGAATGTTAATTTTGACTAATGATTGGAGTGTATGCTCAAGGTAGCGTTTGGGAATTCCCTGACGTTTTGCAATATCTATATTTTGAACAGGATTTTCTCCCGCATTAAATGCAATATCTAAAACTGATTCAATTGCATAAATTACTTTTATTGACAACTTCATTTATTATCATCCTTGATTAAACCAGTTGACCCAAACCCCCCCTTTCCTCTAACAGTTTCAGATAAACTGTCTGCTTCCATTATGGATACATTTGGTAATTCACAAAATATTAGTTGCGCTATTCTCATTCCATGTTCAACAATAAAGTCACTTTTGCTATGATTTATTAATATTACACAAACTTCTCCTCTATAATCTGAGTCAATGGTTCCTGGGGAATTTAGAACTGTAATCATATTTTTTAATGCTAATCCTGATCTTGGGCGAACTTGAGCCTCAAGATTTGTTGGCATCTCCATTGAAAACCCACATGGAATTATGCTCGAAGATCCTGGATTCAAAATAACATTATTCTCAGTAGCGGCTACTAGATCAAAGCCAGCACTTCCTACAGTCGCTTTTTCTAAACTGTAAAGCCTTCTAAAGTTAGGCTTAAAATTTAATTTCACTTTATTCATATAGTTAACTCAACTTTTATTAAAAAATAAAGAGATCTCTTTTACAATTTTTTCTGCTACCTTTTCTTTTTTCATCATAGGCCAATTTATGATATCTGAGTTATTTATAAAGCAAACTTTATTACTGTCTGAATTAAACGCTTTATTATTAGAAACTAAATTTCCGAAAATCCAATCACATCTTTTTTCTTTGAGTTTCTTTTGTGTATTTGTGACTAATTTTTCAGTTTCAGCAGAAAAACCAATTACCAGCTCTGGACGCATATTGTTAGAGGATATTTCCTTGAGTACATCAACATTTTTTTCAAAGACAAACTTTTTTTCTAGGTGTTTATTTTTTTTAATTTTATGCTCGGAAACTTTTTTCATTTTATAATCACAAATTGCAGCAACAGATATAAATATATCTGCAGGAAGTTCATCAATAGATGCTTCAAGAAAATCAATACCAGTATCAACATTTCTTATTTTTACATTGTCTGGTTTTTCAATACTTGTAGGACCACTTATAAGAGTTGTTTCTGCACCGTATCTTGAAAGTTGTTCGGCAATCTTGTACCCTTGTAATCCTGAAGAGAAATTACTTAAAAACCTAACTGGATCTAGCTTTTCAATTGATGGTCCACTGGTGACAATTGCTTTTTTCCCTTTAAGAAGGTTGTTGCTATTAAAAAAATTCCTCACAATCTTATGAATTTCTTGAATTTCTACTAATTTTCCCACACCTATTTGCCCACAGGCCAACTTGCCGTGTGATGGGTTGATGATTTTATAACCTATATCTTTTAATTTCTGTAAATTTTTCTTTACTATTCTGTTTTCCCACATGTTAACATTCATTCCTGGAGCAAAAAATGTGGGCGTTTTTGTCGCCATAAGAATTGTAGAAGCTAAATCATCTGCAAGTCCATTCGAAATTTTACCTATAAAATTTGCCGTTGCAGGCACAACTAAAATTAGGTCAAAGTTGTTGGCAAGTTGAATATGGTTCATTTCAGAAGTCTCATTAAGAGAAAATAGTTCTGTGAATACCTTTTTCCCAAGTAAGCTTTCAAACATTAGGATGTTAATAAATTTTTTTGTATTATCTGTTAAAACACACTCTAGATCAAAATTATCTTTTGCTAATAGTCGTAGTAACTCCAAAGCCTTATATGAAGCGACTCCTCCCGTAACAATTAAAAGTATTCTTTTTTTTTTCATAATTATTTTTTTCCAATATGGATACTTGCTACTCCATCAAATATGTCGAAACACTCAATTTCCCTAAATCCAATATACTCAAATTTTTTTGTAAGTTCTATTTGATTGGGAAATAATTTTATACTTTCTACTAAATATTCGTATGCATCTTTATTTCTTGCAAATATAGAACCTAATTTAGGCAGAACATCATAATAAAGATTTACCAAACCTCTAAAATTAGGTTTGTTTACTTGACTAAATTCCATGCAATAAAAGTATCCGTTTTTTTTAAGAACTCTTTTTATCTCAGAGAGGGATTTGTTCATATCTGAGAAATTTCTTAGGCCAAACGAAAGCAATACAAAATCAAAATAATTGCTCTTAAATGGAAGATTTTCAGCACTATTACAAATAATTCTTGTTTTATACCCCTTAAGTCTTTTTTTAGCCAAATCTAACATCAGTAGATTTTTGTCAGATAATATTAAATTTTCAAAATAAGGATATTTTTTTAGTAATAATTCAGAAATGTCTCCTGACCCGCAAGCAAGGTCTAACACAGATTGATTTTCATTTAATTGAATAAAATCTATAAAAATTTTTTTCCAAAGTCTGTGGGATCCAAATGACATTATATCGTTCATGAGATCATAACTTTTTGAAACATTTGAAAAAATTTTATTGACGTATTTACTTTTTTCTAATTTAGATAAGTTTACTAACATTTTATTAGAATTTTTTTTCATGCCTGAATTACCCGAAGTTGAAACAGTCAGAATAACATTAAAAAAAGAAATATTGAATGAAAAAATATTATCAATTCAAATTTTAAATAAAAATCTTAGATACCCTATTGAGTGCAATTTTTCAAATAAAGTGGTTAATCAAAGTATAAAAAAAATATCAAGAAGAGGTAAATATTTGATATTATATCTTACAAAAAATATTGTAATTCTTTTGCATTTAGGTATGACAGGGTACTTTAGATTTTGTAATGATGAAAACGTTATAAAACATGATCATATAATATTTGACTTCAAAGAAAAAAAAATGATTTATAACGACGTAAGAAAGTTCGGATTTATAAAAGTATATAAAAGCGAAAACGTAAATCATTCAAAACATCTGGTTAATCTTGGTTTAGAGCCTTTGGATGGAAAACTAAATAAAAATTATTTAAGAAAAAGTATTAATAATAGTAAACAATCCATAAAAGCTTATCTGATGAACTTTAAGAACATTGTTGGAATAGGAAATATTTATAGTTCAGAAATATTATTTGATTCAGCTATTCACCCCTGCAAATTATCCTCAGCAATAAGTAATGAGGAAATCAATAGACTTATAATTTCTATAAAAAAAATTCTAAGAAAAGCAATCAAGCTGGGAGGAACCAGTATTAAAGATTACAAAGACCCAATGGGAAAGATTGGGTATTTTAAAAATCAACTTAGAGTCTATGGAAGGGATAATAAACCGTGCGTAAACTGCAAAAAAAATGTTATAATAAAAAAAATAATTATACAGGGGAGATCAACCTTTTTTTGTGAAATATGTCAAAAGTTCTGAGTGCACTAATTTTTTTTTGTTTTGCTTTTTATTCAGTAATAGATTCTAAAAATAATAAAACAAAATTTGTTGATGGGATAGAGGGCTTACCCTTACATCACAAAATGACCGTGATAAAAAATAGCTTGGTCATGTTTGATACAAATCAGGGCAATTTTGTTGAGGTTGAAATTAAAGGAAAATCTAGTATTGAAAATATCAGTAAGTTTTACAACGAAGTTTTACCTAATTTCGGCTGGGAGTCAGAAAATAATACCAAATTTGTAAGGGGAAAAGACTCTCTTGAGCTTAAATATTCTTCAGAAAACCAAACTGCAATTGTAAAATTTAAATTGATTCAAAAATAATTTCTTATGCTTGACTATTGTCATTAGATAAGTAGTATCTGGCAAATGGCTAATATTAAATCTGCAAAAAAAAGAATTCTTCAAAATAATAAAAGATCTGAAATAAATAAAAAAAGACGATCTTTGTTAAGAAACAAAATAAAAAAGCTTAATGTCTTAATTGAAGACAGAAACTCAAATGAAGCAAAGAAAAAGTTTGTTGAACTAGAACCTGTTCTAGCAAAATCAGTGAATGTGGGCTTATTTAAACAAAATCTTGTTTCAAGAACATTGTCAAGACTATCAAAAAAAATAAAATCTTTAAAATAAGTTTTTGTTCTATTGATTCATTTTTAAATTTAGCTATTCTATAAGACCTAATATTATAATTCGGGAGTAATAAATTGGAGCTAGATTATGAAGGTGACCTCGAACCCATAGATTGCTGGGAGCTTTTAAAGAGTGACGATAATGCGCATCTAATTGATTGTAGGACTAAAGCAGAATGGCAATTTGTCGGTGTACCTGACTTAACTTCAATAAAAAAAAGCGTGGTATTAGTTGAATGGCAACTCTACCCATCAATGGCACTTAATGAAAAATTCTATGATGATGTTAAAAGTGCTAATTTATCGGATGATAGCAAACTTATAATTTTATGTAGATCGGGGGGAAGATCAAAATCTGCTGCCGAGTTTTTAACGTCAAAAGGCTTTAATCACTGTTATAATTGTGTACACGGTTTTGAAGGTGCCCATGACAAATATGAGCACAGAAGTAATATAAGCGGATGGAAATTTGACAAATTACCATGGAAGCAGATTTAAGTTATGTCTAGAAGCAGTGATGATCTTACAGAACTACAGGCTCAGTGGGCATCAGTAAGAGGTAAAATTAGAAGAAAAATTGGTGAGGCATTATTTAAAAGTTGGTTCAAACCTCTAACTCTAATTAGATATGAATCAGATGTTTTAATCTTAGGTGTGCCTAACAATTTTGTCAGGACTAGGCTTATTGAAGAATATCACGATCTAATTAAACTAACTTGGAAACAGCATAACAAAAAGATTAAATCAGTTGAAATTGTACTTACAAAAGACGAGAGTGAAAAACAACATAACCCTAGGCCACAGGAGATTAAAAATAAAAAGCACACCCCCATTTCACCAACAATCAGTGCCGAACTCGATCAAAGATTTACATTTTCTAATTTTATTGTAGGGAAACCAAATGAACTTGCATTTGCTGCAGCCCGAAGAGTGGCTGAATCTCAGAATGTACCCTTCAACCCACTGTTTTTGTACGGAGGTGTAGGTCTTGGAAAAACTCATTTAATGCACGCTATTGCCCATGAAATAAAGAAAAGAAATCCAGAAAGAAGAGTCATTTATTTGTCTGCAGAAAAATTTATGTATCATTTTATTAAAGCATTAAGATTTAAAGATACAGTTTCTTTTAAAGAACAATTTAGAACAGTTGATGTTTTAATGATAGATGACGTTCAATTTATTTCTGGCAAAGATTCAACCCAAGAAGAGTTCTTTCATACTTTTAATGCACTTGTTGACCAAAATAGACAACTAATAATATCAGCCGATAAATCTCCCCAAGACCTAGAGGGTATTGAGGAAAGGATGCGCTCAAGACTAGGGTGGGGACTAGTTGCTGATATCCATCCTCTTAATTATGAATTAAGATTAAGCATTCTTCAAGCTAAAGAAGAAAAGCTTCAGGTCAATATATCACAGGGCGTCTTAGAGTTTCTGGCCCATAAAATTACTTCCAATGTAAGAGAATTAGAGGGTGCACTTAACAGAATATCAGCTTATTCTTCGCTAGTAGGAAAAGAAATTACACTTGATATGACTCAAGAAGTATTAAGAGATTTGTTAAGATCGTCGCAAAGAAAAGTAAATATTGAGCAAATTCAAAAAAAAGTTTCAGAACATTTCAATGTTAAAATGTCGGATATGAGTTCTGCGAGAAGATCAAGAACAATTGCAAGACCGCGACAAATAGCAATGTATTTATCGAAGAATCTAACGTCAAGATCTTTACCTGAAATTGGCAGAAGATTTGGGAATAGAGATCATACAACTGTTATTCATGCCGTAAAGAAAGTTGAAGAGCTAAGAAACACGGATGTTAGTTTTGATGAAGATGTTGAACTTTTGATTAGAATGTTAGAGATATAAAAAATATGAATTTTAAAATATCTAGGTCCCTGCTTTTTCAATCGCTCACACATTTTCAAAGTGTTGTTGAAAAAAGAAATACAATACCAATTTTATCGAATATAAAAATTTCAGCTAGACAAAGCCTAATTAGGGTTACTGCTACTGATCTATCAATTCAATTAAGTGAAGAAATTAAAGCAGAAGTCATAGATGAAGGAGAGGTTACTTTACCCTCTCAGATGATCTTTGATATAATAAGAAAAGTTCCAGAAAATACTCAAATAGAAGTTAAAGAGAATAAAGATGATGGTAAGGTTTTCATTTTTTTCAATAGTTCAAAATTTTCATTACCTTGCCTTCCTGCAACAGATTACCCTGAAATAGAGAGCGAGCAATCATTGCATGCTTTTAAGATAGAAAGTGAAAAACTAAAATACTTAATTAATGATTGTAAGTTTTCAATGGGTGTTGATGAATCTCGCCCTTATCTTAATGGTGTTTATATGCATTCTACTGAAAATGAAATAATAACAGTTGCAACAGATGGACATAGATTATCAAAATGTTCAGTAAAAAATGAAAGTGACAATGACGGATTTGATGGTGTAATCATCCCTAAAAAAACTGTGAACGAAATGGCAAAACTATTAGATGAATCTGATAAAGATGTAGTTGTAGAAATTTCAAGAACTAAGGTCCAATTTACAATTAATAATATTCAACTTATCTCAAAATTGGTAAATGCAAATTTTCCAGATTACGAAACCGTAATCCCAGGAAACAATAATTTAATAGTAAAATGTAATACAAAAGCTTTTGCCGAAACAATTGACAGGGTTTCAACAATTTCAAGTGAAAAGTTTAGAACTGTAAAGTTACAAATTCAAAATAACAAATGTATTGTGAGTTCATTTGGAGAAGAGAAGTCCGCTGGAACTGAAGAAATTGATGTAATTTATGATGGAAAAGATATAAGCATAAACTTTAATGCAAGATATATTCTAGAAGTTTTAAGTATTATAACGTCTGAAAAAATTAACATTTGTTTTGCTGATAACACTGCCCCAACTGTGCTCAAAGGAGATAATGAGGAAAGTAATTCATTATATCTAATAATGCAAATGAGAGCATAATATCTTAATGGAGAAATCAGAAAGTTTAAGAGTTACCAGAATAAATAAACTTAAACTCTTTAATTATAGAAATCACAAGGAATTAAAAATTGATACTGATAAAAATTTTGTGTTATTTTACGGTAGAAATGGGACTGGCAAAACAAATATCTTAGAAGCAGTATCCTTGCTGTCTTCAAAAACAGGATTTAGAAATTCAGACTTACAATCTCTTATTTATAACTCTGACATAAAGAAGATTTTAAACTTCGGTGTTAATATTGAAATAATGTCTCAGAATAAATTGATAAATATTGGTGTGGGACTAGTAGAAAAAAATAAAAGAGTAAAAAAATTTATAAAGTTTCAAAAAAAAAATACCGATAAAAATGTGGAAGATATTTTTAAAATTTTTTGGGTTTTACCAAATATGAATAATTTATTTCAATCAAAATCAAAAGACAGACGAGACTTTATAGATGCTATGATTTCTTCTTTAGATAGGACTCATAATAAAAGAATTAAGACCTATGAAAACTTGCAAAGACAGAGAATTTCAATTCTAAAAGATTTTTCAACAAAAAAAAGTAATATAAGGTGGTTGGATATAATAGAAAGAGAAATGGCATCACAAGCAGTTGTAATCTCTGAAAAAAGAATGAATTTATATGATCTATTAAACCAAATACTTGATGATCAAATAGAGCAACTACCAAGGATTAAAGTTTTTGCAACAAGTGGAATTGAAGAACAGTTAAAAAATGTACCAGCTTTAACAATTGAAGAAGAGATTTGCAAACAGTTAACCGAAAATAGAAAAATAGATGGTTTAATTGGAAAGACAAGATATAGTGCTATTAGTTCAGATTTTAAAGTACAAAATTTTGAAAAAAATACAGACGCTAGAAATTGCTCGACTGGAGAACAAAAAGTTATTTTATTATCTATTTTTTTCTCTTTTATTAAAATGTTAAAGAAACAAGACATTAAAGAAATTATTTTTTTATTAGATGATATCTTTTCAAATTTAGATCAAAGGTATGCCGAACTCATACTTAGATCTTTATCAGAATTAAATGTTCAAACATGGATAACTGACATAGAAATGAAAATTATTAATGAAAAGTCAATCTTTTATAATCAAACAAAGTTTATTAATATTGAAGATATTCAGGTGAAAAAGTAATATTTAATGGTATAATAAATTATAATTAATTACTTAAAGTACATAAATTGAAATCAAAAATTAATAATTCAACTTCAGGAACTTATAGCGCAGAGTCTATAAAGGTATTAAAGGGACTGGACGCAGTAAGAAAAAGACCCGGAATGTACATTGGAGATACCGATGACGGTTCCGGGTTACATCATATGATTTATGAGGCAGTTGATAACTCTATTGATGAAGCTATGGCAGGTCATTGTGACAAAATAGAGGTAATTTTAAATAGAGATAATTCAGTGACAGTAAAAGACAATGGTAGGGGTATTCCTGTAGATATACATAAAGAAGAAGGGGTTTCAGCTGCTGAAGTGATAATGACTCAATTACATGCAGGTGGAAAATTTGATCAAAACTCTTATAAAGTATCTGGTGGATTACATGGTGTTGGTATTTCGGTAGTCAACGCTCTTTCTGAATGGTTAAAGTTAAAAATATATAGAGAAGGTAAAGAATTTTTCTTATCTTTTGAAAATGGAACTACAAAAAAAACTTTAGAGAGTAAGATAATAACAGAAAAAAAAACCGGTACAGAAATTACTTTCTTAGCATCAAATCAAATTTTTTCTTCTGTTGAATATGATTTTAAAAAACTTGAAACTAGATTAAGGGAGTTAGCATTTTTAAATTCAGGGGTTAAGGTTGAATTAATCGATGAAAGGTCGGGTGATAAAAAAAATGCACTTCTATCATCCAGAGGTGGCTTGAAAGGGTACGTGGAATTTCTCGACAAATCAAAACAGTCAATTATAAGTGAAGTAATTTCAGTTAATGGGAAAGTAGATGATATTTCGGTTGAAATGTCACTTCAATGGAATTCGAGTTACCATGAGAATTGTCTTATTTTTACTAATAATATTCCTCAAAGAGATGGTGGTACTCACTTAGCTGGTTTTAGGGCGGCTTTAACAAGAACAATTAATAACGTTTCATATGAAACTGGCAGGCAAAAAAAGGAAAAAATCAATCTTACCGGTGATGATGCTAGAGAAGGTTTAACATGTGTACTTTCAGTAAAAGTTCCTGACCCAAAATTTTCTTCCCAAACTAAAGATAAGTTAGTTTCATCTGAGGTTAGACCTGTTGTTGAATCAATTGTATCAGAAAAACTTTCACAGTGGTTTGAGGAAAATCCAAAAGATAGTAAAAGCGTTGTTACAAAAATTTATGAAGCTGCATCTGCGCGTGAAGCTGCTAGAAAAGCTAGGGAAGTATCTAGAAAAAACTCCAGCCTTGAAATTGGTTCCTTACCGGGTAAATTGGCAGATTGTCAAGAAAAGGATCCAAGCAAGAGTGAACTTTTCATCGTAGAGGGTGACTCTGCTGGAGGATCTGCAAAACAAGCAAGAAATAGAAAAAATCAAGCCGTACTTCCTCTTAAAGGTAAAATTTTAAACACAGAAAAATCTAGAAGAGATAAAATTGCTGGATCTGCAGAAATATCAACTCTTATTCAAGCACTAGGAGCAGGGTACTACACAGATTTTAATATTGAAAACCTAAGGTATCATAAGGTAGTTATTATGACTGATGCTGATGTCGATGGCTCACATATTAGAACCTTACTTCTTACTTTTTTTTACAGAGAAATGGAAGAATTAATAAAAAGTGGATATTTATATATCGCGCAACCACCTTTATTTAAAATAAAAAAAGGAAAACAAGTAATATACCTTAAAGATGAAATTGAGCTAGAAAATTTTGTTGTAGATAGTGTTATTAAAGACGCGCTCCTGATAACTGAAGAAGGTCAGCAAATTGCTGGAGATGAGCTACTTTCTGTTTTTAAAAAATCATCAGGTATATTTGATATAATAGAGAGATTATCGAATAAAAATGATGATAAAAGAAAAGTACTTGAGCAATCTGCAATATCAGGAGTTTTAAATAAAGAAATTCTCAAATCAAAAGATCAAATGGATGAATCTTTGAATTATTTGGTGAGTAGGTTAAATAGCTTTGAGAATGATTTTGAGAAAGGTTGGAATTTTAAACTAAAAGATAATGGGTTTAGTGTTTGTAAAATTGTTAGGGATGTTGAAGAAACAGTTTTTTTGGATTTTGAGATGTTCGAAAATGAAAATATTAAGGCTTTGGATGATAAAACTGGATTCTTACAAGAATACTTTTTAAAAAAAATAGAACTTAAAATCGGCGACGAATCAATAATTATCCATGGACCCCTTGATCTGGTAAATAAAATAATGGCAAATGGGAAAAAAGGATTGGTATTTCAAAGATATAAAGGTCTTGGAGAAATGAATCCTGATCAACTTTGGGAAACAACCCTAGATCCTAATTATAGACACTTGTTAAGAGTAGAAGTGATCGATGCTCAAAAGGCTAGTGAGGCATTTGAAAATTTAATGGGTGATGATGTGGAAAAAAGAAAAGATTTTATTCAAAGCAATGCTAAAAATGTTGCGAATCTAGACATTTAATTTAACTTTATGCTAAGAAAGAGAAATCTTTTTATTTCACTAATAAGGTTAACTCTGATTTTCTCAATTTGGTTAACTTTATTTGTAGGTGCTACGGCTATTTGGGCCTTTTTAAATCTTCCAGAAACTGAATCTATTAAAATTACAAGGCAACCAAGTATAACGTTTTTAGATAGGCAGGGAAGAATCCTTGCTTCATATGGGGATATTTATGGACAATCAATTGTTTATGAACAGCTTCCAAATAATCTAATTAATGCTGTAATAGTGACTGAGGACAAGAGATTTTTTGATCATAACGGTATTGACCTTAGGGGAATCATAAGAGCTCTAATTATAAATATAAAAGCAAAAAGAGTCGTTCAGGGTGGTAGTACAATTACTCAACAATTAGCTAAAAATTTATTTTTAACACCAGAAAGATCAATAACAAGAAAAATTCATGAAGCCATACTTAGTCTTTGGTTGGAATTTAGATTTACGAAAAAACAAATTTTAAGCATTTATTTAAATAGGGTTTATCTCGGGTCAGGAACATACGGGGTTCAGGCAGCAGCGGAAAAATATTTTAACAAAAAAGTTGAAAACTTAAATCTTTATGAGAGTGCATTGATTGCAAGTTTATTGAAGGCTCCGTCTAAATATAATCCAATTTCAAATGCAAAATTATCTGAGGAGAGGACGAGAAAAGTTCTTATAAATATGTATAAAAATAAATTAATTGATATTAAAACCCTGGAAAATACAAAGAAAAATTCAAATCATAAACCAAAAATTTTTGATCCACCAAAGAGTACAAGATATTTCATAGATTGGGTTTTGCCTAGAGTGAGATCATATATGGGTGAGATTGAACAAGATTTAATTGTTAGGACTACCTTAGATATTGAAATTCAGAGAAAAGCTGAGGAGTCTCTTTTGAAAATATCAAATCAGTATAAGTCTGCGAATCAATCTGCCATAGTAGTTTTAGATTTCTCTGGTGGTGTACTTGCAATGATTGGTGGAAAAGATTATGGAGATTCTCAATTTAATAGGGTTACTCAAGCTCAAAGGCAACCAGGATCGGCTTTTAAACTCTTTGTATATTTGGCTGCTTTAGAAAATGGTTTTTCACCAGATGATATTACAAATGATTCCAAGGTCTCTATTGGAGACTGGTCACCTGAGAATTATAAAAAAGAATTTTTAGGAGATATTTCAATATCTGATGCTTTTGCAAAGTCAATCAATACAGTAGCCGTAAGAATATCGGAGAGTATAGGAAGAGAAAAGGTTATAAAAAAAGCAAAATCTTTTGGAATAACCAGTGATTTAATTAATTCCCCTTCAGTTGCTCTTGGGACATCGGAAGTAAATTTACTTGAATTGACTGGAGCATACAATATCGTTGCAAATGGAGGGAATGGGGTTTGGAATCATGGAATCATGTATATTGAAGATGTAGAAGGAAATCAACTGTATTCTAGAAAAGGTTTCGGGCACGGAAAAGTATTACAAAATAATATAGCAAAAGAAATAACGTCAATGTTAAAAAAAACTGTTGAGAATGGTACAGGTAGGAATGCAAAAATAGATAGATCAGTTGCTGGTAAAACCGGGACAAGTCAATCGTTAAGAGATGCTTGGTTCATTGGATTTTCTTCTCACATAGTTGCAGGTGTGTGGTTTGGTAACGATGACGACTCTCCAATGAAAGAAATTACTGGTGGAACAGCTCCCGCAAGATTGTGGAGCGATTTTATGCTTAAAGCACATGAAGATATCCCTAAAAAAGAGTTATCAAATTTAATGTTGCCTTCCAAACCATTTATTAATGAACAAAATATTAATAAAAAAACAAAAAAAGAAAGTGGGTCAATCTTTGAGAGAATAATTGAAGACTTAATTTCAGGAGATTAAATTAATCCTTCTTCTTCTAAATATAAAGAAAATTCTTCGACAAAGTTTTTTCTACTAAAATGTTTTATATAAAAATCATTTTTATCAACTAGGTAGAAAATTGAAGTATGATCAATTGTATAAAAATCGTCTTCAAGTTCATTTTCAACTAAATTAGTATAGATCTTAAATTTTTTTTTTATGTCAACAATATCATCTTTGCTTCCTGTCAACCCAATAATAGAGGAATCAAAGTTAGTTAGATAATTTTTGATGACTTCAGGAGTATCTCGAGTGGGATCAATAGAAATAAATATAGGCTGTATTTTATTTATTAATTCTTTGTTTTTTTGATAAATAGTTGAAACATTGTTTAAATCTAATGGGCATACATCAGGGCAATATGTATAACCAAAGTATAAAAGTTTTTTTATATTTATTTTATTACTTTGGAAAATTTCATTACTAGAGTCTATTAAATTAAAATTTCCTCCAATTTGAATTTTTGAATATGGTTCGTTTTGTTTTACAATCAAATTCTGAACAAATAAATTTAAAATAAAAATGAGTACTAGAAGAAGGAAAATCATCAACATATTCCTTTTAATATTTGGTCTAAATCTTTTCATATTTTTTCCAGTATTAAATAATTAAAATTTCTATTCTCTATAGTTTCATTTAATAAGTCACTTTCTTTTTTTAAACTTATTTTTTGAAAGGTTAGAGTATTTACAAAATTCAATTCTGAAAATTCTTTAAGATTAGTTAAGATTCTTACTAAATCTTTATAACCTTTGTCATGATTGAGTTTTATAATAAGTTTTTGGATTTGATCTAAATTCTCTATTTGATTGTCAATAATTATTTTTTTTGATTCAATAAAACTCACTGAAGAGTTTTTTTGTCTATTAGTGATTGGCTCTAATTTCAAATTTAAAAAATCCAGTAAATTAATAATCCCAGAAACTATTTTTACTTGAAAACCCTTTTTGATAAAAAACTCATATTTTTCAATCTCTTCCTCAAAAAATATTGGATCATCAATCGCTAGAATTGAGATAATTCTATAAGGTAATGTAAGTTTATAAGTTGAATTTTTAAATTCCTCTTTATTTGTTGGCAGTTGTCTAACTAAATGGATGCGAGAATTTATTTTTTTTAGTTGTGATATAAATTTTTCGGGTGTTTTATCATTTAAAATAACACATTCACTTTTATTAATTATTTTAATTGCTTCAATTGTAAGGTTATTGAAGTTTAAACTTGAAGTACCTACTAGATAAATTGTTTTTTTTTTGGTATTTTGTATGTTCATTTATTAAACTTATGAAATTTTTTGTAATAAGCTTATCATTAATTATTTTATTTTTTAATAATATTACTCATTCAGTAGATGACAGTGATGTTTACCCAAAGATGGTTTACTGGTCAGCATTGAAAAAGGGTGATCTTCAAAAAGTATCTGAAATGTTAGAAAAAGGCATGCCATCCAATATAAGTGATTCAAGTGGAATGATCCCACTTGCTTATGCAATTGGATCTAACAACAAAGAATTAATTTCTATGCTGGTAGAAAATAAAGCAAATATAAATAAAACATTTAAAAATAAAATGACACCTCTAATTTACGCATCAATTAAAAATCGTTACAATCTTGTTTCACATTTAATAAAAGAAGGTGCAGACATCAATATGCAAGATCATTTAGGTAGAACAGCATTAATGATATCAATTGAAAAAAATCACACTGACTTCGTAAAAGAGATCATTAAGTTTGATTTTGATAAATTTATTACAGATCATTCTGGGAAAACAATATTTGACTATATTGAATATTCAAGAAATACTGCAATAGTTAATGCTATTAAGAATTTATAACATTTGTGACTCTTTGAGATAAAATACTTAATATTTCTGGCTCTTTCATTAACGGTTTAGTATAGGACGTATGTTTAAATTTTAGATTTCCAAATTTTTTCTTTGTAGATTTATATAAAAATCCCGTAAATAAAAAAATTGGATTAATTACAAGATGAATATTTTTTTTTTCTTCTAAGTTATTTAACTTTTCTATTACATCCTTTTCAAATCCATAAAAACAACAATAAGATTTATAAGAAGAAATTTTTTTTGAGAGTTCTTTTGTATACTTTTCTAATTCAAAGAAAACATTCTTATTTTTACTGTAAGAACTTATTGTAACAAGCACAATTTTATTTTCTTTGATAATGGGCTTAATATTTTTTTCATAAGTTTTTAGAACGTTGTTGTTTAAATCAATATTTTTGCATAATGATATATTTTTATTAATTGGAATTTGTTTTTTTATATCTAATTCCATGTGGTTTCCCTGAAAAATTAAAATTGGGAAAACAAAAACTTTTCTTGTTTCAAGTTCCTTATATTCAGAGAAAATTTTTTTTATTGTAGGATTGTTAATTTCAATAAAACATTTTGAAATTTCACAATTTCTATTCTTTTTTTGAATATACTCAACGAGAAGTTGGAATTCTTCTTGATAATCTGAGTCTTTAGATCCGTGACCACACAAAAGAACTGAAGTTTTTTTGGTTTTATTAGACAAGTTATTTTTTTTCTTTCAGTACATTTATCAAGCTGGTTGCTTTAGGATGAACTACACTTGTATTTAAAATATCATCAGAGGAAAAACTTTTTTTGTGAAAAGCTTTATTTAAGTCATTCCTTGGTTGCATGTACGATCCTTCGAACGAACCCCCTATAAAAAGTCCGGAATTATCTGAGAATGAATAAATATCTGCCAATCTTACAGTACTTTCTGCAGAGTAACCAACACCTTGGTTAGCTACAGCGGCATCCACGTCCACCCCAAACTTCACTCTTTCCTTCAAAATTGATTTTAATCCTTTTTCAGTCATTACAGTTAAAATAACTTTACTTGACTTTAGCCCAAACTGTATTCCAAAACTAACTCCGCCCATAGTATAAAAAAAAGGGCCTGACCACGAATTATTTTTTCTTACTAAAAGTAATCCATTACCTCCTTTTGCTCCAACAAAAAGACCTCCTTCGTTTATTTCAGGAAAAATAATAATAGCTTTAGCTATTTTGAAATAGCCTTTAAAATTTTCAAGGTCACTATTTTTAATTACAATTTTGAAGGTATTTTCTGATCTTTGTACAATTTCGAATGCATCTAAAAATTTTTCTGTTTGCGCATTTGAATCCTTGAAAATTAACGATGAAAAAAAACAAACAGTAAAAATTGTTAGTATTTTTTTAATTTGCATAATATTATTAATTTAATCTAATTCAGAGTAAGTGTATTATTTTAATGGCGCGTTTTACAATATTTTTTTTATTTTTTTTATTAATATTCAATAATCAAATAAAATGTAGTGAGATAAAACTTAATGTTAATAATATTGATAACCCCCTGGGATCAATTCACGTTGCTTTGTATAATAATCCTGATATGTTTCCTAAAAGTGATGGAAAATTTCTTGGTTTAAAAAAAAAAACCAAGAAGGTTCTTGAAGAAGGAATTTTGATAGAGGGGCTTAACATGGGAAAATATGCAATTGCGATCTACCATGACAAAAACGATAACAATGAGTTTGACACATTTTTTGGTCTGCCTGCTGAAAAATATGGATTCAGTAAAAATGCAAAAGTTTTTTTTGGCCCACCAAAGTTTTCGGAAGCTAGTTTTTTTTTATCAGAAAATGTAAATCTAAAACTTGACATCGATTTAAAATGAAACAAAAAAGAGTTTTAGTAACAGGTGGAGCAGGATTTCTCGGATCATTTTTATGTGAAAAATTATTAAAAAGCGGACATTATGTTATTTGCTGTGATAATTTTTATACTGGTGATAAAAAAAATTTGATGGAGATTGTAAATAATCCAAATTTTGAAATTATTCGTCACGATATTACATTTCCATTATTTCTAGAAGTTGATGAAATATATAATCTGGCTTGTCCTGCTGCTCCAATTCATTATCAAAAGGATCCTGTTCAAACAATTAAGACATGTGTTCATGGTGCAATAAATATGTTGGGCCTGGCAAAAAGAACAAAAGCAAGAATTTTACAAGCTTCAACATCTGAAATTTACGGAGATCCTGAAGTTCATCCTCAAAAAGAAAATTATAAAGGAGCAGTAAGTATTAGTGGTCCAAGAGCATGTTACGATGAAGGGAAAAGGTGTGCAGAAACAATATTCTGGGACTATAAAAGGCAACACAATGTTGATATCAGAGTTGTTCGTATTTTTAATACCTATGGACCTAGAATGCAAATTAATGACGGAAGAGTTGTCTCAAATTTTATAATACAGGCATTAAAAAATAAAAAAATAACTGTCTATGGCGATGGTATGCAAACTAGGTCATTTTGCTACGTTGATGATTTAGTAGAAGGTATGGTTAAAATGATGGAGCAAGAAAAATTTAATGGTCCATTAAATCTAGGTAATCCATCAGAGATTCCAGTAACAAAACTTGCAAAGGAAATTATTTCATTAACAAAGAGTGAATCAGAAATTGTTTACGAACCCTTACCAATCGATGATCCGAAGATGAGATGTCCTGACATTGATTTAGCTAAAAAAAAAATTAATTGGATGCCTAAGGTCACCAGAGATAAAGGTTTGAAAAAAACTGTAGAATATTTTAAAAAACTGTTAAAAAAATAATGTTTTATTATGCAATTTAGTAAATCAAAAATTTTATGTATCGGAGACATAATACTTGATTCATACGAGTTTGGTGCTGTAAATAAAATTTCTCCTGAGGCTCCGATACCAGTATTTAAATCTGTAAACGAAAATTATGTTTTAGGAGGTGCAGGAAATGTTGCAAGAAACATAACAAGTGGGGGTGCTAAATGTCATATTTTGTCTGTAATAGGTGATGATATAAATGGTAAAATAATCAGAGAAAAAATATCAGAGATATCGAAGTTAAAATCAAATTTAATAACTGAGAAAAATAGGAAAACAACAAAAAAAAAAAGATTTATATCAGATAATCAACAAGTATTGAGAGTTGATGAAGAAGTAATTGATAAAATAAGAAGTGAAACTGAAAAAAAACTTTTATTTATATTTAAAAAAATTGTTAACAAATTTGATGTTATTATTTTATCGGACTACAACAAAGGTGTGTTGACTGACAATTTAGCACAAGAAATTATTAAGCTTTCTAAAAAAAGAAAAAAAATTGTTATAGTTGATCCCAAAAGAAGCTGTTTTTCTCTTTATCGAGGCGCAAGTATAATTACCCCAAATTTTAATGAACTGATTGACGCATCTAAAATTATTTCTAATCAAAAAAAAGATGAAATAGAAAATATTACATTTTTATCTAAGGAATTATCTAAAAGATTTTCAATCGATACAATTATTACAACTCGTAGCTCAAAAGGTATGCAAATATACCAAAAAAATAAAGAAGTGATCAACCTAAAATCTGAGGCAGTAGAAGTTTACGATGTTTCTGGAGCAGGAGATACTGTGGTTGCATATCTTGCACTTGGGCTATCAGCTGGAAATACACTCCATCAATCAGCTTTGATATCTAACAAAGCTGCTGGAATTGCTGTTGGTAAATTTGGTACAGCAAGTGTAAGTTTTTCAGAATTGGTTAAAGAAGACTTTTTTGAAAAAATTGTTTCAGATAGTAAAGCTAAAGAAATAATTCATAATCTACATGAAGAAAAAATTATTGGTTTTACGAACGGATGTTTTGATTTAATTCATTATGGACATATTAAATATTTTATAGACATAAAAAAACACTGTGATTTTTTAGTTCTAGGTCTTAATTCAGATAAATCAATAAAGCTAAATAAAGGTAGGTTAAGACCAATTATGAAAGGATCAGAAAGGGCAAAGATTCTTGCATGTTTCCCTTTTATAGACCTAATTATTTTTTTTGATGAGATAACTCCACTTGCATTGATGAAAAAATTAAAGCCTAATATAATTTTTAAAGGCAAAGATTATCTACAGGAAGAGGTTGTAGGAAAGGAAGAAATAAAAAAATGGGGTGGCAAGCTTATTTTGATAGATTACTTAACAGGTTTGTCTACAACAAATATTTTAAAAAGGATTAGAGATGTTACTTAGTGCAGTATTGTTTGATGTTGACGGCACTATTGCAGAAAGTGAAGAATTACATAGGATTTCATTTAATGAATCTTTTAAAGAATACGGTTTATCTTGGTATTGGGACGAGGCAATCTACAAAGAACTTACATTTATAGGTGGAGGAAAAGAACGAATAAAATACTACATTGAAAGAGCCTGTCCAGAAATGCTTAAACACAAAAATCTAACAGATTACATTCAGGCTCTTCACAAAGTAAAAAGTCAAATTTACAAAGATAATCTTCTTGAAAAGGGAACAGTTTTTAGGCCTGGAATTGAGAGACTGTTGGATGATTTAAAAATTAACGATATTAGGGTAGCTCTAGTTTCTTCAACAAGCAAAGAAAATTTGAATAATCTTTTTAAGATAGGACTTAAAGTTGCTCCGGAAGAAATTTTCGAAGTTATCGGGCATGGTGAATGTACACCTAACAAAAAACCGTCTCCAGAAATATATTTTTGGGTATTAGACAAAATGAAACTACCGCCAGAGGCATGTATTGCCATTGAAGATGCTCCAAAAGGAGTTGATTCTGCAATTGATGCTGGCCTTAAAGTGATTATTACTCCATCAAAGTACACATCTGATGAAGATTTTAAAAAAGGTAATTTGATTATTTCTGATTTAGGAGAACCTGATAAAGAATTTAAATTAATTGGCGGTGAGACCTTTAATCATAGTTTTGTGAACGTTGACTTATTAAAAAAGATTCACAACAGCTAAACATTTATGTAGACTATTAGAAGTAAAATCACCTGTATAATAAAAATAGTGACGCTTAGTGAATGATACTTTCTAAATCGTCTCTCATCATTTGTATCACTTAAGATATTTATTTTCGGCATCAAGATTTGTCTACTTATTACATATAAAATTAAAATTAGAAAAGACAAACTAGACCATAAGCTAACACTAAAAATTGAAAAAACTACGATGAGGTTTATTAAGCTTAAAATAATTGACCATGTATAAAGTTTAGGAAAAATATTCCTAATAATGCTTCTTGAATTTTTGGCGTCAAGAGTGCTAAAAATTGTAGGAGCAATAATAATTGTGAAAAAAAGAAGACTACCTAACAGGAACGGTATTACAAACTTAACAATTGTAATTAAATGATCTATATTTAAATTAAATTCCATTGATCATCATATAATAGTAAAATCTACAACAAACAAGTAGAATAAAAATTATGATTAAATTTGTAATACTATTGCTATTCCTTGAATTAATTTTGTTTATACTTTTTGGAGACATTCTTGGTTTTTTTAATGTACTAACTTATATCTTGTTAACAGGAATTTTTGGATTTTGGCTTATTTTTCCCAGTAAGGGGTATAAAGTTGATATTAGAACTATTGCAACTGAACCCGTTGAATGGATTTTTAAGAGATTTGCAGGAATTTTATTAGTTATTCCTGGATTTATTACTGATTTTGTAGGAATTTTTGTGCTTATTAAGCCATTAAGAAAATTTATATGGTCGTTCTTACCGAGTCAATTTATTAATTTTGGGTATAACTTTAATAATAAATCAAATAAAGACAATAATATTAAGAAAGAAAATATAATTGAAGGTGAATATAAAGACTTAGATAAAAAATGAAAGAAACAGTGAAATTGAAAATAAATGGAAGAGTTCAAGGAGTGGGTTTTAGATACTGGGTAAAAGTTCAAGCCCAAAAATTGAAAATTAATGGTTATGCAAAAAATCTCGAAGATGGGTCTGTAGAAATTCTTGCTTCAGGAAATAAGGCTAAAATTAAGGAATTAGAAAAAATTTGTAATCAAGGTCCAAGTAACGCATTTATTAAATCGGTTAATTTACAAACTACAAATTATATAATCTTTGAAGGGTTTAAAATTTTCTGATGAAGGTATATTTATTAAGGCATACCTCTCTAAATGTGAGGGAAAATATTTTTTATGGTCAAACTGATTTAGACGTTTCAGAAAATTTTAAGAATGAACTGTCTGAGATAAAAAAAAAAATCACAAAATATAAAATAAAAGAAGATGAAATAGAAATATTTTCTAGCCCATTAAAAAGATGTTCTTTATTAGCTAGAAATCTATTTAGAAGTTTTTCAACTGACTCACGTCTAAAAGAACTTTATTTTGGTGATTGGGAAATGAAAAAGTTTGAAGATATTCCTAAAGAGCAAATAAAATCCTGGGAAAATGATATTATTAATTTTGAAATTCCAAATGGAGAGTCAAATAAAGTTTTTTTCGAGAGATTAAAATCTTTTTGTGATGAAATAACAAAATTGAGCAAGGATATTTTTGTTGTCGCTCATGCAGGTTCGATAAATTGCATAATATCTTATCTTGCTGGAATCCCCTTTGAAAGATTAGTTAGAGAGAACTGGAAAAAAATTGGATACGGATCGTTATCCATATTGAAAAAAGAATCTACAAATTACAAAATACAATTATTTGGTGATAATTTTTTTGAAAAGAAAAATTAATTTAGTTATCTGCATTGTGTGCAAGTTTATTTAATTTTTTTTGAAAAAATATTACTGTAATTCCAACTAACGTGCAAACTAAAGTGATGCTTATAAAAATTGTCTTTTCACCTAATTTTTCGGAATATTGTCCAATTAAACCTGCAATTTTATTCCCAATACCAATTGCAGCAAAGTAAATACCCATAACTGATGCAACAAATTGTTTGGGTGATAATTTAGTTATAAATGACAGGGCTACCGGAGATGCACACAACTCTCCAACTGTATGGAATAGATAAGCAAACACTAACCAGTACATCTGCGATTTACCAAAAATATCAGCCTCATTTGACGCGAATGCCATGAATACAAATCCAAGCCCCATTATCATAATGCCAACAGACATTTTTAACATTGACAAAGATTGTCTTGTTTTTTGAACATTAAGCCAAAATGAAGAAATTGCAAAACCAAGTAATATTATAAGTAATGGGTTAATTGATTGAAACCAACTAGCTGGTACTTCAAAGTTCAAATAAGGAATAAATCTATCAGTCTTTTGATAGGCATAAAGGTTAAGTAAACCACCTGCTTGTTCAAAACTGGCCCAAAAAATTATTAAAATAATTGATGCTAGGATAATTAATTTTATTCTATCAGTTTCAACTTTAGAAAATTTAGTGTCGAAGTTTAATTTGAAATATTTTTGTTCATTAACTTTTATATTTTTGTGACCAGTTAAAAAACAAATTTGTCCAATTATCATTCCAAACCCAGCAAGAGAAAATCCATAGTGCCAACCAAAATTCTCTCCTACATAACCAACCACAATACTTGCAAGGAAAGCACCAATATTAATACCGATATAAAATATAGTGAATCCTTGATCTCTCCTTAAATCATTCTTTTCATACAAACTACCTACCAATGATGAAATACTTGGTTTGAGAAGACCTACCCCTAAAATTATTAAGCATAGACCAAAGTAAAAAAAAAAATAAGTCTTTAAAGCAAGTGATAGATGACCTAAACACAAAAGTGTTCCTCCAACTGCAACAGCTTTTTTGTTTGTCAAATATTTATCAGCAATAATACCGCCTGGAATGCAAGCAAGATATACAAGTGCAGTATACCATCCATAAAGCCAGATAGCATCTGAGTTTGACCAACCAAGGCCTGGGTTTTCCAGATGAGAATCCGATACTAAATATAAAACTAGAATTGCACGCATCCCATAAAAACTAAATCTCTCCCATAGTTCAGTAAAAAAAAGTGTGAATAAACCAGCTGGTTGATTAAAAATCTCGGATGAACCTTTTTCAATTTTTTTTGTTGTCATTTCTGTTCAATAAGTTTTTTTGCAAATTCATAATTATCATTTTCTACAATTAATCTAATAGGGATCGCACAAATATTACCATCAACCATAGACATATGTTCATCAAAGACAAAAAACTCGATATTATTTTCTGATAAGATACTTTTCACCCATGAGATATATATTAGATCATTTGATTTCAACAACGTTTTCATAAAATTTCATTTAAAAAATTGGCGCGCCCGAAAGGACTCGAACCCTTAACCTTTTGAGCCGAAATCAAATGCTCTATCCAATTGAGCTACGGGCGCACTAATAATTTTTTTTAATAATGGCATATTAATTGCAAATGTTTAACTGTTATTAGAGTTAAATACTATGGAAACTACAAAATTTTAATTGCCTCCCTTTAATTAGTAGTTTCCATATTATTAATCAATTCTTCTTATAAAATCGGTTACATCTGTATAATAATTACTCGAAATATCTTTATGGGATTTTTTATAATTTGTTTTATTCGCCAAATACATATGAGCGTTATGAATTACTGACAGGTTACAATTTATGAGGAGGTAACTTACCTTTCAATGAGTATCCTTTAGCAAAGTTTTTTTTCAACAATTCTTCTCTTCTAAATTTATTCATTTTTTTAAATCATTTATCGTTTGTAGAATAAATTGAAGATCGGAATTTTTTAGCTTTTTTAATTCATTATTAATTTTTTTTAGTACTGGTTTTTCTTTTTGTATACTTCTAATGTATTTCTTTGAAATTTTTGGAGTTAGAGCAATTAATTCTTTTAGTTGCAAAGAGCAATCTAAATTTTCGTTTACAAGGAAAAAACATCCTAGAGTATTTATTTTATATATAAAACTTTTTATTGTACCCAACTTCCCATTTTCATGTAGACTTTCTATTATGTTTAGATATTGCTTTTTTTTAAATAATCTAACAGGTTGATAATAATTTTTTTTTAAATTCTTTTTTAAACAATTTAGAAAATCAATTCTATATTTTTCACTAAGTTTTTGTTTGTTCTGGAAAAAAATCTCTAATAGTTTTTCAAAATTCAGATTATTTAATTGATTATTATTAAAAGAATCAGTTTTTTTAATTATAGATGAAAGTACAATATTTGGGTTATTGCCATTAGTAGATATATTTTTTGCAACTTTAAATTTACTATATATTTCTTCAAGATCATTTTTAGGAAATTCACCCAGTTTAACAGTTGTTGTATTTTTTTTTATTCTTACTGTACAAAATATAGATAAGATTTCTTTTCTTTTTATCGCTCTGATGCAAGGATTTATTTTATCTATTAAATACTCACCCGTATCTCCTAATAAAAGAAATTTATTAAGTTCAGTTTTTGTAAAGACTGTTTTATTTGACATAGTTTAAATATAATTTTTTTTGTATAACATTTAGTGAATTAAAAACCTCCTATTCTAGTATTTGTTTTTTTTCTACCTTTTTTTTTCACTCTAGAAAATATTGATTTTTTGGGAATGACTGAATTACTTTTATTTTGTTTAATGATTTTATATGTGTGTCCGGGTTTAGGAGGGGGTAATTTTTTGTAACTACCATCATTTTTGAGCAAATAAAAATCGCCAGCAGAATTCTTTATTATTTGATCAGAAAGGCAGTCTGAGGCTAATGAGAAAAAAAAAATAAAAAAAATTTTTATAAACATAATTTGATTATATTAAATCAATTTTTGATTTACTAATCAAGTTCATGATAAAAGGGTTTAGACATAATTTGTTCCAATGAGTTTGCTGAAGAGACTTTAAAATTTAAAGAGTTAGGTTTAACAATCCAGTCTTTAATTTCATTTGTTACTCTTGTTCCGTCAATATCTCTCAGTATCATATGATAATATCCCTCGTAGGCTGCAATTTTCAATTGGTTAGAAGAATATTGTTCTTTAAATGACTCCTTATCAATTATCTCAATTAGAGGTTTTCTAGGTATTATCTGATCATTTAAAGGAACAATTAGTAACGTTTTAAAAGTTGGTAAGTTTAAATATGAAACAAAGTTTTTGTATGAGCTATCCATCAATTTTTTTATTCCATTTAAACTTTTTAATGATTTTTTATGAACAACTTTAGGATCCCTAGAAAATTCTCTTAACATTTCGAGGTTGTCACTAGGTTCGATTTTTATAAGACTACTACCTTCAACTGTTAAATTTGGTAAAAGAAAAGAAGCAACACTTAAAAAAGTACTTTTAAAAAAATTTTTTTCAGAAAAATTCCAAATCGCTGGCGCGACAAGAATTACCCCATCTATATCTAGTCTTTTCTTATCAATAATTGAGTTTATTACTAATACTCCCCCCATACTTTCACCAAGTAAAAAAATTTTTTTCCCTATATTCTTGTCAATGATTATATCTATAAATTCAATAATATCTTTTTCGTGTAGTTGAGGGTCTACCCATGTTCCATTATCAATATTAGAGCCAAAGCCTCTTAAATCAAAAGAGTACACATCAATATTGAATTTGTTAAAATGTTCTGAAGGAATATCAAAGGCATTTGAATAATCCGAATATCCATGCACAGCAATTATTACATAGTTTGACTTTTCTTCTGAAACCCAAGTTTTTAATGAATGAGAATAACCATCTGATGAAATAAAAAAATTATTTTTAATATCTGGTGAAACCTCATTTATATTTTGATATTCCACAGATTTACAACTAATCAACGTAAATAAAATCAAAAAAAAAATCATAATTTTATGTTTTTATTAATTCTAAAAATATTTCTTCTAGGTCTGGGTCTTTGGTTGAAAGTTCTTCAATATTTATTTTGCTCTTTAAAATTAATTGAATGATCTTACCAGTGTTAATTTTATTTCTATCATACTTTAACGTAACCATATTATTGGAATGTTCTTTTACATATTTTTCAATTGATTTAGGAAGAATCTTTACATTTTTACTTAGCTTAATATTTATTTCCTTTTCATCAATCATACTCATTAAGGTGTTTTTGGATTCACATTTGATTAACTTTCCATTATTTATTATAGCAATATAATCGCACAGAGACTGGGCTTCCTCTAAATAGTGAGTTGTTAGGATGATCGTCACACCTTTTTTATTTAGTGTTTTAATAAACAGCCAAAGTTTTTTTCTTAATTCAACATCTACTCCTGCCGTCGGTTCGTCTAGTACTAGAACAGGAGGATTATGGACCATTGCTTTTGCAACCATTAGTCTTCTTTTCATTCCACCTGACAAACTTCTTGAGTAAGCATCGGCTTTTTCATCAAGGTTTACTTTTTTAAGTATTTCGAGATTATTCATTTTACTTTGTGTAACTCCGTATAAACCGGCCTGAAAATCTAAAACTTCAATTGGGGAAAAAAAAGGATCAATGTTAATCTCCTGTGGAACAACTCCAATAGCTCCTCGCGCAGATTTTGGATCTATATCAATATCTATACCACATATTCTCACTTCACCCTCCGATTTAAGTGTCAAACCGCCTAGAATATTGATAAAAGAACTCTTACCTGCACCATTTGGTCCTAATAAACCAAAAATTGATCCATACGGAATATGCATTGATATATTATTTAAAGCTGGTTCGGCTTTTCCTTTATATTTTTTTGTTAGGTTGTGGACTTCTATCGCATTTTTTTTTGGCATATCTTAAAAGTAATTTAAGTTTTAGAAATAATATATTATTCCTATGATCATATGATTATGAGCATATAATTAAATACAACAATAAATCTTAATAGTAAATTAGAGTGACAAAAAAGATTGAACAACTTGTACTAATTGATGGTTCCGGATATATATTTAGAGCATACTATGCGTTACCACCAATGACTACCTCATCAGGTATACCTGTAAATGCAGTTTTCGGTTTCTGTAACATGCTTTTTAAACAACTTGAAAATATTCAAATGGAAAAAGGTGGTAATGTCTCGGTTGCAGTAGTATTTGACGCGGCAAGAAAAACTTTTCGAAATGACATTTATCCGGAGTATAAAGCAAATAGATCAGATCCACCAGATGATCTGATACCCCAATTTGATATTATTAAAAGAGTACCAGAAGTTTTTAATCTAAAATCTATTGAATCTGTAGGATACGAAGCAGACGATTTAATTGCATCATATGCAGAGTGTGCGGAGAAGCTTGGTACAAGAGTCACAGTAATTTCTTCAGATAAGGACTTAATGCAACTTTTAAAAAAAAATATAACAATGCTGGATCCATTAAAAAATAAAGAAATTGATAGAGAGGAAGTTTTCAAAAAATTTGGTGTTTTCCCTGAGAAGGTTATTGATGTACAAGCCCTTGCAGGAGATTCGTCAGATAATGTTCCTGGTGTTCCAGGTATCGGTGTCAAAACAGCAGCTACATTAATTAATGAATATGGAAACGTGGAAAACTTATTAAATAATACGAAAAATATTAAACAAATAAAAAGAAGAGAGGCACTTGAAAATAACAAAGAAAAAGCCCTTATATCAAAAAAACTTGTAACATTAAAAAGTGACTTAGAACTACCAATTCCTATTGAGGATTTATCGTTTGTTCCAATTGATATAAATAAGATTGTAAACTTTCTTGATGAAATGGAATTTAAAAGAATAAAGAGCCAAATTTTAGAAAGATATGGATCAAAGAAATTACAGACTGAGCCTAAATCAGAATCTAATGCAAAACTGAAAATTGAAACAAATAGTTCTGAAAATTTAAAGACAAAAATAAATACCGAAAATTACATGTTAATTAACAATGAAGAAAAACTAAGATTATGGATTCAAAAAATATATAAGCATGGGGTTGTTGCAATAGACTGTGAAACAGATAGTCTTTCTCCGACAAATGCAAAGATGGTTGGGTTTTCAATGTCTATCAATGCAAGTAAGGCATGTTATATTCCAATACATCATGTAAATTGTGAAGAAAATTTTACACAAATTGAAGAGAAATTATTTATAAAATTGATTAAACCAATATTAGAAGATAATTCTGTTCTTAAAATTGGTCAAAATATTAAATATGATCTCATTGTCCTAAACAGACTAGGTATTAAAGTACATAATATTGATGATACAATGTTGATGTCGTATGTTTTAAATGCCGGGAAACACAAACACGGTTTAGACGAATTAGCAAAAATATACCTTTCTTATTCAACTATAAAATTTGAGGATGTTGTTGGTAAAGGTAAAGAAAAAAAAACATTTGAAATGGTGAATATTAATGATGCTATGATTTATGCTGCTGAAGATGCAGACATAGCATACAGACTCTGGGAAATTTTAAGAAGGGAGCTTATAAAAGAAAAGTTGTTTTCATTTTATTTTTATTTAGAAAAACCTTTAATTCAGGTTATAAAAAAAATGGAGATTCATGGTATAAAAGTCAATTTTGAATTTTTAGAAAAATTATCTCAGGAATTCCAAAAAAAATTAAATTTACTTGAAAAAGAGATTTTTAATATTGCAAAGGAAGAATTTAATATTGGTTCACCAAAGCAACTTGGAGAAATATTATTTGAAAAAATGAGGTTACCATTTGGTAAAAAGGGGAAAAGTGGAAATTATCAGACAGACGTAAATGTATTAGAAAAAATGAAACACGAAAAAATACCAATTGCTGAACATTTACTAAATTGGCGGCAGATCAAGAAACTTATAACCACTTATTGTGAGGGGCTTATACTTAGAAAGAATCCTAATTCAAATAAAGTACATACTTCTTTTGGAATGGCAAGCACACTAACTGGAAGATTATCTTCAAATGATCCTAATTTACAAAATATTCCTATTAAATCAAATGAAGGCAAGCAAATAAGAAAAGCTTTCATATGTGAGAAAAATAAAAAGATTGTTTCAATTGACTATTCACAAATTGAGCTAAGAATTCTAGCACACGTTGCAGATATTGATGTTTTGAAAAGAGGTTTTAATTCTGGCGCAGATATTCATTCAATTACAGCACAAGATGTTTTTCAAGTTACTGAAAAAGAAGTTACTGAAGAACTAAGAAGAAAGGCAAAAACCATAAATTTTGGCATTATATATGGTATTTCTGCCTTTGGCTTAGCTAATCAACTGGAAATTTCAAACTCTGAAGCAAAACTGTATATTGAAAAATATTTTCAACAATACCCAGGAATTAAAAATTATATGCAAAATACCGTCGAATTTTGTAGAGAAAATGGTTTTGTTCAAACTTTGTTTGGAAGAAGAATTTACATACCATTTATAAACGAAAAATCAGGAATAAGAAAAAATTTTGCTGAGAGATCTGCAATTAACGCCCCTATTCAAGGTGGAGCAGCTGATATGATAAAAAAAGCAATGAATAAAATTGATACATTTATTTACGAAAATAAGTTAGAAACAAAAATGTTAATTCAAGTACATGATGAACTTATATTTGAGATTCCTGAGCCGGAGTTAGATGAAGTACCAAAAAAAATAGCTAAAATTATGGAAAATGCTTTTTCCCCAACTCTAAGTTTTTCTGTGCCCTTAATTGCTGATATAGGCACAGGTTTAGACTGGTCTCAAGCACATTAAATGTTAAACTGTTATTGCTTTTTTGTGCAGCCGAACAAAAATGCTTCTCAATTCTTTTGTTTTTTTAATTGGTTTTCCAAAATAATATCTTAATACATTTTCCCCAGACCTAAGATCAAAACCTTCAGAATCAATGCCAATTATTTTCCAACCTTTTTCCTTCTTGAAAAAAACTTTCATATACAAATCAATACTTTCTTGGTGATCCTGATTCATATGGCTGATAACCTCAAATTCTTCTTCATTCTCTTCAAATACATTATCACAAATTAAATCTTCTCTATCAAACCATTTAACTTTTGCAAAACCAGCAGTCAGATGCGCATTTATTATTTGCAGTTTATATAAGTTCATATCTGAAAAATTTGCATATAAATTTGATACGGGGTGTCTTGATAAGAATCTTTTTTTTGCAACTATACTATTATATTTTTCTAATTTCCCAATAATACTTAATCTTGGCCTCGACATAGGATCTTCATAATTATGATTTGGAATATTAGGTAATGGATTCTCAAATTTCGGAAAAAATTCTCTGAATTTTTGTTCTTCATATATTAATAGAGAAACAAAGTTATTTTTTTTTAAATTTTTGGTATGCTCAGACAAGTCTGACAAGATTAATATTGGACTTGCATCGTAGTCAAATGCAATAGAAACAAAAGTTGCGTATGGGATTGGTAAAGCTGAACTTTTAATGATATTTTTTTTGGACTTGTCTTTATCGAGTTGGGTAGATAAGTATCCCCTAGTGCAAGATCTAATTAATTGTCTTACTGAATGATTTGAAATTTCATTATTCATGATTACCTAGCCTTATAAATAAATAGTTGTTAGAGTTCAACTTAAAAATAATATATATAAATAAATAATGCTTATGCAAAAACAATTTAAAAATTTTAAATTTCTGTTACTTCTAATTTGCTTGATATTTTACAATAATCATACTTTATTTAGTCAAACTAAAGTAAAACCATTGGTTTTTCATGGAGGATATACTTTCTCATCATTTAAAGGACAGAAATCAGCGGCGATTTATATTACTATAATTAATTCTGGAGAGAAAGATGTAAAAATTAATTCTATTTCAACAGATGTAGCAAAGAAAGCGGAAATTCATGAGATAATTTCAGAAGAAGATATAATCAAGATGAAAAAAATAGATAATTTCCTGGTTAAAAAGTCAGATACAGTTTTTTTTCAACCAGGAGGTACTCATATAATGGTTTTTGGTCTTGAAAAAGAACTGATTGATAAAGAAACGTTTAAGATTAATATCTTAACAAATGACTCGAAAACATATTCTATTGACATTTTGATTATAGACAAAAAATTGCGATAATATGAGAGAAGAAAAACATGCTACCTCGGTTGCTATTCAAGATTCAGGAATTATTATATTAGGTTCGTCTGGGTCAGGAAAATCAGATCTTGCATTAAGACTCATTGATGCAGGTGCTACTCTAATATCAGACGACCTTACTGTTTGCAAGAAAGTTAGAAATGATATCTTCTTATATTGTAAAAAAAAAATTTGTGGAAAAATTGAAGTTAGAGGAATGGGTATATTTACCGTTCCCTTTGTTGAAGAAATAAAACTAAAACTTGTTGTAAAGATGACTGAAAGAAGTGGTGAGAGATTTCCATCAAAAAAAAATAAGCAAAAGATACTTGGAAAATATTTTCCACGAATAGATATTTCGAAAAATGATATATCAGCTAATGCAAAAATAAATTTAAAGATTTTTGAATTAAGTAATGAATAAAAAAATTGTTGTAGTCACTGGTTTATCTGGCGCAGGAAAATCAACGGCGCTCAAAATATTTGAAGATATGGGTTATGAAGCTGTTGATAATCTTCCTTGTTCTTTAATACCTTTAATTTTAAACGAAAAAATTAAAAGCGATATCGCAATTGGCATAGATATTAGAAGCAGAGATTTTGATGCAAAGAAGATCAATAAGTTCATATTGAAAATAAAAGAAAAATTAGCAATCTCTGTAATTTTCTTTGAATGCGAGAATATAAAATTGATTGAAAGATTCAAGGTTTCGAGGAGAAGGCACCCGATGTCTCTAAATATTCCAATTAATGATATTATAGAACAAGAAAGGTTATGGCTTAAGCCGTTGAAGAATATAGCAGACTTTCAATTAGATACAACTAATCTAGAAGTGCCTGAATTAAATAAAACATTATTAAGCATTTTTTCAAAATTAAATGATCAAAAATTTAACCTCAGAATAATGTCTTTTGGATTCAAGTATGGCATACCTAGAGAGGCAGACATAGTAATGGATGTAAGATTTTTAGAAAATCCTTATTACAATAAGAATCTCAGAATTCAGAATGGGAAAGACAATGATGTAATTAAGTTTGTAAAATCACAAAGTTGTTTTGATAAGTTTCACAAAAATTTTCTTAATACAATAAAACATCTTTTCAATTTTTATAAAATTGAAGGTAAAAAATATCTAACTATTGCATTTGGTTGTACAGGTGGCGTTCATAGATCTGTTGTAGTTGCAGAAACAATTTTTGATAGTCTTGCTAGTTCAAAGCTAGGATTATATATTGATCACAGGGACATAGAAAAATGATTGGAATAGTAATTGTTTCTCATGCTGATCTTGCGTTGCAATTTGTAGTTGCTATAGAACATGTTGTTGGCAAACAAAAAAGCTTGAATACGTGTGCATTCATCCCAAGGATGATATGGAAAAAAAAAGAAAAGAAATTATAAAAGCTATAAAAATAGCAGATTCAGGCAGTGGTGTGATTGTAGCAACTGATATGTTTGGTGGAACTCCTTCAAACCTTGCAATATCCAATCTAGTAGATGGAAAGATTGAAGTAATTGCAGGTGTTAATCTTCCAATGCTCGTTAAAATGATTTCTGATAGAAAAAAAGTTAAGCTTGATAAACTTGTTAAACTTTCACAGGAAGCTGGAAGGAAATATATTAATGTAGCATCAACTTTCTTTAAGGATAAAAAAGTTTGAGGTCAAGCACCAGATACAAAAAGAAAATTTTCATAACAAATAAGTTAGGTTTACATGCTAGAGCCGCAGCAAAATTTGTTAAAATTACTTCCAGTTGTAAATCACAGGTGAGTGTAAAAAAAGGAAGTAAAAGTGTTAATGGTTCTTCAATTCTTGGGTTAATGGCTTTGGCGGCGACAAAGGGTTCAGAAATTCAAATATTGTGTGAAGGTAAAAATGCCGAAAAAGATCTTAATAAATTGATTGAACTTGTAAAAGATAATTTTGGCGAAGAGGAAGCAATAGAATTTAACAAAAAAAAAGAAGAAATTCTTAGGGGAATTGGAGTTTCGCATGGTGTAGCTATTGGTGAGTGTTTTTTGAAACAGAGTGAAGGTTTGAATTTTAGAAAATATCAGATAGACAAAAGCAAGCTTAAAATTGAAATCTTAAGGTTTGACAACGCAGTTAAAGCCTCCATAAACCAATTAAGAAAACTTATAACTAAGAGCAAAAAACAAGTTCTTTCTAAAAATAACGAAATGATTTTTATTTTAGAAGCTCATATTGCTATGCTAAATTCTTCTTCTTTAGTTAAAGATGCTAGAAAACAAATAATTACTAAATTTGTGAATGCAGAATCAGCTATAATTAGTGAATTAAAAAAACATGAAAGTGTCTTTAATAAAATTAAGAATAATTACTTCAAAGAAAGATTCGACGATGTCCAAGATGTTTGCAAAAGGTTATTAAATAATTTAAAAGGAAATAAAAAAAAAATTGTATCAGAGCCAAATGAAAAAGTTATTTTTGTATCTGATAACTTTAGTACTGCGGATTTAGCCTCAATTAATAAAAACACTACTTCTGGTTTAGTTAGTGCTTACGGTGGACCTGAAGGGCACTTTTCAATTATAGCAAGATCTTTATCAATTCCAACAGTAGTAGGTGTGAAGAATTTTATAAATAATGTGCAAAATAAAGAAAAAATTATAATTGATGGAGATAAGGGTTTAATTATTAAAAACCCAAATAAAAATACTATTAAAATTTATGAAAGAAAAATTAATGAATTAAAAACACAATCTCATAAACTTGATCAGTACAAAAATACTTTACCTAGAACGTTGGATAAAAAAAAGATATTTATCGAAGCAAATGTTGACAATTTTCAAGAGTCAAAATTAGCTATGGAAAATGGCATTAATGGAATTGGTTTGTTTAGAAGTGAATATCTTTATATGAATAGGAAAAAACTACCAAGTGAGACAGAACAATTCAATTTATTAAAAAAAACAATACAAAACTTAGGTACCAAAAAATTAACTGTTCGCACTTTAGATATTGGAAACGATAAACACTCTGAGCAAATAGATAAAATGGTTGGTCCATCTCCTAATCCTGCACTTGGACTCAGGGCCATAAGATTAACTCTAGCTTTCCCAAATATTTTCAAAAAGCAAATTTCAGCAATATTGAGAGCATCTGCATTTGGCTCTTTAAGAATAATGTTACCAATGGTTTCACATTTGTATGAACTTGAAGCAGCCAAGAAAATAATTAAAGATGTTCATAAAATATTGATAAAAAAAAATATAAAAGTAAGAAAAACACTTCCTCCAATAGGTGTTTTAATTGAAACTCCCGCAGCTGCACTTATCTCTAATGTATTAGCTAAACATTGCGATTTTTTTGCTATTGGCACAAACGATTTAGTAATGTATACATTAGCTATCGATAGAGGAGATGAGAATGTAGCAAGTATTTATGAACCTTCTCACTTATCTGTCTTGAGGTTAATAAAAATGTCAAAAGAGTCTGCAGATAAAAATAATATTCCAGTAAGCGTTTGTGGTGAAATGGCAGGTGATCCAATGTTTGCTCCACTGCTTATTGGACTTGGAATTAACACATTGTCTATGAGTCCGTCAAGAATCTTAAAAATGAAGCAATTTGTTAATTTTATGAGAATGTCTGATGCTATAAATTTAAGTAACCAGGTTTTCAACGAATCAAATTATAAGAATATTAATAGAATTTTAAAAGATTTTTATAAATCTCTAAAAATAAAATAACTAAAAAAGGGAAAGTTAGAATGCAAGATTATAAAATTAAAGACATCAAACTAGCTGAATGGGGTAGAAAAGAAATTTCGATAGCTGAAACGGAAATGCCAGGCCTAATGAAATTGAGAGAAGAATTTAAAGATGATAAACCACTAAAAGGTGCTAGGATCGTTGGATGTCTTCACATGACTATTCAAACAGCAGTTCTGATTGAAACATTAATAGAGTTAGGTGCATCGGTCCGCTGGAGTTCTTGCAATATCTATTCTACGCAGGACCATGCGGCAGCAGCCATCGCAAAAGAAGGTATACCTGTTTTTGCCTGGAAAGGAGAAACAGAAGAAGAATTCTGGTGGTGCATTGAACAAACAATTAATGGCCCAGATAATTGGCAACCAAATTTAATACTTGATGATGGTGGTGACCTAACAAAATTGATTCATGAAAAGTTTCCCAAACATTTAGATAAAATAAAAGGACTTTCAGAAGAAACTACAACTGGGGTTTTAAGATTGGTAGAAATGCAAAAAGAAAACACACTGAAAGTACCAGCTATAAATGTAAATGATTCTGTCACTAAATCAAAGTTTGATAATAAATATGGTTGTAGAGAAAGTCTAGTTGATGGAATTAAAAGAGCTACAGATGTTATGATGGCTGGAAAAGTAGCTGTTGTTGCTGGTTATGGAGATGTGGGGAAAGGTTCAGCTGAGAGTCTCCGTAATGCTGGATGCAGAGTCTTAATTACTGAGGTCGATCCAATTTGTGCTCTACAAGCTGCTATGGATGGTTATGAAGTTACTACTATGGACGAGGCCTCTGAGAAATCCGACATATTTGTAACAGCAACAGGAAATGTTGATGTGATTACTATTGAACATATGAGGAAAATGAAAGATAGAAGCGTAGTTTGCAACATAGGACACTTTGATTCGGAAATTCAAGTTGATGCATTAAGAAATCTAAAATGGAGTAATATTAAACCACAAGTAGATGAGATAGAGTTCCCTAATGGAAAAAAAATTATACTTCTCGCTGAAGGAAGATTAGTTAACCTTGGATGCGCCACTGGACACCCTAGTTTTGTAATGTCAGCTTCTTTTAGTAATCAAGTTTTAGCACAGATTGAACTTTGGAAAAATCATAAAAATTACGACAACAAGGTGTATGTGTTGCCAAAAACGCTTGATGAAAAAGTCGCCAGACTTCATCTTGAAAAAATTGGTGTTATGCTGACGCAGTTAAACAAAAAGCAAAGCGATTATATAAATGTCCCAATAAATGGACCATACAAGAGTGACGAATACAGATATTAGCTTAAAATGTTATTTATACCCTTTGTTGTGGAATATTCAAAATGCAAATGTTTATCTGGAAAAACTCTTTTATAACATTGATGGGCTGCAATTGCAGCTTCTGAGAAGCCAGTAAGTATAAGTTTAAGTTTTCCTGGGTATTGACAAATATCCCCTATAGCGAATATGCCTTTTTTGTTTGTTTCACATGTGGATTGTTCAACTACGATTCCTTTTTTTTCAATATTAAGTTCCCACTCCTTTATTGGCCCAAGTTCATTTGATAATCCAAAAAAAGGGAGAAAAAAGTCAGCTTTAATATTTTTTATTTTGTTTTCTAAATCTCGCACAACTATCATATCTATTTCACCGTTACTACCAACGATTGAATCTAATTGATAAGGAATCACCATCTCAACTTTACCTTTTTTTTCTAATTCAAGAAGTTTAGTAACATTTGATGGAGCTGCTCTAAATTTATTTCTTCTATGAATGAAGTAAACCTTTTTTGTAATTTCTGATAATTCAATTGCCCAATCTACTGCTGAATCTCCACCACCGGCGATACATACATTACTATCCTTGAATTTTGACTTATCTTTAACTGAGTAAAAAACGGATTTATTTTCAAATTCATCTATATTCAAAATTGGTGGTTTATTAGGTCCAAAACTTCCATTTCCAGCAGCTATAATTATACATTTAGATTTTATTGAAACTTCACTTGAAGTTGAAATATTGAACTCAGAATTACTAACACAAAGTTTTTCAACTCTTTGATTCAATAGTATATCAGGGTTGAATGGTTTAATTTGAGTATCTAATTTTTCAATAAGTCTTTTTGCTGAGATTTCAGGATAAGCTGGAATATCATAAATAGGCTTTTCAGGATACAAGGCAGTGCACTGCCCCCCTATTTCCTCTAAAGAATCAACCACACAACTCTTAATATTAAGCTGACCAAGTTCAAAAACACTAAATAACCCAACTGGACCAGCTCCAATTATTAGTACATCTGTTTCAATTTTTTTCATTTATAATTTAATAAATATATATAATAAGACTTATATATATATATAAGATATTAGAAAAAAAATTGAAAATGAAAGAAATAAAAAAATTTTTTTTAAGGAATCACAATGATACTAAAACTATAGCAATAAAATTATCGAGAATTGTAAAGAAAAAATTCTTTGTTTGTCTGAATGGTAACTTAGGAAGTGGGAAAACAACTTTTGCAAATTATTTAATAAATGCACTATCAAAAAAAAAACTAAATGTTCTTAGTCCAACTTTTCCTATGGTACAACATTATGTCTTAGGCAAGTTAAATATATGGCATTATGATTTGTATAGATTAAAAAAAAGTTATGAAATTTATAATTTAGATTATGATACGGCAATAAATGAAATTATCATTATGGAATGGTCAGAAAAAATTGAAAAACTTTTGCCTAGAAATAGGTTAGAAATACATTTTGATGAAGATAAAAATTTTAATAGATACATAACGATACGCTCATTTGGTAACATTAATTTTAAAATTTAAATTGAACATGCCTCTAGTTAGTAATTCAGACATTTTAAAAAAACTTAATCAAAATAAAATAAAATTTTCATGTATAAAATCTTTAGATGGAGATGCATCAAATAGAAAATATTTTTTAATTAATCAAGATAATGATACCAATGTTTTAATGTATGATGATGGTCTAAAGGATAATGTTGTTAAGTTCTTAGAAGCAACTAAAGTATTTAATGAGTATGGAATAACCGTACCAAAAGTATTGTTTAAAAATGAGAGTCAAGGATTACTCATTCTAGAGAATTTTGGAACGAATAAATATAGTAGTATTCTTAATAAGAAAAACAGAAGGGAATTATACAAATTAGCTATAGATAGTTTAATACATTTGCATAAATTTCCTGCGAGTACAAAGTTTCAAAACTATAGTAAAAATATATATCTTGATGAATCAATGCTATTTTTCCAATGGTATTTAAAATATAAAAAAATAAGGTTAGATATTAGGTCAATAAATGATTTTAAAGAAGCAATGCTAAAAAAATTAGAATTTTTAGATTCATTACCAAAGGTGAATATTCATAGGGATTTTCACGTAGATAACTTATTTTTTTTATCTACAAAAAAAAAATTTAAAAAATGTGGATGGATTGACTACCAAGATGCACTTATTGGTTCACCAGCATACGACCTCATGTCATTACTAGAAGACGCTAGACTCGATATAGATGATGATCTGAAAAAAGATTTACTAAATTATTATTTGGAAGAAACTAATAATGTTAATTCAGAATTTTTTAACACATCATTTCAAATAATTGCAGTCCAAAGGCATTTAAAAGTTCTAGGAATCTTTACAAGACTTCTTTTAAGAGATAATAAACCTAATTATATTAAACACTTACCAAGAATCTTAAATATGATAAGAAATAATCTACTTAATGATGAATTTAAAGAAATTAAAAAAATAATTGGCGATATAGTAAAAAACTGATCTAGCATGAAAATAATAAACGATGAAGCAATGATACTGGCAGCTGGTTATGGAAAAAGAATGCTACCACTCACAAGCCATACTCCAAAGCCTTTAGTAAAAGTCAATAATAAATCTTTATTAGAACACACTTTAGATAAGCTCCAAAATTCAGGTATAAAAAATGTAGTAATAAATACACACCACATCCATTCAAAAATTTTAAAATTTATCAAATCATTAGACAGAAAAATTGATATAATTTATGAAGATGAAATATTAGACACTGGTGGAGGTGTTCTAAATGCAATTAAATCTGGGAAAGTTGGACAAAATAAACTCCCTTTTTTTGTTATAAATGGAGATTCATATTGGATTGAAAAACAACCAGTAATTGTTAATTTATCAAATTATTGGGATTCGAAAAAAATGGATATATTATTATTACTAAAAAAGAAAGAAGATTTATACGGATACGAGGGTTTTGGTGATTTTGCTTTTCAAAGGAAATCAAATTATTTTGGTAATATTAATAATAGTTCAAATAATAATCTTGTATACACTGGAGTTCAACTCCTTAATCCGCAAGTATTTAAAAATATAAAAAAAAAGATTTTCTCATTGAAAGAAATTTTTAAAAAAACTATGGAAAAAGAGAAATTGTACGGACTAATTGATAACAATCAATGGTTTCATGTTGGGACTATGAAAACCCTTCATGAAATTAATTTCAAAAAAAAATGAATTTAATAATCTATGATTTTGAAACTTCAGGTAGATCTGCAAGGTACGACCAAATTCTTCAAGCAGGTATAATTCTCTATGATAAAAATTTAGTGGAAATTAAACAACTAAATCTAAAATCAAAATTAAATGCTGATGTTATTCCATCAATCAATGCATTAAATGTAAATAAAATTTATTTGTCAAATCTCTTAAAGGAGAAAAAGACATCATTTGAAATTATTCAAGAGATGAATGATTTCTTTGAAAAAAATAGACCGTCAATGTTTTTAGGATACAATTCTATAAACTTCGATGAAGAATTCTTAAGACAAGGTTTGTGGGAAAACTTCTTATATCCATATGTTACAACAACGAGAGACAACAAAAGAGGAGATGTTTTAAACCTAGTAAGAATGGCTCATGCTCAAAATCCAGATATTATGAAAATAATCCAAGATGATGACGGTAAGCTTAGCTTTAAACTAGAAAATATAAGTAAAGAGAATAATTTTAATATTTTACAATCGCATGAAGCGATATCTGATGTAATTGCTACAAAAAAGGTATTTGAAATAGTAAAAAAAAATGCACAAGATATTTATAAAGATTTTATCGATAATACTGATAAAAAAAAGTTGATTGAAAAAATAAAATTTAATAAATTTTTTTGTTTGCATGCAAACTATTATGGAAAACATTTTTTTTACTTATTAACTCATTTAATAGACCACCCAGTTTATAATGATAATTTTTTAGTATTTGACCTAAAGCATGACCCCAGGGACTTAATTAATCTAACAAATCAGGAACTTTCAGAAGTATTTTTTTCTGGAAAAAAAAAGTATTTTCGAAAAATTAAAATAAATAAACAACCTTCGATTCTAAGTGACAAAATTGCATTATCTAAATCGCCTTACGATGAGATAAAAGTTGAGGAATTAGTCGAAAGAAAAAAAATCATTGAAGAGTCTGATCTGAAAAATAGAATTGAAAAACTTTTAGTTAGGGAGGCAGAAAACTTTGAAGAATCTAGATCTCAATTACAAGAAAATGAAGAGGAGACAATATATAAAGAAAACATAAACAATTTTGATAGGTCAATTATGGGGAGGTTTTACAGTACCGAATGGGACAAGAAATGGGAATTTGCAGAAAAGTTTAAAGATAAAAGGCTTAGATATTTTGCAGCCAAACATATTTTTAGATGCAATCCCTATTTGTTACCTACAAAAGTTTTTAGATATTTTCATGAAAAAATCTCAGAAAGATTAAGTTCTATTGAGTCTCAAAATTTTATGACAATTCCAGCTGCAATGGAAGAAGCAGATAATCTATTGTTAAAATATGAAAATTCAGATAAAAGTATTGATTTAAAAAATCAACTAGAAGAGTATGATATTTATATAAATTTTTTAAATAACTATTACAATAATAAAAACATCAATCCAAAACCAATTTGTTTTGATGAAAACCTTTCAATAAAGCTGTTTGGAAAATAATAAAGGAATATTTATGACTAATTTAAAAAACTTGAATGAAAATGAATTCTCTAATGAAGTATTAAAATCGAAATTACCTGTTGTTGTAGATTTCTGGGCTGAATGGTGTGCGCCCTGCAAAATGTTGACACCAATACTTGAAGAACTTTCCAAAGAAATGAATTCAAGAGTATCTTTTGTAAAAATAAATCTCGACGAAAATCAGGATCTAGCTATGAAATATTCAATACGAAGCATACCATCTTTATTAATTTTTAATGAAGGTATACATGTTGACACTAAAGTTGGCCTTGCTTCAAAAGAGGATCTTGAATCTTGGATTAGTGGAAATATTTAATTAATTCTGAATTTATTTTTTTTTAGGATATTCCCAGCTAAGTATAGGGAACCACAAATAATAATTTTTCCTCCAGCAAAATTTGTTGAGATGTATTCTAAACTCTGTTCAATATTTTCCTTAATAATAATTCTTTTCCCTGATCCCTTGTAGAAATTAACAATTTTTTTTGGTGAAATAAATTGATGTCCATCAACAGGTATGACAATCGTACATTTTAAATAAGGCATTAAATGATCTATGAATTTTTTTGGTGTTTTACCTTTAATCATTCCTACTACAAGAAAAATCTCTTCTTTTTTCCATTTTTCTAATGTTTCAGATAAAAGGATTCCAGCTTCGTCATTGTGTCCACCGTCAAGCCATAATTCAAATTTTTTACCTGACAATTTATTCAAGGGTCCGTTTGATAATTTTTGCATTCTTGCTGGCCATTTTGTTTTTTTTAAGGCTTTGTTTACAGTTGAATGATTTATTTTTCCCTTACAAATAATTTTAAATACTGTTAGTGCCAGAGCAGAGTTAAAAATTTGATGTTTTCCAAAAAGATTTGGGATCGAATATTCATTTATTTCATCAGAAAATCTATAGAAAAATTTCTGTCTTTTTTCATCTATTTCCGTGATCTCCCAGGTTTTTTTATAACTGAATAGTTTAATTTTTTTTTCGTTAGCAAAATTTTCAATTATTTTACTTACAACGGATCTTTGCGGCGAAATGACTGTTTGTGTAGTATTTTTGAGAATTCCAATTTTTTCATTAGTAATAGACCTTAAGGAGTTTCCTAAAAATCCCATATGATCCATAGAAATAGGTGTTAATACATTGCAGATCTTATTTTCAACAACATTCGTGGCATCGTACTTACCACCTAATCCAGTTTCAAGAATCAAAAAATCGGCTTTTTCTCTACTAAATGCAAGAAGAGCCGCAGCTGTAGTAATCTCAAAAAAAGTAATTGGGTTTTTTGAATTACATTTTTCACATTCTTCAAGAAGAGAATTGAGTAATTTGTTTGAGATAATTTTTGAACAAATTCTAATTCTTTCATTAAATTCTATTAAATGTGGTGAGGTATAAGTATGTGTTGTAAAACCATGTTCTTCTAAAAGATATCTTAAAAAAGTTACCGTTGATCCTTTTCCGTTAGTTCCAGCTATGTGAATTGTTGGAGGAATTTTAAGATGAGGATTACCTAATTTTCTTAAAAGTTTTATTAGCCTTTCAAGTGAAAGATCAATTTGTTTAGGGTGAAGAAGCTGTAATCGGTCTAATATTTCAATTGAATTTGGCACAAATTTATCTACTGATTTCAAGTAAATCTATCAATCTTGAGAGTAAGTTTTTTAATTCTTTCCTATGTACAACTCTATCTACCATACCCTTGTCTAAAAGATATTCAGATTTTTGAAAATTGTTTGGTAATTTTTCTTTAATCGTTTCTTCAATAACCCTAGTTCCAGCAAAACCAATTGTTGCTCCTTGCTCAGCAAGAATTATATCTCCTAGCATTGCAAATGAAGCTGAAACTCCGCCAGTTGTTGGATCTGTTAGTAAAGAGATAAAAGGAATTTTTTTTTCTTTTAAAGAATTAATTGCTATTATTGTTCTAGGCATCTGCATCAAAGATAAAATCCCTTCTTGCATTCTAGCTCCTCCGGATGATGAACATACAACTAGGGGTAATTTTTTTTCACAACAATAATTCGCAGAGGAAAGAATTGCTTCACCAACAGACATTCCCATTGATCCACCCATAAAACTGAAATCAAATACGGCACAGACAATCTTTTTTTTTTCATTAATATTACCAATCCCTACTTTAACTGCATCTTCAGAATTTGTTTTTTTCTGAGATATCTTTAGTCTCTCCTTATATTTTTTTTTATCTTTAAAGTTTAGAGGATCCGGTTTTATTTTTGGTGTATCTAATAATTTATAATTTGTTGCAAAGAACATATTTAACCTTGAATTAGCAGACATTCTTAAATGATGGTCACAATTTTTGCATACGTAAAGGTTTTGCTCTAATTCTCTTTTAAGAAGCATCTGAGAGCAATTTGGGCAAGTTTGCCATAAATTATCCGGTATATCTTTTTTACCAACAATTGCTTGTAGTTTCGGTCTTACAAAATTTGTGATCCAATTCATTTTAAATTCCTATTTTAAAGATTTTACAAAACTACTCACTTTTTTTACAATGATTTCTGATTTATTCTTCTTTTTAATCGAGTCTTCAATAATTTTAATTAAGGAAGAGCCAATTACTGCACCATCTGCAAACTTAGATATTTGTGTAATCTGACTTTTATTGTTAACTCCAAAGCCAACCAGCACAGGTAAGTTTGTATTTTTTTTTATTTCTTTAACGGACTTTTTGACTTTTAATAAAGGAGGCGTTTTGGTACCTGTTATACCCATTATTGAAACATAGTATATAAAACCTGAAGAATTGTTTAAAATCATTTTTAATCTTTTTTGATCCGTTGTTGGTGTTACTAAACGAATCAAGTCAATTTTATATTTTTTTTCATAGTTTGATAGCTGGTTATATTCTTCTGGTGGAAGATCAACAATTATGATACCGTCAACACCATTTTTTTTTGCTTGAATAAAAAATTGTTTTAATCCAAATTGATAATACGTATTAAAATATCCCATAAAAACAATAGGTGTCTTATTATCTTCGCGTCTAAAAGATGAAATCATATCAAAGGTTTTTTCTACAGAAAATCCTGATTTTATTCCTCTAAGACTTGATTTTTGGATAGTAGGTCCATCAGCCATAGGATCAGAAAAAGGTAATCCAACTTCAATTATGTCAGCTCCGGCTTTTGGTAATGCAAAAAGTAACTTTTTTGATATAGAAAGATTTGGATCATATGCAGAGATAAATGATACTAAAGCTCTCTTATTATTATTTTTTAAAGAATCAAACCTTTCTTTTAATCTACCCACTAAAACTCATCCATTTGAAAATTTAACTTTTTTGCAACTGAGAATATATCTTTATCGCCTCTTCCACACATATTCATAATAATTATGTCTTTCTTTGCAAATACTTTTTTTGCTTTCAAGATATAGGCTAAGGCATGAGCTGGCTCAAGTGCTGGTATTATGCCCTCTAACCTAGAACAAAGTTGAAATGCATTTAACGCTTCCTCATCAGTTGCAGTGACATATTTCACCCTTCCTATTTCTTTTAACCAAGAATGTTCTGGCCCTATCCCAGGATAATCTAACCCAGCGGAAATTGAATGTGCATCACTTATCTGCCCTTCTTTGTTTTGTAACAAATATGTAAAATTACCATGTAAAAACCCTGGTTTACCGCGCGATAATGAGGCAGCATGCATTTTTGTATTTGTACCTTTGCCTCCCGCCTCAACTCCTATAATTTTAATATTTTCATGCATCAAAAAAGAATGAAATAATCCAAGCGAATTAGAACCACCCCCAATGCAAGCAACCACATGAGAAGGTAATCTCCCTTCTGCTTTCAAAATCTGTGACTTTGCTTCATTACCAATAATCGACTGAAAATCTCTGACCATCATTGGGTAAGGATGCGGTCCTGCAGCTGTACCAATTACATAAAATGTATCTGATACATTTGAAACCCAATCCCTTAGTGCTTCATTCATTGCATCTTTTAGAGTTGATGTACCTGAATTTACAGATCTAATTTCAGCCCCTAAAAGTTTCATTTTAAATACATTCGGGGCTTGCCTTTTTATATCAGCTGCACCCATATAAACAATACATTTAAGATTAAAAAGAGCACAGATAGTAGCAGTTGCTAATCCATGTTGTCCTGCACCGGTTTCAGCCACAATTCTTTTTTTACCCATTCTTTTTGCAAGTAATATTTGCCCAACGCAATTATTAATTTTATGTGCACCAGTATGATTTAATTCATCTCTTTTAAAGTAAATTTTAGGACCGTTCATTCTTTTGGTTATTCTTTCGGCAAAGTATAATGGGCTGGGTCTTCCAACATAATTCTCTAGATAGTATCTAAATGTTTTTAAAAAGGTTTTATCACTTCTTGCTTTCTTATACTCTTTCTCAACTTCTAGAATTAAAGGCATTAATGTCTCCGCAACAAACCTACCACCAAATTTTCCAAAGTGACCATTTTTGTTTGGTTGATTTTTAAAATTGATTTTTTTTCTCATTGTAAAGACTCTGCTAAATCAAGAAAATCTGTAATTTTCTGTTTTGTTTTTATCCCTTTTTCTATCTCAACTCCTGATGAAACATCAACGATTGGTGCATTGGTTATTGAAAGAGAATATTGTAAGTTATCATAATTAATTCCTCCCGCAAGCATCCATTCTTTATTAAATTTAATGTCTTTTAAAAATTCCCAATTAAATTTTTTACCATGGCCACCTGGAATAGTGTTTTTTTCATACTTTGTATCTAACAGTATTATATCTACAAATTTCTCATAATGATAAAAGAGTTTTAAATCTTTTTTATCCTTAATACCAATTGATTTTATAATTTTAGTAGTTCCAATTTTTTTTTTAATCAGTTTTATTTCCTCAATTGACTCGTTACCATGAAGTTGCACATAATCGAGAGATAGCTTTTCTGCAATAAATGAAATCAAGTTTATATCTGAATCAACAAACAGACCTACTTTATTCTGACCAATTCTGCAATGTTTACAAAGTTTAAGTGCCTCTTGAGCATTAATAAATCTAGGTGACTTTGGATAAAATACGAAACCAATAAAATCAGCTTTTTTTGAGGCTAATAATGTTTCTTTGGTGGTTATTCCGCAGATTTTTACTTTTAATTTTTTCATATATTTTCAATGATATTTTTAATTTTTTTTGCAACATTATCTGGATTTTTTGATTTGGTTATTGGTCTCCCAACAATTAAAGTTGAAGCACCATTCTCAATAGCTTGTCTCGGCGTAGCAACTCTTTTTTGGTCAGCTAAATTGTTGCTACCAAGCCTGATTCCAGGTGTAATAATTATGAATTTTTTAGGGCAGATTGATCTAATTAACTTTGCTTCTAGAGCAGAACTTACAATTCCATCGAGTTTTAATTTAATTGCAATCTTTGCCAGTTTTTTGACATAGTTTTCGGGTGATAAATTTATGCCCATCTGTCTTAGATCCTGTTTTTCTAAACTAGTTAACAAACTTATACCAACAATTTTTGGTCTTTTTCTTAAACTAGTTACTTCTTTTAGCATTTGTTTACCACCAGTAATATGAATTGACAATAAATCCGGCTTAATTTTCATAACACTTTTGACTGCTTCTGAAACTGTATTTGGAATATCATGTAATTTTAAGTCAAGAAAAATTGGAAGGTCATATTTTTTTAATTTTATTACTTCTATCGGACCATTTGCTACAAAAAATTCCAGACCAACTTTTACACCATCAATATATTCCCTCACTTTTTCAATTAGGTTATGAGCATCTCTAGGATCTTTGAAGTCAAGTGCACAAAACAATGATCTTTTTAAATTATTCATAAGATTACCTAATTTTTGAAAAAATATAACCCAGCAAAAAAGCAATGAAAAAAATTATTATTATTAGTAAATAAATTGGAATACTCATTTCATATGGAAATGGAAAAAAATCTAGATTTACATACTCTTTGTTTGAAATTGAGAATGGCACAAAAAAACATAGAAAAATGATAAAAAAAAAAGTCTTATTATTTTACCTAAACTATTCCTCATTTATTACTTTTTTCATAAGTTTACTTGGTTTAAAATTTAAAGTTTTCTTCTTAGAAATTTGTATTTTTTCTCCAGTTTTTGGGTTTCTTCCTATTCTGTCTTTTCTTTCCGTAGTGCTAAATGTTCCAAAACCCCTAATTTCAACCCTTCCTCCTGAGGATAATGTATCTCCAATAAGATTAATAGTTTTTTGTAATATCTTTTCAATTTCTCTAGAAGGAAGATGCTTAAATTTTTTTCCTAGAAAATCAATTAAATCAGATTTATTCATAATAAGGTGTCCATAAAGCAAAAAAACCATTAAAATTTTTAAGTTTTTTGTTAGAAAAGTCAAAGAAATTAAAAATATCCTTAGTTTCCTCTATATCAATAACTTTTATATCACTCTTTAGATTAGCTTTTTGTTTCAGCCACTCTAACGCATCACTTTCATCTCCTATAGAATCAACCAAATTTAATTTTATGGCTTGATTTCCAGTAAAAACTGAGCCATCAGATATTACTTCTATACTTTTTTCATTTAAAGTTCTTGATTGAATAACAAGTGATAAAAAATCTTGATACATGTCATTAACAAGTGGAAGAATTTTTGATTTTGTCTCCTCGTCAACTTTTTCTAGGGGGTTTGGAGAAGCTTTCATTTTACCGCTTTTGATGAGCAATGGATCGACTCCTAATCTCTCAAGAAGATTTTGTATACTTACGGACTGAAGTATAACACCGATAGATCCAGTTATTGTTCCACGATGACAAAAAATTCTATCACCGGCAAGAGACACCATGTAACCTCCAGAGGCAGCAACTTCCTGCATGGATACAGCAACTGGTATTTTTTTACCTAATTTTTTTAGTTTTTCGTAAATTTTTTGACTACCTACAACTGTACCCCCAGGACTATTTACATTTACTAAAATACCCTTTAAGTTATTTTCATCCTTGAGTCCATCAAGTTTTTTAAATAAATCTTCATTATTCAAGATTATGTCATTTATATAAACTTTAGCTATAAAGTCTTGTTTTCTCTCAGGAATAATAGAAATAACTAATACAATTACCGCAGTCAATGCAAACCAAAAGGTGCCACGCAACAGAGTTTTTCTTTTTTTTAAAAAAAAATCTGCTAAAAAATCATTCTTTTCCTTCATTTTTTACCTTGGCACTATCTTTTTTCATACCTTTTACTTTATCTTCTAGCTCAGCACCAAGAATATCTCCTAAACTAGCTCCAGACGAGGACGAACCATATTGTTCGAGTGCTTGCTTCTCTTCTTGAATTTCCAACTCTTTTATTGAAAGTTCGTATAAATTTTTCTTTTTATCAAAATTAATAATTTTTGCGTCGAGTTTTTCATCAATTGCAAAACGGTCTGTTCTTTGATCCTCTTTCATCTTTGCAACATTACTTTTTTTGACTATACCTTCTAGTCCCGATTCTAAAAGAACATTAATCTGTGTTGACCCAATCTTTTTTACAACACATGTTACAATTTTTCCAATTTCTTTGTTAGTTTTGGTATTTTTAGTTAGTTGTTTAATACCTAACCCAATTCTTTCTTTATTAACATCGATATCGAGTATTTTTACTTCTAAACTTTGATCTTTTTTGAAATCTTTTAAAGCCTCAGCTCCAGTTTTATCCCAACTAATATCCGACAAATGAACCATACCATCTAAATTATATGGTAGCTGGATGAAAATACCAAATTCAGTAATATTTTTTATATTCCCTTTTATTATCTGGTCAATTTTATAATTTTTTTCAAATTCTTCCCACGGATTTTCTTGGCACTGTTTTAGACCTAGGCTAATTCTTCTTTTTTCTTTTTCAACCTCAAGTATTTTTACAGTAACTTTATCTCCAATATTTACTAAAGAATTTGGATGCATATTCTTTTTTGTCCAACTCATTTCTGAAACATGGATTAATCCCTCAATACCTTTTTTTAATTCAACGAATGCTCCGTAATCAGCAATATTTGAAATTATTGCACTGATTTTTTCTCCAACAGGATATTTAGTATCGATGTCCTTCCAAGGGTCTTCACTAAATTGTTTCATACCGAGACTAACTCTCTTATTTTCCGGGTCATATTTGATTACAACAACATCAATCTTATCGCCAATTTTTAGTAATTCTGATGGGTGATTAACTCTTTCCCAAGATATATCTGTGACATGAAGAAGACCGTCTAATCCACCTAGATCGACAAATACACCATAATCCGTTATATTTTTTACTATACCATTTAGCTTTGTACCTTCTTTTATGTCTGACAACAATTTTGATCTATCTGCTTCACGTGATTCTTCTAATATTGCTCTTCTTGAAACAACAATATTACCTCTAACTTTGTCCATCTTTAGAATAACCATTGGTTGTGGTTTATTTAACAAAGGGGAAATATCTGATATAGGCCTTAAATCAACTTGGCTGCCCGGCAAAAAAGCAACTGCACCCTGAATATCTACGGTAAATCCACCTTTGACCCTTCCAGTAATGACGCCTTGAACTTGTTCTTTTTTTTCAAGAGATTTTTCGAGGTTAGTCCACGATTCTTCTCTACGAGCCTTTTCTCTACTCAAAAGAGCTTCGCCTTCCTTATTTTCCAATTTTTCAACTAAGACATCAAATTTATCGCCTGGCTTTATATTATTTTCTTCACCTGGGGAGAAAAATTCTCTAATAGGTATTCTTCCTTCAGATTTTAAACCAACATCTACAACTACATTATCGTTTTGAACAAATAATACTGTTCCAGATACTATTTGACCCTCTTTTTTTTTAAAATTTGTAAGACTTTTGTCTAATAATTCACTAAAATTTTCACTCATAACTCTTTATAAAATATTAAGATGTATACTCTTACAAAATTTTGGCTTTTATATCAACGATTAATTAGTTTTAATTTCCCTGATCTATCAATTAATTTGACAGCAAGTTTTAATGTATCAATTTTTGAGAGCTCTGATGTATCAATAAGAAGAGCGTCTTTATGCATTAATAACGGTGATAGTTTTCTATTTTTATCTCTATTATCTCTTTCTACAATTTGTTTTAAAACTTGATTGTATTCTGAAACTTCACCCTTTTCACTTAAATCATGTTGCCTTCTTTTTGTTCTAACATAAATATTTGCATCTATAAAAAACTTTATCTCAGCTAGAGGTATAACTACTGTTCCAATATCTCTGCCATCAATCACTGAACCAATACCTGATGGTGGATAATCTGCAAAGTTTCTTTGTATATCAATGAGAAAGTCCCTAATTATTTTTTTAGATGCTATTACTGAAGAAAGCTTAGTTATTTTTTCGGTACGCAAATCAACCTTTTTAATTTCATCGAAATCAAAGTTGTCTTTTAATTCTTGTGTATTTTTTTCATCAATTTTTTTTTCTGAAATCAAATAAGCTAAGTATCTATACAATGAACCTGTGTCTAAATGATCAAAATTTAATTGGTGTGCTATATTTTTCGCAAGAGTCCCCTTTCCTGATATGCAAGTTCCGTCAATTGCAATTACAGGTTTAGAGTTTTTAAACAACTTGTAGTTTTGCACCGATACTTTCCATTAAGCTTCTAAAATTTGGAAATGATGTTGCAATCATTGACATATCATCAATAGATACAGGTTTTTCTGAAATCATACCAAAAATTAACATTGACATGGCTATTCTATGATCATTATACGTTCTTATTTTACATCCCCCTAACTGCTTTTTATTGCCATAAATTAGAAGACTATTTTTTTTTTTTTCTAGTTTTACACCACATTTGGTAAGTGCTTCTGTCATGGCACTTAATCTGTCACTTTCTTTAAACTTGAGTTCTTCAAGACCTGTTAATTCAGAGACTCCGCATGCAAACGAGCATGCAACAAAAAGAATTGGGTATTCATCAATAAGTCTTGCACTAATTTTTTTGTCAATCTTTGTTGCAATAAGATTTGACGAATATACTTCAATATTCCCAAAAGCCTCTCCGTTGCAAATACTTTTTTCCGAGATTTTGATTTTGGCATTCATTTTTGACAAAACATCTAAAAGGCCAGTTCTAAAGTAATTTAATCCAACTGATTCTATAGTTAGATTACTATCTTTTGTCAAAAGTGTTGCTATGATAAGGAATGCTGCTGAACTAAAATCTCCTGGAACATTAATTTTATTACACTTTAATACACACGGACCATTTAATTTAATCAATTTTGAGTTTTTGGTTTTCTTAGTTAATATTTTTGCTCCTAAATATTTTAGCATAATTTCACTGTGATCTCTTGAGGGTATTTCTTCTTCAATTTCAGTAACTCCCTTAATATTTGATGCGGCCAATAAAATGGACGATTTAATTTGTGCGGAACCAATTTTTGACTTAAACTTAATACTATTATAGTAAAAGCTCTCTAATATTTTTATTGGTAGCTTGCCATCATTTTTAGAAAAATTTGCACCCATTTCAGTTAAAGGGTCCAAAACCCTGAGCATTGGTCTTTGAGACAAAGATTTATCACCTGTAATTGTTAAAGCAATGTTTTTTGTCGCTAAAAGCCCAATCATTAGCCTTGCTCCTGTACCAGAGTTTCCAAAAAAAAGATTTCCTGGATTCTTTGTGAAGATGCCTCCATTACCATCAACAAAATACTTTTCACCTATTTTAACTATTTTGATACCAAGATTCCTGAGGGCTTTTAATGTTTTAATTACATCATCTGACTCAAGCAATCCATCTATTTCTGATCTTCCAATTGAAATAGCTGAAAAGATTAGAGCCCTATGGGATATTGATTTATCTCCAGGCACTATTATTTTACCCGTTAGAGATTTACATTTGTGAGATTTAAGAGTAATAATCTTGGACATAAATATATTTTATTTTACTAAAAATATATATTATAAACAGTAAGGAGAGAAGATTGAAAAAAAAACAATTAATTCGAGGTTCAAAAAGGAAATGTGCAAGTTGTGGTACTTTGTTCTTTGATTTAGAGAGATTCCCTATTGTATGTCCTAGCTGTGGTGCTTCAGTTGCGTTACAAACGAATGTTTCTAAAAGGGGCAGGCCTCCAAAAATTCAAAAGACAGAATCAGAAGGAGTTAGTACATTCGATAAAGATGATAAAAAAACCTCAAGTAATGTTGTAACATCTCAACTAGAAACTCCTCCAATTGATCCCAGCGATATTGAGGGTGAATTAGTTAGTGGAGAAATAGATGAAAATATTGGACTTGACAATGATTCCATAATTGATGAAGAGATTCCGATCGAAGATGATCTTCAAGACGAGGATGTCGAAAATATTATAGACATGGATAATGAAAATAAAGAAAGTGACAATTAAAATTTATTAATTCTACAAAGTTTTATTTAATTGGGGCTGTAGCTCAGTTGGGAGAGCGTCTGGATGGCATTCAGAAGGTCGTCGGTTCGATCCCGTCCAGCTCCACCATAAATCTATTAAATTTATCAAAACAAATATTTGTTGAAATGTTAAAAAAAAAAAATTATATTTATGTTATCTAAACTGAAACCTTATTCCAACTACGGGGTGTAATGTCAAGAATGTCTCTTTTTAATAGTCCTTTTTTATTAGGTTTTGATCAATTCGAAAGAACTATTGATAGAATATCCAAGTTATCTTCTGACAGTTATCCCCCTTATAATATTGAACAATTATCTGAAAATATTTTGAGAATAACAATTGCTGTCGCTGGATTTGAAAAAAACGAGCTTAAAATAAGTTTAGAAGGTAATCAATTATTAATTAGAGGATCAAGGTCAGAAATTGATAATGAAAAAATTTATATTCACAGAGGTATAGCAACAAGACAATTCCAAAGAAATTTTATTTTGGCTGACGGAATCATAGTTGAGGGTGCATCTATTGAAAATGGATTACTAAATATAGATCTTGTTCAACCACTTTCAAAGGAACAATCGCTTGAAATTGAAATTAAAGACAAGCCTAAGAAAAATAATGAAAAGAATCTTATAAACTTAAATCTTAAAGAGAAGAAAAATGAAGGATCAATTTGACAAGAAAAAAATAAGCGAAATGGATTTCTTTGAATATAAAAGTTCAGGGTATGCTTTCATAAAAAGAGAACATACTAATGACAGTCAAGATACACTCGATGTGTTTAATGTTTACGGATCTGACGGAACATTACTCGCTGGATTCGAAAATGAAGATACAGCCCTTGCAGCGATAATTCAGTCGGGGTTAGAACCAACTAGTCTTCATTAAATTTATTCATTAGATCATAAACCTCTTCAACAGTCTTCGACTTCCTTAGCTTCGATTTATTTTTTCCTTTTTTAATAAAAGATGAAATAGTTGATAGAGCCAATAAATGTTCAGATTGAAATTCTAATGGAGCAACAATAACAAAAATTAGGTCTACACTTTCGGAACTATTATCATCATACGGAATAGAATTATGTAGCTTAAAAAGAAAGCAAAATGTTTTTTTTATACCTTTAATTTTTGCATGTGGTATTGCAATTCCTTCTCCGATTGCCGTAGACCCCAATTTTTCACGTTCATTAATCCTGCGTAAAATCAAACTAGAAGAAACTTTAACCTTTTCGGAAATTCTATCTGATATTTCTTTAAACATTGAACTCTGGCTAGACGCATTAGAATCTAAAAAAATTGAATCCATTTGAATTAAATCTGTAATTTTCATTTCAAATTTTCGGCTCTATCCAACTAATATTTCCGTCATTTTTTTTTGATAGAAAATTTAATTTTTTTGATTTACTATTTCTAAATAGTATAGCATTTTGTTCGTTAAGATTCATAATCATAAGCGCTTCACTTACTGAGAGAGTTTGAATCTTAATTTTATCTTCAGCAATAATTACCGGATTGTCTATATCAACTTCATTAATTTTGTTACTTTCTGGGTTCTTAATAAGATACTGACTTGCAACTAAACCTCTTCTTGCATCACTTACCTTCCTTTTTTTTCTGTGGTCAACAATTTTTCTATGATATCTTCTTACCCTTTTTTTTATTTTTTCATTTGCCACATTGAAAGCCCCGTATGCGTCATTGCTTTCTGCACTACTTTGTACATACAAATTACTATCTATATGAAGGCTTATTTCACAAATAAAGCTGAACCTAGCTTTTGAGAAAATTATATTTGCAGATATAAATTTATCAAAATATTTCGTCAAAGTAGAAATTATATTTTCTCTGGCGTAGACTGTTAGTGATTTTCCTACTTTTGTCTGTTTTCCGGAAATTGAAATATTCATTTAACTAGATCTTAAAAGAACTTCCTAGATATGTTCTTCGGACTTCTTGATTATTAACAATTGTATCTGGATCTCCTTCTAAAATTACCTTGCCGTCATAAATAATATATGCTCTATCAACTATTTCTAATGCACTTCTAACATTATGATCAGTAATTAAAATACCAATATTTCTTTTTTTTAGATTTGAAATTAATTTTTTTATTTCATCAACTGCTATTGGATCAATTCCAGCTAGTGGCTCATCTAACAAAATAAAATTTGGTTTTGAAGCTAAGCATCTTGCTATTTCAAGACGCCTTCTTTCACCACCAGATAGTGAAAGAGAGGATGCAAATCTCAAATGTTCAATACCAAATTCACTTAAAAGATTTTCAAGTTCACTGTCCATTTCAGATTGAGAATTTGTAGAAACTTGTAAAATAGATTTGATGTTGTCTTCTACATTTAATCCTCTAAATATTGAAGATTCTTGTGGCAAATAACCTAAGCCTTTTTGTGCTCTTCGATACATAGGTAAATTAGTTATTTCTTCTTCATTTAAAACTACTTTACCAATGTCCGGTTTAATTAGACCCATTAAAATATAAAAAAAAGTTGTTTTCCCTGCTCCATTTGGACCTAATATAGCTACAGACTCACCTTTTTTTAATTTTAAAGAAACATCATTAAGAATTCTTTTTTTGCTGTAAAACTTAGAAATCTTATCTGCTTGAAGACCTTCGTTTTTAAAAGCAATAAAAGGTTTATTGGTAATTTTTGTTTGAATCATTTTTATCTTTAGATATTAGAGCTTTTACTTTTCTTTCTGTTTTAGACATAAAATTTGTTGGGTTTGGTAGCAACTTACTAATTCCTGATTTGAGGTTAACTTCAGCATAGTCACCAGTCAAAAAATTGTTCCCTCTTTTTAATTTAACATTGCCAAATAATTTGCATAATTCTGTATTATCATTATAAAGAGCTTTGTCACTAAATGCTATCTCATTTTCACTCACAATTTTTACATTTTTAAATCCAATAATTTTTTTTATTTTATAATCTTTTTCCTTTCCTATTATTTCAAGGTACCAGGCAAGTCTGTTAGCACTAATAGTATATTCATTTTTTTTTTTTCGCTACGGCATTTCCTGTTGCTACAGCTATATTTTCTAATCTCCAAAATTCAATCTTTTTATTTGCATACAATTTGTTTTCTTTTGATTTAAGTTTAATATTTTCTCCGTTAATAATAAAATATTCTTTTCCAAGGAAATATGATGCATTTTTACCGCCTTCGATAAATGCATTTTTATTTTTTATTTTTACATTTCCAATTGCCTTAATTATATCAATATTTTCCTCTCCTTTATCTGAATTCTTATAATAAGCTTCTAATCTGTCTGATGTAACGGTCAGATCACCCTGTTTTGCTCTAGCATTTCCTGTAGCAATATATTTTTTTTCATTTTTGTGCCATTCTATTCCATTTTCCGCAGTAATTTCGATTGGTTTTTGTTTAGAATTAGTACTTATTTTCTGTTGGGCTATAACTAAATCTTCCATTAAAAAAAAATTAGCACAAAACAAAATTATTATTATTGATAATCTAATCATTTGTTTAGTATAACCAGTTTTGTTTTTCCAAGGAACCTTACTTCATTCCCGTTATCAATAATTTCAAAACCTTGAGCAAAGATATTTCCTCTTTCCCCAGAACCGGAAATTTTTTCATTACTGTAAACTTTCTCTGAATTAAGATTGATAAAAATAGATTCTGTTTTAAAAACATATCCATCTTGATCGTTAAGTACTACGTTATCAAAAAGGTGAGCCTTTTCATTTGATTGATCAAAAGTACCTTTTTCACTCTTGATATTAAAATATCCACCATTTTTACTAATTAAATTTCCTGAAGGAAATATAAGATTATACATATTTTCTGATTTTTTTTTATGCGCGCTCGTTGCGGTAAGAGTAAATGGTCTATTTTTGCTATCTGAACTAAAAAACTTTGCTTCACGTATAACTTGATCATTACCTTCATTATTATTATCTAAAAAACTTTTATTATCAGAATAAACCTGAAAATCTTGTGAATTAAAAATCAGATATATCAAAATTGCTGAGATTACCCAAAATATTTTCTTTGTTAAATTGATGAATGTAGAATAATTATTTTTCATTTGATATTAATACTTAAGAATATCGTGCAAGTGAACAATACCTATTGGTATAGATTTTTTTGTTACAAAAAAACTTGTTATAGACTCTTTATTCATATTTTTTAATGCTTCAGAAATTAAAACTTCTTGACCTAGGGTTTTTGGTTTAGTCGTCATAATGTCACTTGCTCTTTGATTAAGAAGATCTGATTTCATATTTCTTCTTAAGTCACCATCAGTTATAATTCCAATTAATTTACCATTATTTTTTGATATTATGCCAACACAACCTAATCCTTTGGTAGTCATCTCTAAAATTGCTTCAGACATTTTTTTTTCCCCGTCAATAATTGGAATTTCGTCTTCTTTTTTCATAATAGATCCAACATTTAAAAGCATCTTACCTAATTTTCCACCTGGATGAAGAGCACCAAAATCTTCCTTAGTAAAATTGCGTTTTTTTAACATCGCAACAGCCAGCGCGTCTCCTAAAACTATTGTTACTGTTGTTGAACTAGTTGGCGCAAGCTCAAGAGGGCATGCTTCAATGTTTCTAGGAATCTCTAATATATATTTGGATTCTTTGGCTAGTGTACTATTTTTTTCACTAGTTATACAAATGATTGGAACTTTTTTTTTTTTACAATGTATAATTATATTAGATAGTTCAGGAGTTTCACCAGAATTAGAAATCAAAATTATTGTTTCTCTTGCTGAAATCATACCTAAATCTCCGTGGTTTGCCTCACTAGGATGTATAAAAAAGGATGGTGTGCCAATCGAAGAAAAGGTTGAAGAAATTTTTTTTGCAACATGTCCACTTTTCCCCATACCTGATATTACTACTTTGCCTTTTGTATTTAGTAAAACCTCAACAATTTTTTCAAAATCCTTATTAATACTAGATCTTAAAAGTTCTAAAGCTTTAATTTCTTTATTAATAACATCTTTTGCAGTTCTTAAATTCATGGAAAATCAAATTGAATGAGAGTAGATATCCTCTTTTTGCCACCCAAGAATATCAAGTTCAGTTCTAATGTCTAAAAAATTGAATATTTTTTTTGCTAATTCAAGCCTTCCTTCCCTTTTTAACATTATGATTAGTTTATTTCTGAGTTCTTGAAGATAAAGAACATCTTTAGCTGCATATAAGATTTGGTTATTAGTAAGTTCACTTGCAGCCCAATCTGTTGATTGTTGGCTTTTGCTAATATCAATCTCTAAAAGATCTCTAATAAGATCTTTAAGACCATGTCTGTCAGTGTAAGTTCTCACTAATCTTGATGAAATTTTTGTACAAAAAATATTTTCACAACTAATATCAAACTCTTTTTTTATAAATGCAGTATCAAACCTGGCAAAATGAAAAACTTTTTCAACGTTACTATCAGATAAAATTTTTATTAAATTTTTTGGTTTAAATGTTTTGCCGTTCTTTCTCTGATCTAATTTAATTATATGACAATCTTTATTTTGAAGGCAGAGTTGAATTAGACACAATCTATCTCTTTGCAATGATAGACCAGTGGTTTCTGTGTCAATTGATATTATATCACTTGTTTTTAAATTATCCTCAAGATCATTTTGATGAAGAAAGATCTTATTATTATTATTTTTTATTAGTTTCATTATTTTTTATAAATCACTATATATGATAATATTTATAATATTAACAGGTTCTAAAAAATTTTCTATGCGTTTAGATTTCCAGGGTAAAACTGTAGTTATTTTTGGAGGGGCAGGGTTCATTGGCAAACGGCTGGTATCCGAACTGTCAAGATACCCATGCAAAATCTTTGTAGTTACAAGGAAACCAAATAATCATGAAGAGTTGAGAATCCTTGCTGGTCTTGGTCAAATTACAATTGTTAATTTGAAAGAATATAATGAAAATAATCTAACCGAATTATTAAGTGATTGTGATATCGTAATTAATCTAATTGGAATTCTTGCAGAACAAAGAGGAAGTTCTTTTAAGTATGTACACGAAGTTTTACCAGACTTATTATCAAAAATATCAAAAGAAGTAAAAATCAAAAAATTTATTCATTTATCTGCACTTGGCGTCAATAAAATAAAGAACTCTAAATATGCTAAATCAAAATTAAATGGTGAAACCTTCGTCACTAAAAATTTTTCAAATCCAATAATAATACGACCAAGTGTAGTTTTTGGGGCAGAAGATAATTTCGTTAATTTATTTAATAAAATAGCCTCTATTTCTCCATTAATTCCAATATTTGGTGCGCCTAATTTAACAAAAGATATATTTAAATCCTTTCTAAGTTCTCAAGTAAAATTCCAACCAATTTATGTCGGGGATCTTGTTAAATTTTTGATAGGTACAATGAATTCTAAGTCAGAGTTATATGAATTATGTGGACCATCTGTTTATACCTTTGACCAAATTATTAAATTAATTTTAGAAGTAAAGAAAGTTAGGAGAATCTTAATGCCAATACCGCTCCCTTTAGCAAGTATAATTGGATTTGTTCTTGAAAAATTGCCTTACAAACTTTTGACAAGAGATCAGGTAAAATTAATGGGGTATGAAAATATATCAACAAAAGGAATAAAAAATTTAAAAAAGATTGTAAAAAATCCTAAGTCAATGGAAGTAATTTTACCAACCTACATAAGATAAGTTTCATTAAAGTTGTATCCAAAATATAATAAGACTATGCCAAATAGTATTCTATAATATATGAAAATACTGAATGTATTCTTTTTCACCCAAGTAAGTAGAAAATGAATAAAACAAAATGAAAATATAAAACAAAAAAAAAATAAGAATAATGATTCTAAATTAAAAAAATATTGAGTCTGAAGTATGATTTGATCTTGATCAGAAAAATAAAAAATTACAGCTCCAGTAATTGCTGGAATACTCAGAATATTAGAATAGCTAGCAGCATCAAACCTATTAAATCCCAGCACTCTGAGGCCCATTATTGTCATGCCTGACCGGCTAGAACCAGGGATAATTGCAAATGCCTGAAACAGACCTATTGTAAATGCGTTTTTATTATTTAATGTACTAATCGACTTAATTGTTAGACAGTTAGTATCTGCAATGTACAATAATACTCCAAAAATAATGGAAGAGAAACCTATAAGCTTAAGTGATTCTAGGTGAGTCTGATTCATATAATTAGAAATTATATAACCAAAAAACATTAAAGGGATTGATGAAATTATTAGATTTCTCAATAGTTGGGCATATGAATCTAAATCAGTTCTAAAAAAATTTTTTATTGATAAGAATAATCTAATTAATAATCGATAGTTGTAGATTACAATAGCTACAAGTGATCCAAAATGTGCAATAACATTCATTCTCCTATATTCCATCTCATTATAATCTATTAATTTTGCCACAAAAATGTTGTGTCCTTGAGAACTAATAGGAAGGAATTCAGTAAAACCCTGAATAAAAGAAATAATTATGATTGGTATAACAATCATAATATGGTACCTCCTTATTATTAACTTAATTATATAACTTACTAAGGAAAATATCAATATAATGAATTTACAGACTTTCGATCTTAATCTATTACTTGTTTTCAGAGCTTTGTTCGAGGAGAAAAATGTTACAAAAGCAAGTAAAAAAGTTGGGATTACCCAGCCTGCAATGAGTAATGCGCTCAATCGTTTAAGGTATCTCGTTAATGATGAACTTTTTGTTAGAGGTCCAAAAGGGATGAGACCAACTGCGAGAGCAATTGAATTATCCGTACCTATTCAAGAGGCTTTGAATAATATAGAAATGTCTTTGTCAGCGATCAATTTTGATCCTTATACTTCAAAAAGATTATTTAGATTATCTATCTCAGATGACATTGCCCCACTAATTATACCTAACTTGGTTGAAGAAATTAAAAAATTTTCCCCTAATTCAGAGCTATGTATCAGATCTGAACAAGGATTTGAAGCAATAAAACTTCTTGACAAAAATGAAACTGATTTTGCTTTGGGTCGATTTGAGTCGGTTCCATCAAGATTTGGTTATAAGGTACTTTTTGACGAAAAATACGTTTGTATGATGAGTAAAGATCACAAGCTTTCAGATGAAAAAAAGTTGTCTATGGATCAATATTTAAGCACAAAACATTTAAGAGTTGCCCCAATGGATGCACCTATATCGCCAATTGATAGAGCTTTATCACAATTAAATTTAGAAAGAAATATTTCAGTTAGAATAGATTTAATAACTATGTCTCCATATATCCTCAAAAACTCTGATTTGGTACTAACACTTCCTTCAAAAACAGCTAATAGATTGGCGAAAAATTATAATTTTTTTATTGCAGAGCTTCCAGTAGAATTAGAAACTAGGCAAACTAAAATAATTTGGCATAAAGAACTTACAAAACATCCTGCTTTTGACTGGATGAAAGAAAAATTAAATATTTAGAATTATGATTTTATTTTTTGGTGGTGGTTATTGTACAGAATTCCTAGTTCCATTATTGGAAGAAAAAAAAATTATTTCTACTCATTCTAGAATTCCATATAAGGCTCAGTTTAAGAATTTCGATTTCGTTGAAAGATATGAGCTAAATGATTTTCTAAAACAAAAAAAAAAATATTTCCCAAAAATTACTCATATATTAGTATCTATACCACCAGGAGATAAAGGAGATCTTGTAGTAAAAGAAATATGTGATGATAGAAAAATTCTCAAGAAAATTAAATGGATTGGATATTTTTCGACTACTGGAGTATATGGTGACCATGGGGGCAGATGGGTTATAGAAAACTCAGAGTTAAAAACAAAAAATAAAAGAAGTATGAATAGAATTAAAGCAGAAGAACAGTACTTAGACATTTTTAAAAACCACGGACTACCATCTCACATATTTAGGCTTCCCGGAATATATGGTCCTAAAAGATCAATTTTTGAAAGGCTACTGGACCCAAATTTTAGATATGTAGAAAAAAAAAATCAGTTTTTTTCAAGGATTCATGTTGAGGATATTGCCAATTTTGTTTTTAAAAGTATGACGAGTCCCACCCCAGGAAATGTTTTTAATTTGACAGATAATTATCCTTGTGAATTAGAAGAAATTATAATTTATGCCTGTAATCTTCTTAAAAAAAATATGCCAAAAAAAATTTCGCTTGATAGCAAATTTGTTTCAGAGATGACAAAAAGTTTTTATAATGAAAATAAAAAAGTATCAAACAGAAAAATTAAGAAAGTATTAGGATCAGATTTTTCTTACCCTACTTACAAAACCGGTTTAAAAGCCATTTATAACAAATATTACAAATATCAAAAAAATCTTTTAAAATAATCTTAATAATCATATGAAAAAAATTGTACAAATACTTCCTTCATTAGACATTTCAGGGGGAGGGGTCGAAAGGGGGTCCCTTGACGTTGCAAAAAAATTAGCTGAAAATGGATATGATTCATATCTAATGTCATCAGGTGGTGATATGTCAGAAAAATTTAAACACAAAGGAGTGAAAAATATTTATTTACCTTTAAAAAAAAAAAGTATCTTTTCGATATTAAAATTGAGATCAGATTTTTTGAAAATTGTTTCAGAGTTAAAGCCTGATCTAGTCCATATCAGGAGTAGGTGGCCAGCAAATTGTTTTAACGGAATACTGAAGAAACTGAAAATACCAATTGTTACAACGTATCACGGAACATACAGTGGTAATAAGAATTATTTTAAAAGAAACTATAATCGCGCAATGGTTAATGGAGACAAGGTTATTGCCATTTCAGATTTTATAGGTAAGGAAATACTAAAGTTTTTCCCCAAAGCCAAAAATAAAATTGTTGTGATTAATAGAGGAATAGATACTAATTATTTTGACCCAGAATCTGTTAATGAAACTAGAAAATTAAATGCCATAAGTAGTCTTGGAATCCACGAAAGTCCACATATTATTTTATTACCAGGTAGATTAACAAGGTGGAAAGGACACCTTGTAGCTATCAAATCAGCAAAGATTATAAAAGATTTAAGACCAGGTTTAAATTTTGTTTTTTTGATTGTTGGTTCCCATCAAAACAGAGAAAATTATAAAAATAACCTTTATAAACAAGTAAAGAGAAATGGTTTAGAGAGCAATGTAATATTTACTGGTTCAAAGATTGATATGCCGGCTATTTATACTCTAGCAGATATCGTTTTGTCGACATCAATAGAACCTGAAGCTTTTGGAAGAGTGTCATGTGAGGCATCTTCAATGACCAAACCTGTTATTGCATCAAATTTAGGTGCATCTAGAGACATTATTTTAAATAATAAAACTGGGTGGTTAGTTAAACCTAATGATGAAAAAGATTTAGCTTCGAAAATTTTAGAAATATTGGATTTATCTCAGGAAAAAAAAGATTTAGTTGGCAGTAACGCTAGAACAAGAGTAAAAGAAAATTTTAACATTAATTCCATGCTTGATAAAACATTAAACCTTTATGAAGAAGTGCTCCAAAAAAAATAGTGTTTTAATCATTAAATTTGGAGGATTGGGGGACTTCATTTTATCAATTGACTCTTTTTACTCAATTAGGCAACATCATAAGAATGAAAATCTTATTCTTTTAACCGAGAAGTTTTACTCTGAGATAGCTGAAAAGACCGGATGGTTCGAAAAAGTAATAACAATAAATAGATCACTATTTTATGTAAGTGATAAAAGGCAGATTAAAAAAAAAATTAATTTATTAGATATAAAAAAAGTTTATGATTTACAAACATCAAAAAGAAGTAGTAGTTATTTCAACCTATTTAATGAAAATAATATTGAGTGGTCTGGAATTGTAAAAGGATGTTCTCATTTTCATGGAAATCCTAATAGAGATAATTTACATACAGTTGACAGATTTCATGATCAATTGAAATTTGCTAATGTAAAGAATTTTTTCAAACCCGATCTTGACTGGTTATTACAGCCAATTGATAAAAAAATATTACCTAATAACTTCGCTTTAATTGTCCCTGGCGGATCAGCTAAACGTAAATATAAAAGATGGTCACCAAAGACTTATATAACTATTGCAAAAACATTGATAAAAAAAAATATTATACCTCTTCTAATAGGATCTAATGATGAAAAAGATCTATGCAATTATATTTGTCGATGTGTTCCAAAGGCGCAAAATTGTTGTAATAAGTTTAATATTTTTCAATTAGCATACCTCGGGAAAAAGTCAAAGATTGTAATAGGAAATGATACCGGGCCAATGCATCTTTTTGCAAAAGTAGGTAAAAACATCTTTGTATTATTTACAAAACACTCTAATCCAGACATTTGTAGACCTAAGGGTAAAAATGTATATATATTTAAAGAAGAAAATATAACTAAACTTTTTAAAAGTCTTGAGAGAAAAATAAATTATTGTTAGTAAAATTTAAAAATATTTAATGAATGATGAAAAGCGACGATAAGATTACAATAACTTTTCCAGACGGAAATGAAAGAAAATTTAAAAAAGGTGTAACTGGAAATGAGATTGCAGAAAGTATATCAAAATCCCTTCAGAAAAAGGCAATTGCAATTAAAGTCAATGAAAAACAGATGGATTTAAGTGATTCACTTTTCTCAAGTTCCATTATTAATATAATTACTTTGGAATCGGAAGAGGGAATCGAAATAATGAGGCACACTGTAGCTGCTCAAGTTTTAGCAAGTGCCATTAAAAATATATACCCAAGAAGTAAATTAGCGATAGGACCAACAATTGAAAACGGATTTTATTATGATGTTTTATTTGAAAAACCGATTTCATTTGAAAATTTAGAGTTAATTGAAGATGAAATGAAAAGAATAGTAAAAAAAGGATATAAAATAAATAAAATTTTTAAAAGCAAGGAAGAAGCCCTTAAGCTATTTAAATCTAGAGAAGAAAAATATAAAGTTGAGATAATAAATCACTCAGAACAAGAAAATGATTTTCAGATTTATGAACAAGATAATACAAAGTTCTTTGATTTATGCAGAGGTCCTCATTTGCCGAGCCTAAAATTTGTTGGTGCTTTTAAGTTAACAAAATTGGCTGGAGCTTATTGGAGAGGAGATTCAAAAAATAAGATGCTACAAAGAATTTATGGAACGGCCTGGAGGGATGAAAAAGAATTAGAAGCTCATTTAACAATGTTGGATGAAGCAGAAAAAAGAGACCATAGAAAGATCGGAAAGAAACTCGACCTTTTTCATCTCCAAGAGCAAGCAGCAGGTTCTGTTTTCTGGCATTCAAAAGGTTGGTTTATTTATAGGAAAATAATGGAATATATGAGAGCAAGATTGAGTGAGGCAAAATATGAGGAAGTAAATACGCCACAATTAGTAGATAGCTCGCTTTGGAAGGATTCTGGGCACTGGGAAAAGTTTAGAGAACAAATGTTTGTTTCTGAGTCCGAGGATAAAGTGTTAGCGATTAAGCCCATGAACTGTCCATGCCATGTTCAAATATTTCGTCAAGGGATAAAAAGTTACAAAGAACTGCCTCTTCGAATGTCAGAATTTGGATCCTGCCATAGAAATGAACCCTCTGGTGCTTTGCATGGATTAATGAGGGTAAGAGCTTTTATTCAAGATGATGCACATATATTTTGTACTGAAGAGCAAATAGTTTCTGAAACTGAAATTTTTTGTAAATTACTAATGGATGTATATGCAGATTTTGGATTTGAAGATGTAAAAATTAAATTTTCTGACAGGCCAGAAGTTAGAGCAGGTTCAGATGATGTTTGGGACAAATCTGAGAAAGCTCTAAAAGATGCTGTTGAAGAGGCTGGGTATGATTTCGAATTAAATCATGGAGAGGGGGCGTTTTATGGACCAAAGTTAGAATTTATTCTTAAAGATGCTATTGGTCGTGAGTGGCAATGTGGTACCTTACAAGTAGATTTTGTATTGCCAGATCGTTTGGATGCTAATTATATCGGTGAAGATGGCGAAAAACACAGACCAGTTATGCTTCACAGAGCGGTTTTGGGATCATTTGAGAGATTTATTGGAATTCTTCTTGAAAATGATTACGGAAAATTACCAAATTGGTTAACTCCTACTCAAGTAGTTATAATGACTATAAATGACGATTGCCTAGATTATGCTAAGGAAATTGAAAATAAATTAAATGACATTGAAATTAGGTGTTTGTTAGATGATAGAAATGAAAAAATAAATTACAAAATAAGAGAACATAGTGCAATGAAAGTTCCCTATATTGTAGTTATTGGAAGAAAGGAAATATCATCGAATACTGTTTCAATTCGAGAACTTGGTAATGAAAAAGTCAAGGAATGCAAAACCGATGAATTTTTAAAAAAAATAAAAAATTCTTGCAGAAAACCCAAAATTATGAGTAATTAGCGTATTATTATGTCTTTTTTTAAAAAAGAGAGGAAAATGAAAAAAAGCTTATATGAATAAATCTTCAAAAACAAGTAATCGCGGTCCTGCGATTAACGAAAATATTTCATCAAATAAAGTAAGGGTGGTGTCGGAAAAAGGAGAAATGATTGGAGTTCTTAGTAGAGAAGAAGCGCTCAGCAAAGCATATGACCAAGGTCTTGATTTGGTCGAGGTTTCTCCAAATGCAAATCCACCGGTTTGTAAAATAATCGATCACGGAAAATACAGATATCAGTTACAAAAAAAACAGGCGGAAGCAAAAAAAAAGCAGAAGACCTTTGAAGTAAAAGAAGTAAAAATAAGACCAGGTATCGAAGAACATGACTATGATGTAAAATTAAAATCGATACAAAGGTTCTTAAATGATGGAGACAAAGTAAAGATAACCCTAAGATTTAGAGGAAGAGAAATGATTTATCACAAAAAGGGTTTAGAGGTATTGAAAAAATTAGAAACAGCAGTTGAGACTCAAGCTAAGATTGAGCAACTGCCAAAGCTTGAGGGACGACAAATGACAATGGTTGTAGCTCCTCGCTGATATATTGTTAAAACAAACTTGCTTTCGAAAAAAAATACTAATATAAGTATTAAAAATTGTTTAAGACTATGCCAAAAATTAAAACTAAAAGTGGAACGAAAAAAAGATTTAGGTTAACAGCCTCTGGCAAAGTTATTATGTATGCAAGTGGCAAAAGGCATAATCTTTCTAAAAGATCAAATAAAACCAAAAGAAATGCCAGAGGACCGCAAATCATGTCAAAGCAGGATAGTAGAATTGTCAAACAATATATGAATTTAAAAAGTTAAGAGTTTAAAAAATGTCCAGAGTAAAAAGTGGTGTAATAACAAAAGCTAGACATAAAAAAGTACTTAAGCAGGCAAAAGGTTACTTTGGCAGAAGAAAGAATACTTTTCGAATTGCTAATCAGGCAGTTGAAAAAGCTGGGCAGTATTCTTACAGGGACAGAAAAGTAAAAAAAAGAGTATTTAGGAGTTTATGGATACAAAGAATAAATGCTGGTTGCAGACTCCACGGTTTAAAGTATTCGAGTTTCGTAAATGGACTAAAAAAAATAAACCTTGGTCTCAATAGAAAAGTTATTGCAGACTTAGCTGCAAATGATCCAAATATCTTCAAAAAAATTGTGGATCAGATTCAGGATAAAAAATAAAGATAAAATGAGTGATTATGATCAGCTTTTTCAATCTGCTTTGGTTGAAGTTGATAATGAAATGGATTCCGAGTTACTTGAAAAAACAAGAGTTAAATTTCTCGGAAAGAATGGTTTAATTAGCATTGAATTAAAAAAAATTTCGTCTTTAAGTCCTGAAGAAAAGAAAACACTTGGTAAACAGTTAAACGAATTCAAAAATATTCTCCTTAAAAAAATAAATATAAAAAAAAAAAATTTAGATAATGAAGAAATTGAAAAGAAATTATTAACTGAATTTTCAGATCCCTCAATGCCATGTAGAGATCAATCTATAATAACATCAAAAATTCATCCAATTACTCAGACAATCGAAGAAGTTGTTTCGATTCTAGGCTCTATGGGTCTGAGCTATGCCGAAGGTCCTGACATAGAAGACGATTTCCATAACTTTACTGCTTTAAATATTCCTGAAAACCACCCAGCAAGGCAAATGCATGACACTTTTTATATAAAGAGTGATGAAAAAAAAGAAGAAAATAACGTTTTGAGAACACATACCTCTCCAGTTCAAATCAGAACCCTTTTAAAAAAACCTCCTCCTATAAGAATATTTGCTCCTGGAAGAACTTACAGATGTGATTCAGATGTAACTCACACCCCAATGTTTCATCAAGTAGAAGGTTTAATTGTTGAAGAAAAAATTAATTTTGCAAACTTAAAATGGTTTCTAACAAAATTCTGTAAAATTTTTTTTGAAAATGATAATTTGAAGTTACGCTTTAGGCCATCTTTTTTTCCTTTTACCGAACCATCAGCTGAAGTAGACATTAATTGTAGCTTTAAAAACGGAAAAATTAATTTAGGAGAAGGAGAAAAATGGATGGAGATATTAGGGTGTGGAATGGTACATCCAAATGTATATAAATTTTGTGATTTGGACCCGAAACTTTTAAGCGGTTTTGCCTTTGGAATGGGAATTGAAAGATTGGCAATGCTTAAATACGGAATGCCAGATCTGAGAAGTTTTTTTGAGAATGACTTAAACTGGTTAAAACATTATGGGTTCTCTTTTCTAGATCAGCCAGATTTAAATTGGGAGTGAATAATGAAGTTTTCTATAAAATGGTTAAGAGAACATTTAAGCTTTGATCAGGACTATAGTAACCTTTTGGATACTCTAAATATGCTTGGGTTAGAGGTTGAAAATATGACTAATCCCTTTGATCAACTTAAAGCATTTAAGGTTGTAGAAATTTTAGAAGTTAACAAGCATCCCAATGCTGATAAGCTGACTTTATGCCAAGTTTCGGACGGAAAAAAAAAACTTCAAATAGTTTGTGGAGCAAAAAATGTTAAAGAAGGTTTAAAATCTGTTCTGGCCCCTGTTGGTACTTTTTTACCAAAAAATAAAACTGATGAACCAATTCAAATTAAGAAGAGCAACATAAGAGGAGAAGAATCTTTTGGGATGCTATGTTCTGAAAAAGAATTATGTCTGTCTGAAGAATCTGAAGGTATTGTTGAATTAGATAAAAGTAGCCAGGTTGGCCAAACTTTCTCAAATTATCTTGACGAAGAACAGGTTATAATTGAGATTGCCATAACTCCTAATAGAGTAGATTGCGCTGGAGTTAGGGGTATTGCTAGGGATATAGCTGCTTCAGGATTTGGTACTTTAAAAAATATTAATGTGGTAAATCTAAATTTTGAATTTGAATCAGATATAAAAATACATAATGAGTTAAAAAACAAAACATGCCCACAGTTTTATGGAAGAATTATTAAAAATGTTACTAATAACGATTCTCCTGATTGGATGGTAAAGAGATTTAAATATATAGATATAAAAATAATTTCTGCTTTAGTTGATATTACAAACTATATAACAATGAATAACTGTAGACCCCTTCATGTTTTTGATTTAGATAAAATTAAAGGTAATTTAAAAATTAGACACTCAAAAAAAGGTGAACAGTTTGAAGGATTAGATGGTATTAATTATAATTTGGACGATGGAATGATTGTTATTTGTGATGATAATGGAATAATCAGCTTAGCCGGTATTTTAGGTGGTTTATCAACAGCATGTGATAAAAATACAAAAAATATATTTGTTGAATCAGCTTTCTTTGATCCTAATTCAATAGCAAATACTGGAAGAAAATTAAATATTATCAGTGAGGCTAGATATAGATTTGAAAGAGGAATTGATCCACTTTCAACAATTCAAGGACTTAATTTTGCCACAGAAATGATTATTAAAAATTGTGGGGGTGAAGTAGGCTCAATTGTCTATGATGGTCCTGAAACTAGTAAGGAAACTAACATTGAAATTGATATGAACAATATTAATCAAATTCTGGGAACAGAATTGAAAAAAAATTTTGTGATTGAGAAGTTATCAGGTCTTGGATGCAAAATTTCTTTAAAAAATGAAAAACTTCATGTTATTCCACCATCATGGAGAAGTGACTTAAAACTTAAAGAGGATCTTATCGAGGAGGTAGCTAGAATGTATGGTTATGAAAATATCATTGATCAACCAATGTCAATGAGAGAAATTTCAAAAGGTTCAACAACTTCATTATCTCAAAGCTTAAAAAAAAAAATTGCGCGTTTACTTGTTAGTAGGAATTTTATGGAACTAATTACTTGGTCATTTGTTGACAAAAAATGGGAGGAAAACATTGACCCTAATAAGAAAAAGATTCTTATTAATAATCCTATTAGTGAAGAACTAGGATGCCTTAGATCAAGTCTTTATACAAACATATTGTTAGCGATTAAAAAAAATGAAAATCGAGGTATGAAAAATTTAAGGTTTTTTGAGATCGGCCCTATTTTTTACGGTAGTGAACCAGGTGATCAAGATTTAATTGTTTCGGGTATAATTACTGGGTACAAATACTCAAAAGATTGGTTAGAAAATGAAAGAAATGTTGATTTATATGATGTTAAATCTCATGTGATGAGCATATTAGATTATGTTGGATTTTTTGAACATAAATTAAGAATTATTCAAGAAAAAAAAATGTACCTTCACCCAAAAAAAAATGGTGCTATTTACCTTGGAAACACTGAGATAGGAAGTTTTGGAATAATGCACCCATCAATTAATACAATATTTGGTATAAAAAGTAATATGTGTGGTTTCGAGATTAATTTATCATCTCTTTTAAAATTTATTAAAGTCAAAAATAAATCTAGGCCAGGACTTGAAAAAAATATATTTCAATCATCCATAAGGGACTTTTCATTTATTATTGATAAAGATATTTTAGCTTCAAAAATATTGGAATCAGTTAGAAAATCTAATAAAGAAATAATTAAATCAGTTAATATATTTGACTGTTATGAAGGTAGAGAATTAGGTGATAATAAAAAAGCTATTGCTTTAGAAGTTGTTTTACAATCAGATAATAAAACATTGTCAGAAAAAGATATAGATAAAGTCACAGAAATCATAATTAGCAATGTGAGTAAATTCTGTGGAGGGAAACTTAGATAAATTAATTACCATGAGTCAAAAAATAAGGAATTTTTCAATAATTGCACATATAGATCATGGCAAATCAACTTTAGCTGACAGAATCATACAAAAATGTGGTGGATTGAGCGAACGAGAAATGAAACAACAAGTTCTTGATTCCATGGATATTGAGAGAGAAAGAGGCATAACTATTAAGGCACAGACCGTATTTTTAAAATATCAATCATTAACTGGTGAACAATATAATTTAAATTTGATGGATACTCCTGGACACGTAGATTTCTCATATGAAGTGAGTCGTTCATTAGCTGCTTGTGAAGGTTCTCTTCTAGTTGTGGATGCCACTCAGGGTGTTGAGGCGCAAACACTAGCGAATGTCTATCAGGCAATTGATAATAACCATGAAATAATAACAGTTTTAAACAAAATTGACCTTGCATCAGCTGATGTAGAAAGAGTAAAAAATCAAATTGAGGATGTAATAGGAATTGACGCTTCAGATGCTTTAGAAATTTCAGCAAAAACAGGTAAAGGCATTGATAAATTACTTGAGGCAATAGTTAAAAGATTTCCACCACCAAAACCATATGATGAAAATACCCTTGTAGCTATGTTAATAGATAGTTGGTACGATTCATTCTTGGGAGTAATTATTTTAGTAAGAATAAAATCAGGCACTCTTAAAAAAGGGATGAAAATTCGAATGATGGGAACGAATGCAAGTTATAATGTAGAAAGATGTGGTTTTTTTACTCCAAAGATTAATTACACAGACTTGCTTAATGAAGGAGAAATAGGTTTTTTTACAGCTGGTATAAGGCATGTTTCAGATTGCAAGGTGGGAGATACAATAACAGATGAAAAAAATCCGACAACTAATTCACTTCCTGGGTTTAAGCCAAGTGTGCCTGTGGTATTTTGTGGTTTATATCCGGTTGATGCCGACGATTTTGATACCTTAAAAGATAGTTTATCTAAATTAGGTCTTAATGATGCAAGTTTTTCATTTGAACAAGAAACTTCTGCCGCTTTAGGCCTTGGTTTTCGCTGTGGATTTTTAGGACTATTACATTTAGAAATCATACAAGAACGACTCAGTAGAGAGTTTGACTTAAACTTAATTACAACCTCACCATCTGTTGTTTACAAAATTCATAAAACAAACGGGGAAAAAGTTGAAGTTCACAATCCCTCTAATATGCCTGATGTAACTAATATAAGCACAATTAGTGAGCCATTTATTAAAGCAACAATATTGCTTCCAGATCAGTACTTAGGTCCAGTAATGAAATTATGTAATGAGAGAAGAGGGGTTCAGAAAAATTTAACTTATGTAGGTAATAGAGCAATGCTAGTTTTTTCTCTTCCATTAGCCGAAGTAGTTTTTGATTTTTACGACAAACTAAAATCTATAACAAGCGGGTATGCTAGTTTTGACTATGAATTTGAAAAGAATGTAGAAAATGATCTAGTTAAAGTACAGATTTTAGTAAATACAGAACCAGTTGACGCTCTTTCTTTTATTTGTCACAGATCAACTTCAAGCTCAAGAGGTAAGATTTTTTGTGAAAAATTGAAAAATTTAATCCCAAGACAGCAATTTAAAATACCTTTACAAGCATCAATAGGAGGAAAAATAATAGCCAGAGAAACTATCAATAGTTATAGAAAAGATGTTACTGCTAAATTATATGGAGGTGACGTAACAAGAAAAAATAAACTCTTAGACAAGCAAAAAAAGGGAAAAAAAAGAATGAGACAATTTGGAAAAGTTGAGATACCTCAATCGGCATTTATTAATGTTTTGAAAACAAGCGAGTAATTATAAAATTTTATATTGGAGAGGTGGCCGAGTGGCTGAAGGCGCACGCTTGGAAAGCGTGTAAACAGGAAACTGTTTCGAGGGTTCGAATCCCTCTCTCTCCGCCAGAAACAGATGAATTATGAAAAATGTATTTTTGATACTATCTTGGTTTTTCAACAATCTCTGGAAAATTATATCAGTAATCGTTGGATTTATGGTGCTTTACATATTATTTGAATTTGTATTACCAATAATAAATTTTTTTGGTTTTTTTGCAGATATGATTTCGTCAATAACACAAAGTTCAGAAGATATTCTTGAATATTTTGAGAAATTTGATGGGAACTATGATGATTTAGATATTGATGATAATAAAGTTTAATTTTTTTTATTGAAATTGATTCATGTTTTTTCTAAAGAAATTTACTTTCTTTTTCAGTAGTGTAAGATAACCTAGAGTTTTACTCTTAAGTATATCAATTATATTTTGCAGCTAATATAAAGCTGATCTAAGTTTGTTTTATTAATTTAGGAGTATTTGAAGTTATTGTGTGTAAGACTCTTAAATTAATTTTTAACAAGGAGTATCAAATAATGGCAAATGGAACAGTCAAATGGTTTAACCCTAACAAAGGTTATGGTTTTATAAAACCTGATGATGGTGGTAAAGATATTTTCGTTCATATTTCTGCTGTTGAAAGAGCTGGTATAAATACTTTATCTGAAGGCCAAAAAATTAGCTTTGAAACAGCAACAAATAAGGGAAAAATTTCAGCTGCAAACCTCAAGGTAATTTGAAGTTAAATAACGATATTTTGAAACTTTTCAAACTTAAGATAATTTTTTCTTTGTTGATATCGACTAATCTGTCAGGAATGGATTTAGTAAATAGAGATAAACCAAGTTATAATATTTTTGATTATAAATGGGAACTAATAACAGATTCCGTTATGGGAGGATTATCTCTTGGTAACTTAGAGGCCGTTAATTATGAAGAAGGAATGTTTTATAAGCTTACTGGAAGTGTGAGCACAAAGAACAATGGAGGCTTTATACAATTTAGGTCAAAAGTTGAATTAGAGGATAACGATTATAAAGGAATAGAAATTGAATATAGGAATAATGGATCAGGTAAACGCTATTATGTTCATATAACCACTATATTTACAGTCCTACCTTGGCAGTATTATGAAGCCATATTGCCATCGAATAGAAAATGGACTTCATTAAAAATTCCATTATCGAATTTTCAAAAATCTCACTTTTACCAACCAAAGCAATTTTCCCCAAAGAATATAAAGACAATTGGGTTTGCTGCTATTGGTGGTGATTTTGATGCTGAACTGGATATTAAAAGAATAATTTTATACAAATAAATTTGTGAAAAAAACAAAAATACCACAAACCAGGGTAAAAAACCCTGAACCAGATGTAAGAACAGTAGACTGGATTATTTGGGCTGCTTGGGCCGATAGGATTACATTTGAAGAAATTTTTGAAAAGACTGGAAAAAAAGAAAGTGAAGTCATCAAAATTATGAGAAGAACATTAAAACCAAAAAGTTTTCAAAATTGGAGAAAAAGAGTAAGAGAAAAATCAATAAAACATAGAAGCTTGTTTAAAAAAAAAAGGGAAAAAGAATCAAGAAAAACAAATTTTATTATTTAGCTAACGCTTTCTTAGCTTTTTCTTTAGCTAATGATGATTCTTTTCCAGTTATATGAAAAAGACCAGAAACTTTCCTGATAAGTCCAGTCTCAAAGTCATCTACCTCGTTATCAACAAGAATTATTTCCCACATGAATTGAAATAATTCAAGTATTTGTTCATGGTCAAATGTGTCCCTAATTTCTTTTGTTAGTGAATACATTTCTACTGAATTAGTAGTTTCATCTAAAGCCTTATCAATGATGTCGTCAATTTGCTTATCATCAGAATAGGCTTTGTTTCTTCTTAAAATATCCTTAATTTTTGTTAGTTCACTTTCATCAAAGCTGTCATCACTTTTCGCAACTTCTATCAGAAGACACGCAATAAGATCAATTTGCTCCTTTTTCTGGAGTTGATTGATATTTTTTTTATCCTTATTAAAAAAATCCTTTAACATCTTAAAATCCTAAATTATTTACAATATACTTTTTAATTGTATACTAACAAGAGTTAATTAATATTGGAGATTAATTTGTTTTTTATTTTTTTTTTAATATTTTTAATTAGCAATATAGTTGTTAATCAACTCTATTCACAGGAAGAAATTCTTGTTGCACCTGATGTAAATGTTATTTCTGTGTCACCGGTTCAAGGTTCAGGTTTAGATATTGAAAGAGTACCTGGTAAAGTCCAAATTCTAAATAGAGAAAAGCTTGATAAAAAGAAGAACTTTTCAATCACTGAAACACTTAATAGAGAAGCAAGTGGGATTTCAATTTTTAATTTAAATAGCTCTCCAATGCAAAATGATATTAATTTTAGAGGTTATGTTGGTGGTCCACTCTTAGGTACAGCTCAATCAATAGCGGTTTACCAAAATGGTATGAGGGTAAATGAATCTTTTGGTGAGGTAGTCCAGTGGGACCTTGTTCCAGATTTTGCAGTTAACAATATGCAAGTTTTTGCTGGAGGTGATCCTATATTCGGACAAAATGCTATTGGTGGTGCAGTAACAATGGAAATGAAAAATGGATTTAATTTTGAAGGTGGAAATTTAACCACTTCTGGAGGAATTTATGGTCGTACGAACGAAGTACTTGAGTACGGTAAGCAGTTTGATGATGTTGGAATATATCTTGGAGCTAATTTTAATCATGACGCTGGTTGGAGAGATCACTCAGAATCATATCTAAATACTGTTTTCGGTGATGTGCGATATCGAACTAATGACAATACAGAGTTATTTGTTAATTTTGGACAAGCTTACACTGATATAAGAGGTAATGGTGCTGTTCCACTCACTTTAATGGACTTAGAAGGTAGAGAAGCTGTGTATACTTACCCTGATAATACTCATAACAAAAATTATTATGTAAATTTTGGAGGTAATCATTTTGTTAATGATAATTTATCTTTCCAAGGTAACATTTACTATCGCCATATGGAGAGAAGGAACTACAATGGTGACGAATTTGAAGCAGGTGACTGTGGAAAAGGATATAATTTTGATAGAGGTACTGCTGATGGAATCTTATGTTCGGAATTAGAGGTTACAGGAGGATCTGACGAAACTTATCTTGATTTGGCTGGAAATACAATTAATTACACAGCATTAGGTTTATCCCTTGAAGATGATGAAAATGAAGTAGAAAGTATTGGTGCTATTAACAGGTCTAATACTAAGCAAAATCAAATGGGATTAAACTTTCAATCAACTTATGATTATAACTATTTGAACAAAAGCAACACGCTTATTACAGGTTTAACCTATGAATTTTCACACAACAGTTTTGCCTCCTCTACAGAATTAGGTATTATTCAAGGTGATAGAGGCGTGCAAGGAACAGGAGTTCTTTTAAGCCAAGATTCAGAAGGTGAAAATATTTTTATTACAAACCTTGAAGCCACAACACATAATGTAGCTATCTATGGTTCGAATACTATAGATCTTGATAATGTGACATCATTAAATCTGTCTGGAAGATGGAACTGGGCGTCCTTAAAAATGGATGATCAATATTCAACCGCACTTGAGGGACACCATTTCTTTAACAAATTTAATCCTGGGGTTGGAATAACAAGAAAATTTGGAGATATAGGTGAAATATTTAAAAATACTTCTGCTTATGCAACGTATAAAGAGTCTAGCCGTACTCCTTCTGTTGCCGAATTAGGTTGTGCAGATCCTGATCAACCATGTAGATTACCTAATTCCTTTCAAGCAGATCCACCATTAGACCAGGTAAAAAATAGAAGTTTTGAAATTGGTGCTCGTGGTTTTACGAAGGCGTATAAACTTTTTGATATGGATCACAACATCAAATGGGATGCAACAGCATTCGCTGGTCGTAATTACAACGATATCATCTTTATTGGTGGTAACAGGGTTGGAACTGGCTATTTTAGAAATGTTGGAAACACTCAAAGGATGGGTGCAGAGTTTGCTTTAAACGGAAAACTCGGTGAAAAATGGACATGGTATAGTAATTATTCTTATGTTAGAGCATCATTTGAAACCCATCAAAAAATAGCAAGTGCTGGGCACTCTGAAAACCCATTTTCATGTTCAGGTCCAGAGGAATATGGAGCCAATGCAACTGGTGATACAAACGCAACAAATGACCAATCTTCTTGTGAATCTAATGAAGCTTATCAAATACAAGTTGGTCCAGGAGATGCTATTCCTGGAATATCTCCACATATAGGTAGAGTGGGACTAGGATACACACCATATAAAAACCTAAATTTCTTTTTAGATGCCGAATATAATTCTCAACAATTTTACAGAGGAGACGAAAACAATGCTGAAGGCAGACAGGTTCCAGGCTATTTTCTACTAAACGCATCTGCAGAATATACAATTACTAGGTCAAATGGTATGAATTCAGTATTTTTTATTGAAGGAAGAAATCTTTTTAATGAGAATTATGAAACAGGTGGAATCTTAGCGGAAAATGAAGTTGATGGTACAGGGGGAAGTGGTACCTTCGTTACTCCAGGACAGCCAACAACAATATTTGCAGGGGTACATGTTCGCTGGTAATTCATTAAAAAATAAGAAGTTGAATTTCTAAACTAGTTTTTAATCATCAATTTGCAATATCTGTTTAGAATTTAAAAAGTTGTCTTTGCTTATAATTTTTAGAAAAGATCTTCCCATATTATACTAAATGTTACAAAGAACACTTATCATAGTTGGAATTTTGTTTATATTGATAGGTCTGTTTTATCTATTAATCAAAGATATCGGATTTGGTAAATTGCCTGGTGATATAATAGTAAAAAGTGGTAATTTTTCTTTATATTTCCCAATAATTACCTGTTTGATTGTGAGTGTAGTGCTAAGTATTTTATTTATTTTTTATTTAAGGAAAAGCAAAGAATTATTTTGCTAGAGGTATATTATCAAATAAATCAGCATTCATCCATAAATGAACTACTACACCGGCTGCATAGCCTAGCAAAATGGCCCAAGACCATTTAAGATGAGAAAAGAATGTATATACTCCACGAGCCTGACCCATTAGAGCCACACCAGCCGCGGAACCAATTGAAAGTAGTGAACCACCGACTCCGGCAGTTAAAGTAATTAATAACCATTGGCCCATATCCATCTCCGGGTGAGCTGTTAATACTGCATAGACTATTGGAATATTATCTATAATTGCTGATAAAAAACCCACCAGTATGTTGGCATATGTTGGCCCGAGAGTACCGTACATATCATTGGAAATCAAACTAAGATAACCTAAAGCTGCTAGCCCACCTACAGATACTAAAATACCATAGAAAAATAGTAATGTGTCCCACTCAGCTCTTCCTGTTTGAACAAAAATATCAAATTTGTTATTTTTAGGATATTTGGTTTTTAGAAAATATCCATAAGTCCCAAGAGCTCCCAATCCAAACATCATCCCAAAAACTGGTGGCATATGCAAAATTTGATGTCCTGAAACTGTAAAAATAATAGTGAAAATCCCAAGTGCTGCAATAACCTGTCCTCCAGGAAGGATTTCAACTTTTTTTCCATCACCTTCAGGAATTTTATTTGAAATGAAAAGTGACATTATCACAGCTGGAATTATGTATGTTACAACTGAAGGAACAAAAATATTGAAAAAGTCAAAAAATGATACGAAACCTCTTTGCCAAATCATAAGCGTTGCTATATCTCCAAATGGTGAAAACGCACCACCAGCATTAGCTGAGACAACTATATTAATCATTCCAATTGTTATGAAGTTTTTATTACCTTTACCTACAACTAGTACGACTGTGCCTAGAATTAAGGCTGTTGTGAGATTGTCTGCAATTGGTGAAAGAAAAAAAGCTATTACACCGGTAATCCAGAAAATTTTCTTAAAACTGAATTGATTATTTGACAACCAAGAACATAAAGCGTCAAAAACTCTCCTCTCCGTTAATGAGTTAACAAAGGTCATAGCAACAAATAGAAAAAAGAATAATTCAGCAAATTCTAGAATGAGGTGTTTAAATTGCTTCTCTGCCCAATGCGTAGATAGATTTGGATCATTACTAGCGTATAAAGCAATCACACCCCAGATAATTGTAGCTGCCAATATGACCGGTTTTGCTTTTCTATAATGTGTATATTCCTCAGCCATAACAAAAGCGTAGGCTACTACAAAAATAAGTAAACAAAATATCCCGATAGGGCTTAGTACCAAGTCTAATGATATAGGTTCATCTCCAGTAGTTGCAGCATTTAAAATTTCAGGGAAGCAAATGGCAAATAGAGAGGCTAGAAATAAAGATAAAAAGGTTGTTCTAAAGTTTATCATTTCCAAATATAATTAACGTCAATATATATATATGAGATAAAATGACAATAAAAAAAAAAAACAAATCTATTTTTTTTAGTTTCAAGTCAAATGATGAACCTTCAAAAAGATTTAATCGAAAGTTTTCATTCCCAGATGATTACATGTTAGATGACGATTGTAATATCTATGTTTTTCTTCACAACTTTTCTGAATTTACAACTCTTGAAAAAAACTATTTTATGATTTTAATAGGAATGAAGCTTTTTAATTTTTCCAAAAACTTCAACTTTTCAATTTCAAATTTAAATAGTAAAAGATACTTAGCTAATGTTACTTTAGGCTGGAAACTAGGGCAGTATAAGTTTGAAAAATTTAAGTCAAAAAAAATTCTCAATAAGAAAAATAAAAATTTACAGGTCTCACAAAGTGTTAAAGATTTAGCCGATGTTATTTTTTTGGTAAGAGATTTAATAAATACTCCAGCTAATTTACTTGGTCCGAAAGAAATAAATGATATTGCTAATGATCAATTTAAAAAAATTGTTAATTCAAAAAAAATTTACCATTCGTCAGTTTTAAAAAAAAAATTCCCTTTGATCTATGAAGTGGGTAAAGCTGCAGATGAATCAAAACAACCTATTCTCTCAGAATTTAATTGGAGAAATAAAAAAAGAGGTAAGAAAAAAAAAATTATTATAATAGGAAAAGGAGTTTCGTTTGATACGGGGGGACTAAATTTAAAACTTGGATCAGGAATGAGCTTAATGAAAAAGGATATGGGGGGAGCGGCAAATTGCATTGGTTTGTCAAAATTAATTATTAAAGAAGAAATTGATGTAGACTTAAAACTTTTGCTTTGCCTCGTTGAAAACTCAGTTTCATCAAAGTCTATGAGACCTTCAGATATTGTTAAAAGTAGAAAAGGAACTTTTGTAGAAATAAAAGATACTGATGCAGAAGGAAGACTAATAATGGCTGATGCATTAGCTTACGCATGTGAATCAAAACCGGATCTAATAATAGATCTAGCAACACTTACAGGAGCCTCAAGAGTTGCTTTAGGACAAGAGATACCAAGTTTTTTTTGTAATGATAAACTTATATCACAAAAATTAATCAAATCATCTGAAGCAGTTGGAGATCCTTTATGGGAGTTGCCATTGTGGAAGAATTACTCTTCATTACTAAAATCCCAACACGCAGATTTAAGTAATATCAGTTCTGGACCATTTGGAGGAGCGATTACTGCAGCATTATTCCTGGAAGAATTTGTGTCGAAAAACATACCCTGGATACACATAGATATGATGGCTTGGACAAATGGAAATCGTTTTTGTAGTTATCAAGGTGGTGAGGCTATGGGCATTAGAGCGCTCAGTCACTTGTTAAAAGAAATATCAAGATAGTCAACTACAAAAAAGCCGATTTTATTAAATTTTTGGTGTAACTGTCTCTGGGTTTTTCAAATATAGTTTTTTTATTTCCATACTCAATTTCTTTACCATCTTTCATAACAAGAATATTATCTGACAATGCCTTGATAACCTTAAGGTCATGGCTAATAAAGATGTATGTTAACTTATCTTTTTTCTGAAGTTTTAATAATAAATCTATTATCTGTGATTGAACTGTCATATCTAAAGCGCTGGTTGGTTCATCAAGTATAATTAGATCAGGTTTAAGTATAAGAGCTCTAGCAATTGCGATTCTTTGTCTCTGTCCACCAGAAAATTCATGAGGATAACGATTTAACATATCAAAATCTAACCCAACTTCATTGATGATCTCATGTATTAAATTGTTACGATTTTTTTTACTACCAATTTTGTGAACAGTTAAGCCCTCTCCAATTATATCATATACATTCATTCTTGGGCTTAAAGATGCAAAAGGGTCCTGAAAAATTATTTGGATATTTTTCCTCAAACTTCTAAATGAAGCTTCATTCATATTAGAAATTTTTTGTTTTTTGAAATATAGCTCACCATTAAAATCAATTAAATTTAAAATTGCCTGAGCAAGAGAGGATTTACCAGAACCGCTTTCACCAACAATTCCTAATGTTTCACCTTTCCTTACAGAGAAACTTATTTTTTTAACAGCACTAAATTTAGATTTCTTATCAAAGAAAAAATTACTTTTAAGCTTATAGTCAACACTTATTTTTTTTGCTTCAAGAATAACATCACTATTCTTATAATCTAAATTAGTTTTATTTTTAGGAACGCAATTTATCAAAGCCTTAGTGTAAGAGTGACTTGGATTTTCAAAAACTTTCTTAGTTGTACCTTGTTCAACTATTTTTCCCTTTTTCATCACACACACAAAGTGAGAAATTTTTTTTACAACATTTAAATCGTGGGAGATTATCAAAAGTGACATACCAATTCTTTTTCTTAATTTATCAAGTAATTGCAAAATTTGTTTTTGAATCGTTACATCAAGTGCTGTAGTTGGTTCATCTGCGATTAAAATATCGGGATTGTTTGCAATTGCCATTGCAATCATAATTCTTTGTCTTTGCCCCCCAGATAATTGATGAGGATAGTCATCAAGCCTAGTTTCTGCTTCTTTGATTCCGACAAGGTTTAAAAGATTAATACATTTTTTTTCCTGGACATCTTTTTTTATATTTATACCATTTTCCAAACATTCAATAATTTGTTTTTTTATGGTGTGCAATGGATTTAATGAAGTCATTGGTTCTTGAAAAATCATTGAGATTTTTTTCCCCCTAATATCCATTAATTTTCTTTCAGGAATTGATAATATATCTTTATTATTAAAAATAATTTTTCCTGAGATAGATGTTTTTGAATTTTTTGATAAAAGTTTAAGAATTGAAAGTGCAGTTACTGATTTTCCTGAACCACTTTCTCCTACAATTGCAAGTGTTTTACCTTTAGAAACTGTGAATGTGCTATTTTTGACTGCTTCAATATTGTTTTTGTTAACATTGAAAGAGACATTTAATTCTTTAACATCAAGAATTTTAGACATTATTTCACCTTTCTTGGGTCAAAGGCATCTCTGACTGCTTCACCAATAAATACTAGTAAACTTAATTGAAGTGATAATGTTATAAATGCCGATAAACCTAACCAAGGTGCTTGTAAGTTAGCTTTACCTTGTGCCACCATTTCACCTAAAGAAGGTGAACCTGGAGGTAACCCAAATCCTAAAAAGTCCAAAGAGGTTAGTGTGGCGATTGATCCAGATAATATAAATGGTAACAAAGTTAAAGTTGCAACCATTGCATTAGGTAAAACGTGCCTTATCATTATCTTCCAATCGCTTACTCCAAGTGCTTTTGCAGCTTTTACATATTCAAAATTTCTTGCTCTTAGAAATTCTGCTCTTACAACACCCTCAAGAGCCATCCAGCTAAATAGTAACATTATGAGTAATAAAATCCAAAAACTCGGTTCTACAAAACTTGAGATAATAATTAAAAGGTATAGTACAGGTAACCCTGACCAAACTTCTATAATTCTTTGTCCAAATAAGTCAATTTTTCCTCCAAAGTAACCTTGAATTCCACCAATAGCTACTCCTATAATTGTAGATAAAATAGTTAAAATTAGTCCAAAAAAAACAGAGATTCTAAAGCCATATATTAATCTTGAAAGAACATCACGTCCCTGATCATCAGTTCCAAGAATATTTTCAAGACTTGGCGGAGATGGCGATGGTACATTTAAATCATAATTAATAGTTTCATATGAGTATTCTATTAATGGCATAATAAAAAAACCGTTTTTATTTATTAGTTCAATAACAAATGGATCTTTATAGTCTGCCTCTGTTTCAAACTCTCCTCCAAAGAATGTTTCAGGTATACTTTCAATTACAGGAAATAAAATTTTTTTATCATAAAAAACAAATAAAGGTTTATCATTTGCTATAAAATCAGCAAAAATAGAAACTAAAAACATTGAAAGAAAAATGTAAGTAGAATAAAGACCTCTTTTATTGTTTTTGAAGTTTTCTATTCTTCTCAGAGTTAGTGGCGAAAAATTCATATTTTTTTACCTTGTTTCAAAATCAATTCTTGGATCAATCAAGACGTACGTTAAGTCACTTATTAGTTTTAGCAATAATCCAATTAGTGTGAAAATATACAAGCTTCCGAAAACAACAGGGTAATCCCTGCCGAGAGCTGCTTCAAAGCCAAGCAAACCTAAACCATCAAGTGAAAAAATTACTTCTATTAATAAAGATGAAGTGAATAAAATATTAATAAATGCTGCTGGAAATCCTGAAATGACAATGAGCATTGCATTCCTGAACACATGTCCGTAAAGAACTTTCTTTTCACTTATTCCTTTTGCGCGAGCTGTCACAACATACTGCTTGTTTATTTCATCAAGAAATGCATTTTTGGTTAACATGGTTAGACTCGCAAAACCACCAATTACCATAGCTAAAATTGGAAGTGCTAAATGCCAAAAATAATCTTTTATTTTATTTAGTGTGCTTAATTCTGACCAATTATCTGAGACCAAGCCTCTGAGTGGAAAAAAATCAAAATAACTTCCCCCGGCAAAAAGTACTATTAAAAAAATTGCAAATAAAAATCCTGGTATTGCATAACCAATAATTACTAAAGAAGATGTATAAATATCGAACTCAGATCCGTCTTTTACAGCTTTTTTAATACCTAAGGGGATAGAAATTAAATAAACTAAAAGTGTTGTCCATAATCCTAGTGAAATAGAAACAGGTAGTTTTTCAATAATTAATTCAATTACCTTTTTGTCCTTGTAAAAGCTCTCACCGAAATCAAACATAACATAATTTTTTAACATTAAAAAAAACCTCTGATAAGCTGGTTTATCAAATCCATACTGTTTTTCTAATTCTTTTATTAGGTCTGGATCTATTCCTTGAGACCCCCTATATTTGGAATCGTTAAAGTTAGATTGTATTTTGTTCTGCGCCGTATTGGCTTGCTCTCCACCAGAGGTAGAAAATCTTTCTGTCACGGATACTTCATTTCCTTTAATTTGAGCTATTACTTTCTCAACGGGTCCTCCTGGGGCAGCTTGTATTATTAAAAAATTTACAACTAATATACCAAGCAAAGTTGGAATAATTAAAAAAATTCTTCTTAATATATAATCAATCATCGTTTTATTTTCCTATAAAAGTATATAAATGTAATAACCAATATTGTTATTAAGAGATAGTGATTTTTTTTTTCTACATTTTCTTTTTTATAAACTTCTAAATTACCTAAATTCTCATTTTTCTTTTCATCAAACCACCAAAAATCAAATCCCAAATCGTATTTTGACGTTGTTTCGGGTCTTGAGATTTTATTCCAATATGCAACTCTATAGTGTCCTATATGAAATTGTGGAATTAAATAGTAGTTAAATAAAAGAATTCTATCAAGAACCTTAGTATAAACAACTAACTCTTCTCTATTACGCGCACTAATCAATCTATCTATTATTTCATCGATTACAGAGTTTTTCACCCCAATTATATTTTGGGTACCTGGTTGATCGGCTGCTTCTGAACTCCACCAATTTTTTTGCTCATTTCCTGGAGAGATTACTGAACCGAAATTAGTTACAACCATATCAAAATCAAATTCTTCAAGTCGTTTTTGATATTGGGAATCGTCCTGAACTGTTCTGATTGAAACTTGAATTCCAAGTTTTTTAAAGTTACGTTTTAAAGGTAAGACAATTCTTTCAAAAAGAGGAGATCTTAGGAGTATTTCAAATTTAAACTCTTCTCCTGTAATTTTATTTGTCAGTATATCATTTTGAATTATCCACCCTTCGTTCTTAAGAATTCTCCTAGCAGTTCTCAAGTTTTTTCTTAAACCGTTTTCTTTATCATCTGTTCTTGGAGGCTGATAAATTTCATTGAAAATTTCAGGTGGAATCTTGTCTTTAAATTCCGAAAGTATCTTAAGCTCTTTCTTTGATGGAAAATTTTGGGAAGACAATTCAGAATTATCAAAAAAACTTTTTGTCCTAGTATATGCATCATAAAATAAATTTTTATTTGACCATTCAAAATCAAATGCATAAGTAAGTGCTTTTCTCACATTCCTATTCTTAAAAATTGGTTTTCTTATATTAAATGCAAAACCTTGCATTCCACTTGGTCTTTCATATGGGATTTCTTCAATAATAACTTGCCCTTTTTTTGTTGCATTGAAATCATAGGCCGTTGCCCAATTCTTAGAGGAGTTTTCTAGTCTAAAATCATATGCTCCTGATTTAAAAGCCTCAAGTGCTACCGTTACATCTCTATAGTAATCAGTATGTATTTCATCAAAGTTATACCTTCCTCTGTTAACATTAAGATTCTTTCCCCAGTAATTAGGATCCCTTTTAAGAGTTATACTTCTTCCAGGTTTTAAATCTGAAATTAGATATGGTCCACTTCCGATAGGAGGATCTAATGTAGTTTTATCAAATTGTTTATTTGACCAATATTTTTTTGAAAAAATTGGTAATTGATAACCAATAATTAAAGGTAGTTCTCGATTTGTTTCACCTGAAAAATTAAATTGTACTTCTAATTCATTAATTTTCAAAACCTCATCAACCTGACTGTAATAATTCTTCCATGCAGGATGTCCTTTCGACATAAGGATTTTAAATGAAAAAATCACATCGTCAGATGTAACTTTTGTACCATCAGAGAATTTGGCAAAATTTCTTAATTTGAAACGAACCCACTTTCTATTATCAGGCAACATAACTTTTTCAGCTAATAGCCCATATTGACTAAATGGTTCATCAAATGATGATTTCATTAAAGTTTCAAATAAATAACTCGTTTGATAAGCAGCTACCCCTTTTAATATGTAGGGGTTTAAGTTATCAAATGTTCCAATAGCAGATAGTTTAATTTTCCCTTTTTTAGGAGCATCAGGATTAGAATATTCAAAATGTTTAAAATTTTTTTTATATTTTAAATCCCCATGCATGGCCATCCCATGCATGTAATTAAAAATTTCTTCCTTGACACATATGTTTTTAGGAAAGAACAAAAATGTAACCATATAAAGGGCAATTATTTTAGAAATCATATTTATTTTTTTATTGACAATAATTTAATCGCCTCCTCGTAGCATTTTTTTGATGAAGAAGCAATTACCTGACCTTCCGAATTAATATCCAATTCATTTCCCGACCAATCTGATATAATACCACCAAGTTCATTTATCAATGCCACTTGAGCTAAGTAATCCCAAGGTTTCATATTATTTTCAATGATAAGGTCAATTTTTTTTGATAACAAAAGACCATATGCATAACAATCCGTTCCAAAAATTGGAAATTTTGATTGTTTATAAATTTCCTTAATTTTATTTTCATACACACCCTCGAACATTAGCGAAGATGTAGATGAGACTATCGACTGATTTAATTTTTTTTTCCCTTCAATAGGCTGGCATCTTTTTTTATTAAAAAAAACACCTAACCCTTTTCCACCTACCCACCTTTCTTTTAGGATAGGCACATCAATTAAACCTATTATAGGTATTTTATGAAATGTGAGACAAATTAATGTACCAAAAAGGGGTTTGCCAGAGATAAAACTATGTGTGCCATCAAGAGGGTCGATAACCCAAACGTATTCAGAATTCTTATTGGAGTACCCAAATTCTTCACCATAAATTCCATGAGAAGGATACGCTTTTTTAACTTCGTGTCTAAATAATTCTTCAATTTCCTCGTCAATATCTGTTACAAAACTTCCATCTTTTTTAGACTCTAAATTAAATTTTTTCCTAAATGTTTTAGTTAATATTGTACTGCTTTTATTAGCAAAATTATTTAAAAAATTAACAAACGAATCAAACTCACTTTTCATTATTTAAGTGATTTCAAATATTGAATAAGATTCACCCTATCTTCAGATTTTTTCAAACCTTTATATATCATTTTTGTTCCAGAAATATAGTTTTTTGGATTCTCAAGAAAAAAGTAAAGATTTTTAACTGACCATTCTTTTTTAAAGTTTTTAAGTGACTCAGAATATTCAAAGTTTTCTTCTAAAGCCGACTGTTTCCCTACAATCGACCATAATGGTGGGCCAACTTTTATTTTTTTACTTTTTTCTAAGTCATGACAACCAGCGCACTGCTTTGCAATTTTCTTACCTTTTTCAAAATTGGCATTAATAAATAAATTGTCGAAATCTATTTTATTTTTTAAATTTTTACTTAAAGGTTTTTCTTCATTTTTTTTATCAATCTCCTCAACAGAAGATGAGACAGAATAGACATTTTTTATATTTTTTTTTGGAAAAAAGATGTCATCAATTAGAAATAATGATTGTATTATTAAAAGTACTGTAATTATGGATAGAAAATATTTATTCATTACGAGAGATTCTTAATTTACATATAGAATTTTACAGAAAAAAAAAAAAGAATAAATGATTAGTAAAAAAAAAATTTTAATAATAATTCCTAGTAGATTAAAATCTACAAGATTAAAGACAAAAGCATTGAGAATGATCCTAAAAAAACAAATGATTATTAGGGTTGTTGAACAAACAATGAAATTTAAAGTAGGAAGAGTTATTGTAGCAGCAGGCGACAAAAAAATTCAAAAATTATTAATTAGAAATAGCTTCGAATCATATTTGAGTGTAAATAGTCACAATAGTGGAACAGATAGGATTCAAGAGATATACAAAAATTTTTTTAATGGTTATGATTATATATTAAATTTGCAAGGTGATATGCCGTACTTCAAAAAAGAGTTATTAACAGACACCTTATCCCTTTTAGAAGATGATCAGGCGGATATCGGTACTGCTGCTTGTATTCTAGACCCAGCAGATTATCAAAATCAAAATGTAGTAAAAGTGAGAGTTAGTTTTAAAAATAAGCAAGGTTTCGCGCAAGATTTTATTAGAAATGTTAAAAGCGTTAATCAATGTTATCATCACGTAGGCATTTATGCGTTTAGACCAAAGTCTTTAGAGAATTTTGTAATGTTAAAGCAATCCAAGAATGAAAAAAACAGAGGGTTAGAACAGATGAGAGCTCTAGATAATGGCATGAAAATTAAAGTAGCTCTTATAAATTCAAAACCATTTAGTGTTGATACAAAGGAAGATTTAATAAAAATTAGAAATTTTTTGAAACACAAACTAAGTGCAATTAGGTGCTAAAATGAATATTATTTCATTTCAAGGTCTACCCGGTGCATACTCTCACTTAGTTTGTAAAAAATATTACCCAGACTTTAAAACTTTGCCTTGCGAAAATTTTGAAGATACCTTCAAAGCAGTAGAAATGAAGAAAGCCGACCTTGCAATGATTCCTATAGAAAATAGTACAGCGGGAAGGGTTTCTGATATCCATTACTTAATCCAAAATACAAAATTAAAAATTGTAGCCGAACATTATCAAAAAGTAGAACATTGTTTGCTGTCCAAAAAAAATACAAAACTCACTGATATTAAAAAAATTTACAGTCATGAACAAGCAATTCTACAGTGTCGAAATACAATTAAAAAATACGGCATAAAAACAGTCAATTACTTAGATACCGCAGGTGCTGCAAAATTAATCTCAGAATCCAAAGATAAAAGTAAAGCTGCTATAGCATCTTCATTAGCTGCTGAAATATATGGGCTAGAAATTAAAAAAAAGCAGTTACAGGATAAACAAAATAACACAACAAGATTTTTGGTTTTTTCAAAAAAAAGTGTTGAAGTTTCTACTAAAAAAAAAGTTAGAACAACATTAGTTTTTAAAACAAAAAATGTACCAGCAGGTTTGTATATGGCCTTAGGAGGATTTGCAAAAAATGGAATAAATTTATCTAGGCTAGAAAGTTTTTTTGTAAATGAACAATTCAAACAGTCATGGTTTATTGTTGACGTTGACTGTCATCCCGAATTAAAAAGTTTTAAAAAAGCTATTACGGAGTTAAAAAAATATTCATTAGTTATAAACATATTAGGCTATTATGAAGCCGCAAATTTAATTACTAAGAAATAAATTTAAAAAAATATAAAGTAATGTTAAATTTAAATTGGGGGTTGAATTTAGGCAGTATTATCGCTAACCCGGTCAGGACTGAAAAGTAGCAGCCGTAACGATCAAATATTGGGTTAGATTCAACTCCTTAGAGGAAAAATGATAAATAATCAATACTTAGTTCTAGCAAGAAAATATAGACCACAAAAATTTTCGGATTTAATAGGTCAAGACGATACAGTTCAAATATTAAAAGGTGCTATTGAAAACAATAGATTAGCGTATGCATACTTGCTTTCAGGTACAAGAGGTGTTGGTAAGACAACTTTAGCACGACTTATTGCCAAAATAGTAAATTGTTTAGCAAGAGCTAAAATTAATGATTTTGATCCATGTGGGACGTGCGAAAATTGCAACTCTATAAACTCTTCTAGTAATATTGATGTTGTTGAAATAGATGCAGCAAGCAAAACAGGGGTTTCCGACGTAAGAGAGATAATAGAGAATGTTAATTATAAAGCTGTAACAGCATTGAAAAAAGTTTTTATAATTGATGAGGTACATATGTTATCTAAAGCAGCTTTTAACGCATTACTAAAAACTTTAGAGGAACCTCCATTGGATGTTTTGTTTGTTCTTGCAACCACTGAAACAGAAAAAGTTCCAGTTACAATATTGTCAAGGTGTCAACATTTTGGTTTAAAGAGGTTATCATTAAAAGATATTTCCGAACATCTAATTAAAATTTCTAAACTTGAAAAAATAAATTTAGATCACGAGTGTTCCATGATGATTGCCAGATCTGCTGAGGGTTCCTTAAGAGATGCTCTTTCTTTATTAGATAATGTATTTGCTAGGGGTAATAATATAACTAAGGATCTAGTAAAAGATGTACTTTGTATCGAAGACTTTTCAAACATTCTTCAATTATTTAAATTTATTTGTGAAGCAGAAGTTGAAAAAGCACTTAAATCAGTTGAAAAATTCTATTTTGATGGATGTTCTTTTGAACTGATAGCAAGAGATCTCCTAAATATAACTTATCAAATAACAAGAATAAAATGTTCCAATACTATCGATGATACATCTCTTACTGACTATGAGCTAGGGGAATATAGAAATTTTGCAAAGTTTTTAGACATGGATGTACTTATACGACTGTATGAATTTATGGAGAAATATTTTTCAGAACTTTCTAACGCTTTTGATCAAAAAAAATCATTTGAAATGACTGTTATGAGATTGTGTTATATCATTTTGTTACCATCACCTTTTGAACCTGAGAAGAATAAATTGCCTAGAGATGATTTATTTGAATCTGGTTTAGATAATACTAAAAAAAATGAAAAATCAATAAATGAAAAGGAAGGTGAAATAGAACAAAAACTTGCTTCAACAAGTGATAATAAAAACTCTAATATTAAAGATTGTGATTACAATCTTGATTCTTCAGAGAAAGACAAGTTTAAGAAATTTAGTGAATTAGTGTCAATTATAGAGTCTCAAGGTGATTTAGTTTTAGCCCACAAATTAAAAAATAATTTTAAGCTCATTTCAATTAAGGATAATGAAAAAAATAAACCATGTGAATTAGAACTTGAAAATTTTAAAAATGAAAAAATTAAAAGTAGCCAACTATGGGAGTTATCTAAAATGTTAGAAAGTGCAACAAAAAAAAGATGGATAGTATCACTTTCTTATCAAAAAGGAATAGAAACATTAGGTGAAATAGAAATGAAGAATCATCAAGAGTTAATAAGTAAAATTTCTAAAGAAAGCTCTATAAAAAAAATACTTGAAATCATTCCCAATTCTAAAGTAACTTCAATAGAAAAAATGGAGAAAAAATGAATAACATGTCAAATATAATGAAACAAGCAAAAGCAATGCAAGACAAAATGCAAGAATTGCAAAAGAAAGTAGAGAATACTGAAGTTGAAGGTACAGCAGGCGGGGGTCTTGTAAAAATAACTATTAATGGGAAACATCAAGCCTCAAAAGTAAAAATTGATTCATCTCTTGTAGACAAAAATGAAATTGATGTGCTTGAAGATTTAATACTTGCAGCATTAAACGATGCAACAAAAAAAGTATCAGAGAATATGAACTCTGAGCTTGGTTCAATAACTGGGGGTTTAAATCTCCCTCCAGGAATGAAATTACCATTTTAACCTGTAATGTCATCTTCTATTGAAGAGCTAATTTATCTTTTTTCTAGATTACCAGGTTTAGGACCTAAATCCTCACGAAGAATCGTGCTGCATTTACTAAAAGACAAAAATAATTTGTTAAATGACTCTATCAGGTACTTAACGAATATTAAAAAAGATATCAAACATTGTATTTGTGGAAATATTGATATTCAAACACCCTGCTATATTTGTAGAGATAACAAAAGAGAAAAAAATAAAATTTGTGTTGTCGAAGAAATTAGTGATTTGTGGGCAATTGAGAAGACAAATACCTTTAAAGGAAATTATCATGTGCTAGGAGGAATTTTGTCAGCGGTAGATGGTATTGGACCAGAAGAGTTAAATTTGGGAGTTCTTTTTGAAAAATGCAAAAAAGAAGGTGAAATTAAGGAGATAATACTTGCAACAAACTCAACAATGGAGGGTCAGCTTACTGCACAATACATTGCCGAACAATTACTGGAATCGGGTGTTTTTGTAACTAGATTAGCTCACGGGATGCCGATAGGAAGTGAGCTTGATTTTATTGATGAAGGTACTTTATCAACAGCATTTAAATTGAGATCACAGTTTAAGTAATAAATAATGTAATTTTAATCAAGTTTTATAGAATATATCTAATTAGATACCTCAGGTAGTCTTTAGTAAAAATTGTTAAAGATAAAAAATGTTTATGGTATTATTTCAATATCTTGTTTATATATTTAATAAAGTAACAAAATGCCAAATCTTCAAATAATAACTATACCTAATCCTTTATTAAAAAAAAAGTCCGAAGAAGTGAAAGAATTTGATCAAAATCTAAAAAATACAATTCGAAATATGTATGATACTTTGTACTCTTCTGGAAATGGGATTGGTCTTGCTGCACCACAGGTAGGTATCATGAAAAGAATCGTGGTTATAGATATAAAAGAAAAAGATAAGTCTAATCCAATAACATTTATAAACCCAAAAATTGTTAAAAGATCTAAAGAAACTTTTGTTAATGAAGAAGGTTGTTTATCAATACCAGATTTTTTTTCTAATGTAGAAAGATACAAAGAAGTAGAAGTACAATGGCTAAGTGAAAATGGGGACTTAAGATCTGCAAACTATAATGGTCTAATGTCAATATGTATTCAACACGAAATAGATCACTTAAATGGAGTATTGTTTATTGATCATTTATCTAAAATTAAAAGAAAGATGGCCGTAGAGAAGGTTTTAAAGCAAAAGAAAAAAAAAAAAAACTAATAAATGTCGAAAATCGAAAATATTAGTATTGGGTTTTTTGGGACATCAATATTTGCTCTGAAAGCATTATCAAAATTATACGAAAATCAGGTTAATATAAAATTTGTTGTTTCTCAAACACCTAAACCATCTGGAAGAGGAAATAGAATTTCGGATTCACCAGTAGGTGATTTTGCAAAAAAAAAAAACCTTTCTTTGCTATGTCCAAATAAATTAGATGAAGAATTTTATAATCAGATTTCAAGTTATAATATTGATTTTATTGTTGTTGTTGCTTACGGAAAGTTATTAACAAGAAAAATACTAAGACTTCCGAAGTTTTTTTGTTTAAATATTCATGCATCAATTTTACCTAAATGGAGAGGAGCTGCACCGATACAAAGAGCAATTTTGAATTCAGATAAAAAAACAGGAGTATCGATAATGATTCTTGAAGAAAACCTTGATTCTGGTCCAGTTATAATGAATAAAGCAATATGTATTGAAAAAAACGATAATGCAGGAACATTACACGAGAAACTTTCAGTCATCGGAAGTGAATTAATTTTAAAAGCTCTAGAAGATATTTTTAATAATAAATACTCCACAAAAAAGCAAAAAGAGAGTGAAGCAACTTATGCAGAAAAAATTTTAAAAAGTGAAACAAAAATTGATTGGTCAGAAAATGCTCAAATCATAAATAATAAGGTAAGAGCTTTTTATCCGTGGCCAGGTGCTTGGACATATCTTCACAAAAAAAATAAAAAAATTAGAATTAAAATAGTTGAAACCGAGGTAATAAATTCACCAGAAGCTTTGTCTAAAGAAAATTTAAGAGCCGCTGAAAAAAACTTGATTGTAAAATGTAACGAGAGTTATTTAAAAATAAAAAAATTGCAACCTGAGGGAAAAAAAATTTTGAATTACTCAGATTTTTTAAATGGGCTCTCTAATCAAAAATTTTTTTTTAAATAATGATAGTTAAACTTATAATTGAATACGATGGGACAGATTATGTTGGATGGCAAAAACAAAAGAATGGAAAATCTATTCAAGGTGAAATTGAAAAGTGTTTAAATAAAATTTTTGACAAAAATATAAAATTATTTGTTGCAGGAAGAACAGATGCTGGAGTTCATGCTCTTGGTCAAGTCGCTCATTTTGAAATAGATACTAAAATAGAACCCAAAAAAATTGGATTGGCAATAAATTACTTTCTTGGGAAAGAAAATAAAATCGTAATAAAAAAATCTTCAATAGAAAATAAAAAATTCCATAGTAGATTTTCTGCTATTGAACGAATTTATGAATATAAGATATTAAACAAGAGAGTTCATTCTCCTTTACTTTTGAATAGGATGTGGTTTATACCCTTCAATATTGACTCTAATCTTATTCAGTCTGCATCTCAAGTTTTTATTGGTACTCATGATTTTAATTCATTTAGATCATCAGACTGTCAGTCAAAAAGCTCAATAAGAACAATCAATAAAATAGAAATAATTAAATCCGGATATCAAATTACACTAAGATTTAGGGCTAAATCCTTTTTGCATAATCAGGTTAGAATACTCGTTGGAAGTTTAGTCAATGTTGGAAGAAAGGTTTGGGATAAAGATAAACTTATACAAATTTTAAAATCAAAAAATAGAGCTCTTTCAGGTCAAACAGCTCCAGCTTGTGGGCTATATTTAAAGAGAGTTCGTTACTAAGAATATACTCTAGTCAAAAGATCTATATATATTTCTGATAAAAGATCTAAATCTTTTATTTTGACTTTCTCATCAATCTGATGCATTGTTTCTCCAACTGATCCAAACTCAACAACTGGACAAATATTTGAAATAAAACGTGCATCAGATGTTCCCCCTGATGTACTAAATTCTACGTTTTCCTTTGTAATTTCAAAAATTGATTTTTCAAGATGATTATTTAAGATAACAGATTGATTAAGAAATGATTCACCGGAGATTTTTGTACTTAATTCATAATGAGATTCTAAATTGTCTAGTCTCTCCTTCAATGTTTTTATCAATGTCTTTGAATTGTAAAGATTATTAAATCTAATGTTGAATTTTGCTGTTACTTTTTCAGGTATGAGATTGGTGACTTTATTTTCTGTATCAATTGAAGTAATTTCAAGATTAGTTGGAGGAAAAAATTTATTTCCTCTATCAAATGGTTTTTTTAGCTCACTGCATATTTTAATTAGATCTGTAATTGGATTTTTAGCCTTTTCTGGATAGGCGACGTGTCCTTGCTTACCTTTTACTGTTAAATTACAGTTTATACTTCCACGTCTACCTATTTTAGCCATATCACCAATTTTTTTTCTACTTGTAGGTTCACCTACAAGGCAAAAATCAATCTTAATTTTTTCTTTTTTTAACCATTCTATAACTTTTTTAGTACCAAACTCTGCATCACCTTCTTCATCTGATGTTAATATAAAACTTATTGTTCCCTTAAAATCTTTTGTTTTTTTTAGAAAGTTATTAACAGCATTAACAAAGGCTGCGATAGCACTTTTCATGTCACAAGCGCCTCTTCCAAATATGTAACCATTTTTTTTTGTTGCCTTAAAAGGATCTGATTTCCAATTATCTCCCGGGGGTACTACATCAACATGACCAGCAAAGCAAAAATGTGTTCCAGATCCTCTTGAAAAATGTGCATATATATTTTTTGTTTTATTTGGAGTATTCCCAAAATTAAGTTTTTTACATTTAAAACCCATATTTAAAAGTACCTTGGTTATAAATTCTAAGCATCCATCATCGTTTGGCGTAATGCTTTTAAATGATATTAGTTTTGTTAACAATTCAACTAAACTCATTTTCTATGATCTCAATAAATCATTAATAGAAGTTTTAGACCTTGTTTTTGCATCAACTGTTTTGACAATAACAGCGCAGGAAAGATTTAAGTCAGATAATTTATTATTATTTGTACTTTTCATTGATCCTGGGACAACTACAGAATACGGTGGAACTTCACCATAAAAAATCTCACCACTTTTCCTATCCACTATTTTAGTTGACATACCAATAAAAACTCCCATTGAAATTACACTACCTTCACCGACAATTATCCCTTCAGCTATTTCAGATCGTGCTCCAATAAAACAATTATCTTCAATTATGACAGGATTATTTTGAAGCGGTTCAAGAACACCACCAATACCGGCACCACCTGAAATATGAACATTCTTTCCTATTTGAGCACAGGAACCTACGGTTGCCCACGTATCAATCATAGAACCAGAATCAACATAAGCTCCTAAGTTTACAAAGCTAGGCATCAAAACTACATTCGATGCAATAAAAGCCGAATAACGTACTACTGCTCCGGGAACTGACCTAAATTTTCTTTTGGTCCATTCGTCTTCATTCCAATTTGAAGTTTTTAGGCTTACCTTATCATACCAACTATAATGCCCTGATAAAGAATTTTGAATTCCACTTTTTATAATAGAATTATCATAAATTTTAAATGAAAGTAAGATTGCTTTTTTGATCCACTGATGAACAATCCAAACTCCTTCCTTCTTTTCGCAAATTCTAATGGACCCATTATCTAAAAGCATGAGTGTTTGGTCTACATATTTTTTTGTTACTGTGGGGAGTTTATTACCATCATTATAATTGTCCCAGCAATTTGAAATTTCTTTTTTGATTAATTCAATATCAGCATTTTTCATTAGTTAACCTTTGTAAATTTTATAATCATTTTTAATGCTGATTTTATACATTTAAATTCAAAGTCAATATACTTTTTTTGTTTTTTTGATCTGCGAACATCTAAATCAAAATCAATGTGTACTGTGGTAAAGCCTAAATCGTGAGCGGGCTTTAAGTTTTTTTCAATGTCCTCAAAAAAAACAGTTTTTCTAGGAACTATATTATAACTGTTAATTAGATTTTTATAGGTTTCTATCTTCGGCTTTGGTATATAATTTCCTTTTTTTATATCATATATCTCATCGATATTGTCAATAATCCCTAAAGAACGAAGAACTTTTGAAGCGTATTTCTCATCACCATTAGTAAAAACAATTTTTTTTCCTGGTAACAATTTTAAATATTGATTAAGTTCATCATTTTTTTTTAATTTCGAAAAATCTATATTGTGCACATAGTCAAGAAATTCATTGGGATCAATATTATGATATTTCATTAATCCAAATAAAGTTGTTCCGTATTTTTTGTAAAAATATTTTTGAATTTTAAAGGCTTGTTCAATTGGAATTTCAAGTTTTTTTGAAATAAAATCCTTCATGTTAAAGTCTATCATGTCAAAAATATTTGTTGAAGACGAATAAAGTGTGTTATCTAGGTCAAAAATCCAAAATTTTTTTTTATTTATAAATAAATCAGTGGCTATTTTGTAATTAATGTTCCTGCTCCATGTTCCGTAAAAATTTCTAGCAGTATTGCATGAGGAAATGTACCATCCAGAATTACTGCTGCCTTAACACCATTTTGAACTGCTTTAACGCACGTTTCTACTTTTGGAATCATGCCACCACTTATGGTTCCATTTGAAATAAGTTTTTTTACATCTTTAATTGATATATGAGTTAGTATATTCTTTTTTTTATCCATAACACCTTTTACATCGGTTAGCATTATTAACCTTTCAGAATTTATTTCAGAGGAAATGGATCCTGCTAAAGTGTCAGCATTTATGTTGAAAGTTTGATAATTTTTACCAAATCCAATCGGAGAAATAACAGGTATAAAGTTAGAATCAAGACACCATTTTAAGAAATCCTTGTTAATTTTTTCTGGTTCTCCCACAAACCCAAGTTCTTTATTGCCCTTACTCTTTTTATCAATTTTATAGGTTTTTACCAATAAAGCATCCTTTCCTGAAACACCAATAGCTCTACCACCCTCTTTATTGATTTCCATAACTATTTCCTTGTTTATAGATCCTGACAGTACCATCTCAATTACTTTCATAGCATTTTTATCGGTCACTCTTAAACCATCAATAAATTTTGATTTTACATTTAATTGATCAAGCATAATTTCTATTCGCGGACCTCCGCCATGAATTACTATGGGGTTAATCCCTACTTGTTTTAACAAGGCTATGTCTTTTGCAAAACTTACCGATAAGTCATTTTTACCCATCGCAGAACCACCAAATTTTATGGTAATGTTCTTATTGCTGTATTTTTGCATGTACGGAAGCGCTTTAGATAAAATCGATGCTTGTTCTATCCAATCATGCTCATTAGTTTTTGATATTTTTGTCAATTTCTAGCCTACAATATTGATAACTTTTTTTTTTAAATCTAAAATACCATTCCCATTTTTACAACTTGTCATAAATATTTTTTTATCTGCTGCTGTAATATTCTTTAAAAATTTCTCAGTATTATTAATTAATATTTCTAATTCTAAAAATTTAACTTTATCAATTTTGGTAAAAACTACAAAGAAATGATTACCAAATGATTCTAATAGATCTATTGCTTCTAAGTCTATTTTCATTAGCCCTTGTCTTGAGTCAATTAGCAAAAAAATGCAAAGAAGGTTTCTTCTGCTATCTAGGTAGTTAGTTATTACATTACTCCATACTTTTTTATCCTTTTTTGATACTCTGGCAAATCCATAACCAGGAAAATCAACCAGTCTTATTTTATTTGGAACTTCAAAAAAATTTAAACTTTTTGTTCTTCCTGGTGTTTTTGAGGTTTTTGCAATTTTTGTTTTAGTCAAACTATTAAGCAAACTTGATTTGCCTACATTAGATCTTCCCCAAAAACCAATCTCATCTATATTATCTTTTGGGTAATCAATTACTTCAAATACTGACTTTAAAAAAAAACAGTTTTTTTCAATAATACATTTCATTTAATTTTATGAATCAGCAAGTTTTTGTTTTCTAAGAATTAAGCTTTGTTGAGCAATTGATAAAATATTATTAAAAGTCCAATATATGACCATACCAGCTGGAAATGTGGCAAGAAGAAATGTAAAAATGAATGGTAACATCATAAAAATCTTTGCTTGTATAGGATCAGGAGGCGGAGGGTTCAATTTTTGCTGAAGGTACATTGTCAAACCCATCAATATAGGCCAAATCCCTATGACAAGAAACCCAGGTGGATCCCATGGGATTAGACCAAATACATTAAAAATACTTGTAGGATCTGGGGCAGAAAGATCTTTAATCCAACCAAAAAAAGGAGCATGCCTCATTTCTATAGAGACAAAGAGTACTTTATAAAGTGCAAAAAAAATTGGAATCTGTAAAAGTATGGGTAAACATCCCGCAGCTGGATTTATTTTTTTCTGTTTGTATAAATTAAACATTTCTTGATTCATTCTAGTCTTGTCATCTTTAAACCTTTCCTTTAACCTTTGAATTTCAGGTGTTAATAATTTCATAGCATTCATAGATTTAAAAGATTTGTTAGCAAGTGGGAATAAAAGAATTCTTACAAATAAAGTTAAGATAATTATACCGATTCCAAAATTACCAAAAAATAATGATAAATAATTAAGTGCATAAAAAAGAGGTTTAGTAAGAAAATAGAACCAGCCAAAATCTACAGATAAATCAAAATTTTGGATATTATATTCTTTCATGTATCTATCAATTAAAGGGACCTCTTTTGCACCAACGAATATAAATGAATTAGTAGATATAGTTTCAGTGGGTTTTAAAGAAAATATTTTTTTATTAATAAAATCTACTTGAATGGAATTTTTTAGATCTTTGATGTTTTTAAAGTTTGATTCAAATTTATTTCCTGCTTCAGGAAAAATTGAGACTTGCCAATAATGGTCTGTTATCCCTATCCAGCCACTGGAAGCGTTTTCAGTTATAACTTTTTTTTCTTCAATTTCATCATAAGATAACTCTCTTAGCTCTTGATTAAATACTCCGATTGGGCCCTCGTGCAAAATAAAAAATTTATTTTCGGGTCTATGATTTTTTCTTTGAATATAAGAATAGTTTGATAAGTTCAGTGTGTCTTTAGAGAAATTTGTAACGCTATCAGTTATCTTGATTAAATAGTTTTCATCAAAAGCTATTTTTCTTTGGAATGTTATACCCTGATTATTTTTCCAGAATAATTCTATTGATCCTTTATCAGCAGATTCAACTTCTTTAATCTTCCATAAGGTATTTTTATTTGGTAAATCAATTTTAGTAGTTGAAGCCCATCCATTTCGAACTAAAAAAGGTGTCTCAGAGTTTTCTTTAAATAATACTCGTACCGGCTCACTATCTTTTTCAACTTTGGTTCTGTAATCTTTCAAAATTATGTCATCAAAAGTCGCTCCATATAAATTTATACTTCCTTGAATTCTCCCTAAATCAAAACTTACTCTGTCTTCTTGAACTTTTTCATTTTTTTCAATAGAAAATTGAGGGTTTGAGATTTTAGGGTCTAAGCCTTCACAAATATTTTCAGCAATGTTAGAGTCTGTCATGGCTTGTTCTCTAATTGGTTTATTAACAAAAAAATCGAATACAATTAATACTAGAATTGAAAAAGTTACTGCCAAAATTAAATTCTTTTGATTATCCATATTAGTATTTAGATAAATTTTTTTAATGTTAGAATATCTTTATTAAAACTTGAAAATGATGGACTTAAGTTTCTCTTTGCTATTATTTCAATAATTAAGCTTTTTGGAATTGCTGATTTTTTATTTGAGATTATGGATTTAATTAAGCGCTTGATATAATTTCTTTTTACAGCATTTCCAATTTTGTTTGAAACAGTTATTCCAACAACTGGAACAAGCAAGGAGTTATCTATTTTAAAGTTAAAAATGAAGTTTTTCGTTTTAAAACTTGAACAATTTTCTCTAAGCCTCAAAAAATCAGCTCTTTTCTTTAAACTTTTAAAACCAACTGACATTATGATGTAAGAACTTTTCTGCCTTTGGCACGCCTTCTTGATAAAACTTTTCTACCTTCGGCTGTAGACATCCTCGATCTGAAACCATGTCTTCTTTTTTTTTTAATTTCACTAGGTTGGAATGTTCTTTTCATCTATCTTAACCTTTATTACTAATAAAATTACTTACTCTATTCACCAACTACTGAACCGTCTCTTCTAATATCAGCTGCTGCACGATATAAGTTTTTTTCTTTTTTGATTATAGCTATACCACTGATTAAATTTCTTTCAATAACATTTTCATAATTAGACTTTATTTTTTCTAGATCGAACATATTTTTCTCAATAAACACTTTACCATCTTTGCTTACAAAATTGCCTTTTTTAATTGAATCAATTGGAGAAATTTTCATATACAGCACATCAATTATTGATTTAAATACATAAGAAATAATAGCAGTTCCCCCAGGAGAACCGACAGAAAAAAGAAAATTATTTTTTTCGTCTAAAATTATTAATGGTGACATTGAACTAAGTGGCTTTTTACCTCCTTGTACTCTATTTTTTACTTTTTTTTTGTTTTTAAGAGGCTGAAAATTAAAGTCAGATAATTGATTGTTTAGTAAAAATCCGTTCGTAAACTGCCTCGACCCAAACGAACTTTCTATACTAGAGGTCATAGATACAACATTACCATAAAAGTCAACTATAGAAAAATGAGATGTTGAATTAAACTCATTCTTTATGATGTTAACATTTTGTTTTTTAGGAAATATTAAAAACTTTTCAAACTCAGACAACAAAAAACTTTTGTTTAAAAGTTTTTTTAAATTTACATCAACAAATCTGCTATCACCTAAATATTCTTTTCTTAAAGAGTATATAAATTCTAAAATTTCAATTTGTTTTGTAAATTCATCATAATCGCTTTTGAAATTATAATTTTCGTATAGTATTAAAGCTTGGATTATTGCTATATTACCAGAAGATGGCAAATTAGGTCCGCAAATAGTATTTATTTCTAATTTATAACATAATGCCTTGGATTTTATAGATCTATAATTTGAAAGATCTGTTAACTCCATTAGTCCTGGTCTTCTTGGATGATTTTTCACTTTATTTACTATATCGATGGCAATTTCACCGTTATAAAAAATTTTATAGTTTTCAGATATTTTTTTTAAGGTTGAGGCATATTCTAAATTTTTAATTTTACTGAAAGGTTCATTTTTTATTTTTGAAAAAAAATCATTATTAATATTTTCACTTAACAAGAATTTTTCTTTCAATATTGCATTTCTGAGTCGCTGTGGTGGATAAAATCCGTTTTCTGCTAGCTTAATAGCTGGTTTTATTACCTCTTCCCAACTTAAATCTCCATAGTCTTTATGAAATTCAAATAGTAAATCTAATGTCCCTGGGACACCTACAGATAATCCACCAACAATAGCATCAAAAAAAGGTATGCTTTTTTTTTTTCATCTAAAAATAAATTTTCTGTAGCATAAAAAGGAGCTGTTTCCCTTCCGTCATAAGAAATTACAGAGTTATTTGTTTTATCTAAGTAGGTAAGAAAACTTCCACCTCCAATTCCGGAGGATTGAGGTTCAACGAGTCCTAAAACTAGTTGTAAAGTAACAGTAGCGTCAGCTGCATTTCCACCAGACTTTAAAATATTCCATGCAGCATCTGTTGAATATTTATTTGCAGAAACGATTATAGCATCTTTAGCTTCCCCTTCTTTTAGTTCTTGAGATTGTTTTGACAATACCGTTTCCGGCTCAAGTCTGTAATCAGAATTATTTTTCTGATCTGAAAGCGCAAAAGAGAAATAAAAAATTAAAAAAAAAAAATAAAAAGTATTTAATCGTTTCATTCTGGGAGTTAGTATTTGTTTTATTAGATTATATAGATAAAATTTATGAATTAGGAAATATGTTTTGAATATAAAGAACAAATTTTTTTTAAACAATCTTTTTAACAAGAAGAAACCTATTGTTTGCTTAACTGCTTATTGTAAAAATATTGCAAATTTAGTTGATCAATTTGCTGATATAATTTTAGTTGGTGATTCAGTTGGCCCCGTGCTTTATGGTTATAAGTCAACAAGAGAAGTAAGTCTTGATTTGATGATTAATCATGGAAAAGCAGTGGTAAACAATTCAAAAAATGCCATTGTGATTATTGATATGCCCTATGGTTCATATGAAAAATCTAAATATTTAGCACTGAAAAATGCCAATTTAATTTTAAAAAAAACAGGAGCATTTGGTGTAAAGCTTGAGGGAGGGATGGAAATTTCTGAAACAATAAAATATCTTGTTAAAAAAAAAATTAATGTCATGGGACACCTTGGCATGTTGCCACAAAAAATAAAAAAAAATCAGTTTAAAGTTTACGGGAAAAGTGATGTTGAAAAAAAAAGATTTAAACGTGATGCAATAAGCTTAGTTGACTCTGGTGTTTTTGCAATTGTAATAGAAGCAACTAAGGAGAAATTAGTAAATGAAATAATTAAAGATATTAACATTCCAACCTTAGGAATAGGAGCATCATCAAATTGCTCAGGCCAGATATTAGTAACAGAAGATATTTTGGGTATGACAAATTTTAATGCAAAATTTGTAAAAAAATATATCGATCTCAACAAAAAAATTAAAAGCTCGATTAGAAAATTCTCAATTGATGTAAAATCTAAAAAATACCCTCAAAAAAAACATCTCTATTAAATATATGTCCAAAATTCTTCGATCAAAAAAAGAGATAGATCAGTTATTAAAAAGAAAATATAAGTTACATTTTGTACCTACTATGGGTTTTTTGCATGAGGGTCATTTAAAAATAGTCAATGAAGCTAAAAGAAATACTGAGTCAAAAACTTTAGTTAGTATTTTTATTAATCCAATACAATTTTCAGAAATATTAGACTTTGATTTATACCCAAAAGATTTAAAAAATGATATTTCAAAATTAAAATTATTAAAAACAGACTTTATTTTTATTCCACAGAAAAACTTTATTTCTAACTCAATATCAAAAATTAAAATTGGAAAATTATCTAAGATGTTATGTGGTGTAGATAGAAAAGAACATTTTGATGGAGTAGCAACAGTAATTATGAAATTTTTGACACTTTTAAGGCCAGAGTATATTTATCTAGGTGAAAAAGATTTCCAACAAATTTTAGTTATACGCCAACTAATAAAAGACTTTTCAATTAATACAAATGTTAGAGTGATTCCAACCGTTAGAGAAAAAGGGGGGCTCGCACTTTCCTCAAGAAATAAAAGATTATCTAAGCAGCAAAAGAGTCTAGCTCAAAAAATTTATCATGAATTAAACGGAGTAAAATCAAAAATTAATAAAAAAAAATTTCATCTAAGTGAGTTAATTAAAGTAAAAGAAAGATTATTAAAGCACGGTTTCAAACAAATTAATTATCTAGAAATTAGAAAAGAAAAGGATTTGACTTTAATTGATAAAAATTACGATAGTTGCAGAATTTTTATTTCCGCAAATATAGGCGGCGTAAGATTAATTGATAATTTAAGGTTGGGAAAAACTAGAATTATTGGAAAATTTGTCTCTAAATGACAAAATTAGTTTCTTACATAAACATGAACTTCTTCTGCTTGCGCAGTTGAACTATTAGAAGAGCTAAGTAAAAGTCTTTCTGCGGGAACTCCCATTTCAGCAATTTTATTTAGTATTTCAGATGCTCTTTCTCTGGCTTTATTTGCAAAGCTTGCTCCACCTGTGGGGCTTACAGCAACAACTTCAAAAGCAGCTGATGGTTTTTGTTCTAACGCACTTGAAATAGCTTCAAAAAGTCCAGCTGCATAGTCTGTATCTTGGTCATCAAATTTAATCACAACAATTGCGTTATCATAGTTAATTGGAGCCATTTTAATATCGTTAGACGATTGAGAGTTTTGTTCAAAGGTTGGTGGAGCTGAAACAGTTCCACCAAACTTACCAACTTCAACATCTGCTGCAAGATTTTTCATATACTCTCTTTCATTGTTTAGGATAGTAATTTCTCTGGTAATTCTATTTCCTAATTCCTGAAGTAAGCGATCATATAACACTTTTGTTCTTTCAACATCGTCCCTTAATACTTTTAGTTGATCATGATCCTCATCTATTGCACCTGATATAAAGAAACTTGAAGAAATTGCATTCTTTAAATGACCAATTAATGCTGAATCTGCAGTAACTCTATTATTTACAATTTGAAGATTATTAACATTATTTTGTATATCTTCAAGAGCCCTTTGAGCATCGTTCCATTGACCCACTAGTATTGGATTTCCTGGAGTTGTGCCAATTTGAAGTCTTGATCTTATTGCACTTGACAATCCCTGATAAATAGTAGTTTGCTCATCTACGAGGTCCTTAAATCTTAAATAATCATTATTGTGAGAGGAAATTGCTGTTTGAATGCTTGACAAATCAGCTCTAAATTGTGAAATTTTTCCTCCTACAAAAGTACCAGTTGGCCCGGTGTCTACAACATTAGTTGGAGGAGGCGGTGGTGCGTATTGTGAGGGTGGAATTTGTAGATCTTCAGGAATTTGTTCTTCAACAAAAGCTGGAGCTTCTTCAATAGCTGGTGGTGTTACGATTTCCTCGTCAGAAAGTGAAGGAAAAACATATTCCTGAATAGAAGTACAGGATGTAACCATAAATAAAATCATTGTGTAGGAAAGTTGTTTGTAGAAATAGTTCATAGGCCTAATCATTAAATTTTTTTTTTAACTATAAGATATAGCGCATAAATTTTTTAAAATAAACATAAATTTGAAATTTACTGTGTTTAAGAATTTTACATACATTATAATTAAATATACAATTACCTTTACTTAGTAAAAAAAGCGCTCGTAGCTCAATTGGATAGAGCATCTGACTACGAATCAGAAGGTTGGGAGTTCGACTCTCTCCGAGCGCGCCAAAAAATCTTTAATACTACCTGTTGACATATAAGCTCTTTAAATTACTATATGTAGTACTACTATTTAAGTTACTAACCTAATATTTTGGAAATTAAATAATGACTAAGCAACAAACTGCAGAGATTCTTAAACTTTCTTCTCAAGAAGTAAATGTTAGCGATAACATTGAAAAAAAAGACGAAATTATTAATACGGTTGACGATATACAACCGAATTATGAACTTGATTCAAATTTAACTGATTTTGGTAAAGCAACATTGCTAGATAGATACCTTTTGCCGGGAGAGAAATTTCAAGATATGTTTGTAAGAGTAGCAAAAAAATATTCAGATAATTATGAACATGGTAAAAGAATCTACAAATATATGTCCAATTTATGGTTCATGCCGGCAACACCTGTTTTATCTAATGGTGGTGCAAAAAGAGGGCTTCCAATATCATGTTTTCTAAATTCAGTAGGTGATAGCTTGGACGGAATTTTATCTAAATGGGGTGAAAATGTCTGGTTAGCATCTAATGGTGGCGGAATAGGAACTTACTGGGGTAATGTCAGGTCAATTGGTGAAGAAGTAAAGGGTAATGGGCAAACTTCAGGTATAATCCCTTTTGTTAGGGTAATGGATTCTTTAACTCTTGCTATATCCCAGGGAGCTTTAAGGAGAGGTTCTGCGGCATGTTATTTGGATGTTCACCACCCAGAAATTGAAGAGTTTTTGGAAATCAGAAAACCATCAGGTGATTTTAATAGAAAAAGCTTAAATGTTCATCACGGAATAAACATAACTGACGAGTTTATGGATTGTGTAAAGATGAATAAGAATTTCTCGTTAAGAAGCCCAAAGACAAAGAAAGTGTTAAAAAAAATTAATGCCAGAGAACTGTGGCAAAAAATTCTTGAAACAAGGATGGCAACTGGTGAACCTTACCTAGTTTTTGTTGATACAGTAAATCGGTCTATGTCAAAACATCAAAGAGATAGTGGCTTAAAGGTTACAACTTCCAATCTATGTAGCGAAATAATGCTTCATACTGGGCTTGATCATAAGGGCAAGGAGAGAACTGCTGTTTGTTGTCTATCTTCAGTCAATTTAGAAAAATGGGATGAATGGAATAATGAAAGCAAATTTATTGAAGATATAATGAGATTTTTAGATAACGTTTTGCAGGACTTCATAAATCGCGCACCACAAAGTATGGATAATGCTGTATATTCTGCTATTAGAGAGAGATCGGTTGGATTAGGGGCAATGGGATTTCATTCTTTTCTGCAAAAAAATAATATTTCATTTGAAAGCGCCATAGCTAAAAGTTGGAATCTCAAATTTTTCAAGCACATTAGAAAGGAAGCTGACAAAGCTTCCTTGATATTAGCTATGGAAAAAGGTGCCTGCCCTGATGCTAGTGAGAATAACGTTAAAGCAAGATTTAGTCACAAATTAGCTATTGCCCCTACAGCATCAATTAGTATTATTTGCGGGGGAACTAGCGCTTGTATTGAACCTATTCCTGCAAACGTGTACACTCACAAGACATTATCCGGTTCATTTACAGTAAAAAATAAATACCTTGAAAAAATTCTCGAAGAAAAAAATATAAACAACAATAAAACGTGGCAATCAATCCTTGAGAATGAAGGATCAGTTTCCCATATCAAAGAGTTATCTCAAGAAGAGAGGAATTGTTTTAAAACAGCTTTTGAAATTGATCAAAGATGGATTATTGAGTTTGCTTCCGACAGAACACCATTTATATGTCAGGGTCAATCAATAAACCTTTTTTTGCCATCAGACATTGACAAATGGGATTTAATGATGCTCCATTGGAAAGCATGGGAAACTGGCGTAAAAAGTTTATATTATTGCAGATCCAAATCAATTCAAAGAGCTAGTTATGCTGGTGTTGAAGCCGATAATACAAAAGAGTGGCCACAAAAGTCACTTAAATCTAATGAAAAAATAGACTACGACGAATGTTTGTCGTGTCAATAGGAGATAAAAAATGGATGACACAATAAGAACGTATAAAAACAATAAAATAAAAAAAGTAATAAATAAACAAGTAGGTTTATTAACTTCGTCACATTCTTATAAGCCATTTAGGTATCCGTGGGCGTATGATTTTTGGAAAAGGCAACAGCAAGTTCATTGGATGCCGGAGGAAGTTCCTTTGGGAGAAGACTGTAAGGATTGGGCAATAAAGTTAGATGAAGGCGAAAGAAATTTACTTACTCAGATTTTTAGATTTTTTACTCAATCAGATGTTGAGGTAAATGATAATTATATGGAAAGATATTCTCAAGTATTTAAACCAACTGAGGTAAAAATGATGATGTCGGCATTTTCAAACATTGAGACGGTTCATATTGCGGCTTATGCTTTGCTTCTCGAAACTATAGGCATGCCCGACACAGAATTTTCTGCCTTTTTAAAATATAAAGAAATGTCTGATAAACATGATTATATGCAACAATTTACAATAGATTCCAACCACGAGATTGCAAAAACTGTTGCAATGTTTGGAGGTTTTACTGAAGGCCTTCAGTTATTTGCCAGTTTTGCTATGTTATTAAACTTTCCGAGACATAACAAAATGCGAGGTATGGGGCAGATTGTAACTTGGTCAGTTAGAGATGAATCATTACATTGTGAGGGTATGATCAAGTTATTCCATGAGTTTGTGAAAGAAACAAAGTGTATGACAAAGAAACTTAAACAAGAAATACTTGAATGTTGTGAAAAAGTTGTTGAATTAGAAGACAACTTTATTGATCTTGCATTTGAGATGGGTCCAGTAGAAGGAATGAAGTCTATTGATATAAAAAATTATATAAGATACATAGCTGATTGGAGATTAAAACAATTAAATCTTGACCCAATTTACGGAATTAAAAAACATCCCTTGCCTTGGTTAACGGAGATATTAAATGGGGTAGAGCACGCGAATTTCTTTGAAGCAAGAGCTACTGAGTATTCAAAGGTTGCTACAAAAGGCTCATGGGAGGGTGACAAAGGTGTGTGGAATCACTTCGATAAAAGTGTAAATACCTCTTTTTAAGCAACATTACTTTTTTTCAATATATAAAGATTGGGACGGGAAGGCAAAACCAGCATCGTGTTTCTCAACAATTTCTTTTATCTTAATGGCAAGCCTATCTTTGACATCCACCCATCCTTTGTATTCGTTAGTTTTTGTAAAACATCTAACAAGGACATCAATTGAACTGTCTGAAAATTTATCGATCCGTACAATAACTGGTGTAGATGGTGTATTGCTGAAATCACTGTTGCCTTTAATGTATTTCTCAATGTCATTTCTCACTTTTTTCAGCTGATCGACTGTACTTCCATATTCTAGTCCAATAATCCAATTGATTCTTCTATTACTTATTTTTGAAATATTTATTACAGGATTTTCAGCAAACTGGAAGTTTGGAATGGTACATAATGATTTATCAAATTTTCTAATTGTTGTTGATCTAAAACTTATTTTTTCAACAACCCCTTCAACAACCCCTTCAACCTGAATTACATTACCGACTTCAAATCTTCTTTCAACTAATACCAAAATTCCAGAAATTAGGTTTTTAAATAAATCTTGAGCTCCTAAAGCAACAGCAACCCCAAACAAACCTAACCCAGCAATAATAGGTCCAACCTTTATTCCCCATAATTCTAATACTGATGAGGCTCCAATTATTATAATCAAGATTTTAGTAGCATTAGCCATCCAGTTAACTAAATCACGTGAGAGAATTTTCTCAATTGACTTTGTCATTAACGCTAATGGAAGAACTAACTGATGTACAAACCAAAAAATAAGTATTGTCAAAAATGTTTTATTTAGATTATACAAAAGAGATTGATATTTTTCATCATAATCTAACACCAAAATTGACAAAAAAAATCCAATGAAAATTGGTAAGAAGTTCACTGGAGGATGGAGATGCTTAATTAATGTATTTTCCTTACCAAAAATCTTTTTTGTTAAGATTTCAACCTTTGAAATAAACAGTCTTGAAAATTTTAATCTAAAAAAAAAGAATATGAAAAAAATTGATAATGATATTAAGATATTTGCATATGTAAAATCATTTATGTCATTATATAAATTAATTAAAGAAAAATTTTTTTCACTAAGCATATCTAATCCTGGTCTAAAAAATTTTTACAAATTTCATATCTAAAACCTTCTCTTAACAACTTTGACAAAGTCTTTGTAAAGTTTTTCTCATTTTTAGTATCCCATTTTGTGCTATATTTCCCAAGCAATTTTTTCTTGCAAAATCTATCTAAAGATCTTGAATCTAAATCTACATCAAACAATAATTTTTTAATTTTCATATTTATAAGAGGTTTTTCGAATTTATCTCTTACAAGAATATTTTCAATCTTTTTTATTGAGGTTCCTTTATTTAATAGATAATCGATTTTATTATCAATTAATAATTCTTCTTTAATTATATTTCTAGAAACAAATTTACTAGAAATTTTTTTTATAATGTCTTCAGACTCACTCTTTTGTTTAGAGCAAAGTTTTCCAGACAAAAAATCTTTTAAAACTTTTCTTGAAAGTACGCATTCAAATTTCTTCTTTGAAACACTATATCTTGATAAATAATAAATTGAATATTCTTCTAGATAATTGAATAAATTAGTTATAATTTTCATTATATCAAAATAACACAAATTAAATGAAAGAAAAAAAAACTTTGAATGAAAATAATAAAATTCTTTTAAAAGACTACAGTAAATTTAATTACATTGGATTTAAAACGATGTACAAAAGAGAAACTCAAAGATTTTTAAAAGTTGCTACCCAAACTCTTGTTGCTCCTGCAATCACAACGATATTATTTTACATGATTTTTGCAGTGGCATTAAAAAGAAGTGTCATCGAGATTAATGGAATCCCCTTTTCTGAATTTCTAGCTCCAGGGCTAATATGCATGGCAATTTTACAAAATTCCTTTGCAAATACATCCTCCTCAATATTAATATCTAAGGTTCAAGGGAATATTGTAGACATACTTATGCCACCAATTTCTGAAAAAGAGTTAACACTTGCTTATTCACTTGGTGGTATGACGAGAGGTATATTAGTAGGTATTGTAGTAGCTTTTACGATATATTTATTTGTGCCAGGTTCAATTTTTAGCATTTTTCATATTTTTTTCTTTAGTATTTCGTCTGCACTATTTTTGTCGTGTCTTGGAATTCTATGTGGCATTTGGGCTGAAAAATTTGATCACATGGCTGCAATAACAAATTTTGTAATTGTTCCACTTACATTTTTGTCTGGAACGTTTTACTCAGTTTTAAATTTACCAGTATTCTGGCAAAATTTTACTTATATAAACCCTTTTTTCTATATGATTGATGGTTTTAGATATGGTGTTTTGGGGATCAACGACAGTAATATAATCTCCGGAATGATAATACTTACTTTAGCTAATATAATTTCACTGATATTATGTATGCATATTTTTAAATCGGGATATAAGTTAAAAACATGATGAAAAATTCTACTCTTCAAGTTTACAATCCAATTGACTTGTCCTTTGACCACGGTGATGGAGTATATTTGTATACGGAAGATGGCACAAGATATTTAGATTTTACAAGTGGAATTGGTGTTACATGTCTCGGACACAGTCATCCAGCACTCGTTTCAGCTTTAACAGAACAAGCTGGCAAACTATGGCATTGTTCAAATTTATTTAAAATTAAAGGACAGGAATCTGTTGCAAAAAAAATAACAGATCATTCTTTTGCAGAAAAAGTGTTTTTTTGTAATTCGGGTGCAGAGGCTATTGAAGCTGGAATCAAAGCTTTAAGGAGATACTTTTATACAAATGGGAAAAAAAACAAGAATAAAATAATATGTGTTAAGAATGCTTTTCATGGCAGAACTTACGCAGCAATCTCAGCTTCTGGTCAATCTAGGATGTTAGAAGGGTTTTTACCTGCGCTGAATGGATTTGAGCAGGTAGAATTTAATAACATTGATGCAATAAATAAAAAAATTGATCATAATACAGCCGGAATTTTAATTGAAACTATTCAAGGAGAAGGAGGCATAACTCCAGCTAATAAAAAATATCTTAGGGATTTGAATGATATAGCAAAAGAAAAAGACTTACTTCTTTTTTTTGATGAAGTTCAGTGTGGTGTAGGACGTACAGGTAAATTTTTAGCTGTGGAATGGGTTAAAAGCTTAAAGCCTAATATTGTCTCAATTGCTAAAGGTATTGGTGGAGGATTTCCTCTAGGTGCACTTTTGTTGGATAAAAAGGTATCTAAAACAATGACACCAGGTTCACATGGTTCGACATTTGGGGGAAATCCATTAGGGATGGCAGTGGCAGACGTTGTTTTAAACTATGTCCTAAAGGAAGATTTTTTAGATCACATAAGATATGTAGGATACAATCTAAGAGAAAAGCTAAAAGAAAAAATTATTGCAAAATACCCAGACTTAGTTACTGGGGTAAGAGGCGTTGGATTAATGGTAGGATTAGTAGCTAAGGAAAATAACGAAAAATTGATTCGACTCATGAGAAAGCAAAGACTTTTAACTGTAAAAGCAGGTATGAATGTTATTAGAATGTTACCTCCTTTAACCCTTGAGATGAAGCATGTTGATGAAGCAATAGAGAAAATTGATAAAGCATTTTCGGAATTTAATCATGAGTAGAGGTGTTAGACATTTTCTTGATTTTGAAAAAATATCTACAAATGAAGTAAGGCACATACTTGAGTTAGGGTATAAAATTAAGCATAAAAATTTCAATAAAAAAATATTAAAAAATAAATTTCTTTCCATGATTTTCGAAAAACCCTCAACTAGGACTAGAATTTCATTTGAAGTAGGGATGAAGCAACTAGGTGGAGATGTTATAACTTTAGACCAAGCAGACACTCAATTGGGAAGAGGAGAAACAGTTCAGGATACAGTAAAAGTTTTAGGAAAGTATGTTGATGTTATCGTTTACAGAGGTTCGACTGATAAATTGCTTAATGAAATTTCTAAATTTTCCGATGTTCCAATTATTAATGGTTTGACAGAAAATAGTCATCCATGCCAGATTATGGCAGACATCCTGACCTTGCAGGAGAAATTTCAAAGCGTAGACGATTTAAAAATTTGTTGGGTCGGTGACGGAAATAATGTTTGTAATTCCTGGATAGATATAAATAAACATTTTAATTTTAATTTAAATATTTCAACTCCAGAATCCTTTAAACCGGACAACTCCAGGATTAAAAAAGTTAAGAAATACGGAAGAAATATTAATTATTTTCTTGACCCTAGAGAAGCTGTTGAAAATGCTGACGTGGTAATCACAGATACATGGTCTTCTATGGGAACAAAGGAATCAAAAGTAAGATTATCAAAATTTTCAAAATATCAGGTTAATAAAAAATTAATGGATTTTGCTAAAAAGAAAGCAATTTTTCTTCATTGTATGCCGGCACACAGAGGACAAGAGGTTACCTCTGAAGTAATAGATGGAAATAATTCTTTGGTTTTGGAGGAAGCATTTAATAGATTGCACGTGCAAAAATCAATTTTATTATGGTGTTTAAATATGGGTTTTTGATGATCAGAACCATTGTTTTTTTTTTGTTTTTTTTCAGCTAAAGTCTTCTCAGAATCATTACACCTAAGATTTAATGAAGTTGAAATTAAGAATGAAAGTTTGTTATCAAGCAAAGGTCACGAGTATTCAAAAAAAATAGAAAAAGCTCTGATAAAAGAGCTTATAAATATTGGTGATTTTTCAACTAATAAATTAACAGTAGGTATTAAAAGATATAATATCATAATAAGAAAAGTGAAAGGTAACGACACAATTTTTTTTTCAGATGAAAAAAAAATTTGTATTCATAATCTTGAAGGATTTTTAACAATTTATGGATCGGAGGGATCAAAAATATTTTATGAAGAATTTACAATAACAAGTTCAAAATTAATGATCGCAAATAATTACAGTAAAAAGAAAAAAATTAATGATGAAGTTTCATATTTACTGTTAGAGAAACTTATTCCAGAATTAAGAAAGGTGTTCTCAAAAAATCTTGGAGACCTTTTAAATCCTATCTAATTTCTCCAAAAATCAATAGAAAATAATATCAGTAAGGGATAAAGCTCTAGTCTTCCAACAAGCATTCCAATCGATAACATTATTTTTGTAAAATCGGATAATGTTGAATAATTTGAGCTAGGTCCAATTGTATCACCGAGTCCTGGTCCAACATTTGCAAGTGCAGCTGCTGCTCCTGACATAGATGTTATAATGTTGAGACCATTAAATGACAAAATTAAAGTTAATATTGCAAAAGTTAGAATATAAAGAAAGAAGAATCCTGTAACTGCTGAAAGAACATCTGAGCTAATGCTTTTTGAGTTATACGATGGGATAAAAACACCCCTAGGTTGAATTATTTTTTTTACTAGCGAAATAGCATTTGTTAGTAATATCTGTAATCTAAAGACTTTTAATCCACAACTTGATGAGCCAGAACAACCACCTATTAACATAAAAAATAATAAAATAATAGTTGTAAAACTTCCCCAGGTACTGAAGTCGTAAGTGCTAAAACCACTTCCAGTTGTAACAGAAATAATACTAAAAGAAGCAATTCTTAGTGCCTGAAAAAAACTCACTTCATAGTATTTTTGAAGCCAGAATGTGGTAATGAATACTAAAATTAGTATTGTTACAAAAAAAAATTGAACTTGTGAATTTTTTAAAAGTTCAAATATCCGTCCTTTAAACATCTGGAGAATTAATAAAAATGGCAGTGCTGATATTAGCATAAAAAACATAGTTGTAATTTCAATATAGACCGAATCAAAAAAACCTATAGACATATTTTTTGTTGAGAATCCTCCAGTTGCAATTATGGTCATCGAATGAGCAATTGCATCAAATAGTCCCATGCCCGCTAACACAAGGCAAATAAAACAAACAAAGGTTAATAGCAGGTAAACAGAGCCAATACCTAATGCTATTGTTTTCGTTCTTGGTAGGACTTTATCATCTCTTGCACTAAATTCTGTTTTAAAAAGTTGCATACCACCAAGTCTTAATACCGGGAAAACAGCTATTGCGATTACAATAATTCCGATACCCCCTAACCATTGCAACATAGCTCTCCATATCAACATTGATTTTGGGGTAGAATCTAAATCATTAATTATTGTTGCACCAGTCGTTGTAATTCCTGACATCGATTCAAAAAATGAATCTACGAATGAAAGATTTGGCGAACCTAAGAAAAATGGAATCGATCCAACAAAAGTTAAAATTATCCAGCAAAGAAGAGTTAAAATAAATGCTTGAAGAATCCCAATATCTCGGTTTTTATTTTTAAATACAAAAGAAACATTTAAGCCAACAAAAAAACATAAAGAAGCTACAGTAGCAAATACAACCCAATCATTACCACCCTCCACAAAGTCGAAAAAGCCAGGAATTGTCATGTAGAAAGAAAAGAAAACCAAAAGATTCCCAACAATATACAATGAAGAACGAATATCGTTCATGACTAGTTCTGAATTTTTTTTGAATTTGGAATATCTAGAGAAAAGGCCGGTATTTTTACTTCAAATTTTTTACCCTTTTCGTTTGTCATAAAATAGCTACCATGCATTAGTCCTGAGCTTGTATTCAATGGTGTTCCACTTGTATATTCAAATGTCTCTCCAGGTTTTAATATTGGTTGTCCCCCCACAACTCCGTCGCCTTTAACTTCTTTTTGGTATCCATTCTCATCAATTATTTTCCAGCATCTACTTACAAGTTTGACAGTATTCATACTATTATTTTTAATAAAAACTTTATATGCCCATATGTAATTATCCTCAGATGGCTGAGACTGTTCCTCTAGAAAAAAAGATTTTACATTTACTTTGATTTGTTTCGAGTTCATATCACAATGCTTGTTTAATATCATCAATAAGATCTTCAGAACTTTCAAGTCCAATTGATAGTCTAATCAAATTTTGTGTTATGCGTAAACTTCTTTTTTCATTTTTTTCTAATTTTTGATGAGTAGTTGTGTAGGGGTGAGTTACAAGACTTTTACAGTCACCAAGGTTGTTAGAAATTTTTATTATCTTTAGTTTATTAATAAAATCAAAGGCAGTTTTTTTTTCTGATAGGTTATTTTTTTTTTTAAGTCTAAAGGAAATTATACTACCTCCATTATTCATTTGCTTTTTGGCAAGCCTGATCTGACTAAAATTTTTACTCCAAGGATAAATTAAACTTTCAATAGAATTTTGTGCTTCAAGAAAATTAACAACTTTTTTGGTATTGATGTTTTGTTGATTTATTCTGAGTTCAAGAGTGTCCAAACTTTTTGAGAGCAACCAAGCATTAAACGGGCTAATTGAGGGTCCAGTATTTCTAATGAAAGGCTTAATGATTTCTTCACAAAGCTTTTTTTTTCCTAAAATTGCACCACCTAAAACTCTTCCTTGACCATCTATGTGTTTGGTAGCTGAATACATGATAATGTCTGCACCAAGCTCTAACGGTTTTTGATTTATTGGCGTAGCAAAGACATTATCAACTATAACTTTCGCCCCTACTTTGTGTGCCATATTTGAAACAGATTTTATATCTACTAAATCAAGGCATGGATTTGATGGAGTTTCAAAAAATACAAGTTTGGTTTTAACTTTTAAAGCTTCTTTCCACTTATCATTATCATGTCCGTCTACCATCACTACATTAATTCCAAAATTTGGTAATATTTTTGTTATTATGTAGTGACAACTTCCGAATAAAGCTTTACTTGATACAAGTCTATCTCCCGACTTTAACTGTGACATAAAAATTGAGAAAACAGCTGACATTCCAGTTGAGGTGGCAAGACAACTTTCCGCACCTTCTAGCTCAGCCATTTTTTTCTCAAAAGTTTCAATTGTTGGATTTGAAAACCTCGAATACATAAATTTTTTTTTTTTTCTAGAAAGCATTGTTCAGCTTCTTCAGCTGATCGATAAATGAAGCCTGAAGTAAGAAAAAGTGCCTCACTTGTTTCGTTAAAGTTCGATCTATTAAAGTCGCTTTGAATTAATTTTGTTTGTTTAGAATATTTTTTTTTCACTGTAAAAGATTTGTCTTTGATATAATATTGAGTTTTGATTAACTAAAAAACTTAATAATAATAGAAAAATTATGTTTTTAAAATTCATTTGCAAATTTATTTTTATTATAATTTTATCAAATTTTTTTGATAACAATAATATTTTGACCAGAGAACTTTCAATTAAAGATTTAGAATTGAGAAAAAAGGCAGATCAGGAAAGACTTTTAGAGAGACAAAAAAGAGGTTTGAAAAAAAGTAAGATAGAAAAAAAATTTACAACAGATATTGTATTTCTTACAAAAGAAAGAAAGATCCCACCAGTTTTGTCAAATCTAGACCCAATTTTAAGTGATGAAGGTTTCTACGGAATAAAACTTGGTAATGAAGATAATCTTACTACTGGAAACTTTTTAGGCCATGATTACCAATTTAAATTTATTCAGGTGGGGCTTGAGGAAAAATTAGAGAAAGAATTTAAATTACTCGTAGATATGGGCTATAAATTTTTTATTGTTGATTTAAAGACTGATGAAATTTTAAATCTTATGGAACTTGAAGAATTCGATGAGGTTCTGATTTTCAATACAAGGTCAAAATCAAATGTACTCAGAAATAAACTTTGTCATGAAAATCTTTTTCATGTTGCACCTAGTAATGCAATTTTAGCTGATGCATTAACGCAATATTTAGTAAAAAAAAAATGGAAAAAATGGTTTTTAGTAGTTGGTCCAGAACTTGAAGATAAAGAGTTTGCAGAAGCTTTGAAGGAGTCGGCTGGCAAATTTAATGTCAAAATTAAAGAAGAACGAACTTGGGATTTTACATCTGATCTAAGAAGAACCTCTCAAAAAGAAGTGCCAATTTTCACTAAAGGAGTTAAGTATGATGTACTGGTCGTCTCCGATGTAAAGGGTGAATTTGGAGAATATTTAGCATATAGGACATGGGACCCTAGACCGGTGGTTGGTACTCAAGGACTTATTCCTACAAGTTGGCACAGAACCCACGAACAATGGGGAGCTACACAGATGCAAAATAGATTTAGAAGAAATGCAGGTAGATGGATGACCCCTGTAGATTATGGAGCATGGGTTGGGATGCGTTCTATTGGAGAAGCAGTTACAAGAGTTTCTAATAATAATTTAAAAGATATCAGAGAATTTTTAACTAGTGAAAAATTTGGTATTGGAGCTTATAAAGGTTTAAAAGTCTCTTATAGAAGTTGGAATAGACAACTTCGTCAGCCGGTTTTACTTGCAGCATCTAGATCTATGGTATCCGTGTCACCACAAGAAGGTTATCTTCATCCAAAAAGTGAATTAGATACTTTAGGATACGATGAGTCTGAATCCTCTTGTAAAATGAAATGAAAAATATAAATTAATATAATGAAATCTTTTATGACATATCTTTTTTGCTTAGTTCTGATTTTTTTTGTAAGTGAAACTGCAGACGCTAACATGGCTTATATAACCAATGAAAAAGATAATACTGTAAGTGTTTTAGATATCAAAAAGAAGAAAGTAGTAAAAACTGTTGAGGTTGGACAAAGGCCAAGGGGTATAATAATGTCTAAGGATGGAAAACTCGTTCTTATATGTGCGTCAGACGATGATAGGGTAGAAGTGAGAGACGCAGAAACAATGAAATTAAAATATTACCTTCCATCAGGTCCAGATCCAGAATTATTTGTTCTATCTCCAGATGACAGTGTACTCTATATTGCTAATGAGGACGATGCAATGGTAACAGTTGTTGATATGGATCAGAAAATGATAATTGATGATATCCCTGTAGGTGTTGAGCCAGAGGGTATGGGACTTAACACAGACGGTACTCTATTGGTTAACACCTCAGAAACAACTAACATGGCTCATTTTATTAATACAGACACTCTTGAAATAGTTGATAATGTACTTGTAGACGCACGTCCGCGAGTTGCTATGTTTACAAGTGATAACAGCGAAATTTGGGTTTCCGCAGAAATCGGTGGAACAGTTAAAGTCATTAACCCGGAAGATAAGTCAGTAAAAAATACCATTTCATTCGAAATACCAGGTGTAAATGAGGAAAGTATTCAGCCAGTTGGTATAAGGCATACAAATGATGGGAAATACACTTTTGTTGCACTTGGACCCGCTAACAGAATTGCAGTTATTGACCAAAAGAGTAAAGAAATTTTAAAATATTTACTCGTTGGACAAAGAGTATGGCAGTTAGCTTTTACACCCGATCATAAAACTCTTCTAAGTACCAATGGTGTGAGCAACGATGTTTCATTTATTAATGTAGAAAAATTAAAAGTTGAAAAATCGATCAAGGTAGGTAGATTTCCTTGGGGAGTGGTAATTTCACCAAATTAAATAAATGTCAGCGCTATCAATAGATAATGTGAGTCACTTCTTTGGATCTTTTTGTGCTCTAGATGATGTTGATTTCAAAATCACCGGCGGTGATTTCACTGTATTACTAGGTCTCAACGGTGCGGGTAAAACAACTCTGTATTCTTTAATAACTCGTTTATACAATACCGCTAAAGGTGAAATAAAAATTTACGGAAACAGCTTGTCTAAAAATCCATATCAGGCTCTTAAGAACATTGGAGTTGTTTTTCAACAGCCTACACTTGATCTAGATCTAAGCGTAAATGAAAATCTTATGTATCATTCGTCTTTACATGGTATGAAAAAAAAATTAGCTCGTTCAAGAATTGAAAACGAATTAGATAGAATAGGGCTTTTGGAAAAAAAAAATACTAAAGTAAGAACTTTGTCCGGTGGTCAAAGGAGAAGAATTGAAATAGCAAGATCTTTAATTCATAAGCCCAATCTATTGTTGCTTGATGAACCAACTGTGGGTCTCGATATAGGTTCAAGGCAGACCATTTTGAAGCATGTTAAAAATCTATGCAAAGTTGATAATCTTGCAGTATTATGGGCTACACACCTTATTGATGAAATAGACAAGGGTGAAAAAGTTGTAATTATTGATAAGGGTAAGATTTTAGAAAAAGGTGATGTCGAATCAATAGTTAAAAGAAATAAAACAAAAAATATAAGAGAAGCATTTAATAAGCTAGTCAAAATTTAAGAAATCCATGAATCTCCCAAGTTACATAATTTGTTTTAAGGGTATTGTATTAAGAGAAGCCCTAAGATTTGTGCATCAAAGAGAAAGATTTTTTTCAGCATTAGTAAGACCTTTGGTTTGGTTAGGCATTTTTGCTGCAGGTTTTAGATCTGTATTAGGTGTTTCTATTATTCCACCTTATGAAACATATATAACGTATGAGGTATATATTGCTCCGGGTCTTATAGCAATGATACAGTTGTTTAATGGTATGCAAAGCTCACTATCAATGGTTTATGACAGAGAGATGGGGAGTATGAAAACGATGCTTGTAAGCCCAATACCGAGATGGTTTTTGCTTACTTCTAAACTATTAGCTGGAGTATTTGTCTCGATTCTACAGGTTTATGCGTTTCTATTTATCGCCTCATTTTGGGACATAAAACCTCCTATTTTTGGATATTTATCCCTTTTGCCAGCTTTGATAGTTTCAGGACTAATGCTTGGTGCTTTAGGAATGTTTCTATCCTCGGCAATTAAGCAACTTGAGAATTTTGCTGGTGTTATGAATTTTGTAATTTTTCCAATGTTTTTTGCATCTTCGGCTCTTTACCCATTGTGGAAAATTGAAGAAACAAGTGAATGGTTATATGTAGTTTGTAAATTTAATCCATTTACATATGCAGTTGAAACAATAAGGTTTTCACTTTATGCTCAAGTAAATTTAGAAAATACCGTGGGAATCATAACGTGCACGATTATATTTTTGACTTTTTCGATTATAGGTTATGATCCTGCAAGAAGATTCATCCAAAAAAAAGGGAGGTAATTGTGAAAATAATATTTATGTCATTATTGTTTTTTGCATTAGAATTAAATGCAAAAGGAGATTTATCAATTAGAGCTAAAAAGCTTATTTTAGATTTGGGATCTGAAAAAAGTGATTATGATATGTCTCAAAAAATTTTTAATCTTGAAACTGGAAAAGCGTATAATCTCGAAATTACTAGTATGGGCTTTAAGGAATATGAATTTGAAGCTGAAGATTTCTTTAGGAATATATGGATTAGAAAGATTGAAGTTGAAGGCGTTGAAATAAATGCTCCAGTGCTTGAAGGGTTTGAGTTTGAAAGAGAAGGTGAAATTGAAATAAAATTTGTTCCAATTAGACCGGGAAAATATGATTTTCAAATTGAGGGTTTAGAATCCAAAGGTATGATTGGAAAATTTGTTGTAGAATAAATAAATGAAAGGATATTCAAATGTATATTAAAAAGTTTTTAGTTATTTTAATGTTTACTTTTTGTTTTAGTGTAAACAGTTTAGAATCTGCTCCACCTGAATCATCACCTAAAAAATGGCCATGTGATCAAGTTTATAACCCTAAGTTAGACCTAAAAGCAGTTTGGAGTGGTCCACAAATTGATGATTTTAAGAAAAATTGGTGGAAAGATGATGAGGTTATAGAAATGGTAAATAAATTATCTGATCCAATTCTGAGTGAAGACGAAGGTACACGGATTATTGAAGATTTTGCGAAAAAACATTCGTATTTTGGTTTAATAAAAAAGAAAGAAAGAAATACAAAATTAATAAATATTTTTGTAGGTTTATTTGAGAAAGCTTCTCAAAAAAGAAGTAAGCAATATGAAGGTATAATTAAGTTTGTGGAAAGACAGGATGTAATTAGAAAAACAATTGGAGATGCATCAAAGGAATTGAGAAAATACAGAAAAGCTGGCCTGGATGTTAAAGATCCAAAGTTCACCGAGGCTGAAGCTAAAATGAAATGGAATACCAGAGTTTTTGACCAAAGAACAAGATTAACAGAATATGTTTGTGAAGAGCCAGTTTTTCTTGAACAAAGGATTGGTTATCAAGCCAGAAAAATACTTACCTATTTGCAATAAAGTAAATTAATTATGAATCTGGTATGAACGAACCAATCATTTTATTTTAATATTTTATCTGTATATTTTTCACCAAGCTCGTAAGAGTGAAATCCAAACTATATAAAGGAGAAAATTATGGCTTGGACTAAACCAATGATTTCTGAGATCTCTGTAGGTCTAGAAATCAACTCTTACGCTTGCGCTGAGAAGT
>MDTE01004258.1_pt1 | contig 174761 bp, 161 predicted proteins | sample 811231 | NCBI WGS metagenome assembly MDTE01 (sample SAMN05326651, study PRJNA326480) | marine metagenome | isolation source: seawater | place: Indian Ocean: Red Sea | collected 2010 | reverse complement strand
CGGTGAAATTCGAACAGAGGGTTTGTTTCTCCATCGTTCGCGAGGTGAAGGGGTACCAGCTGGCCTCCGGAGGCTGACGAGGCCTCGCTGCCGAGGTGTCCGCGCTCGAGCAGCGTGACCTGCAGGCCTGCTTGTGACAGTTCGTACGCGGCCATGCAGCCGATGACTCCGCCACCAACGATCACGACATCTGCCTTGGACGTTGATCCCATATCGGGTCCTAGGTAAGCGGCGCACTTGGTGACTTGAGTAAGACACGCAAATAGTACCGGCAATAGCAGGCTCAAGAGGGGCTAGGTGTGGACGAGTATCTGCTGGCATGATCAGGGGAATTTCGAGGTGCCTGCACCACCATGGCATCGTGTCGACGTGACATGAGGGCCTCACTCCCGGAGATTCCTATGACGGCAGCAGCGCGTGACCGAGGTGATGCGAGCACCGAGATCCTGATTGTGGGCGGTGGGACCGGTGCATGCGCCGCAGCGATGGCGGCTACCAGCATGGGCAAGCGTGTGGTGATGACGGAACCCACCCAATGGATCGGTGGACAGCTCACGTCCCAGGCCGTACCCCCGGACGAGCACTCATGGATTGAGCAATTTGGCTGCACCGCGCGATATCGCGACTATCGGAACCTTGTCCGCGACTACTACCGACGCCACCAGCCCCTCACGCCGAGTGCTCGATCGAACCGGTACCTGAATCCTGGCAATGGATTCGTGTCTCGGCTATGTCACGAACCGAGGATTGCGCTGGCGGTCCTAGAAGCGATGCTCGCTCCGGCTCGAACGGCTGGGCTTCTCTCGATCCGCCTCGGCCGACAGCCCCATTCGGTCCGCATGGACGGCGACGTGATGAAGGCTGTGACGTTTACGAATCTTGCAACGGGCGACATGGAGACGATCGAGGCGTCCTATGTGCTGGATGCGACCGAGCTCGGTGATTTGCTGGCGCTTGGGAACATCGAATACCGCACGGGATTTGAGTCCCAACGCGAGACGGGTGAACCGCATGCCGTCGCTGGTGATCCGGAGCCTGACAACGTTCAGGCCTTCTCCTGGGTATTTGCCATGGGCTTTGACCCCGATGGCGACTACACCATCGACAAGCCGTCCCAGTACGCGAATTGGAAGACGTTTGAGCCGCCAACGGACCCGCCGTGGGGTGGGCCACTCTTTCAGTGGGGGCGACCAGTCCTTACGGCGAGCTCTTTCTTGGAGGCGGAAGGCCAGGTGGAGGGCGCCTTGCGCTGGGAGGATCGGGTGTTATTCGCGCACGAGGCGAGTGAGCCCCGCCGGGCCTGGTTCCCATGGCGCCGCATCGTGGACCCGGCCCAATACCCGCCCGGAACGGTGCCCCACGAGGTCAGCCTTGTTATTTGGACACAGAACGATTACATGAGCGGCAACATCATCGACAAGCCGGAAGCGACGGTGCAGCAGTACCTGGAAGAATCGAGGCAGCAGTCGCTCAGTTTTCTCTATTGGATGCAGACCGAGGCCCCACGGCCTGACGGTGGACTGGGATACCCCGGACTTTTCCTTGCCCCCGGTATGGTGGGCACCGACACCGGGCTGGCGATGGCTCCGTACATTCGCGAATCGCGACGGATCGAAGCTCGATTCACGGTGACCGAGAACCACATTGGGGCGAGTGCTCGTGGCACATCAGAGGCTGAAGACTTCTTCGACACCGTCGGGGTTGGGCTGTACCACATCGACCTCCACTTCAGTACCGGGGGCGATCACCCCATTCATATGGACTGTTTGCCGTTTCAGATCCCACTGGGGGCCCTCGTTCCAGTCCGCGTTGAAAACGTGCTGCCGGCTTGTAAGAACCTCGGTGTGACCCATCTCACGAACGGCTCGTTTCGCCTTCACCCGGTCGAGTGGAATGTCGGCGAAGCCGCCGGTCTCCTGGCTGCGTTCTGTCTCGACCAGAACACCCGTCCGCAGGGCGTGCACGACGATCGCCAGGTGCTGCGTGAATTTCAAGAATTGTGTCTCGCCCAAGGCTTCGAACTTGAGTGGCCCAAGCCTGTGGCCGAAGGCGGCTGGCCTGCGTTCGATAAACGGGTGCTGGGGTATCTGCCGCCCGGAGCACTCCCACGTACAGAATGGAAACCACCAGCAGATACCCACTAAGATACGCAGGTTAAAAGTTCGAACCCGAACCAATCCGTTGGTGGTCGATCATGCGTCGCGCTCGTGTTGCAGCTATTGGTGCTGCGTTGGTGTTACTCGTTAGTGCAGCTGCCTGCGGGGGCGGATCGAACAAACCAGACGATGGCAGCTACGGGGGGAAAGAAAAGAGCGGATCTTTTCAGATGCGAGAGTGTAAGAATCAAGGAACCTCCAGGCATGAAGGTGGCATTCAAACCGTCTGTTAAAAGCTGACTACCGTGCTGCCAGCATGAATTTCTTAGGTGTGTGGTAGGGCATGCGGGATTCGAACCCGCGATCTCCTCCTTGAGAGGGAGGTGTCCTAAGCCGCTAGACGAATGCCCCATACGAATCAAAGTCCGCGGCCTGTATTTTATCCATGAAACCCACGACGTACGGCGCTCGGGTCCCTGGCTTCGTACAATCAGGGCCTTCCGATGAATTCCGGGTCATATGTTTGAGACGTTGACGGAGCGCCTTGATGGCGTATTCAGCAAGCTTGGTCGTCGTGGGCGTCTAGGTGAGAAAGAAGTTGATGAAGCGCTACGCGAGGTCCGCATGGCGTTGTTGGAAGCCGATGTCAATTTCCGGGTAGCTCGCGATTTTGTGACCGCGGTACGTGAGCGCGCTGTTGGCCGTGAAGTGATTGAAAGCGTGACCCCGGCCCAGCAGGTTGTGAAGATCGTGAACGATCACCTCGTTGATTTGCTGGGTGGTGAGGCGACACGGCTCACTACGGCTCCACGGCCTCCAACCGTCGTGTTGCTCGTCGGTTTACAAGGTTCTGGGAAGACCACCACGGCCGCCAAGCTGGCGCTCGCGTTTAAGCAGGATGGGGGACGGCCGTTACTCGTAGCGGCGGATACCTATCGACCAGCGGCCGTTGAGCAACTCCGGACGCTCGGGAAGCAGATAGATGTCCCCGTTCATGCAGAAGGTGATGATCGGACGCCGGTCCAGATTGCGACCCGGGGTCGTGAGCTAGGGGTGGACAACGCGCATTCACATGTGGTGATTGACACGGCGGGTCGACTCCAACTCGATGACACGATGATGGAAGAGATCGAGCAGATCAGTACTCGAGTTGAACCAGTGGAAACGCTGTTTATTGCCGACGCTACGACGGGCCAGGAAGCGGTTAACGTGTCGCAATCCTTTCATGCGCGTACTCCGCTGACGGGATTGGTCTTAACCAAGATGGATGGCGATGCTCGTGGTGGCGCGGCACTCTCGATACGTGCGGTGACGGGTGTCCCGGTGAAATTCATCGCCAACGGCGAACAAATTGAACCGCTCGAGGTGTTTCATCCCGATCGTGTCGCGTCACGTATTCTCGGAATGGGCGACGTGGTCACGTTGGTGGAACGGGCCGAAGCGACCATCGATCAGGACCGGGCGCTCGAGCTGCAGGAAAAACTCCGCAAGGATGCCTTCGGCCTGGACGATTTTCTTGAACAGTTGAACCAGGTCAAGAAGATGGGGCCGCTGAGCCAGGTGCTTGGCATGATGCCCGGTATGAGTGGTATGACCAACAACGCGGATGTGCAGGCTGCGCTAGACGGTGATGGTCTGCGCCATTTCGAAGCGATCATTCTTTCGATGACCCCTGGCGAACGCAGCAATCCTGACCTGATTGATGGGAGTCGTCGGCGTCGCATTGCGGCAGGTAGTGGACGGAATGTCCAAGAAGTCAACCAGCTCCTCAAGCAATTCAAGCAGGCACGCCAGATGATGCAGATGATGAGTTCCGGAAAGATGCCGTCGGGCCTGCGAAACATGATGGGAATGTAGACAGGCCGGAGCAGCCGTGATGGGGGCTGCGGGGCTGATGGGCATTTCGGATCAGGCGGTGGTTCGGAAACCTCAGCGGCATCCCTGGCTCGGTTTCATCGAGCAGGTTTGGGCTATCAGTGCCCAGGACGCAACAGTGCGTTGCCTTCCTCGGGGAAGAACCCTAAGTGCTATCGCTTCCTAAGGCGGGCTGGTACAACAGCCCACATCACGAAAAGACCAGCAAAGGCCACGATTCCCAGAATTGCTTCTAGCGGCAACGGCGTACCTCCAGTGTCTCACCGGCAAGCCGGCGGGACGGCTATAACCGCTGCGGTACCTCCGAACCATCCACCTAGATCCACCTCTATTGTAGCCATGTTGGCCCCAGAGACCCCGGGAATTCACAACTGGATGATGTCAATGTGATCGTGCATGACTTCTAAATCAAGATGCAGGGCTTCGACAAACTCCACGATGGAACGGAGTTGGGCATCGAGGCGACGTGGGTCGTTCGCGACACACACGATGCCGATGCGGGCGTAGCTTGGTGAAGGGTCATCGTCCAGATCAGCCACGGCTGCATTAAATCGATTCCGGACTCGCTGTTTCAGTGAGGTGACGGTCCGCCGCCGATCCTTGAGTGAGGCGGCTGCGTGAATCGTTAGCCCGAGTTCAAGTGTTCCGATATGCACAGTTAGAGCATGGAAGGAGGCGCAGTAGTTGCCGATATCGTGTTCCTGTCACAGTCTATGTGGTGCTCGACGACATACGTCGAGGGGGAGTACGACACATGGGGCTTATCCCACGAACAATTCATGACATCGATACACCGGCAGCAGTGGTGGACCTGGATCTCGTACGCCGAAATATTCAGGCGCTTCAGACGTACCTGGACGGTACCCCGGTTCATATCCGGCCGCATGTAAAGACTCACAAAACACCGCAGATCGCGTTAATGCAAATTGCGGCTGGGGCACCAGGGGTGACGTCTGCGAAAGTTGGCGAGGCCGAGGCCATGGTCGCTGGTGGTGTACACGACGTCCTCATTGCGAATCAGGTCGTGGGCCCTGCAAAAATCTCCCGGCTCTGTGCACTGGCTCAAAATGCCCGCATAACGGTTGCGGTTGACGATGCTCGGAATGTGCAGGATTTATCGGCTGCCGCGGTAGCTGCAGGAGTAACGATTGGCGTCGTGGTTGAGATTGAGGTGGGCATGAAGCGCTGCGGTGTGGCGGCTGGGGCTCCGGCTGTGACCTTGGCGCAGACTGTTGCAGCGGCTCCGGGATTGGATCTGGTGGGCTTGATGGGTTACGAGGGGCATACGGTCGCAATTGAAGATCACGCCGAGCGTGCGGCTGCGGCTCGTGGCGCCTTGGGCCGGGTGATTGAAACAAAAGCATTGTGCGAGGCCGCGGGGCTGAATATTCGTGAGGTCACTGGTGGTGGGACCAACACGTTTGACATCACCAGCAAGATCGATGGGTGGACCGAGTTGCAATGCGGAACCTACGCCACCATGGATGCGGGGTTTCGACCACACTCGGGGCACATGTTTGAGTCAGCGTTTTGGATTCTTGCAAGCGTAATCAGTCGTCCCGCGACCGATCGTGTGGTGCTGGATGCAGGTCGCAAGGCGGTGTCGTTTGAGCCGGGCGGAACTCCAATCATTGAAGATCCGTCAGGACTGGAGATTGAGAGCTTGTCGGAGGAACATGCGAAGGTTTCGCTCACGAGTCAAAACCCTGACTTGCAACCTGGACAGAAGGTTCGGATCACGCCGTGGCATGGCTGCACGACCTTCAACCTCCATGACACGGTATACGTGGTGCAGGACGATGAGGTTGTCGACGTGTGGTCAATCGCTGGTCGAGGAAAGTTCACGTGATCGTTGTCCTATGACCCCGACCAAACGATTTTCCGGATCTGGGAATTCTGTTTACCAGGCGTATGTGGCGCGGCAGCGTCGGTCCCTAAAAGTTGAACGATCATTACTGGCCCAGGCACAAGTCCGTGTTCTAGAAGCCTGGTTTTGCTGTTTGACCTTTAGTGATGAGCCGGGGTTTGAGCCTGATCTTCATGACGCGCGGGCTGAGCTCCGTGATGCTGAGGTGGAGTTAGATGCGGTAGAGGCGCGAGTGACACGAGCAGAGGCACGCCTCGAGAAATTTGAACGACGGCTGCTGAGTCTGACCACCGGCCCACCAGAGGCATAGGGACATAAGATCGATCGGCGCTAGGAACCTTTGGCGACCGCAAGCACGTGTCCCCGCGCTTTTTCGATATGTGAGACCGTTTGGGCGACCGTCCAGTCTTGGGTGCCATTCCAGATAAACGTGAACATACCGAAGTAGTTTTGGTCTTCCAGCAGATGTGTGATCTTTTTGAAGTTAGTCTTTCCATTGCCGGGGACTTGGTCTTCACCAGGGCCCATATGGTCGACGCTCTCGATGTCTGGGCTGACGCTCCACAGGCACACGTTACCCAGTCGGGTTCCAGCGGCTTCAACGATGGCCTGCCAAGTGGTGCCGGCCAATCGCGCATGGGGAGGTGTCAGGCTGAGGGTTATGCGTGGATGGCCCACATCATCCAGAAAACTGGAAATCTCGCTTGGCTCGTCGAGCCACGTCCCGATCTGATTTGCTAGAGCGAGGGTTATGCCTCGTTCCTGGGCTTCCCGGCCGAGTGCCCGAACGTCATCGGAGGCCTCACGTCGTTCATATTCCCGCACTGGCGCGGTGGCAATGACAAGGGGTGCTCCGATGGCAGCAGCGAGGTCAAGTCGTTTAACGAGGTCGCTCCCAAATGTTGCGTAGGCTGAAATAGATGATGGTCGAAGGTTGTTGTCCGCGAGCTTGGCTTTTAGTTCGCCAGCCGAATCCCGTGAGGGATCGACGTGCATCAATGTGTCAGGGGTCGACCAGAGATCAACATAGGACAGCTTGGTTTTTGCGATAGCTGCCAGTGCGTCATCGAGTGATAGCGATCTGAAAAGCAGTGTGGAGCACGCGAATCTTGTTGAAATATCAAAAACAAACATACTTGGCTCCGGCCACGAGGTAATGCAGCGACCGTCCTCCCCCTTATTTTCGCTTATTCGGATCCAATCAGGCTATTCGTGATGCAAAGAAAGGGTTGTGTATTTGTTCCTCACCCACGGTTGTTGGGGGTCCATGCCCCGGAAATAGGCGTGTTGACTCTGGTAATGATAGAAGCTGGGCTTCGACAGTGGCTAAATGATTTGCATAGTGATCCGGTCCCGTAGAGGTGCGGCCTATGGAACCTGAGAAGATCGCGTCGCCAGCCAGCACAAAATCCCGTATGACCAGCGAGGTGTGGCCGGGAGAATGTCCTGGTGTTCCACGGGCCTCGATTTCAAATGGGCCGATCGTAAACAGGTCACCGTGATTGAATGTTCGCAGATTGGGGTTGCTCGGTGTGGGGAGGCGATTTTTTTCAGTCGGGTGAATAAAAACCGGGACATTGAGTGTTCGGTTAAGTTGCTCTAAGGCGCCAATATGGTCACTGTCGGCATGTGTAATCAGGATGGCAATAGCGGTCCAGTGGGATTCGATAATCGTGGTGAGGAGTAGGTCGGCCGCAGCCCCCGGGTCAATGACAAGAGCTTGACTCGTGTTTTTGTCACCAGCCACATATTGAGTGAGCCGCATGGGCGGATGGAAAACTTGTTTGATCTGCGTGCCCGCTTGATTGAGATCGATTGGCGCCGGAGCCCAGCTCTTGGTCGCGATTGCCCAGAGGGATGCAGGCGCAAGCTGAAGGGCTTGGGCGAGTTGGGCGGACTCGTCTTCTCGGGGTTCTCTTCGATAGGCCTCGAACTCGTTAATGTGATGTGCTGGCACTTCAGCCAGCTGCGCGAGGTCAGGCACGGATAAGCCGAGGCCGAAACGTCCCTTGCTGATGATGTCACCGAATTCATCTTCGAGGACATCTATCATTAGGGACTCTTTGCCTTTGACAGCTCGCGAATTTCTTGGATGGTTCGGCTCATCGCGATGGCTGCAATGGCGGCGTCAGCACCTCGGTTCCCGGCCTTCGCCCCGCTTCGGTTGATGGCTTGTTCTACCGTTTCTGCAGTCACGACCCCGTAAATCACAGGAGTTCCGGTATCCAGGGCAGCATGGGCAATGCCGCGGGCCGATTCTGCAGCAACATGATCATAATGTGACGTCTCACCACGAATGATGCAGCCCAGGCATATCACGACATCGGGATTATTGGAGCTGATCAGCTCCCGAGCAGCCATGGGCAATTCAAAGGATCCCGGTACCCACACCAATGTCTGGTCATTTACTGACACGCCGTGGCGTCGGAGTTCACGCTGGCAGGCTTCAACTAAGTGGCCTACAAAAAATTCGTTGAAGCGCGCGGCGACGATCGCTACACGTAGCCCAGCGCCTTCGAGGAGGGGGTCGATCACGATCGCTTTGTCAGGGTTTGTCATCAGAGCAAGTGTCCCATGCGTTGCTGCTTGGTATCGAGGTAATGGCGGTTATGGTCACTCGGCGTGATGGTTAGTGGTAGCTGTTCGACCACGTTGAGCCCGTATGCCTGAAACCCCTCGGTTTTCTTGGGATTGTTAGTGAGCAAGCGGAGGTTTGTGACTCGTAGATCTGACAACATTTGGGCGCCGACACCAAAATCACGGAGATCGGCGGCAAAACCAAGGTGAGTGTTGGCGTCAACGGTATCGAGTCCTCCATCCTGTAGTTCGTAGGCTCGAATCTTGTTGGCGAGTCCGATCCCGCGACCTTCTTGCCGCAGGTACAACACGATCCCGCGACCTTCAGCGCCGATCATAGCCATTGCGGCGCGCAATTGAGCACCGCAATCGCAGCGGAGCGAGCCCAAGGCATCCCCCGTCAGACATTCGGAATGAACGCGCACAAGCGGGGATGGGTCGCCGGTGATATCGCCGAGGGTGAGCGCAAGATGGTCCTCTCGGGTGGTGGTGTCGTGAAAGGCGACGGCTTCAAAGTCGCCAAACTCGGTGGGTAATCGCGTAGCGGAGACTCGAAACACCAGCTTCTCATTCGCTCGGCGATGGCTCACAATTTCGCTGATAGAAACAATAGGTATGTTTGGCGGGGGCTGAGTACTAGGTGCTGTGCGTGCCGTGACGCCTACTGGTGCTAGGCCGGCAAGAACGGCAAGGTCGACCGCCGCTTCTGTGTGGCCTAGACGACGAAGTACGCCACCCTCACCTGCCCGTATGGCGGTTACAGGACCTGGCGAAGTGAAGGAATCCCGATGATGATCCGCTGATGCTAGGGCCTTTACGACAGTTATGAAACTCGTATCGCTGGTGTCGTCTAGGGCGTTGTTTGTAAGACCGATCGTTTCGGTGAAGGCGGTCCGTCGTGCCAACGGATCTATCGATATGGGCGGTTGTTGGTTGATCTGGAGATCATCAAGCCGCTGGGCGCTGACTGGAACGTACAGGTCAGTCTCAGCGAGTGTTCGCATCTTGACCATCGTGTCTTCGGTGAGTAGCTCGCCGGCCATAACCACATCTATGTCAGGGATTGCTCGACCATCGTCAATGATGGCGATGATCCCGCCAGCCCGTATCGTTGCGATCGCCGTGTCAATCTTGTTAGAAGTCATCGATTTTCATCAAGAGCAAAGCCGGCCGATCTGAGTTGATCGATTGACGGCGTGAGGGCCCCATGGGGATTTGGCGACCCACCATACTTGGCCACAATATCTGCCTCGAAATTTGCCCGGTATCCGACCGGTGCGCTTCCGAGTGTCACGGATTTTTTCGTGTGTGGGATGAGGGAGATGGCGAAAGAGTCCCTGTCTGGCTCGATCACGGTAAGGCTTACGCCATCCAGTGCGACAAAACCTTTCGAGACGATCTGCTTTGTGAAGGTGGCTGGAGTCGTGAAGCGAACCAGCTCGGCTCCGCCGTCGGGTCGGCGATCAAGTAATGACACAGTAGTGTCGATATGGCCCTGTACAAAATGCCCACCAATAGCGTCGCCGAAGGCTAGAGGGCGCTCGATGTTGACCTTAGAGTGGACCTTAAGATCACCCAGGTTAGTGAGCCTGAGCGTTTCCGGTACCGCCTCTACTGTTATGCAGTCGTGGTCAGTGGCAACGATCGTAAGGCATACCCCATTGATCGCCACCGAGTCTCCGAGCTTGGCACAACCCGCTGCAACACTTGATCGAACAGAAATCAGCTGCACGCCCTTCCTGATTTTTGTGAAGGTCACAACGCCGAGATCTTCAACGATTCCTGTGAACATCCTATGCGGCCCCTGGGCCATAACGTCGCTCATCCGAAAGAAACAGCAAGTCTGGTCCCACAAGATGCATTGCCTGGTCAGGCGAGCCTTCTTTATGGAGTTCCGATACCGAGATAGGCGCTAATTGGCCAGATCCCATGGTCCATGCCGCGACAAAAACCGCGCACTGATCAACAGCCTCCGCGTCGAGAAAAGCTCTCGTTAGTGTTGGACCGGCTTCGAGAAGGACGGTTGTTAGACCGCGGTTGCCTAGCACGGCAAGCGCTGAGTCGATACATATACGATTGGTTTTCTCGGATGAACACTCGATAACCGTCGCTCCCGCTTCTTCAAGGGTACGAACTCGACTGAGGGGTGCGGCCTGAGTGGTCAATACGAGCGTGTGGGCCTCGGACTGAAAAACTCGAGCGCCCGGGTTTGTTCTTGCCAACGAGTCAAACACAACTCCTATTGGCTGGCGGCCGTCTTCGGGAGGTGGTCGAACCGTAAGACGTGAATCATCAACGCGAATAGACTCTGCCCCGGTGATCACCGCGTCAACAGAGTTGCGAATCTTGTGCACGTGCTGATGGGCGGCACTGCCACTGATACGGCCTCCACCAGCTGGCACGTTTACACGCCCGTCAAGCGTCATGGCCCATTTTGCGGTGACGAACGGCCGACCGGTCTGACACAGCTTGTGGTGACCCTGTGCGAGATCAACAGCAGCCTGGATAGTTTCAAGTACAACCTCGACACCATGTTGGCGCAGGTATTCGATGCCTCCGCCTCGGACTGCGGAGTTCATATCCCTGCAGCCGATGACGATTCGATTGATTCCGGCCCTGACAATTGTTTCGGTACAGGGCGGTGTTCGACCAGCGTGATTGCAGGGCTCCAGTGTTACAACGAGCGTGGCACCTCGGGCGTGTGCACCAGCTTCGGCAAGTGCTACCGCTTCAGCATGCGCGTTGCCAGCTGCCTGAGTGGAACCTGTACCAACACAGCGCCCGTCGCGTGTGATCACGAGCGCGCCAACCGGAGGATTTGGATGCGTACGTCCTTGCCGGTGTCGTGCCAAGTCGATGGCGCGGGCCATGGCCGTCCGTTCGTGGTTTGCTGGTTTTCCGTTAGTTGCTGAACCGATGGTGAGCACAACAATCACTCTGAACACGTCAGCCGCCGGAGCACAGGCGTGCACGCGCGAGCACGCCCACGGCGCCTTCTCACTTCCGGACTCTACCGTCGGCTTCGGATTTTCACCGAATCAACCGGCTACGGCCGGGTCGCGGGCTCGGCATGATGCCTCACCGCCGGTCGGGAATTCCCCCTCATATGGAGGTCACCCTGCCCCGAAGGCACGCTAGTGCGTACCCAAGCATACGTGTACTCTCGTGTGGCTCCAAGACCTCGCTTGGATATAGCCGATGGGTCTCGCTGTGAGAAATAGAAACGTGCAGCCCAATCGCTAATCTGCATACCGGGTTTTACCTACACGCTCCGAACGTGTGGGCAGGTCGAGCACTGCGGTGAACAAGAATTGTTAATAGGCGTCTGGCCAACGGCTGCTAAGTCATCTACACGATATGGATTGGTCATATTAGATAGGCTGGGCTATAGGCTAAATTCGATCGGGCGACAAGCTGGAAGTCGCAAACAGCCGGAGTTAACAGGTGAGTATGAGAAGTGACACCGTTACTTCCCGTTGCGGTGTGCTCCCACCAACCGGCCTAATCCCAGAGCCAAATCTACCCTTGAGCAGGGCAAGGCATACCCGTGAAACCGCTTAATTCGTTCGTGGTTGGGCTAACTGGAAATCTAGGATCTGGAAAATCCACGGTTGGAAAGATTTCAGAATCGCTCGGGGCTCGTGTTATTGATGCCGACAATATTGTTCGAGATTTGTTGGCGAGCGATGTGGAGCTTGCCGAGGAAGTGGCGTCATCTTTTGGGCCGGGCGTGATGGCTGATGGTTGGCCTGATAGGCGGGCGCTTGCCGAGATCGTGTTCAGCGATGCTGAAGCCCTTAGTCAACTTGAGAAGTTGGTTTTCCCCAGAGTGAATCAAGAGATCAAAGCCAAACTTTCCAAGCCTAGTCACAAGATTGTCACCGTTATTGAAGCAATAAAGATTGTCGAGGGGCCGACTGGTGAGTTGCTCGATGCATTATGGATTGTTGAGGCGACGGTTCAGCTTCAGGTTGATCGGGCCGTTAGCTTACGGGGAATGAGGAAAGATGATGTGCTACTCCGCCTATCGTCGCAATCCAGTCCTGACGAAAAGGCCCGTCAATTTAGGACCCGATGTCCCCAGGGATCCGTAAGCCGAATCAATAACACGTCGACCCTGGATGATTTGCACGCGCGGGTCGTGAGAGTCTGGGATGCGACTCTTACTTCTGCAACCCAGCGCGACGAGGTCTTATAGGCGAGGCAGGCCGAAAGGCAGTGATTGCTAGGCGCACAACTCGTGGTTTCCATTCCAACGGTGCGCTTTGGGTTGAACCACGGATGCCAACACGTGCTCGCGTGCTTCTAGCCATGATTCCCTCCATCTAATCGGATCTCGCAGTTCCGATTCTGGATTTTTCAGACTTCGTGCAACAAAGCCGGGGAGAAAGCTTCTCCCAGAGGGAGAACCCGTAGGGTGGTAACGAATGTCAAAACTCCACCGGATCTCATCACTGACATTGGTCAATGATGCGTGCATGCAGTGCCGGTGCATAAACAGAACATCACCTGGCGACATTGGAACGGGCTGTGCTTGATCTTCCGGGATAAGAGGCTCGGGGATCTTGCTGCCTTGCCCGCCGCCAGGGCAGTGAACTTGCAGGCCTTCCCGGTGGCTTCCAGGAACAACCTTGAGGCATCCGTGTTCCTCGCTGGCGTTTGTGAGCGGAAACCATACCGTCAGCATGTCCGTGTCATCGGCTTCCTCATGCACCACGCCATTATCTTGATGCCAAGCGGTGGTAGTGATGAGGCCGATCCGTCGTTCCTCATCGATATAACGTTCGGGAACTTTGATCCGTACGTGTTGGACGGGGTTTGATGAGATTTCCGGTCCAATAATCGACTCTACGGCATCAAGGAGGTTTGGCGTTCGGAGAAGGTTGAACGCGGCGGGTCCAAAGTGAAACTCTGTATCCGGAGTCAGTGACGCATTGACGGGGAAGCTGATGTCGAACGGTTGGGGATCTAGAAATCCCGTTTCTCGGGTAATCGCGATTGCACGGTCACCAAAGGGAAGGTGGTTGAACGTGCTCGAGGTCTTGCCGTCCTTGTGTAAACGCGTCGCAATACGCTCGAGTATTTCGGCGTATTCATCGATGACAGGCTGAAGGTCGGTGCTTGGGGACAAACAGTTGCGGACGACCACAAACCCGTCTCGGTCCAATTCTTGTAACGCGCTGGCGGAAAGTTGCATCGCCCTACTCCGGTTCTGACCGATCGTAGTCTAACTCTTAAAGTGCGATTCGGAATTGAACCGATAACCTACCGAGTAAGAGCCAAGCGTCTGATTTAGATCAAGTCCAAACGGATACTTGTCAGATGCCATCCCATCCAAGATGCTGGGCGACTGCCGATACGTTGGCCTCAATTTCGACGGGTTCTGATGCGTAACGCACCGCAGCTCCAGGGTCTTTTAGTCCAGATCCGGTGAGCACACAGACCACACGAGGGCCAACATCGTGGCCGAGTCGGGCTCGCTTTAGCAGGCCAGCGACTGCTGCAGCCGAAGAAAGCTCAGTGAATACGCCTTCTTCTGAGGCAAGAATACGGTACGCCTCAATAATTTCCTCGTCAGTGACGGCTTCGATGGTTCCTTCAGACTGCCGGCATGCGGTTGCCGCAAGTTTCCAGTTCGCCGGGTTGCCAATACGAATTGCTGACGCCACGGTTTTAGGAGTTAGAACTTGCTGACCGCTGACTATCGGTGAGGCCCCGGCAGCTTGAAAACCCCGCAGCACGGGGGTGTTTGTAAGGAAACCGGCTTTTTGGTATGCGACGAAACCCATCCAGTACGCGGTTATGTTGCCTGCGTTCCCGACAGGAATGTAGAGCTCATTTGGTGCATCCCCAAGGCTATCTACGATTTCAAAAGCGGCTGTCTGTTGGCCTGCTAGGCGATCCGGATTTATGGAGTTGACGATTGCAACACCGGGTAGGTTTGCCAGCTCTCGAACCACGGCCAGACCTTGATCGAAGGAGCCTCGTACGGACAGGACTTGAGCACCGTGTATCAGTGTTTGAGAAACTTTGCCGAGCGCGACGCCGTTGGCGGGGATGACAACGACTGTTGAAGTTGAGGTTTGTGCACCGAATGCGGCCGCTGAGGCGGCAGTATTTCCGGTCGACGCGCAAATCAAGGTGCGGGCGCCATCTTCGACGGCCTTGCTTACAGCAAGGGCCATTCCCCTGTCTTTGAAGGAGCCGGTCGGATTACACCCTTCGAGCTTTAGCCAGATTTCAGCCTCGGCGATTCTGCGTTCGAGGCCGTGGGCTCGGACAATCGGGGTATCACCTTCGCCGATGGTAACCAATGGTGTCGACTCGCCAACCGGAAGAAACTTCCGATAGCGGTCCAGCAAACTGGCAGGCTTCGAGTGGGTCATTCAGCCAGATCTTCCACCCGGATACAACTTGCGACTTCTGCGACAACTTCAAGCTCAGCTATTCGCGTGATCGCCTGTTGGGCAGAAGATTCGTCCGCTTCGTGGGTAAGGAAGACCAATTCCGCTCGACCGGCAGTTTCGTCAATTTCTTTCTGGATCACTGACGCGATACTTACAGACTCTTCACCGCATACCGTTCCGATTTGGGCTAGAACTCCTGGGTGATCCTGAACCCAGACACGAAAGTAGTAGCGAGATCGTACGGCAGCGATCGGGCGTACGCGTGTGGTGGGACTGAAGGAGAGAGGAATACGGTTGTGTTCGTTGCGATGGATGTTGTGTCCCAAATCAATCAAGTCGGCCACGATGGCACTTGAAGTCGGTTCTGGTCCTGCTCCACGGCCGATGAACATCGCGCGGCCGAGCAAGTCACCATCTAACCGTACAGCGTTGAACACGCCATCTACCTGGCCGAGCAAAAAGTCTTTTTGGACGAGCGTTGGATGGACACGAACTTCTACGTCGTCTGCGTCCGCTTTAGCGATAGCCAACAGCTTGATGCTATAGCCCAACTCGGCAGCATGGCGAAAGTCTGCTGGCGTGAGATTTGTGATGCCTTCTCGAAAAACATCCTGAGGGCGAATATCCGATTTAAAAGCCAGTGATGCCAAAATTGCGAGTTTGTAGGCCGAATCGTGGCCACCCACATCATTCTCAGGTTCAGGTTCTGCGTATCCTAAGTGTTGTGCTTCGGCCAAGGCAGATTTGTAATCTGCGTCGCCAGAAGACATTTTCGTCAGGATGTAGTTCGTGGTCCCGTTGAGGATGGCGTGCACCTCGCGGATCTGGTTTGCTGCAAGGTCTTGGCGGAAAGGACCGATGAGTGGGATTCCTCCGCCGACGCTGGCCTCGAAGTACAAGTCACGGCCTGACGCAGCGGCTAATGCCATAAGCTCAACACCATGGGTGGCCATAACTTCCTTGTTTGCCGTTACGACGTGTTTTCCGGATTCGATAGCGCGACGGAGGTAGCTGTTCGCAGGCTCCACGCCCCCCATGAGTTCCACGACAATATCGATCGAATCGTCCAGAAGCACCTCATTAATTTCAGAGGTAAAGGTGGATGCTTCGAGTGGCACGTCACGGACCTTAGTGAGGTCTTGGACCAATGCTTTCCGGATCTCGAAAGAACGGCCAGTAGTTTTTTCGAGGTAAGTGGCTCGCTCGGCAAGAGCTCGAACGACGGCAGAGCCGACTGTGCCGACTCCCAAAAGCCCCAGACCTATTGCTGCGGTCATGTCACCATCTCCAACCAAATCTCGGTGGATCTATGTATCGACGTGCGCTGAAGGCTGTTTCTATCTGAGTAGGTGCGAGGCTTGATTTTCATCGTTGGAAGTATCAGCTTCGGACAATCGTGCGACGGTATGCATAACTGAGAAGTACGCGCACGACTCCAGCGGTTGGGAGCGCGATGACCATGCCTGTGACACCCCATATCTGAAGCCCGGCGAAGATGGCAAAGAGGGCGACCAGAGGATGTACCTGTACGACTCGTCCAACAACATTCGGAATGATCAAGTAATCCTCAAGTTGTCGTAGCACGGTATACATAACGGCCACCACTGTTGCCGCGACCCAGCCGGGCCATCCGAAGTTGTTCGCAGTCAGTAATGCAAGGGCGATTGGAGGCATGGCCGCGATGATGGGTCCAAAGACAGGGATGAGTTCCAGGATGCCGGTTGCGATGGCCAGCACAATTGCAAACGGAATGCCAATTATTGAAAGGCCAATGAACGTGGTCACGCTCATGATCACAATCAAGATCAGTTCACCACGAATAAATCCTCCCATAACGGAGTTGATCGAATTCACGATCGTCTTTGCTTCTCCTCTCTCAGACTCTGGGACGAGGGCTAACAGTCCTCGGATCAAGCTTGGGCCTGCAAGAAGCAGGTAAGCGGCGGCTACGACCGCTAACAGGCCATGGAGAATCAGTGTGAATGCGCTTCGAAATGCACCAATAGCTCTAGATGCGTCTGTCAGAATGCTTGTTGTGCCAGCGGTGACTGAGTCAATGATGTCCCGGACAACCAGCGGCTGGCCTAAGACTTCAGACGGTAGTGCGTCTTCGGCTTCTGTCACAATCGATGGTAGTTCGGTGGCTAAGCGATTCAATTCGTCGGTGACCCGGGGCACCAAGAATATTCCCAGTAGGACAAGCAATCCGATACCCACGGCATAAAGGATCGCTACCGCGAGTGCTCGAGGGATCCGGGCTACACGAACAAGGCGTTCAACGGCCGGATTGCAAATATAGGCAAAGATTCCTGCCCAAATGAATGGGCCAATGATGTCTCGTGCACCCCAGAGCACAAGACCTGTGAGGATTCCGATTCCTAGCCCTACAGTGCGTCGTGTTCTGGGTGACCAGCGAAACGCGGTAGCTCCTGTGGTGTCTGGATCGGTGTAGTTCTCGCCCGGCGCATGTGGGGAGTCTCGTTCTTCGACCGGGTCCAGTGGTTCGATTGCAGGCATTGTGGTGGGTGTTACAGGTTAATGAAGAGGGGGTGGATGACTATTGATGGTAGACGACGAACAAGGTACATGCGGGTAAAGACGGACCGTTTAGCGGTTACCCCGCAACTCGGTCGAAGAAATGTCTACACGTAACTCGTCAGCCGGAACGGCTTCAAACAGGTCGGTCGCGTCTGGGGCCAGATCGAGATCTGATAGCTCGACAAACCGATCAGTTTCAAGTCGACCCGCCACAAGGAAGCGGCAGTTTAGATCCCGAAGCTGTGTCAGCACGTCTGCCAGCGAGACGTTTTCTGGGTAGTACCGTTGGTCAATAATTCGTCGGGCTGTATCGATGCCGATCACAAACATGACGCCCGGCAACAACTTGGCTTTTTCGAGAAATGTAGGCGCCTGAGTAACGATCACAGGTGCGTCGTTCATGAACTGAGATAACCGAGTCTGAACCACGTCAGTCGGCAGAGGGGATTTATCGACATTTTCAACCGATAGCTCGTAGGCCACGTTGTCGTTGACCCGACAACGGGCTGCCTCAAACAACGCTCGATGTCCGGCATGGAGGGGATTGAATGATCCGGCGACAATTGCTGCTGGGAGGATGCCACCTGGTCTCCAGCGCCCGTCTTTATAGACGGTAAGCCACGGCTGTCGTCCATCCCGCAAAGCCTCGAGAGGATCTCGTTCGAATGTTTCAGTTCGCTTCATTGGAAGGAGAAGCTTGAGTTCGTGTGGCACAGGATGGCCGACTGCGTCTGCAAGTGCGGTCAGCACGATTTCTTCCGAACGTGATTCTTGTTCCTCCCGATCTTGCTTGGATGTCTCGAATTCTCGAACGTACGAGAAGGTTTGTGTTCCATCAAAGGTGGCGACATGAATCCTGTCTGAACCTTTGCGCACACGGTCAGTCGCGAGCGCCGCGCTGCATCCGAGACCAACAACTGGAACCTTTGAATTCGGTCGGAAGGATAGGGCTCGGTCAAATGCTGCATGAGCGAGGGCTGTAGCCGTGCTGGCGGACACGGCTTGTTGAGGCCGAAATCCTAGATAGGCGGTCACGGCCTCAGGTGCGTACGGTATTGCTACGTCAAGGACTGTTCGTGAGCCACCAGGTCGGCGCAACAGCGAGGTAATCGTGCCGGTAGCTCCACCTGTTAGAGCAAAGGCTGCTCTGGTTCGCCCCATGTGGACTTGTTCAACCAGGTCATCGATATTGTGGATGCCGGTTTTCACCGGGTTCCTCAGGTGGTGTCTACGAGCACGCGGCTGTCCTGTACGCGGGCTGAATAGGTCCGAACGCGCGCGCTGTCGTTTTCAGTGAGCGCACGGCCAGTGTCTAGATCAAACATCCAGCCGTGCCATGCGCATTGCAGGACTAGGTCATCTGCCTGGATCTCTGGTTGTGTTCCTACTGCCGTCACTCGCAGGCGGGATTTGCATTGTCCGTCTGAAAGCCGAGCTCCTTGGTGCGGACATATATCTCGAACTGCGTAGATCCTGTCACCGACGTTAAGGATCACGAGTGCTCGTCCATCGATCTCGACTCGGTGCGGCCGGCCGACTTGGAAATCGGTTACCGCACCGACGTCATGCTCGCTCGAACTCATAAAAGGCCGCGGCATTCTCTGACATGATCTTGGTTCGGAGATCTCCACGAACTACAGACGGGAGTGCACGATCCGGTGCGTCGAAGTCCCAGTGTGGGTAGTCAGTGGCAAACATCAAGAAATCGTCGCGGCCGATCATGTCGAGAATTTGAAGAAAATGTTGGGGGTTTGGGGGTTCGTCCATCGGTTGGGTTGTCATCCGGAAATGCTCCAGGATGTACTCGCTGGGAAGCCGACGTAGCCAGGGCACTTCTTCACGGAGACCTTTGTAATTCTTGTCAAATCTCCACATCAGAGGTGGCAACCAGGCAAATCCTCCTTCAATCAGGGCAATCTTTAGGCCTGGAAATTTCTCGAATACACCTTCAGACACTAAGCTCAAGACTTGCGCCTCGAAGGCTTGGGTCATTCCCGTGTGATCTTCAAGGTAATACGAAGGCCATCCGGCGGCAGTAATCGGATTGTTGCCCCAGGTCCCGAAGTGGATCCCCACGGGAAGGCCAACGTCGCAGGCTGCTTCGAAGATCGGGTGAAAAACCCTCTTACCGTAAGGTGACTCGGACCGAACGGTCACAATAATTTGTACATATCTGGGGTCTTTGGCCACCCTTCGAATTTCTTCTGCAGCAGCTTCGGGCAAGTTGGCGGTAACCGAAATAGAACCACGCCAGCGGTCATCGTTATCCAACCACATCGCGCTCATCCACGCATTGATCGCGGAGGCGAGTGCTATTGAGAAGTCGTCGTTGTGGACTTTTTCGTGTCCGTACAGCGGATTCAACACCGCATATCGGATATTCCAATGGTCGAGCAATTGCTGACGGGCGAAATCAGGGTCGGATCCTACCCGTTGGCCATTTGGAGGCCATGCATCACGACGCCCAGCCATTTCGTAGCCTTTTGGATACTGCGTGCCAGGCGGACCCTTAAACCCAGACTGCTCAATGTATTGGTTCCATCGTGAGGATAGGAATGGTGTGAGGTCAGTGATTGTGTTCGGGTAGGGGTGTACGTCCGTGTCAATGGTTCCGGACGTAACGCGTTCCTCTACTGTTTCAGTTTCTTTGGGGTCGGTGATTACAGCCTGAGCCATACAAGGCCTCCTTACGTGTTGATGGTGACGATCTCGGGATCTTCAGTCAAGGGAACGGCCAAGCAATTGGTTAATTTGTCCTGTCAACGCCGGTGTATTCCACAAGGTTGATTTACTGTCGAGTTCATTGTTGTTCTTATCGGTGATTACTCTGGGTAAATCTTGGAGAACTTGGTCTGAAGCCGATTTAGTAACGGCTTGGCATCAAGAGGGCTTCCGGTGACGTCGGCAATCAATTGATCTGGAGTGCGCCGTCGACCGATTCGGTAGATATTTGTTCGAAGCCAATCGTGCAACGGCTGGTATTCGCCGCGGGCAATCTGAGCATAGATTTCGGGTGTATCGTGGAGTGCGGCTTCAAACAATTGTGCACCGATAATGTTGCCGAGCGTGTATCCCTGAAAAGCACCGCCGATAAATCCCGCATACCAGTGCACATCTTGCAGCACTCCATCTCGGTCGTTAGCAGCTGAAACTCCAAGATCGTCCCGGTAACGCTCGTGCCACGTGTTCGGTAACTCAGCAATTGAAATATTTCCCTCTAGCAAATCAAGCTCGAGTTCAAATCGAAGCATGACATGAAGGTTGTACGTGACTTCATCAGCATCGGTGCGAATCAGCGAAGGCTGGACCCGATTGATTGCGTTGTAGAACTCTTGGAGTGAGACATTTTGAAGCTGCTTGGGAAACTCTTCCTGTAGTTTTGGATACCAATAGGACCAAAATTCAGGGCTACGAGCCACAATGTTTTCCCACAACCGCGACTGGCTTTCGTGCATACCAGACGATGTTCCACTTCCCAGCGGGGTGCCATCGTCGTCGGCACGTGTTCCTTGTTCATAGAGGGCATGCCCAGCTTCGTGGATCGTAACGAACACATGTTCGCCGAGAAATGATTCGTTGGTTCGTGTTGTGATTCTGACGTCGCCATGGGCGAATCTGGTCATAAAAGGGTGTGCGGTTGGATCCAAGCGACCGCGATCGAAGTCATACCCCATTGCTTGAATGACGGCAGTGGAAAACCGCGCCTGCTGGGCGGCCGGGAAATGGTTTCGGAGGGGCTCGTCGTCGACCTGCTTGCTGTTCGAGATGTGATCTAGAAGTGAGATTAAACCTGTCCGCAACTCGGCGAAGACCGGCCTGATTCGGGCGACGGTCATCCCTTGATCGGCCGCATCAATCAAGGGATCGGCAATATGGTCAGAATCTGGAAAAAATTCGCAGTATTCTCGGCTCAGTTCTAATGTAGTTTCCAGTAGTTCCTGCACGGCGACAAAATCGTCGTGCGGTCGAGCTGTGACCCACGCTGCGTAGGTTTTTGACATGTGTCCAGCTGCTCGTTCGCTGAATTCAGCTGGGACGCGCATTGCCAGGTCGAAATCCCTTTGGGCGACTTCTATCAGCGCCCTGTCATCGTGGCCGGACGGCAGCGATTCGGCATATGGCATCAGACGGTCAAGTAAAACGCCGAGCTCAGGATCAGTAGCTCGCTCATGGCTTAATCGTCCAAGTAGGGCGAGTTGCCGACTTCGGCTTACCGCCCCACCAGTTGGCATGGCCGTTGTCTGATCCCAATGGAGCACAGAGGCTGCAGCGCTCAGGTCAGAAATCTCGCGGAGGCGCTGTCGCAGTTCATCAATTGTTACGTCACTGGGCATGGATCCCTACTTTTTCGTTACCCATGGTGAAGTCAAGAGCATGGTTATGGTCGGAACTCTGCCACGATAGCCGGCCACGGATGATCCAGCAGGACATCGCCTGGCGAACGTCCGGTGACTGAGACAGCAACCATTCCATCGGCCAGAGCGGAGAGTTCCTCTTCAGGCTGGGAGCCCGAACTAAAGTAGTCACCGTAAGCCAGCTCGATGGATGCTTGGCATGGCTCCACCGTCGAGTTCTTGAGCATAAGGTCGCTGAAAACTGTGAACAGTCCAGGGGAGGTCAGTCGGGCTTGAGAATCAGCGGAAAAGCTAGCCGGGATGTTTACGTTAACCAGAACGTTTGGAAGCTGATCGAAGGCTTCTTGAATTGCGAGGAGCATTCGTCTGGTGGCAAGAGCGATAGCTGGATAGGCAGACCGCCCATCTCCAGCTGCCGAGATAGCTATCCCCAATAAACCTCGTTCAACCGCAACCTTCGCAGCGCCAACTGTGCCAGATACTTTGTAGGCTTCGGCGCCAGGATTCCATCCAGCATTAATTCCCGAGATGACTGCATGGGTGTTGCCCCCGAAAGCATGTGCTGTGCCGATAGCTGCAACGGTGGCTGGAGGGGCATCAACTGAGAACGCCGGAATGTTGGGAGAAAACCACTCCGGGGCTGGAAACGAATTAAGGTCAAATGTTCGTTGCAACTTAATCGACATTCCTGCGCCGCTATAGTTGCGGGCTGGTGCGTATAGCGAGACGCTGCCAACAGCTGCAAGCTGCTCGGCTAGCATCCAAATCCCCTGGTCATCGATGCCATCGTCATTTGCCACCACCAGGTTCACGAAACGGTTTTCCTTGCGCGCAATCTAATCTCGTAGGTCCAGTCTGCTAGTCCGTCAGAGTCAGCTTGGGATTTGGCCGCAACTCGCACCTGTTCGGCCAAAGAAGTTTGTTGGGCGGTATCCAGTTGGGCACAAATATATGTGGTCGCAAGCAACAAGCTATGTGCGGCACGTTCGGGATCGACTCGACGATGGGTAGTTGTGGCGTGCAAATCGACTGTTTCAAACCCTGCCGCCCGACTTACTGCTTCAATGCTGCCGATTGAGGGGGGACGAAATAAACCGAGAAGTGTCGTGGCTCTTGCACCAGTGATATCCCGCAGGACTGACCGGAAGATCCGTTCTATAGGCCGGCCGAGAATCCGATCGCCAAATTGTGTGATGTCCAATGTGCCACCCAGTCGGAGAACTCGCCACATTTCCTGAAACACCGTGCATTGGTCGGGCAGGTGGCTAAGGGCCCGACGACTTTCGATGTGGTCGATTGATGTGTCACCGAGCGGGAGCACTTCGGCGTCACCTTCAATCAGTGAGGTGCGTGTTGGGGGTAGTGTCTCGAGGGCTCGCTTCAGCATGCCTCGTGATAGGTCGAGACCTACGATCTGAGATGCTGGAGAAGCTACAAGTGGGACGGTTGAACGCCCTGTGCCACAACCGATATCGAGGACAACGTCCCCGGATTTGACACCGAAGTCTTTGGGAACGGTGGGTTGCTGATGGCTGGAATTAGCTCCAAAGTCTTTGGCGCGAATATCGTAGCCGAGACGGATCGCCTTGCGTGCGTGGGCTGCTGGCTGTGTGTCAGTCACGTACCCAGGTGCCGTCGATGTGATGAGCGCCGTCCACTGGGAGGACGACACCGCTGATGGACTCCGCTGCATCTGATGCGAGAAAAAGGGTTGCGTCAGCAATCTCGTCTGGACGGATGAAACGCCCAGACGGCATACCGGCCATTCGGTCTTCCACGTCATCAAAATCTCGATACACCCTTGGCACATCGACGAAGGCGGGAGCCACAGCATTTACCCGGATTCCTGTGCTAGCTAGCTCGAGTGCCATCGTTTGGGTGATGCCTACAAGTCCAAGCTTGGTGGCCCCGTAGCCAACACGACCTTTTGCGTGGCGCATTACTTGGGTCGTCACCATGTTCACAATGGAGCCGCCTTGGTTACGTTTCTGAAGCGCCAGCACAAACAGGCGTGATAATTCGTAAGGGGCATGCAGGTTGACGTCAGCCATCCAGCGCCAGCGCTCTCCATTCATCTCAGGAAAGGGAAAGTTACCCTGAGCCGCCGCGTTGTTCACAAGGATATCCACATTGCCGAGGCAATCGACGGCCTCTGCGAACACAGATGCTGGTGCATTCGGGTCAGCCAGATCAGCTGTTACGCCGCAGACCGTGCCGGCTCCAAGACTTCTAAGCGATTCGCATGTTTTGGTGATGTCGGTTCCAGTGCGGGCACAAATCGCTACGTTTGCCCCTGCGCGTACAAACGCTTCTGCGATGGAAAGGCCAATACCCTGGGTGCCCCCCGTTACAAGGGCCGAGTGTCCTCTAAAGTCATAACTGACGTTCGCCATATTGTGTTAGTCCGTCGAATACACCTAGTTACGCGATTATCGTAGCCACTGGAGGCAGTTCAGACGTAAGTCGTTGTGGTCAATGCGGGTGGTTTCATAGCCAGTGTTATGCGCTGAATCCTAGATTGACGGGATCCCGTGACTCGACAATGGGCAGAACCGAGGCAAGGAATTGGTCCACGGATTGCCCCCCCATATCGCCTCCGGTTCGTAGTCGAACCGAAACCTGTTCTGCTTCGATGTCCCGATCCCCAGCGATCAGCATGTAGGGAATTTTCTGGAGTTGGGCGTCTCGAATTTTTCGGTTCATACGCTCGGCGCGCTGATCAATTTCAACACGTAGGCCAGCGTCAATCAGTCGATTGGCGACGTCGGTGCAATAGGCCCCGTGCCGGTCAGCAATAGGGACAACTACGACTTGAACTGGAGCGAGCCATACCGGGAATGCCCCAGCGAAGTGTTCTGTCAGCACGGCAAAAAACCGTTCCATTGCTCCAAAAATAGCCCGGTGAACCATTACAGGTCGTTTGCGGGTACCGTCTTCTGCTTCGTAAGAAATGTCGAAGCGTTCGGGGAGATTAAAGTCGACCTGAATGGTTGTAAGTTGCCACATGCGACCAATAGCGTCGGCGACTTGAATATCAATTTTGGGCCCATAAAAGGCTGCTTCTCCTTCAACGCGATCGTAAGGGATGTCGTGCCGATCAAGGGCATCGATCAGACCTTGTTCAGCCAATCCCCATAAATCATCGCTACCGACAAACTTTCCATCCCCTGCCGTGTCTCGAACACTCAGATCCACCTTGTAGTCATTAAACCCAAAGGTTGCGTACACACTTTTTGCAAGATCAAGCGCCCCGCTGACCTCATCAGCAAACTGATCTTGCCGACAAAAAATGTGGGCGTCGTCTTGCGTCAAACCACGGACTCGGAGGGCGCCGTGCAGAGTGCCGGAGCGCTCGAATCGGTAAACCGTTCCTAGCTCGCCAAACCGAAGCGGCAGATCCCGATAACTTCTGGTCTGGGAACCATATATTTGAACATGGAAGGGACAGTTCATGGGTTTATTGATAAAGGTTTGGTGCTCAAGCTCCATCTCGGGGAAGAGACCATCGGCAAACCACTGTGTATGTCCACTGGTTTCCCATAGTTCTCGACGTCCAATATGCGGTGTGTACACCATGTCGTATCCGCGTTTCCGATGTTCCTCGCGCCAATAGGTCTCGAGCAACTCACGAATACGTGCGCCTTTGGGATGCCAGAGAACTAGACCAGCGCCAACGGACGGATTGATGGAAAAGAGGTCGAGATCCCGTGCCAAAGTGCGGTGATCGCGACGTCGGGCTTCTTCGAGTCGATCCAGATGCGCTGTGAGCTCGTCTTCTGTTTCAAAAGTGGTTCCGTACACACGCTGTAATTGCGGTCGATGCTCATCACCTCGCCAATAGGCGCCTGCGATTGAGAGTAATTTGAAGGCACCGATGTCCCCCGTGGTATCGACGTGGGGGCCTCGGCATAAGTCCACAAAAGGTCCGGAGGTGAAATAGCTGATCGTTTCGTCGTTTGGAAGATCGTTGATCAACTCCACTTTGAATGGCTGATTGTGGGCTTTGAAGTACTCGAGGGCTTCGTTGCGACGGTGTTCCGAGTATTCGAAGGTGTAGTCGGCATCCTTGTGTTGTTGCATGGAAGTCTCTAGCGTCTGTAAATCATCAGGTGTAAGTGCTCTCGGAAGTTGAAAGTCGTAATAAAACCCGTCGTCAGTCGAGGGTCCAATTCCGAGCTCTGCGTCAGGAAACAAGTCCAGCATTGCTGTGGCTAACACATGCGCGGCGGAGTGCCGCATTCGGCTCAGTCGATCGTCACCGTTGCCAGAACTCATTGAAGGACTCCGCTAAACAGACAAATGTTGAGGTGGTTCTGGGTGCCTGAAACGGCCTAAATCTATACCCGCTGCTGCAAGCTGTCGGATATGCCCGACCAGCTAAAGGGAGCGGAGATGCAGACGTGATTCCGACAAGCCCCGTACGCTGAAGCTATCACAAGGCCGGGCCGTCCCACTCAAACTCGAGATTACCGACAATCACGGTATCGCCAGCGATGGTCCCGACCCGTTCAAGCCGTTCCGTGATGCCGCGGCGATCAAGTTGTCGCTGGAAGTAGGCGGCGGCATCAGGGGTATCAAAGTTCAACTTTTCTGCGAGGTCCTCCAGACGCTTATCACGTACGACGTAGGCCCCATCGGATCTTCGAAGCAGCTGCGCGTCTTGGTCGACGGGCGGCGGCCGTAGCACCGCGGTTTTTCGTAGCTCAGGACGGTCAGGTTTTGGGGCCTCGGCTAGTAACGCCATGATTCGCCCCACGAGTTTGTCGAGCCCGTTGCCGGTGGCTACTGAGACTGGTACCGCTTCATATCCTTCGGCGAGCGCTTGTGCTTCAAAATCGGGCCATGCACGACGTGCTTCGTTCAGGTCTATTTTGTTAAAGGCCACGATTCGTGGTCGGTCTGTCAAGGTGGTGTCGAAGGTCTCGAGCTCGCCGTCAATCGACTGGAAGGCTTCGTAAGGATCTGTCTCAATGCCAGAGCCATCGACCACATGGACAAGCACGCGGGCGCGTCGTACGTGTCGGAGGAACTTCACCCCAAGACCAGCACCCTGACTTGCACCTTCAATCAAGCCAGGCAGGTCTGCGACCACGATGCCAGAATCCCCTCCACTCACAACGCCCAAAATTGGTTCAAGGGTTGTGAATGGGTACGGGGCGACCTTAGGTCGAGCGGCACTGAGTCGTGCCAGTAATGACGACTTTCCTGCGTTAGGAGCTCCTACCAGACCGACATCGGCGATTAGTTCAAGCTCTAAGCGCAGATGTGATTCCTCCCCGGCGGCCCCACGGGTTGAAAGGGTCGGTGCTTGATAACGCGACGACTTGAAATGGACATTACCAATTCCACCCTTCCCGCCATGGGCAACGATGACCGATTGTTCTTCGTCGACTAGGTCGGCGATGACCTGCCCGCTCTGCCTTTCAAGAAGCACCGTCCCGCAAGGCACGGCTATCGTCACGCTTTGTCCATTGCGCCCGTGACGTTGCTGGCGACTTCCGGCTCCGCCGTCGGACGCGACGAATTTGCGTCGATAGCGAAAGGCGGTGAGCGCGTGAAGATTCTTGCGTGCCTGAACAATGACGTCGCCGCCACGTCCACCATCCCCGCCGTCGGGGCCACCCCGCGGAACATATTTTTCTCGTCGGAAGTGTGATGATCCATCGCCACCGGCGCCTGCACGTACATAGATCTCAGCTTCGTCAAAGAAGCTGTTATTTTGGTCTTTCTGAGAGGCCACGGGCAGTTTCCAGTTTCCAAAACGCAATTGTTGCGCAAGAAACGGTGATTTGGGGTAGATACCCTCGACATTCTCGTGGGTCATTTGTGAATGAGGCGGTGGAATGCACGTAGTCGTGATTGCGGCAAGACCCGGCGATGCTGAGTTTTCGGTCGGCGGCACCGTAGCGAAAATGGTTGCGCGTGGTGATAGCGTGACGCTGGTCTCCATAGCGACGGGCAACTCAGCTCCAGCCGGGCTCGATCCGCTTGAACTGGCTGAGCAACGGCGGGCTGAGTCTGAGATCGCGGCCGAATGTCTCGGTGCTGACTTGGTATGGGTGGGCCACTCTGACTTTGCGGTGGTGAGTGATGCCGTTACACGGCTGAAGTTTGTTGAACTGTTCCGTTATAGGTCCCCGAAGATTGTTTTGGCCCCTGCGCCCGAGCCGGACGCATCCATTGATGTGCGTGGGGCGTGGGATTTAACGGTAGCAGCGTTGGAGATGGCGGCAGCGCCAAACGTGAAAAGTGATTCGGTCGTACTCGATGCTCCGCCTGTACTAGCAGCCTACGATTCTCGCTGGAACGATGGGTTTGTTCCTGGGGAATACGTGGATGTGTCAAGCGTTGTGGCCGTGAAACACCGGGCGCTTGAGGCACATGGGACGCTAGCAGCGTGGTTTCAGGAGCAGCGGGGCGTGACGATTACGGATGCAGCTAATCGAGTGTCAGCCTATCGAGGATTGCAGGCGGGGGTTGAGTATGCCGAGGGCTTCGCAATGGACTTGTCCGCCAGCAGGGGACGCACAGGTCGCCTACTCCCGTAAGTCAACTATCGTGAGTTGGTTATGGCCGCTGGAAACCTCGAACAATCACCCGCCATAATTAGCGCAGTTCGGACAATAGTTGGGAGAAATGCTCTTAGCGCCGCATTTATTGTCATCACCGCAGGCTTTGAGCACTGTTCCTGTTACTAGGGCTGCAAGCAGTATTTTTAGCAGCCGCACGAGCCCCCACAGCATCCGCCGTTCGAGCTCGAATATGCGGCATTGGCTGCGGATACTCCAGACGGGTCCGACGATGTCCGCCCCACCATTGCTGGGGCGTAGTACACCTGCCGCACACGGTTACTGGTGCAGGTCGTGCATACCACCGGGCTATCGTCAGTCATTCGTCGGTGCACATCAAAGACGGTTTCGCATTGTGGGCATTCGTATGTATATGCGGGCATACGGTCTCGGTGGTGGATTTATTGGAGGCGAGTGTAGAACTCATCGACCGAACTGCAAAGAATCGTGCCAATATTTGTCGCAGACATCTCTATTGGGCTAAGCCGTGGATACTGATCTAAAAACGTTTATTCGTGACGTGCCAGACTTTCCAAAGCCTGGAATCCTATTTAAGGACATAACTCCCCTCCTGCGTGACAGCAACGCTTTTGCCGCGTCGGTTGAGGCTCTGGCGAGGCCGTACGCAGACGCGGGTCTTGTCGCCGTTGCAGCGGTTGAGGCGAGGGGGTTTATCTTTGCAGCGGCGCTTGCTGCGCGGCTTGACTGCGGGTTTATTCCGCTTCGGAAACCCAACAAGTTGCCTTCTGAAACGGCTGCTGTTGAGTACGCGCTCGAATACGGGAATGATTCGATTGAAGTGCATCGAGATGCGATACAGCCTGGTGACCGAGTGGCGCTTATTGACGACGTGCTCGCGACGGGAGGGACAGCGGCAGCAGCAGTGAGACTCATGGATGGTCTCGAAGCTGACTTGATAGGAATATCATTCTTGATTGAGCTGGCCGGTTTGGATGGGCGCAGACACTTGCAGGGCCGTCACGTGCATGCTGTGCTGACGTACACCGAATGAATTTTGGTGGCTATTAGAGGACGGGCAGAGGATCTGGCTTAGCAGCGTTCAGACGCGCTACTTCGGAGCCTATAAGGCTGGCGGCCTCGTAGTACGGTCGTGCAACAGGGTCATCCTTTCCTCGTGACGTCACCGGTCGGCCGTTGTCAGCCGCGATTCGAATTTCGGGATCGAGAGGAATTTCGCCGAGAAATGGCACGCCGAGTTCCTCGGCTGCTCGTTTTGCTCCTCCGTGGTCAAAGATCTCAAACCGTGCACCGGTGTCAGGGCTGACAAAATACGACATGTTCTCGATAACGCCGAGCACGGGAACTCGTAGCGTTTCGAACATCGCGATCCCACGTCGGACATCCTGCAACGCGACGTCTTGGGGTGTACTTACGATGACAGCGCCCGAGAGTGGTAGGAGTTGCGAGAGCGAAAGGGGTGCGTCGCCAGTTCCAGGTGGAAGATCCACCACGAGATAGTCAAGCTCTCCCCACGCCACATCATGCACGAGCTGGCGTAAGGCTTGAGCAATCATGGGTCCCCGCCAAATGACTGCTTGGCCCGGATCAGTCAGAAACCCCATGGACATTACCGGCACGCCGAAGCCTGCCAGCGGTTGGATCTTGTCGTTTTCGAGTACCGGCCGGCCATTAACTCCTAGCATTCCAGGAATGTTGGGGCCGTAAATGTCGCCATCGAGCAAGCCAACCTTCGTCCCAAGCTCTCGGAGCGCTACGGTCAAATTTGCCGCGACTGTTGATTTTCCGACGCCGCCTTTTCCGCTGGCGATAGCAATAGTGTTTTTGACACCAGGTATGGTTTGGCCCTCCTGCCCAAAACCGGTGTTCGCGGATACTTCGGCAGTCCAAGAGAGTTCAATGTCTGTGGGCCATTCAAGGTTCCCCAGCGCTGTTCTGATCCCTTGTTCGATCTGCGCACGATGAGGACTGTCAGGAGACGATAAAGCGACCGTTAGGCTGATCGTCGTTCCATCGACGCTGATGTCACGCACCATTTTGGCGCCCACGACGTCACGTTGTCGGTCAGGATCAACGACGTGCTTGAGAGCTTCAGTCACCTGTTCGATTCGTTCGTCTGCCATGAGGCCTCTGGAAAAGCACCAGTCCTCAGGTCATGAGGCACTGCGTGACTAAGATTGAAAAATGGATGTCAAGGCTAGCATCGGCGGCCTATGAATCCACCACACATTTCTTTCCGTCCTCAGAATAGATGGGGACTGAATTGGTGGGGTCGGGCTTAACAAGCCGACCTTAACGTCTTCTGAGAACTAGACTGGTAGCTCAATGGCGAACTTTGGGTGGGAGGTATCACATGGGCCAGGTCGCGGTCATTGGATCTGGATCGTGGGGGACGACACTTTCCATCATCGTGGCTCAAGCCCAGGGCTCGTGTTTGCTCTGGATGCATAACTATGACGAAGCCCGCGAAACCGCAGCACGACGGGAGAATGTCAGGTTTCTTCCAGGCGTGACCTTGCCTGCCACGGTTCAGATCGAACACGAGCTAGAAGTAGCGCTTGCAGAAGCTGAGGTTGTTATTGTGGCTGTTCCCATGCGCCGACTCGAAGAGAATTGGCGGGAAATCGCGGCTGGCATTGATTCGACTGCCATAGTGGTCAGCGGCATTAAAGGTCTTATGCCACGTTCCGGTGAGCGAGTGAGCGAGGTCCTGACTCGAATTTCTGGTCCTGACGTGTTGAACCGATTCTCGGTTTTGTCCGGCCCGAACCTGGCCCGCGAAATCGTGGCTGGTGAACCGGCAACTTCGGTTGTGGCTTCCACGTCTTCTGTGCTTGCGACGCAGGTGCAGGGGCGTCTTCGCGCACCGACATTTCGAACCTATGTTAGCGGTGATGTTGTCGGGGTAGAACTAGCCGGCGCGCTGAAGAACGTGATTGCAATCGGGGCGGGGATGGCGGACGGGCTTCGGTTCGGCGATAACGCGAAGGCGGCTCTGATGACACGTGGTTTGGCGGAAATCACCCGCTTGGGCGTAGCCGCGGGTGCCGAGCCACTAACGTTTGCTGGATTGGCTGGTATGGGTGATCTGATCGCGACATGTGCCAGTACGCATTCCCGGAATCACTATGTGGGGAAGGCTCTGGCGGAAGGACGTTCGCTGGAGGAAATCCAATCACACATGGTGATGGTGGCTGAAGGTATTGACACTGCGCGAGGCGCACTCGTCGTGTCGACTCGACTCGGTGTGGAAATGCCGATTGTTGAGTTGATGAACGAGGTCTTGTTCGCAGGGATGCCGGTTGCCGAAGCTGGAGAGATTCTGATGGCACGGGAACTCAGTCATGAGTTGCGCGGATTGCGTTCTGCTTAAAGGCGACAACTCGAGTTTTTACCTATACAAGTCAGAAGTAAGAAGGCATGCGGACGGGCGTGTGCATGGACAACGTTGTTTGTGGTTCGCCGGGTCGGCATAATGGCGTCATAACGGGAATCGGCGACGTGCCGACGGACCGAAACGCTGAGGGGGTGATACATATGGATGATGCTAAACGTGGCTTTTCAGGTACTTCCGTATGTGAGGTGAACGTCAACTAATAATTCGTGACACCGGGTACGGAATATAAGGTATCTGGAAAGCCATGAGCACAAGCGACCCCATTGTGGGTCGCTTGCGTGCTTTTAGGACCAATTTGTGAAAGTGCTGTTACTCAAGACTAACCTGATCCAAAAGACATGCAGGAGCGGTCGCCGAACTCTCGTGGCGATGGCCCGGTGTTGTGAGAGGCTTCGCTCTCTTTATGGCGAGCGCAGCTGAAACACCGCCTCGATCTCTACCGGTATTTGCATCGGCAGCGTGCTACAGCCGACGGCCGAGCGTGTGTGTCGGCCAGCCTCGCCAAAAACTTCTTGCATGAGCTCTGAGCACCCGTTGACGACTAGATGCACGTCGTCCACTTCTGGGGCGGCATTCACAAAGCCAACAACCTTGACGACTCGAACCACGGCGTCGAGGCTTCCTGCCGCCTTCCGGACCTGCGCAAGGATGTTAAGGCCGGCATCGCGTGCGGCGCGGGCACCAGTTGGGACATCGTAGGCTTCGCCAACACGGCCCTTCCAATCGCCGCCTGGCGGCTGGCCAGCGATCCACAGCAGGTCGTCGGTTTGCAGTGCAGGTACGTAGGCGGCCATTGGGGTAGGTGCTTCAGGAAGGGTAAGACCGAGACTTGTAAGACGGGCTTCGTGGGACACAGGACGTTCTTTCACAGGAGGAGACCCACGATTGTAAGTAATTTGAACTGTTCTGCGGATGTGGTTCGGTAACGACGTCTGTCAGCTGGCGGTTCATAATGGTGACTTCGGCACCATGGAGGTAGGAACGCATGGCTATTCGGACAATTCATGTTGGCGCTTGGAATCGTGCCCGTGCCCATTTAGGCGTGATGTCAGATTCCGAAGTTTTCGAACCCGTGGCATTAGTTGATACCAATCAGGAGTTTCTGGCCAAGGGTCGTGAGTTATCGGGGTTGGGTCAGGATGCCTCGTACGGTACGTTAGCCGAAGCTCTCGGTGAGCATGACTGCGAGGCTGTCGTGGTTGTCACCCCGGTAATGCTGCATGCGCCGTTTATCGATGAGGCGTTGGCTGCCGGCAAGCACGTTATGGTGGAGAAGCCTTTTACGGTCGACCTGGCGGATGCGGAGCGAGCAGTTGCGACGGCTGAACGTCAGGGTGTGCAGTTACTTGTGACTCAGAACGATCGACTGAATCCTGTCTTCAAGACGATGCGTCGGCATCTGGAGGAAGAGACATTCGGGCCACCGGGATATGCGGTCATGATCCATGACAAGCCTCGTAACAGGCCATATCACGACTCACCGCACATGCATCTCTGGCAACAAGGCGTGCATCAAATCGACACGTTGATAGCCACGATTCCACGTACGCCTATCCGGGTACGGGGACTTAGTGTGGAGCCGCCGTGGGGGAATTGGCCAACTCCTTCACTGGCTCACGCGACCATAGAGTTTGACGATGCTTTCTCAGCGACATACGTGGGGACCTCACAAGCACGGCATGCTGAATTTCATTTCACGATTGAATGCGCTGATGCTGCGATAGCCGCGGTAAGCCCGACAGGAGGTGCGGGCGATGCCTCGTTGGTAGTGAAGCAGGGAGCTGAGGTTGAAGCACTCGATGTTGATGCCCGCCCCAACGGTATGACAGAAGACGAGCAAATTTCGGACATGTTTGCCCGGCAGATATTGAAGGGTGAGGACACTGAACTTTCTGGTCGGAACAATCTGACAACGATTCGGGTCGTCGGTGCTGTCGCTAAGTCAACAGAGCTCGGGACGGTTGTTGACGTGTCCTAACGAGGAAGTACAGAAGACTGACTGTCAGCGTGGTACGTATTCGTTCTTGGGTACGAGCTCCCCACTGCATTTGACTTTCCGTGTATGGGGAGGGCCGGGTAGCTGATCAGTGCCGATCTACTTCCTCAACATCCACAACGGTGACTCTGGGCTCTTGCTGCTGTCGACGATAGTTTCGAAGGACTTGTAGTACACGCCACATCGTTGCGAGCTTTCGGCGTAACTCAGGCCGAAACACAGAGGCCACCGCCAAAACAACGGCTCCGGCTAGCGCGAAGATGATTGTTACCAGCACGATTATCAGTACCAGCGGTGCGACAAGAGCCAGCAACAACGCGATGACAACTATTGCCAACGGCGAATTCGGCAGTTTGATTTGCCCGGTCACGATCACGGCCTTTGCCCTAGTAAGCCTGCCAAGGCTACGAGATTTTGGAGATATGAGTAGGCGTTACGTAGTCCATGTGAAGCCTAGTAAGCTTGCTTGTTCCACCTGTTCCAGAAATACATTTTTCCTATGCCGGTGTACGAAGTCCGGGAATTACAACACCAACTAAAAGTTTATGCTGATGGTCGTTACGTAGCGGCTGTTCAACAGGGTAATTTTCGACCGTATGTTCATCCTGTCATTACACCTCGTGGTCACGTTGTGACGCAGATTGCACCAGCTGATCACCTTCATCATTTGGGTGTCTGGTTCGCTCACGAAATCGTGGATGGGGTGGACTTCTGGGCGCCGGAGTCGCGTTACGGACGAACAACTCAGCCAGAGCCATGTTCTCGAATGGTTGTGACGTCGACTGACACGGATATTGGCCCGGATGGCGTGGTGTTTTGTCAGGCTGTGGACTGGCGTGATGGCCAAGGGGAAACCCGGCTGACCGATTCGCGGGTCATCACGGTTGGTGAGCGGCCTGATCATACGATGGTTGACATGGTGGTTACGCTGAATGCGGGAAGTTCAGGGGTGTGCCTGGGCCAGACGAAGGAGGCCGGTCTCGCGGTTCGGGTAGCTGACCAAATTGATGTTCTGGATGGTGGCCGAATTGTGAATGCGGATGGGGCAGTCAACGAGGCCCAGACTTTTGACCAGGTGTCAGCGTGGGTGGACTACGCGGGACCGATCAGTCGAACGGAGACGGCTGGCGTAGCCGTCTTTCCGCATCCGGGCAACGAAGGGATTCCTTGGTTTACTCGTGACTACGGGCCTGTTTATGTAAGTCCGTTTCGACATGCTTCTATCGATCTTGTTTCCGGGGAGGCCTATACCGTTGGCGCGCGTTTTGTCGCGCACGATGGTAGTTGTGAAGAAGCTGGTATTGCCGGTATCTACGAACGGTTTCGAGCAGAGATGTACGTTTAGGGGTCCTGCGGCGTACTGTCCACGTAAAGCAGGCCGGCCTTGGCCACAGTCGCCACGAGTGTTGCCGTTGCTGCAGCCTCGGCATCGATGAACTCAATCTCCTCGGCGATGTCCTCGACTACAGCGGGGGTAGTGGGGCTTGCCACAGCGACGAGATCGCTGGAGTCAGCGAACTGGCCAGTCGATATATCAACGAGGTAAAACGCTGTGTTGCTGAGCCCATGCAGTTCGGATTCCTGGCCGGTCTTGATGAGACTGACGCTCCTCGGTGAACTCAAGATGACACGATTTGATCGATGAGCTGCCATGGTGCTCAGCAGCATGTCCTGACGGGCGAGTTGTCCAATCCGCGGCGCATTCGCTAAGCGCTGTGCCCCAGAATCAACGTATTGATTGATCACGTGGGCGTCGATCTTGTGGCTTCGCAGGGTGTCGGGATCAGGGATGTGTAGAAAGGACCAGAAGCCATTCGTCGTGGTATCGGAACATTTCCGTAGAGCAGCACGGGCGTCGGCCACGCTCGCGTTGAGCCGGGCGTGAAGCAAGGATGTGCCAAAGCGGTCACGGATCGCTACATAAAAGTATCCGATCGAGAGCAACGCATTGACGCGTGACTGGACCAGACGCGTGCTCAAGGCCTTGCGAAGGTCTCGATCTTTGGCCTCTCGAATAGCTGCGACCAGCGCACGTGCTTCGACGGTGTGAATTGAAGAGACCCATCCGGCGTAGTCATCCAAATATGTGGTGTCTGCGATATGTGTTGTGTTCGGGCTATTGGGATCCATCAGTGGATAGCTCCGATCCGCCAAAGGCGCCTTCAAAAAGTTCAGGTTCCGAACTGCTGTGTATCTGAAGACGGTATGTCCAGGGGCTATCTAACAGGATGCTGCCCATCGCCTGAAGCAAACTCTCGAATTCGCCTACCAGGGTGTGTGGCGGGACGTCGCCGGCGTCGTATCCGATCATTGTGAAGCCGTCAGGCATGGCGCTTGGTATTGCAACGTCGACGGTTAGGGAACCGGTTCCCGCGTAAAATTTGGTAATTCGCCATGACCAGAAATGCTGCCGGATGGCCACAATAAACGGCATAGCTGCAGTATCGAATTGATCCGGGTCCCATTCGATGGGCGTCCCGTTGTAGCTCGACGGGAACTCCTCAACGTTCCATCTAGGACCGACTGGTTGGCTGTTCACAGCGTATTGACTCTCACCTTTATATGGCCAGAAGCGTAGCTGATTACTCCAGAAGGCCTGCGCTTGGCATGGGATACGTCTGAGGACGGTAGCGTAATCCGGGTCCTATCACCCAAAATACTGTTGCACCGACGATTGCCTGACATATGAGTTGTGACCTCTTCCCGAGATAGTCGCCTATGCCTACCTGTAGATTGCCCACCTTCGCCATCTGGTGATTGGGGGGTGGCCGAATTGCATTGTCACACTACGGCCAGCGACGGCACAGTCTCGCCTGAAAACCTTGTTGAAATCGCTGAGCATATTGGGCTTGATGTACTGGCGGTTACGGACCACGACACGATGAAGGGAGCATTACGAGCTCGGGACTATGCGTTACGAGTTGGAGCACGGGTTGAAGTTGTGGTTGGAATGGAGGTCACGACCCGTAGCCAGGACCACATCGTGGGACTATTTCTTGAGCGTCCACCAGAAATTTTTCGTTCAGTGGCCGATACGGTCAATGCTATTCATGCGCAGGGCGGACTAGCGATCGTGGCTCATCCGTTTCTCGGGCTGCCGTCATCAATTTCTGCCGGGAGGCTCCGGAAGGCGCTTGAGAGATGCTGGTTTGATGGGATCGAGGCTGAGAATCCATACATGCGCAAAGGTGCTCGTGAGCGCTTCCAGCGTTTCATGCAGGACGACCACGATCGGATGGGTGCTGTAGTTGGATCTAGCGATGCCCACTATGGCGATCTGGCTCGGGCTGTTTCCCTGTTTGAAGGGCGAACGGCCGCTGATCTTCGATGTGCAATAGTTACTCAGGCGGTTACACCAGCTATTGGTCGAGTGCGTTACGCGCCGCCAAGTTTGTTGGCCCGTCTACAGAACCAGTATCGAAGCCTTGTCCGATTACCAATTGCTCGAGGGGTATTGCTTTGGCGGCAGTGGCGAGGCGACTAAGAATGGAGACATGCTCCGTTTATCAACAACGATCGCTGTGGGTACTCAGTCCTAGCTAGATGGTGCCTTCGGCAGGTTGCTGTTTAGGTGTAGGCGGCCGTTCGCGGGGTGAGGTTTCGTCGTCGAAAACGTCAGTCTGTATGGTGGGCTCCGTGGTGGCACTCTTCACAGGAGTCTGATCGCCAAACGTGCTAATCAAACGCGTAAATTCTTCAGCATCAAGAGTTTCAACTTCAATGAGACGTTCAGACAGCATGTCGAGAAGTTCTTCGTGTCGGGCCAAGATCTCCATGGCCCTACGGTGGCCATCATCGATCAAATGTGAGACTTCGGCATCAATGGCTTCAGCGACTCGCTCGCTGTAGTTTCGTTGTTCCGCAATATCACGCCCGAGAAACACGAGCTCTTCACGCCGACCAAATGCTCGGGGACCGAGTTTTGGACTCATGCCGTATTGGGTCACCATGCGGCGTGCCGTCTCCGTTGCTTGCTGGATGTCATTGCTAGGACCTGTAGACATTTCACCAAACGTGAGGACCTCAGCAGCATGTCCGCCCATGGTCATAGCCAAAAGATCCTCAAAAAAGCTTTTCGTATAGAGGTGTCGATCCTCAGGTGGTTGCAGGCGTGTATAGCCGCCCATCTGGCCACGGGGAAGAATCGTGACTTTGTACACTGGATCCGCTCTCTTGAGCATGTGGGCCACAAGGGCGTGGCCGATTTCGTGGTATGCGGTTACTCGTTTTTCTTGATCGCTCATTACTCGACTCTTGCGCTGTGGACCTGCGATCAAGCGGTCAATAGCCTCCTCGATTTCGAACATACCTATGGTCGACCGGTTGCGCCGGGCTGCCAGAATGGCTCCTTCGTTGAGCAAGTTTTTCAGGTCGGCACCTGAGAATCCGGGCGTTTGCTTGCCCACAGTTTCAAGATCCACATCCGGATCAAGAGGTTTGTCACGTGCATGAACTCGAAGGATCGCCTCGCGTCCCTTCATGTCTGGGAGGTCGAGGGTTACCCGACGGTCGAATCTGCCGGGTCGCAACAGCGCTGGGTCAAGGACGTCTGGTCGATTAGTGGCTGCGAGAACAATGACCGTTTGCTCACTTTCGAAGCCATCCATTTCGACCAAAATCTGATTAAGGGTCTGCTCACGCTCGTCATGGCTACCGCCGAGGCCAGCACCACGCTGGCGACCGACCGCATCTATTTCGTCAACAAAAACTAGAGCCGGCGCGTTTTGCTTGGCCTTTTCAAATAGGTCGCGGACACGTGAGGCTCCAACGCCGACGAACATTTCAACGAACTCAGACCCACTGATACTAAAGAATGGAACACCAGCTTCGCCGGCTACGGCTTTTGACAGAAAAGTTTTGCCGGTACCTGGCGGGCCAACGAGTAAAACACCCTTTGGGATCTCGGCACCGATCTTGGTGAACTTCTCGGGGTATTTCAGGAACTCAACAACCTCAGCAAGTTCCTGCTTAGCTTCATCAACGCCTTGAACATCTTTGAACGTGACCTTTGGTCTGTTGGCGGTGACCAGCCGGGCGCGACTCTTGCCAAAACTAAGGGCTTGAGAGTTTGATCCTTGCGCTTGTCGCATCATGAACACAAGCAAACCTACGAAAATCAGCAAGGGCAATATTGAGGTAAGGATGCTGATAATCGTGGGCGCGTTGCTCGGCTCGTCATATTCAACAGAGACTTGTTCACCAGCAGTATTCAGGCCACGTGCCTCAAGCTCATTGCTGATGGAAAAATTGTTGTCAACAACAGCAGCCAGCATGCGCCCGTCAACATTAGCTGAAACTTCTGATCCCCCGACTTGAATCTGCGGTCGGTTTCCGCGTTCAGCTGAACCCTGGACTTCGGCAAGGAGGGTTGAAATGGGAACATGCTGCTCGCGAGGTCCGGGGTTAAACATCACGAACAGAACTACAAGGATTGCAACGGCTAACACGATGTACATGAAACCGTTGCGTACAAGTCGATTATTCATCGAATGGCAGCCTTTCGTTCTGTGTCAGAACGATATCAATGCCTCGCTGCGGGGAAGGCATTGAGTATATCAAGCACCCTTGGAACTGAGGTTTAGATTCTGACCTTTTGGAGAGTGTATTTGCAACTGCCATGTAGATCTGTAATGAAACTTCCTGGACGGCAAGTCATAAGAATGGTGTCCATATTGCCGATACAGCAAGTAGAGTTTCGTTTTCAGGGCGTGGTTTGAAATCTTCGCTTACGGCGACGCCTAGAACACAGGCCAAGCGTTGATTTACCATGAGGATTGGTGTGCCGGGACGTAAGGGTCGCGGTATACGGCACCGTTTCAAATACCGCGCTAGGTCGTGGGGTTTGCCGTCTGCTGGCAAAACTATCTGGTCGCCGGGTTTTGGAGTCCGAACGAACAGGCTAGATCCGGAAGGCACGTCAGTTAGGAAGTGGGTGTGGGGATCAGTCGAATGGCGATCCACGGAACGGATTCGCTCGATGCGCACGAGACAGTTGGGCAACTCGATAGTGTTCCCAATTTCCAAAGGGATAGGTGTCGTGACAGGAGCGTCGCTTACGCGCTCACGATAAATCGCAATTGCTCGATCGCGCACGAATGCCCACCTATGGGCAGGAAGCTGAACCCAGATCCCCGAGACATTATGAGTTAAAGCTTGCTCCAATTGCTGCCAAGCTCCGGTGCCTAGTTGCCCAACAGCATTTGGATCTTTCCTCATGGCTGCGGTCAAAGTTTGGCGTAATGGGCCGGGATCCACAGCCTGACGACTTGTTGCGACAGGCATGCGGATGCCCGTTATCGCGCGTACGGTTGGCGTTGTCGATTGTTCAGCCAGGGCTGCACTGCGCAGCACTGCTCGACGGGCGCCTGGATAAATGTGTTCCAGCAATGGGACGAGTTCATGCCTAATGCGATTTCGTCGAAAGGCCGGAGAGTTATTGGCCGGATCTCGATAGACACACAGCTCAACGTGTTTCAGATAAATCTCAATTTCGCTCCGCCAGATACCGAGCAATGGTCGAAGCGTTTGACCGTCATCTTCTTGCATGCCCTGTGGGCCTGTAGGGCCATAGCCGCGTGCAAGATTCATCAACACTGTTTCGACCTGGTCGTCCGCGTTGTGTCCGGTTACGATTCGGGAAGCGTCGAGTCGCAAGGATTCTTCGTGCAAGCACCTGCGACGAATTCGACGAGCCGACATCTCTGGTGACTCGTGCTTTTCTCTGTCGGAGATGGACGATTGCTCGATCGTGATGTGGACGCCACGTTGGTGGCACTGGTCGGCGACGGCGTCGGCGATCAAAGAGCTGTTCGGAGTCCAGCCATGATCTACGTGGAGGACGTGAACGGCTGGTCCGCCCCGATCCTTGGCATGTAGAAGGGCGTCCAATACTGTCAGTGAGTCTGGTCCACCAGATACGGCGACGAGCACAAGGTCACCGGAGGTGAGCCCGGCAGTGCGGACTGTCGCGTGATAGACCTCGTCACGGATTAAGCGCACTGTGCGCGACGAAGTCGGCTGGTTAGCCCGTGCTTCCGAATCCACCGCGGGTTGGTTGGCCTGTGGCGTCTTGCTCCTCCCAATCAGCCTGGGCTATACGAACGAAGACACCTTGAGCAATTCGATCGCCCCGTTGGACGACAACTGGATCCGATGTGGGATTCCAGACTTCAATGTGAAGCTCATCGTCAGGCCCGGCATAATCTTGATCGACGATGCCCACGCCATTAGCAAGTCGTAGGCCGGTTCGGCGTGGGGTGCTGCTGCGGACTGCGATCAAGAGCATATGGCCTGGGGGTGTGGCCACGATTACATTGGCCGGCAGTCGAGCCATGCCGCCAGCCTCGACGGTGGTAGTCGTACGGATGATTAAGTCAAAGCCCGCTGAACCCTCGGTGGCATAGCTTGGCAACGGCAAGGTGGGATCGACACGAGTTATTGGCACGCGCATAGCTCGTGAAGTGTACGTCTCGTACGGAGCGTAGGCTATGTGCCAAAGAATGCTGTCAGCCACGCACGAACGTGTCCAAACTCTACAGGTTTGGAGGGGAGGGTCTCCTGCAGGATTGGTGCGGCGCGCGTCGATCTTTTCAGGTTGGTCAAGTCATCGAGAATAATGAGGGCGCGGTCTCCAGGATCAACGAGCCCGAGGTCACGTTTAGCGATTTCCCGGATTGCCGGTACCGATTTGGCGTAAGTGAGCCGTTCATGCAGGCTGAAGATATCCTGGTTTGCACGCACAATCTTAGTTTTCAGTTGCTCGATCCGTTCGTTCGCTCCGCGATGTTCTGTTGATGAGTTGGTTCCTTGGACGAGGACGGTGACGAGAGCAATTAGAGAAACGAGCGCGACAGCTCTGGTGAGAAAGCGGGCTCGATCAGTCACACCTAGTCGACCTCCATGGGCTTGGATGGGAAGTGTTCCAAATGATTGATTGCCCACTCTGGATCAGCGTCACTTGGGAAAACAGGGTAATGCACTGCTTCAATGACACCGTTGTTTGCAACGAATGTGACCCGCTTTGTCAGAGTTTTGCCCTCAAACTTAAATGTGGGTAAGCGTATCGAATTGCTAAACATAAGTTTTTCATCACTTAGTACCTTAAAGGGAAGACGGAGTCGGTCCGACATTTCTTTTTGGTACGTGGTTTTCTGTGTGCTTAAACCAAACACCTGAACGCCAAGCTTACATAATTCACCGTAATGGTCTCTGAAGGCACAACTTTGCGGTGTGCAGCCCATTGCACCAGGCATTTCAGCCCAACCTTCGGGAGGAGCTACGTCTGGTCTGCCTGTCATCGGATAACAGTAAACAACATTTCTCTCTGGCAACCTTGAAAGGTTGACTGGGTCACCGACAGTTGAGACAAGCTCTAAATCAGGAAGTCTTGTACCAATCAAATGGTCACAAGCGCCATCATTATCCGGTATCGGCAGGTTGGCTGGCGTTGACTTATTTGAACTAGTCATTGCTTTTTATCCAACTGTCCTTCTTGACTTATTCCAAGGTCACGAAGTGTATAAAGTGGTCTACTTCTATTTCTCATTTTTATTTTTTGGTTTCTGCCAACCAAATACTGCACCGATTGCAACACCTACTGCGATCCATACTGGTTCATTTGTTGCGGCAAAAACTGCTGTTCCTATTGCGGTTCCAACACCAATCCAGGTTCCAGCATTGCCAGAATTTTTAATTGTTTTATTCACGTTATTGTTTAGACGCCTTTATCTATTCCACTGTGACTGACTTGGCGAGGTTTCGAGGTTGGTCAACATCTAGGCCAAGCCATACGGCAACGTGATAGGCGAAAAGCTGTAGTGGCACGATGCTGACCATGGGTGCCATTGTGGACGGGGTGGGTGGCAGAAGAATAATGTCGTCGGCCAAATCATCGTGAAGGTCTTCACCCTCGGTCGCGATCAAAATAACGCGTCCGTTACGGGAACGAATTTGCGTGACGGCGTTGAGTGTTTTTGCTCGCATAGTGTCGTCGAGCACAACGGCAACGATAGGGGTGGCTGGTTCGACGAGCGCAATGGGCCCGTGTTTGAGCTCGCCGGCGGCAAATCCCTCTGCATGGATGTATGAAATTTCCTTGAGCTTGAGGGCGCCTTCCAACGCGATCGGGTGAGCGAGGCCTCGGCCCATATACAGAAAATTTTTGAAATGGTGATAGCGTCTGGCGAGTTGCTCGAGCTTTGGTTCTAATTCGAGTGCCCGGGCGACGGCAATTGGCGCGTGGGCAATGGCGGCAACATTACTGGCCAGTTCCTCAGGTCCAAGCAGGTTGCGATCCACGCCGAGCTTGCATGCGAGTAGGTACAGGAGCCCAATCTCAGACACGAAGGTTTTTGTTGCTGCCACACTAATTTCAGGCCCTGCGTGTAGATGCAAAACTTCGTCTGCTGCTCGGGTTAATTCGCTCCCAGGTGTGTTAACCAGCGCGGTAACCGGAGCTCCCACGGTACGGGCTCGGTCTACCGCAACCAAAACGTCAGCTGTTTCTCCGGATTGGGAAATGGCGACAACTAGGGTTTGCGGTGATATGGGTCCTGGGGCATATGCAAACTCGGAGGCTACTTCGACACTGCAAGGAAGATGGGCAACGTCTCGTAGGTAGTGCGCTCCTACCATTCCAGCAAAGTAAGAGGTGCCGCTAGCGACGATGACAACGCGATCAATGCTCGTAGCTTTCAGGGGAAGATCGAAGCCATCGAGTTCTAGCTCGACAGGATCAAGGGTAACCCGAGGTCGAATCGTGTCTGCCAGTGTTCGGGGTTGTTCGAGAATTTCTTTATGCATGAAATGTCGATGTCCGGCCTTGGCAGCAGCAACCGGGTCCCACGGGACCGACATCGATCGGCGTTTAATTGGTTGTTGGTTCAGATCGGTGAACTCTGCTGTTTCCCGGCTGAGAGTGACAACCTCATTTGCCTGCAGGACTCGAATTTCTGACGTGTGCTGAACGACAGCGGGAAGATCGGATGCGACGAATGCACCAGTGTCGTTGTGTCCAACGACGATGCCACCCGCTGCTCCCACTCGACCCGCGACAAGTAGATCAGGTTCGTCGGCTGCCAGGGCAAGAATCGAGTGTGCGCCATCTAGCTGGCGCAGAGTAGTTGCCACGGCTTTTGAGAGAGACCCCTCAGCCGCGTATTCAAGACCAACGATATGCGCGATCACCTCGGTGTCAGTCTCAGATCTGAACTCGTGTCCGTCGGCAACAAGGTGATCGCGTAAACGGTGAACATTGTCTGTCATCCCGTTGTGAACGATGACCAGACGATCTGTCGCATCAGCATGCGGATGTGCGTTGTGGTCGGTTACGGATCCGTGCGTAGCCCATCGTGTGTGACCGATGCCAATGGTTCCCTGCAGCGTTTCTTCGTCGATAAGCGATGCAAGATCATCAATGCGGCCGGCACGTCGGCGTAGGGTGAGGCCGTTTGGTCCAAGCACTGCGAGCCCTGCCGAGTCATAGCCACGGTACTCAAGCGCCCGCAAACCATCGAGAATTACTGGGGCAGCTAGTTCGCTGCCAAGGTATCCGACGATCCCACACATGGCGCTGTGCTCCGCTCAGTCACGCTTATAGGTCGGTCTGACCAAATCGGCTCCGGGCGCCTCCCCTGCGTGACCATACCCTTGGTGAAGGGGAACGGCAATCAACTAATCAGCTTGCATGGGTGACAAACCAGTCGAGAGTCCGAGCTACGAGGTCCATGCGGTGGGCCGGTTCAACGATCTGATGGTATTCCCGTGGGTATCGAACGAAGCTCGTAACTACGTCTGAATCTCTCAGTGCGGCGTGTAATTCGAGGCCTTGTGCAATCGGAACCCGTCGATCCTCGGCGCTATGGATAACAAGTGTAGGGGTGGTTGCCTTTTTGATATATCGTACGGGTGATCGTTCGTGAATGAGTCGACGCTGGGTCAGCGGTGTTCCGCCGAACTCCCACTTCACCCAACCCGGGATGTCGGTTAGCGCGTAGAAGCTTTCAATGTTCGTTACGGCGTTAACGGCGACCGCAGCTGAAAAGCGGTTGGTGTGCCCAATAGCCCACGCTGTTAGATAACCGCCATAGCTTCTCCCGGTCATGAAAGTTGGAAGGGCTTCCTGCCCAGTGGTTGTGATCCAGTCGTCAAGTGCGTTTAGGCAATCCTGGTAATCTCCACCGGCTAAATCCAGTCGGTCAGCTAAGAGGAACTCACGACCATAACCAGCACTTCCTCGGAAGTTGGGTTGGATTACATCGAAGCCATGGGAAACTACGGCTTCGATATCAGGTCGATATTCCTCTGTTGTGCGGCTATGGGGTCCTCCATGAGGCCAGAGAATGATGCCGGAGGGTTTTCGGTCGGACGTTAGCGCCATACTCTGGATGTTCGTGTTGTCTGCGGAAGCGATGGACCAGGTACGCGCGACAGCACCGGTCGAGATTTCTTGGTGTTGTGATCGCCAGAACGAACCTCCATTTGCATCCAGAACTTCAATTTCTGGGGGAACGGTGGCGGATTGTGTCACGCAAGCAATGGCACCGCTGATCGAGTCGACGCTTGGCAGGGTCGCGTGTGGTAGTGCGTGATTTATTTTCAGCGGGGCAGTCCCGGCTCGGACACGTAAGAGAATGCTTTGCGTGCCCTCCGCCGATACGACGATCCATGAGTCATCTGGTACAGGCGCTGGGGCGCTCTCTGGACTAACCGCATGGTGTGTCGTACTTGTGAGTGCGCGACGGCTGCTTCCGTCAGAGGCCATAGTCTCCAATGCCATGACGTCGGCGTGGGGTCCTATAGAAGGGGCCGTTATGAAGGCAATTTGATCTTCCTCGCTGCGGTTTGTTGGCGAGACGACTGGTCCTAGTCCATCCGCAAGCAGGCGTTCACTGTTAGTTCCTAAATCAACCCGCCAGAGAGCAAAAGCCTGTGCAAGATTGGAAACTAGGCCTTCCTCGGTACCGCTGCGATTAGAAACGAAAGCAACAGCACGGTTGTTCTCGAGCCAGATGCCCGTGCCGCTGTGGTACCCGTCTGATGAGATAGGGCTGGCTGATCTAGGGGCCTTCAGGTCCCGAATCCAAAGACGGATTCTTTCCACCTCACCAAGGGAATCGCCGTCGTTCCTTGGATCAACAACCGGGTCATTCTTGGCTGCCGGTGGCGCGTTATACGCGGTGTAGAGGAGAAGGTCATTGGTCGTAGCCCATGTAAAGGTTCTGAAAAAGGGATGTGTAGCTATTCGACCATGGGAATTATCAGAAAGGTCAATCTCCTCGGTCGATCCGTTGAGGCCGACGACAACCATTCGATCTTTTTCGTCGGCAGTTTCAAGGTAAGCAAAGCGTGTTCCATCAGGTGCCCACGTAATTGCCGGGTCGGATCCGGAAATTCCGGAGATGATGCGCTCGGTTGCCCAATATTCAGTGTCGAGTAGCCAAATGTCACTCACGATGTGGTTGGTCGCTATATCGGGTCGAGCGACGGAGTAAACAAGACAGCGGCCCTGTGGTGACCACGATGGACGTGTGGGGACGGAGCTTTCAAATATGGACGTGATCGCGGCTCTATCGATTATTGGGAACGACATAGGGAGATTTAGGGAAACGCCATGCGCCCGTAACCGAAACACTGCGGACAGCGCGGTTCGCGTCCACTGGCCAAGGCTGGTTGACCATCCGGATCGACCCCGGAGCCGTTGCAGACGGAACAACGTCTAGAGAGTACCCGACGGACGATTCGCCACCAGAAGCTCGAAATAGGACCGCCCCCGGTGTATCCAGGAGGCTGGTCTTGGCGAGAAGGTTCTTGCGGACTCATGGTTGCACCACGGTGCCCCGACGTAAGCCCCGGCCTGGTGTTGCGCCAGTATGGGTGCCATGATCGATGACTATTGACCCGTTGACGACCACCATGTCGATGCCGTCAGGAAACTCCACCGGTTGGTCAAATGTTGCCCTGGAGGCGACCTTTGGCAGGTCCACGACAACAAGATCTGCTGCCAGTCCGGGCCGAATCATTCCGCGGTCGACAAGACCGAAGCGTTGGGCGGGGGCAGCTGTCATGTGCCGGATCATTTCTGCCAGAGCAAGCGCCTGTCGATCCCTGACGAATCGACCTAGAAACCTCGGGTAGGTTCCGAAAGTCCGGGGATGTGGTGATCCGCCTGTGAGAACTGCGTCCGTCGAACATATGTGGTTTGGGTGTCGCATCAGGTTTTCGAAGTCCGCATCGGTAGCCGAGTTGTGCGCGACGGCGGCAATCACGCCCTGTTCCTCATGAACTAGATCAACAACAACGTGTTCGGGCGTTTCTCCGCGATCTACGGCAATGCTGTCGATGAATCGGCCCTCGAGGTGATTGTTGGCGGTTGAGGGAACATAGGCGAGCCGGATCTGGGACCAGTCGATGCCTTTGCCGCTAACACGGTCGTTCATTTCCGATTCAATCCGCGTTCGGGTCTCTGGCCTAGCTAGCCGGGCCAGCATATGGTCAACGCCGCCCTCCATGGCCCAGTCCGGAAATGAGAAATGGAGCAGCGTACTTCCCGCGGGCCATGCGTACGTATCGAACGTTATGGACACGCCTAGCGCGATTCCTCGATCTGCTTCCTCCAAGTTCAGCCGCCACTCGTTATTCTGACTATTGAAGTGGGAAATGTGGACAGGGCACGATGCACGCTGTCCAATTTCTACGGTTTCGCGTATGGCGTCGCGCATTCCCAATTGATACCGCATATGGGTGACATACGGGGCGTCATAGCGTCCAGCAACTTCACACAGGCTCACGAGTTCGTCCGTATTGCCAAAGGCGCATGGCGTGTAGTCAAGGCCGGTTGAAAGGGCGATTGCGCCGTCTTGCATGGCGTCATCCACAATTTGCTGCATGCGCCGCAACTCTTCCGGTGTTGCCGGTCGGTCATCCCAGCCCACGACCGCAGCACGGACGCAGCCATGGGGAATATGGTGGGCCACATTAACGGCGACCTTTCGGTCAAAACTTGAAAGCCATCCGTTTACGGTATCCCATGGGCCGCTTACAGCAGGCGAACCGTTGAGGGCGGCAAAGTAATCTAGAAACGGCTGCCGCTCGGTTTCGGCTAGGGGCGCGTATCCTATTCCGTCTAACCCTGTGAGTTCCGTCGTGATGCCCTGCCGGATCTTGGGTTGGTGGTCAGGTTGCGCAAGCAGCATCAGATCCGAGTGGGTGTGGACATCGATAAAGCCTGGTGTGAGCACACGCCCGCCAAGATCTATTTCCCGAGACCCCTTGGTGTCAACGGTTCCCACGGTAGTAATTAAAGCGTTGTCGACCGCAACGTCGCCGCGTACTGGAGATCCACCTGAACCATCAACGATGGTGGCGTCTCGAAAAACTATGTCATGTGTCATAGATTTCTCAGCTGGACTACTGTGTAAGTCTCGCAAGTTGGTTGCATCCTAGACAGCCGAAATTGTACGGGAGGGGTTTCCATGAGTCTTAACGCTGGTCATACCGGCATCGTCGTCCAGGATCTAGAGCGGATGGTGAGGTTCTACGTAGAGGTGCTCGGACTTACGGAGACGCGCCGTATGACACGCGAGGGTCGGCCTCTTGACCAACTTCTCGGCTTGGAACGAATAAAGCTCGACGTGGTCTTTCTTGGCACGCCAGATCGACCTGCAGCTATTGAGTTGTTGAAGTATGTGCGTCACCCGGATGCAGCGGTACAGCGATATCCGAACACCCACGGGATCAACCACGTGCATTTCATCTCTGACAATCTGGATCCAATCGTTACGCGGCTTACCGATGCTGGTATTGAGTCGGTTGGTGGCCCCGTTGACTGGTTTGATACGTGGTCCAGAGTGCTCTACACGAGGGATCTCGAGAAAAATCTTGTCGAAATCACGGAAGTTCCGCCTGGAGAGCCCATGCCTTACGTGTCTACTAATTAGATGTGTACAGCCAGTTGTTGTCAGCAGTTGCGGAAGAGGGGATCCTTACGTGTAAGGACCACTAGTCGGGATCTGCACTGGGCGCGCCGATGCGCACGAATTCAGTATGGCGTCGGAGGTCCTGAGTGCATTTAGCGCCAGCTGGTTTTGGGACGTTGCGCCACTTGTGAAGGCCTCGATGGCGTCCACGTGGGCGTCCAGCGGGTCAGCAATGTCAACGGGACTAGCTGTGTTCTTGCTGAGATGCGTGACGCTGGATGCGCGGCTATCGGTGTGAATGGATCCATTCGCGCCAACAAGCATCACCCGATTAAAGGGGTGACCGCCGGCCAATGCAGCACCGATGTCAAGCGCGGCGGTCAGCCCGTGTTCGAATGTCAGAGTTGCTATGAGGTAATCGTCAGCGTCTGTAGCAATGCTGTGAGTAACACCGTACGCGATTACTGGGGCTTGGCCCATCAGGCTCAGAACTGCGACGAGCTCATTAAGTAACAAATCGTGAACCGCTACGGGCCGCGGCCACCAGCTTGTCCATCGTAGAAACCGTGCCGAACCGACGCGTTCAGTAGCTAATGATTCGTGTAGAACAGCATAGGGCTGTCGATACAAGCTTGGAAGTAGCACTTGGCTTTTTGTTCCCGTATCGTGCGTGTCGCTAAGCAGGTCGAATACAAACCGGGTGTTGCCTGAGCTCAAGAATGTTGCACTCGGGATTGATATTGAAGCGTCTTCACCACGCGCGTAGTTGGGCGAATATCCGGGGGCTAGAACGACGGCCTGCACGTCGACGTCATCCCGCAACGAGGTAAGACTAGGAGCAATCGGGATGCTGGCTTGGCGTTCAAGGTTCTGGCGGATGGATGGATCTGGATGGGAGATGCCCACGATGTTCAGCAAGGGCGCGTCGAGCAGCTTTGTTAACAGTGGTTCAGAATCCATGGTGCTTGCTGCAATGGCGAGACGCATATTGGGCAACCCTATATCTACTATTTGGGACAGTGTCTCTGTGGCTGAGAGCTACGGCAAACGTTGTACAAAAAACGGCGGGGCCCGTGAGGGCCCCGCCGGGCAAGTCCATCTATGCAGTACGTGATCGTGCTAGGACTTAATCCCTGTTAATGCAATCCCACGTACGAACTGCTTCTGGGCGAAGAAGAACACAATGATGATCGGTGCGACCGACACAATTGATGCTGCCATGAGCATCTGGAACTCAGTTCCATACTGTGTTCGGAACCAACGAATGCCGACTGCTAGCGTCAACTTCTCGGGTGTTTGAATAAACACAAAGGGTTCGAAGAATTCGTTCCACTTATTGATGAAGTTAAAGACAGCAACGGTTGCAATTGCAGGCTTAGACAAGGGGATGACCACACGGAATAGGACCTGCAACAAGTTGGCGCCATCTATTTCCGCGGCTTCATCCAGTTCAATGGGCAGTGTTAAGAAGAACTGCCGAAGGATGAAGATATAGAACGCTTGCCCCCAGAGGTCTGGTATAGCTACCGGCCAAATGCTATCTAGTAGTCCGAGCTGTCGGAACATTACGAACTTGGGCACGATTGTTACGTGTCCTGGCAGCATCAGGCTTGCCAAAATCAGAATGAACAGCTGATTTCGTCCAGGGAACTGCGTTCGCGAAAACCCGTATGCCACGAAGATGCTGACGACCGTCTGGCCGAGCATTCCGAGCACTACCAGTATCAGTGAGTTAACGATCCAGTTTGCAAAAGGTCCCGTTTCCCACATGTCGATGTAGTTTTGCCAAATCCATGGATCCGGCCACAACTGCGGTGGGTCGTCGAAGAGTTTGTCCAGCCGCATAAATGAGGTCCGGAGCATCCACAGGAACGGGATGGCATAGAGAAAGCTGCCGAGCCACAGCACGGTATACGTACTGAATCGACCGCCCGCTCTTGCCGCACGAACCCGACCCGAGGTGCGAATACGTGTGCCGCCCGATGCGCCACCGGATGGGGCCGGAGGTTCAACGGTCGCGGTTTGTTGAGCCATAGATTTCCCCCTTTACGCCCTTTCACCCTCGTAGTACACCCATTTTCGTGCGGTAACGAACTGCACGATCGTGAGGAACAAGATGATAAAGAACAAGATCCAGGCAATCGCCGAAGCATAGCCCATCTTGAAGAATCGGAAGCCATTCCAGTACAGGTAGAGCAGTAGGAATAGCGTGGCATCCGCCGGACCACCCTCGGTGATGATGAGGGCAGTCGTGAACACCTGAAACGAGCCAATTACGGCCAAGACCAGAGTGAGGAAGATCTGCGGCGTCATCATGGGGATGGTGACGTTTCGGACCTTGCCCCACCAACCGGCTCCATCAATCTCGGCGGCCTCATATAGATGCTGAGGAATTCCTTGAAGACCAGCCAAGTAAATAATCATGGTGGTTCCAACGGACCAGAAGCTCATGATAATTAAGCCAGGCATTGCCCACGTGGTCGACCCTAGCCAGTTCGGGGGCGAAATCCCCAGAGGGACAAAGAAGATGTTCAGGAAGTTGTTCAGCAAGCCGTTTGGCTGGAGTACCCAGTACCACAGCACCGCTGTTGCTACACCAGTAGTAATCGACGGCAGATAAAAGGCCGTCCGGTACAGCGCAATGCCTTTTACTTTTCGGTTGAGCAGGGCAGCAATCGCGAACGAAAGGATCAAAACACCTGGCACATGAAAGACCACGTAATACACGGTGTTATAGACACTTTGAACAAATCTTGTGTCTTCACCGGAGAGTAGTTGGGCGTAATTTTCTAAGCCCATCCACCTGATGTCTCCAACGAGACGCCATGCGGTGAAACTTAGGAAGAACGAGAAAAAGAAGGGTCCAGCCACAAACAGGACGAAACCAACAAGCCATGGGAGCACGAAGAGGAAACCTCTAACGTCCTTCCAGGTCCATCCCAATATGCCACGGCTGCCTGGTGAGGCTACCGGTGGCGTGGCCATATCACTTGCAGTCATCACCCCTCCTTCACGCTTGAACAACTCATCCCGACGAATGTCGAAACTATATTGCGGTTCAGCGTCCCCAAGATTTCTGTCATTTCACGACAGCGGTTGTGGACCGTACAGTTGTCGTGCGATCTGCGTCAACAGTTTGACGTCTCATTGTACGCCCCTTTTGGGAGATTTCTTCGGATTCCGTCGGGCATTTCGATGTGGAGCATGCTACGAACCCAGCGGATAATTGAATGGAGCATGGGCTGTTCCGGTGAATGACCACGACTCTTCATGCTGACCTCTTCGAACTGAAAGATTCGGTACGGTGCCAGCTTGGGCTGGCTCTTCCCACTCAACCCTAGTTTGTGTGGCGTCGCCGTAGACAAATGCTGCAGCGGTCCAGAATGCTTGCGAGGTGTGTTCGATAATAGTGGTAGCTCGAAGGTTGCTTGCGGGGTTTCCGGGAGAACGTGCGGTTATAAGGTGGCTGCCCGGAAGTGGGCTCGTTGCAATGATTAATGCAGTTTTTGTTTGGTCACCGACTGGAGTTTCGATTTGCACCGTGGCTCCTGACCCGGATGGCCAGGCCGATACTTCCTGCAGGTGGGAGTAGGAATCATTCGACGGAAGATCGGCCGCGGAGCTACTTCCGTCAGGCCAATGAGCGAACGTCCCGGCGTGGTGAAACACCACATGAACTTTTCGTTCCACTGGAGCTTCGATGCGGGTAAGCACAACAAAATATCCATCCCGCGCTAACACTACTCGGCGGGCGTACACTGCAGCGTATGGCCCTTGTTCCCATACAACTTGCGCGTCTGCAATGCCAAAAGGCGAGTGGTTGACGGGGCGGAACCTGAGAGCTTCCCCAGTAGCTGGCGGCTGCGCTTCGCCCTCAATGACAATGGACGAGTGGCTCAACGTGTGCCGATACCAGGAGTCGTTAATGGCTATTCCGTATCCGGGCGTGCCGAGATCGGTACCCCATCGGTCGCCGCCTCCATAGATGCTTAGCGCAAGCTTGTCAGCGTGTCCGTGGCCTCCCCCGTGGGGTCCGTACTTCAGTAATAGTTGTCCATCGAACTTCAGGGGAAGCTGTGGTCGAAGAACAGCGAATCCGCTAGCGTTTTCGTTCGATTCGGCTCGCTCGGGTGAGGGTGCCTCCGACACTGTGTCTGGACCGTAAAGGAGTGCTTCGACACTGTTTCGAACAGAAGAGCGGTAGGAGCGCATCAGGACTGCCTCGAACTCTGGTGATGGATACCAGCCGGACGCGATCTCATAGAAGGCAGGCCCCGTGGGAATTCCATGGCCAACCTCGTCTGTCACGCGTGAGTGATACCAGCAGTCGTTAATGGCAGGAATGTAATCGTCAGGAAAGGCGATTCGTAGCGGAGCCTCGAACATCTGCCGGAGGGTTGGGTTGCCGCGGAGATCATCATTCTGGCCTTCGCGGGCCATGGCTAGAGCAAGGGCCGCGCCAAGAGTGAAATAGTGATAACTGGAGGCTCCTTCATACCAGTGTCCATCGTCGAGAACGCCCCGTGCTAGCTGGTCGGTTACGCCAAAAGTGTCCTCTGTGACCCGTCGGACAAGCTCGTTGTCGCCGAGGGCTGTGCCAATGGTGGCAAGCGCTGCGTTCAGCCAATTTTCGTAGTTGTGAATTCGAGGCACTCGTTGGGATTCGATATGTAGAGCAGCGGCTTGGAGCAAATCCTGCTGCAACAGGTTTCGGTCAGCAGGTTCCAGATCCGGCCATACCCAATGACAGGCCCATGTGATGGGAATCACCCACACAGACTCGTCAAGCGCGTGGTGGGTAATCTTTCCAACACTTGGTGCATCCCGCCCACTGTGCACGTCAGGATAAATGTGTGCATAGCCCACAAGTATTTCTCGTGCTTTAGCGAGATGGACGGGGTCACCGGCGACTCGCCATAGCAAGGCCAGTCGCAACGCGCGTTGGGCTAACCGTCGGTTGGCGGTCCATAGCCAGGCATCATCGAATGGCTGTCCCGACCACACACGATCGTCGATAGGGCACGCGTGTGCGTTGGGCGTGTGTTCATCGAAAACTAACTCAGCCGCGTGCTCCGGACAAAAATAGTCGTGGTAGTACCCTGCGTTGCGGGCCACCGGTTGTAGCGGGCTTTCAAGTGCAGCCTTCGCTTCATCGCGCAATGCTTGAACTGAATCTGCAAACGCCGCGGCGTTTTGTCGATCCAAGGCGCGTTGTAATGGTTGTTGCGGAAGTCCCAGTTCAGTCATGGTAGTCCTTTGGTGTGTGCCCGTAGGCGGCAAGTGTTTTTTGAGCAATGGAGTCCCAATCCAGCACACGATCTCGTTCTCGAGCGGCGTTTCGAGCAACTGTGTGATCCATCTCTCGAGCGGCAGACAGGGCTTCACGTAAAGCATCAGGCTGGGCCGGATCATAAAAAACGGCTGCCTCGCTCGATCCAATCAACTGAGGCAAACACCCATAACGAGGAACAACAATTGGCGTTTCATGGCCGAGCGCCAAAACGGCGCTTCCTGATGTGAGCGTGTCGAGGAATGGCAAGACCAGGACATCGACGGCTCCCATTACGAGCTGGATTTCTTCGTCGGCTATATGTCGGAAGTGCGTGATGACTCGTTTATCCGCAATGGTCATGCCGTGCAGTGGCCCGTGGTAATTTGCATGTAGCGCCCCTGCGATAAGCAATCGAACGTTGTCATCCTCGACGCAACTAAATTCTTTCAGTAGCCGTTCGACTCCTTTATATGCCCTGATGTTTCCAAAGTATCCGTAGACAAAAACGTTTTCTGGAATATCGAAAGCTCGACGTGATTCTGCACGGGTGGCTCCTCTGGGATACGCGTCGGCGAAGGACCCATGCGGAATCACGAGGACGTGTGAGGTCCGACCGAATCGCCGCGCTAGGATCTTGCGTGCATGATCACAATGACAAATCACCGTGTTGGCGAGTCGGCTGATCACCCGACGTGCAAGAAGGCCGTGAGCAGGTCGAAGTTGTTCATGCGGCACAACGTTGTGCATCGTCCACACAATCCGTATCCCGCGCACCCTGGCGAGCAGGAGAAGCGCAACGAACCCCAATAATCGTAAAACAGCAATGACGGCATTCGGATGCTCGTAGAGCCGGGGAATCCAGTTGAGATGAATCACGTCATAGTCGCGACGAACTTTCCAAACAAAGCGAAGACTGTGGTCGCTGTGGGCGTCGACTCGGACCCTGTGTTTGCTCAATGCATTGGCGAGTAGCCCAGCGTATGGGTTGGCTCCCGTTACTCGCCAGTTGAAGGACGCGGGTGCCCAGAGAAACGCCACGCGTAGCGTCGGCGTTTCAACGTTGTTCGAATCGAGCGCGCTCATCTCAGTGGTTGCAGGGAACACCGGACTGGCCTGTGGGAACGCATTTGCATAGAACGGTTACCTGGCCTTAGCCGGGATGCTGACCCAAATAGTCTATTTGCCTAGAATCCAATGCCAGCCGAGCTGATCTTGCTCGGGTTGAGCTTCAGTCCCTCGATCTTTCGCTTCTCATCAACGCTGAGGTTTTGGTTGGGAGTTTCGGCTGGTTCTTCGCCGCCACATCCGGCACCAACAGCGATTCCCACCATAACCATTACAGCTCCGGTCAAACGCAGGATCCGACTAAATCTAGACTTCATAACAAGCCCCGTTAATGCAGAGGGTTTATCGGCCTAAGCCTACCCGTCTTGGTCGAAATCTTCACCCAGCTCGCGGGCATAGGTAAAGAGCAAAGGCGTGCCTCCGGTATGCAGGAACACGACGGTGTCGTCTGGACCTAAGACGCCCTTGCGAATGTCGTGTAGAAGTCCGGCGAACGCTTTTCCGGTGTAAACCGGTTCAAGAAAGATGCCTTCGGTTTCCGCGACAAGTCGAATTGCTTCAATTCCAGCCGGTGTGACTTCTGCATATGCAGGGCCTACAAATTTGGTGGAGTTCCATATTTCGTCAGGTGTGATCTCGACGTTGAGGTCGAGAAGCTTACTGCTAGCCTGCGCGAGAGCCGCTTGTTGCTCCATTCGCCCCCCTTCTACGATCAACGGACTAAATCCTCGGATGGAATACCTTGCGTTTAAGGCTCGAGTTCCGAGCTCTAGGCCTGCTTGTGTTCCGCCACCGGAGGCCAGGTAGATGTGGGTTAGATCTGCGTTATGGTCGAGGCATTGCTCGTGAATCTCGAGGAGGCATTCCACATAGCCGACGGCGGTCAGCGGCCCGTACTCAACGACGAACGGGTGACGTCCGGCAGCACGGAGTTCATCGGCAAGGCGGGCTAGGTCGGCTTCGTGCCCAAACATGCCATCACGTCCGGTTGTTCGTACGTCGGCACCCAGAAGGTCCAGCAGGAGGCGATTGCCTTGCAAATCGTGTCCATGAGGCCCGTCGTTCAAGAGTAGGACACAGTCCAGGCCAGCGCGGCGGGCTGCCGCCGCACATTGCCGGGCATGGTTTGATTGCAGCACCCCGCCGCCCCAAACCATGAGGTCGCACTTTTGCTCAAGCGCGGCACCAATCTCGAACTGGAACTTTCGGTTCTTGTTCCCGCCGAGGCCCCCATGGGTCAGGTCGTCCCGCTTCATAAGGATGCGCGGACCGTTTAGTCGCTTTCGGAGATTGGATAGATCATGAAGGGGGGTAGGCAAGTCCGTAAGCGAAAACCTTGGAAGCTTATCGAGACGTTTTCGAATGTCGGCGACAGACCATGCTGATTTGTCTTTGTGCGATGTCATTTGATTATGTTTTATCCTCGGCGGATACGGTCCCAATGTCACGGACCGTCGTAAAGATTTGAATCCGAGCCTGACGAATCCTACAGTCGTCAGGTGAAATGATGGGCGCGTAGCTCAGCTGGTTAGAGCGCCACGTTGACATCGTGGAGGTCAGAGGTTCGAGTCCCCTCGCGCCCACCCATCAGGTGAGTCCGGATTGAGCTGCTAGATGTTCGACCAAAAGAACCTGGTTCATGCTAAGGAATCACGAGGATTTCACGGCTGGCTTTTCTCTACCGACGGGTTTTTCCCGGACGCATCGCGGCACGGCGACGGGACTCAACGGCACGTCGGGTTCGATCTTTGTCAACCTTGGTTGGCTCGCTCGTGTCTATGGCCGGAGGATGGGGTGTGACTTGCCAGAAATCGTTGACTTTGGTTTCCCACGCGTTCAAAAGTTCCTGGCCTAGACGGCTGCTTGTCGTGGCAACATGCGCCGCGACAAGGTTTTTCAGGTGATCGGCCGAGGCTTCAGATGCCACCCGGCTTACACTGACGAGTTCAGCGTTGTAAAGATTCAGAAACATCTCTCTTGGGTCGTAGATGTAGGCGACCCCGGCTGACATCCCCGCCGCAAAATTTCTTCCTGTTGGGCCAAGAATGACCACAGTACCTCCGGTCATATACTCACATCCGTGGTCGCCGACACCTTCCACGACCGCCTCGGCCCCACTGTTGCGCACCGCAAAGCGTTCGCCGGCTCGCCCGGACACAAATAGACGCCCAGATGTGGCACCGTACAACGCCGTGTTGCCAATGATCACGTTATCTTCGGCAGCAAACGTAGCCGTAACCGGTGGCTGGATTACGATTGTTCCGCCACCCAGACCTTTACCTACGTAGTCATTGGCCTCGCCAAGCAGGTGAAGTTTTATACCCGTTACTGTAAATGCACCGAAGCTCTGGCCAGCAGTTCCGCGGAACGTTAACTGGATCGATCCGTCTGGCAACCCGTCTTCGTGCCCCTGTTGGACGATCCGCCCACTAATACCTGCGCCAACGGCACGATCCGTGTTTGCGATGGATAAATCGAGTTCGATGGGTGTGTGGGATGCCGTTGCTAAATCCACGCGTTCGCAAATACGGTCATCCAGGTAATCGTCGGTAGGTCTGTCGTTGCGGGCACGCAGCCTGCGGAGTGGGGCGACACCTGTCTCGTCTGGTGAGGCAAGCAAGGCAGTGAGATCGAGGTCGTTTGCACGACCGACCAGCTGATCAGGATCAGGTTCGAGGTAACGGACCTGGCCGACCAAGTCATCAAATTTCCTGATGCCAAGGCTCGCCATGATTTCCCGGACTTGTTGCGCAAGATGCGTGAAGAATCGGACAACATGTTCGGGTTCGCCTGCAAACCGTTGTCGAAGATCTTCCCGTTGGGTTGCCACCCCGACAGGACAGGTATTCAAGTGACATTGACGCGCCATAATGCACCCAACAGCTACAGCCGCGACCGTGCCAAACCCAAACTCCTCAGCTCCAAGCATCCCGGCAATGACCACGTCTCGGGCAGTTTTCAGCCCACCGTCAGTCTTAACAAGAATTCGATCCCGAAGGTTGTTTCGTACGAGCACGTGCTGGGTTTCTGCTAGACCAATTTCCCAGGGTACGCCTGCGTTTTTTATTGAACTAACGGGCGAGGCGCCGGTCCCTCCATCGTGCCCGCTAATTAACACATAGTCAGCATAGGCCTTGGCCACACCTGCGGCGATCGTGCCTACCCCGGATTCCGCAACCAGCTTGACGCCGACATCCGCACTGGAATTCGCGTGCTTTAGGTCGTAGATAAGCTGTGCCAGATCCTCAATGCTGTAGATATCGTGATGCGGGGGTGGTGATATGAGCGGAATTCCGGGGATTGTGTGTCGGAGTCCTGCGATGTAGGCCGAAACTTTAGTTGCGGGCAACTGGCCGCCCTCACCAGGTTTCGACCCCTGCGCCATTTTTATTTCAAGCTGTTCAGCCTTCGAGAGGTACAGGGGTGTGACACCGAATCTTCCAGACGCAACTTGCTTGATCCGGCTATCTCGCTCGTCCCCAGCTTCGTCGGTTTTGTACCACGCGCGATCTTCCCCGCCTTCACCAGTGTTACTGCGTGCGTGCAACCGATTCATGCCGCGGCTTAAAGTGCTGTGAGCTTCAGGGCTTAGCGCGCCAATGGACATGGCGGTTGTGGTGAAGCGTCGGACAATAGTTTCTATCGGCTCGACGTCTTCGGTCGGAATCGCTGAATCTGAGCTCGTAAACCGGAGGAGGTCACGAATGGCATGCGGCGGTCTGTCATTGACCGCGGAATCATATGCGTCGAAGTCATCATCGGATCCGCTTCGAAGCGCTCGGTGCATGGCTTTAACAAACCCGGGATTAGCCGCATGAAACTCGCCATTACGTCGGTATCGTGCCCACCCAATGTCAATCGGAGAATCCGGCGAAGCATCTGCGAACGCTGCCGTATGGCGGTCCAACACGTCGCTTCCGAGATCCTCAAAGCCAATCCCTCCAACGCGGGAGGCCGTTCCGCGGAAACAGCGATCGATGACTGCTTGTGATAGCCCTACGGCCTCAAAGATCTGTGCTCCGTGATAGCTGCTGATAGTCGAAATTCCCATTTTCGACATCACCTTACGGATCCCTGCATCGGTGACTTGAAGAAAATTATTGACGAGATCGTCCTCTGTAGTTGTTTCTGTACTCAAACCGCGGACGGTGGCGATTGCCATGTACGGATTTACCGCGCTTGCGCCATACCCGATAAGGGCACACATGTGATGGACGTCCCAAGTCTGGGCAGTATGGACAACGATGCTAGCGCGCAGCCTTCGGCCCTCATCAATCATCCGGTGATGCAAGGCTCCGACCACAAGTGGGATGGGAATTGGCGCGTGCGCGGGCCCAACCTTTCGGTCGCTCACGACCAGAATTCGTGACCCGGCATCGATGGCCCCAAGGGCTTGCGTTTCCAGCTGGTCCAGAGCGTGTGCGAGCCCGGAAGTCCCGTCTTCAACAGGAAACACGGCGTCCAGCCATGTGGACGCGAATGCTGGGTCAGAGTGTGTGACAACCCGAGCAAAATCATCGTCATTTAGCACGGGTGAATCGAGTTGTAACAGGTGGGCGGCTTCGGCCGATGGTTCAAGAAAATTACCTCGTGATCCAAGTCGTGTAGTGAGCGACATCACGAGTTGTTCACGTAGTGGATCTATCGGTGGATTCGTGACCTGAGCAAATCGCTGCTTGAGGTATGCAAAAACCGGCGGGGTAAATTTGGACATCACGGCCAGCGGGGCGTCGTTGCCCATCGAGAAAACGGGATCCAATCCCTGAAGGGCCATGGGCTGGACGATGTGTGTTTGATCCTCGCGGGTAAAGCCGTGTACATGTTGTAGCCGGATAAGATCGGTCTCTGAACCCGTGGCACCAGACTCTGGCACGGGGGTCGAGCGGTCGAGCTTTACAACTTCCTCGCGCAGCCATTGGGTGTACGGTTTGTTTTCGACGGTTTCTCGCTTAGCGGCGTAGTCCTTAAGGAGCCGACCGGTTTCAAGGTCAATGGCAATGATTCGGCCTGGGCCCAGTCGACCTTTCTCAACGATATGGGCGTCATCGAGGTCGATAACGCCGACTTCAGAAGCCATGATGACCGTGCCATCGTCCGTGACGATGTAACGTGCTGGTCGAAGTCCGTTGCGGTCCAGTGAGCCACAGACCCATCGCCCATCAGAAAAGGCCAGGGCTGCCGGTCCGTCCCATGGCTCCATCAGGCAGGCATGGTAGTCGTAAAAATCTCGGAGGGGCTCCGGCATACCGGGTACCGTGCGCCATGCCTCGGGAACCAGCATCATTGCGCTGTGTACGATGTCCCGGCCACCTAGTGTGAGCAGTTCGAGTACATGATCCAGGCTGTACGAGTCAGAGCCATCGTCGTCGGTCAGGGGTTTCAACATCGAAACGTCATCTGCAAAAACAGAACTCTGCAGGTCACCTTCTCGTGCGCGCATCCAATTTCTGTTGCCGTCCAGTGTGTTGATCTCGCCGTTATGCGCCAACATTCGGAATGGCTGAGCGAGTTCCCAGGTTGGATGGGTGTTAGTGCTATATCGCTGGTGGAAGATGGCCATTGCGGACTGGTAGGACGGATCACATAAATCTGTGAAAAATCGGCCAAGCTCAGTCCCGACAACGAGGCCTTTATAAATGATTGTTCGGGCTGACAGTGAGACAACGTAGCTTCCCGTAAGTGCTTCAACCCGCATTCGGCTTTCGAGTTCGTTGCGAGCCAGAAACAGTTGTCGCTCGGTGGTCAAGAGATTGTCCATCTTGTCGTCTGCAATCAGGAGGAGATGCTTGATATCCGGCATCGTCGACCGTGCGGCCTCGCCCAGGACTGTTTCGTCGGTGGGTACATCGCGCCATCCAGCCACGATGAAGCCACGTTCCCGGCAGACCAATTCGGCCAGATGTTGGACCCGGCGGGAGGTTCGTGGATCCTTTCGATTGAGAAACAGTACCCCGACTGCTATTCGGGATGCATCAATACTGGGATGGCCGGCCTCGGCGTAGGCGTTCGCCAGAAATTCATGGGGCAGTTGCGTTAGCAAACCGGCTCCATCGCCGGAACGGGCGTCAGCAGCAATAGCGCCCCGATGGGTGAGTGAGGCAACCGCTTCAAGACCCTGTTGTACTGTGCGGTGTGATCGTCGCCCCTTGATGTCCGCAACGAATCCAACGCCGCATGAATCATGCTCATAGCGTGCGTTGTACATCGGTGCCAAGGCCAAGGTCCTTTCGGTCAGAGGGAGGGAGTCTGCGCGGGTGGGTTTAGTGGGACACCGGGAGGATGACCCTGAGCGTTCTCGCTAGGTGGACGTAACTTGGTCTTGGGGTCATCTACGGAATCCTCGATTAAATAATATAGGAAGTGTGCATAGGCACCACATCAGTTGATGGATGGCCGGATACGATAGCGTTACGTAAGAGAGTTGCACGGCTGCACTACTTACCACAGGCTAACTCATTACCACAGGTTAACTCACGGATCGATGCTGGGTCGCACTTAAACCTGTAACGGATGGGCATAAAAGGTCGTGACCATGGTGGTAGCATCCCTCGAGGATGCGTCCCGAGATCGAGTTTTCATGTTTCGTGTGCTTTTGTTGGGAATGATTGTGGCGACCATTCCATTCTTGGTGTACAGCGGCATGCGACACCGCCTGAAGTTTGCGGTTTCGCTCACGGCGACCGCGTATTTAGTGCTGTATGGGTTGCGGATCTTGTCGGGTTTCTGGTTTTTTAGGGAAGAGTTAGAGAACACCATCGGTATCATTGTGGTTATCTGCTTTGTCGCTATCGCGGCATATACAGTATTTCGTTACTACGGAGATCGGGCGGTTCGGCGAAAGTTAGCTGAGCGGGTAGCTGCCCCGGACGCCCACCGTAGTGTGATCGATAATCTATGGCGATCGTTCCGGAACTAGCCGACACGTAGGGAGTGTTTCGTGGCATATACGATTAATGAGACGCCTGTTCATTCGGATGATGTGGCCAGACCTGTCAGGATGCCGCCATGGCAGGAAGTTGTTTGGATATCTCTTCCTGGGTATAGCCGGCGACTATGGTTTGTGTCGAAGACAGGTGCCAGCTGGCAGCAGCGCCAGCGCGAAGAGATTATTCGCAAAGGACGTGAAATCCTGACGCGTGAACGTGATGCGGCAAACACGGAGGCGATGGCTTAACGCGGATACCGTTCGTCGTTGTTTCGGTGACCGTGCTCACATGGTTTTTGCAAGTTTTTGGCCTCTCGGACTATGTTGCAAAGGTTTTGCTGATCGGGCTTTCTGGCAGATCCAAACGTTTAGGGAATACGACCTTGGACTACGGGCTTTACGTGAGAATCATCTAGTAGCCGACCGTCGTATCGACCAGGTTGAGGAGGGGAGCTCCCCTGATATAGCGGTCGATGTTTTCGGTCACGAACGCTTGGATCCGTTCTTGACGCCGTGGTGATCGTCCAGCCATGTGGGGTGTGATGATGAGATTGGGTACATCCCAGAGATCACTTTCGGGTGGCAGCGGTTCTTCTTCAACCACGTCGAGTCCAGCTCCGCGTAGTGTTCCGTTGCGGAGCGCAAGGGCGAGGGCAGTCGTGTCGACAACCTTGCCCCGCGAGATATTTATGACGTAGGCGTCGTCAGGTAGCGCGGCAAGGGCTGTGGAGTTGATGAGGTGATGTGTTTCTTCCGTGTGGGGGCAGCATATGGTGAGTACATCAGTTGATGGTAGGAGCCGCGACAACTCAGATATTGGATGGATCACGGGCACATCCGTGTCAGGCTCGGCCTTGACAATATCCACCCCCTCAACTTGCATTTCTAGTCCCCGGTACCGTTTGCCCACTGCCCGGCCGATCCCCCCGGTTCCGACGACAAGCGCTCGTTTGTCGGCGAGTTCGTCATAGGCGTATGTGTGGTCCCAGCGATGGTCTGCTTGCTGAAGCGCGGCATACGCGATACCGCGGGTCAGCGCGGTCAATAATCCGACCGCGGTCTCGGCGACATGGGTGGCAAGTAACACTCTAGCGTTCGTGACGGTTACCCGGCCGCTCCGAAACATATCAATGGTTGCAAGTCGTTCAACGCCGGCGCTGGCCACCTGCAGCCATTCCAGGTTTTGTGCGCGATCAAGAACTGCTGCTTCGATAGTTGCGCCTTCCGAGACCAGAACCTCGGCTTCCGGTATCGCGGCTGCTGCTTCGTCCGCGTTCGCCGCGTACAGGAATTCGTGGTCTGGAAATGTTGCCGCGACGTTGGCCCAGTCTCGAGCGGGATCTCCGGAAATGTAGACAAGAATTTTCATGACGTCGTTTATAAGTCTTTTGGTCGATGCAGTGTAAAGACTCTTTGAGCATGAGTCTGGTCGCTTCCACTGCTAGACTTCGCGCGCTCGTACCCGGAGGAAGCTGCATTATGACGACATCAGATGCTTCAACGGCGTCAGACATGACGCCGGGTGGGGTGCGAAAACTGGTCGCAACTGACGTTCGCTGGACCTGCGACCCCAGAGACCTTTCATTCGAGACCACCGCTGATCTGACAGCACCAGATGCGTTGATTGGCCAGGCGCGTGCTGAACGTTCCCTAGAGTTCGGTGTGGATATCCAGCGGAAGGGTTTCAACATTTATGCCTCGGGCAGTTCTGGCACGGGCCGTATCTCGATGATTGTTGAGCGGCTCCAACGTGAAGCATCAGACCGTCCGGCCCCTGACGATTGGTGTTATGCCTATAACTTTGCTGACAAGCATCGCCCGAAGGCTCTACGACTTCCCGCTGGACAGGCGCCTGTGTTTGGTGCCCAGATGGACGAGTTGGTGGAAACGCTTCGACAGGACATGCCGCAGGCCTTTGAAACTGAGCAGTATCGGAATCAGCGCGACGACATCACCCGGAGGATAGAAGAAGATCGTCGTGAGCGCTTCCGGGTAATTGAGCAACAGGCAGCCGAGGCAGGTTTTGGACTTGTGCAGTCGCCGGCTGGATTGTCGGTTGCTCCGGTTGCAGAGGGGCAGCCGCTGTCGGCAGATGCTCTAAACGCGATGAGCCCAGCAGATCGTGATGCCTTGCAGCGTGATGGAAAAGCCCTGCAGGACGAACTGGAGCTCACGATGCGGGCGCTACGGGCCTTGCAAAAGGATGCCCGGCGGTCTCTGAATGACCTGAGTCGTGATGTGGCACGGAGTGTGGCCCGCCCCCTGCTTGACGATCTTCGGGAGGAGTACGTCGGTGTCATTGATGTTCTTTCGTACTTCGATGCGGTGGAAGCGCATGTCACGACAAAACACGTGAGCTTTTTGGAACTCGATGACGCGAACGTGGCCCCTGGCCAGAAGCCTGGACCTATGGGGGATCCCTTTGTGGAGTATCGGATCAACGTGCTGGTGACGCATCAGCCGTCCCTGGGTGCCCCATTGGTTCGAGAAGGACATCCAGTGCATCTCAACCTGTTTGGTCATGTGGAAGCCCGGTCCGAGTTGGGCGTGATGGTGACCGACCATACGATGATCAAGCCAGGAGCGCTGCATCGTGCGAACGGCGGGTACTTGGTTCTTGAGGCTGAAGAACTTCTGCAAGCGTCGGTGTCGTATCAGGCGCTTAAGCGGGCGCTTCGCGATCAACTAATTCGGATGGATGGCGCGGCTCGTGAGCTCGGACGGTCATCAGTGGCGCGACTTGATCCTGACCCTATCGAGCTTGACGTCAAGGTCGCGCTGGTGGGTGGACCTGAGACCTACGCGATGCTCTACGATTTTGATCCGGACTTTGGAGAGCTATTTAAAGTTCTCGCCGAGTTCGAGACCGAGATTCGTCGTGACGACGAAAACATTCTTCGATACGCGCAGTTCATCGCGGCTCGGTGTTCAGCCGAGGGCCTGCTGCCATTCGATCGATCTGCGGTGGCCCGGGTGCTCGAGGAAGCGGTTCGACTCGCTCAGGATCGCAGCAAGCTTTCCACCCGGTTTGGAGACATCAGCGACATTGTTCGTGAGGCTGAATATTGGGCCCGCCAACGTGGTGGGGACCTGGTGACGGAAGAAGACGTCCGAACTTCGGTCTACGAACGGGCCCGACGGTCAGATCTTATGGAAGTCAAGATTCGTGAGCGCGTGAGTGACGGGACCGTCATGATTGATGTACAGGGATCCGAGGTTGGCCAGGTCAATGGCCTCTCGGTTCTCGCGATTGGTGGCCATGAATTTGGGCAGGCAAGTCGAATAACGGCCCGGGTTTTCTCGGGACGGGATGGGGTGATCAGCATTGACCGTGAAGTCAAGTTGTCAGGTCCCATTCACGACAAGGGCGCGATGATCCTCGCGGGATTCATGAACGGGACCTTCGGGCTGAGCGGACCACTGGCGATGAGCGCCACGATTGCGTTTGAGCAGATGTACGGTGGCGTAGACGGAGATAGTGCGTCACTGGCCGAATTACTGGTCTTGCTATCAGCGCTGGCGGACTATCCGTTGTCCCAGGCCATTGCTGTGACCGGATCAGTCAACCAGCATGGTGAGGTGCAGGCGGTGGGTGGTGTGACCCACAAGATCGAGGGGTTTTATGACCTCTGTGCGACGGATGGGCTCACAGGCGCGCAGGGCGCGCTCATTCCCGCGAGTAATGTCAGGCACCTCACATTGCGCTGGGACGTTGCGCAGGCCATTGCTGAAGGCCGCTTCCACGTGTACGCGGCCACTACGGTTGCGGGCGCGGCCGAGTTGCTGATGGGACGTCCGGCGGGCGTCGTTGACACCACCGGGCGATTTCCACGAAGCACGGTATTCGGAGAAACCCAGGTCCGGCTCGCGCAGTTCGCGCGTCGCTGGCATGACGGCCCACCGCACTAGGTACGAGGGGTTATTCCATGGTCCCTGGGCGTGTCCGGGTAGATCGCGCCCACCGCTGTAACGGCCATAGGAACGTGGCCGCGATGGCGACTGCCCGAATGATCCAGCGTTCGTTTCGTGCGATGGGCAGGAAAAATTCGACCACAAAGACAGCGGGAATCCACGGCCACCGTGTCGGTGTGGCCGCAGCGAGTAGTCCGGCCGTCAGAGGTAATACGTAATACCGACCGTGCCCGAGGGTTAATGCAACTGCGTAGAGCAACGTGGCGCGGAGCAGGCCCAGGCTGTGGTCACGGCTGGCCCAGCCGATGATTGGGGCCATAACGATTGCCAGTGGCATGGCCCAGTCCTGGGAGCCTTCGAAGACCTGGGGGAATCTTCCGGTAAACACTTCCAGAAACCCACGAAGTATCGGAAGGCCATCTCCCCGTCCCTGCAGATGGCCGAGAACCCCCCAGTGCAGTGCGGCGGCGTCGTACAGCAGGTAGGGTCCGACTACGATGCCGCCAAGCACGGCTGCGCCGGCCCCGTAGAGCAGGCCGGCCCGGACACTGCAGCGCAAATGCCATCCGGCCATCGCGAGCGCCGCGATGATGAATTCTGATCGGGTCGTGGTTGCGAGCGCCATAAGCATGCCGGCCTGCCACGGAACATCCCGTCGAATGACCGCTGCGACGAGAAAGAATGCCGCGACAGCAGTCACATGGGCATTGAGTGCACCGCCCTCGAATACCCATGGGGTAGCCAGCCAGCTGAGCCCCACGAGTGTGGCCCCGACGATCGGAATGGCCTGTCGGGTGGCGTACAGGACGATGAGCCCGACCGTGGCGATCTCAAAGACGTGGACCAGGCCTTTGACGACAAAGATCGGTTCGATGCCAGCCAGCGTGCCCAGGCGATAGAACGGTGCGAGCAACATGGGAAATAGGGGCAGATGGGCGTATGTGAAGGTCTGGTCAGCGACGGAGGCGTAATACTGAATGTGGGCAGATGTGAACGCGACTTCGGCGAACCGATAGAAGTGCTGCAGGTCGGCGTACAGAAAGGTCTTGGCCTCGGACACACGGGCGACGAGGCCAAGGCTGATGCCAACCACGGCGATAGCCGTCGCCAGCGCGCCTGAATGAGATGCCTGATGCAGGCGGTTACGTATCAAGCTGTCGTCGGGTGGCAGGCGACGGACCCGACCGTGTTGGAAATTCTCACAGGCCGAATTGTACGGGGCAGGGGTGTCGATGGTCTGGTTGTGGGTTCGATGATCGTGGTAACTGAACGGGCGGAGATATACTCCCGGTACAGAGCGAGGGGCCAGTGGGCGCTGAGCCCAACGTCTCCTGACCGCTCCCTGTGAGAGGAGCCCTGATGGCCAGCACCGACTCAGAACTCAGACGACAGGCGCATATGCGCCGAAGCCCACTCACGTTTGTGCGTGAGCACTGGCGCGGCATTCTTCTTTACCTGACGGTTACGGCCGTTTTGCTGTTCGGGCTGACGAACGCCACACAACTGACGCTCGGTATTCTTCAGGTTCTCGCCCAATTGCTGTTCGCGATGATGTTTATGATCGTCCAGTTCGGCGCGCTGTTTTTCCTGCTGGGTCGCGGGCGGGTGTACTGGGTGCAGCCTGGAGAAACCGGGGTCTACTTCACCGACTACCGGGGCAATGACCAGGTACTGGAAGTGGCCCGGCGGGTTGTGCGGTTGCTAGAGGGTGCCAAGGCTTTCAAACAGATGGGCGGAGAAATTACCCGAGGGGTTCTCTTGGAAGGCCCTCCGGGCACGGGTAAGAGCTACCTGGCCCAGGTAATTGCCAACGAGGCCGGTGTGCCGTTTGCCTATGCCTCGGCCCCCGGGTTCCAGAATATGTTTATGGGGATCGGCAATCTGCGGGTCCGCATGCTGTATGGCAAGGCACGCAAGCTTGCGAAGCGCCATGGCGCGGCGATCGTCTTTATTGATGAAATTGACGCCATTGGTATGGCCCGATCCGGACAAACGGGCGGCAGCATGATGATGGGCGGCGGGCTTTTCGGCGGTGGCGCCGGGATGGGCTTGCTCAACGAACTGCTCCTGCAGATGGATCCGCCAAACTTCGACAACGGCTGGTGGGCGCGGACGCTGCGGACGCTGGGCCTACGACGCACACGGGCGAACCCGCCTATCGTGTTGACGCTTGGAGCGACCAACCTGTCGTCGGCGCTGGATCTTGCGCTCCTGCGCCCGGGCCGGTTCGACCGCAAGATTCACATCGATAAGCCGGACAGAGAGGGTCGCAAGGACATACTCGAGTACTACCTGGCCAAGGTGCGTCATGAGGACATGCCGTTGGACCGGATGAGTAACGACACTATTGAATACACCCCGGTGGCGATCAAATTCGTCATTAACGAAGCGGTAATCCACGCGCATTTCGATGGGCGGGATGCCATCGCGTATGAGGATTTCACCCGGGCCCGGGAAAACCACGAGTGGGGGTTGCGGGAACCGATTCGCGGGCTTTCAGACGAGGATCGTCGTCGGCTCGCCTACCACGAGGCAGGGCACGCTATCGCGCAAGTGAAGTTGAAGTCATGGGAACGGTTGATGAAGGTAACCATTATTCGGCACGGTGATGCATATGGCTTAGCGGCCTGGAAGCCGGTTGAGGAAAAGCATATTTTGGTGCGCGAAGAGAAGCTGGCTGGTATTCAAGTTTCACTAGCTGCTCGTGCTGCTGAAGAACTTTTTCTTGGCACACAAACGATTGGTGTTACGAGTGACTTTGCCAATGCGACCCACACCGCGTTCCAGATGCTGAGTTACTGGGGTATGGATGGCAGTTTTTACTCCACCCTTCCGTTTGGAGCCTCGGTAAGTGCAACCGATCCGCGCATGAAGCGGAAAATCGATCAACTACTCGAGCAAGAATACCGGAAGGTCAAGACTCTCCTCTCGGAGTATTCGGGCGCCGTGCATGAGCTGGCGCAGGCCCTGACGGATCACGATGAGGTCGATGGGCAGGACGTGGAGGATATGGTGAAGCGCTGGGACGAGCTGATTGCCGAAGGGAAGGCTCCGAAGGCCCTGCCCGAAGATGCGGGTGTTGTGGTCACTACCGATGCGGATCCGCAGCCCTATGTGTTTGGAGGCAATGGCAGCGCGTCCCCGAATGGGCGATCGAATTCGACAGCCCATCCCTCAGAGGAAGCTGAGGACCGCTAGGTCAAGCAGCGTTTGGTTGGCGGGGTGTGATCACTACCACGATCGTCGGGTCTGGTGTTGTGGTGACGGCGGCGGGCTGAACTAGGTGGCGGGGTCGGCTACGGTCTCCGGTTCAGCCTCGGTTACGGCCTCGGGTTCACCTTCGACAGGCTCGGGTAGGTCACCGTCCTCAAATCGGACGCCGTACTTCCGCATTCGGGCGTGGGTGAGGACGACCATCTGGCACTGGGATGCTCCTTCACTCATTCGAAACGTGTAGGTGGCTTTCATGTTGAAGCGTTTAAAGAATTCGTGGTCGTAGGTATTGCTGACATTGCAGATGGGGTGGTCGTTGCCGGCGGTAAGGCCATAGGGGCAGGCTCCGAGCTCGATTACCGCGGATTCTTCTGCCTTCTGTTCAACCGTGACCGAGCCATGGGGTACGAGGTGTCGGCGTCGTTCGGCCCAGGCCTGGGCGATATCGAGGGGGGCTGCATCAGCAAGCTCTGTAAGGCCTTCGGCATCAGCGGCCGCCTGGGCCCGTAATGCGGCCTCGGCCTGCTTGGCGAAGTCGGGATTTGTTTCCAGGGCCTGCATGGCCATGAGGCGGACAAACCCGCCCAATTGGTTCTGCAGGCTGGGGGACGGCGGCCCGAACACTTCGGGGGCCTGGCTGCCCGGCGTGGCCGACACGGGATCGACGGCCGGAGCGTCGCTCGATGGTTCACTGACGGGTGTGTCAGGTTCGACAGGCCCATCAATATCGGGTGCATAGGCGGTGAGGGGTTGTGGACCAGAGACGCCAGACGGCTCCGACGCCTCGGGTATCTCAGTTGGTGGGTTGGCCGGGGTGACGTGTCCGTTGGTGGCAAACGTGTCCTGAATGGCGAGAGCCATTGCGTCGGAAGCCGTTAACGGTTCTTCCGGCTGGACTGAGGCGCCATTCGTGGCTGGTGCGCTGCCAGGTACCGAGGGGACTGCTCCATCTGCGGTGTCGAGGGTGCCCCGAAGGTCTTCCATGACGCCCTGCCCGGCCTCATTGACGTCGTCCGCGGCGCCCTGAACGGTGGCGGTCAACTCGGCTCGGATATCTTGTAGCTCCTGCCGGGTAGTTTCGGCCTCTTGGCGCATGACATCCATTTCTTCGTAAAGAATGGAGAATTCCTCGGCGAATTCCTGTCGGAATTCCCGGGTGGTCTCGCGCAGCCGTCGGACCCATCGGCCTATAGTTCGCATAGCGACAGGTAGCCGCTCTGGTCCGAGGACGATGAGCGCCAGTATGAGAACAGTAAAGAATTCGGGAACGCCGATGCCGAACATTTCGTTTCACAGTGGCCTAAATATGGCCTGAAGTCAGCCGGGTCTCACGCCCATCGTAGGCAGGTGTGCTCCTGCCGACAAGGATGTTCTTTACGAAGCGCGAGATTTCAGGGCCGTGCGGACGGCCGTTCCGAACTCGCTTGTGGAGGCGGTGCCACCGAGATCAACTGTCAGTAACCCTGACGCGGTGACGTCAGCCATCGCGTCCAGCAGGAGGCCTGATGCTTCCGGATGCCCCAGTTCTTCGACCATCATGGCGGCCGACCAGAGTGCTGCCATGGGATTGGCAATTTCCTTGCCGGCGATATCGGGCGCGGATCCGTGCACGGGTTCAAACATGGGGGGATACGACCCGGCCGGGTTTAGGTTGGCGCTCGGTGGAACACCCAGGCTTCCCATCAGGGCACCGCCAACATCGGACAGAATGTCCCCGAAGAGGTTAGAGGCGACGAGTACGTCCAGGGTTTGCGGGTGACTGACCATTCGGGCCGCACACGCATCCACAAGGCTTCGGTCGGTCGTCACCGAAGGGTATTCCGAGGCAATTTCGGTAAAGACTTCATCCCAGAACACGGGGGCGTACTGCAACGCATTGGACTTGGTGACGTTCGTGACGTGGCTTCGACCGAGACGAGAGGTTAGTTCAAAGGCATGGCGGATGACACGCTCTACGCCCACCCGGGTAAATACCGTGGTTTGCAGGGCGACCTCGTGGTCCGTGTCGCGGTGTACGCGTCCGCCCGCTCCGGCATATTCGCCTTCGGAATTTTCTCGGACACAGATAAAGTCAATGTCGGTGAGATGCTCAGTGTTTAACGGGCTGGGAACACCAGGCCATATCCGCACCGGTCGAATGTTCGCGTACTGTTGAAAACTTTGGCGGATGAGCAGGATCATTTCGCGTTGTGAGATGGGGTCAGGTACTGAGGGAAAGCCACAGGCTCCGAAGTAGATTGCATCGAAGCTTTCGAGAGTTTTCAAGGCATCGGCCGGCATCATCTCGTTCTTGTCCAGGTAGTACTCACAACCCCAGGGGAACGTTTCGAATTCCCAAACGAGATCTCCGGTCACCTCGGCAAGGGTTTCAAGGGTCAACTGGCCTTCGCGGATGACCTCGATTCCTATCCCGTCGCCGGGGATAACTGCGATGGCGTGGTCAGACATAACATCAGAATTCGGAAAACGTCGGATGAGTATACGGGTGCTGCAATTTGCTGCATGACAGCCACGCGAATTCGCGAACCCAGCCGGTCGTTCCAAGCTGTTTAGACGAACACATTCTCCTGCCGTAATTCATACGTGAGGCGAACGTGCTCGGGCTCCTTGATTTCGCGGTCGAAGAAATCTTCTTCCGTCAGGCCCTTCCAGCATTCCCAGTTGCGTTTATCCTGTCTTCTGTGCAGCCCAAACAGCAGGATGACGGCTGACAAGACGTAATCGCGCACGTGTCGGAATCTGGTAATGCGCCGGGCCAGCCGATAGATTGCCCGCGGTCGCAGATAGAAGCGGCGAAATGCGTATCGCTCGAAACGGTATATCTCCTCGTCCGTGATTTGAGGCTGGTCCACGAGCACTGTGCCCTGGCCGTACTCATACCAATTTTTGTTCTTGAGCAGGCCGCGGTCCACCGCCTCCTTGTACAGGGCGCTGCCCGGGTACGGCGTCGAGATCGTCGGCTGGAAGATGTCAATGTCGATCTCGATGGCGAACTCGAGCGTCTCCTTCATCGTCTCCCATGTCTCGTCCATGTTGCCGAGGATGAACGAGCCGCGGACCTCCATGCCGTGATCGTGGGCGATTCTCACCGCGTCTCGGTATCGTTCCTTGTCGATCGGCTTGCCAATCCGCTTCGCGATCTTTTCGCTCCCGGTCTCGATTCCCAACAGCACCTGGTGGCAGCCTGCCTTCTTCATTGCCAGAGCCATCTCTTCGCTAAAGCAGTCACCCCGCACATACGCGACCCACGTCAATCCGAGGTTCTCAGCCGCAAGCAGTTCACAGAACTTCAGGCAAACTGGTTTCAAAACCGTGAACGTGTCGTCATAAAAGGTGATCTGTCGGATCCCGTAATCTTGTCGAAGCAGTTTGATCTGCTTGACCACCAGTTTCGGATCCCGCGCCCGTAGCGTGGTGCGCGCCGAATTGCAGAAAGTGCACCGCCCCGGGCATCCACGGGTCATGAGCATATTGATGGCCGGCAAATTTCGGTACGTTCCCACGGCCGGAAAGTAGTTGGCGAAATTGACCAGATGGTAGGCGGGGAACGGAAACTCGTCGAGATCCATATTGACCGGCCGTGGTGCATTGTGCTGCACGCTTCCCGCATCGACGTAACTTAGGCCCAGAATCGTGGAGAACGCACTGCCGGTCATGATCTCGATCATGGCCTTTTCGCCGTCTCCGCGAACCACGCAGTCAATCGCCGAGTTCCGCAGCATGCGCTCAGGCAGCGCCTCGGCGTGCACCCCGCCCGCCACCACGACACAGTCCGGCACCTCCTCTTTGCAGATGCGCGCGATCTTGTGGGCTGGGAGGCACATATTGGTTAGGACTGTCATGCCCACGAATCGCGGACGGTGCCGGCGAAGGCGCTCACGCAGTTGCTGTTCGTCCGCCCGCTCGGCGTGCACGTCCATCACGTGCACCCGGTATCCCGAGGATTCCGCATGTGCCGCGACCGACAATAGCCCTAGCGGGGGCAGACAGTTTTGAAGCATGGCCCGATCTTCCAGGACCGCCCACGGCGGATAGATCAGGAAGAGGTCAGTACGCTCACCGGCCTCAGGGCCGGGGTCCGACGGGGGTACGCCAATCCCGCGACCTGCGGTGGCCGGCCAGGGGCCAAAGCGGGTTACTTTGCGAAGCAGAATGAAAAACCCCAATCTTCAATCCATGCCAACCCACTGATCCTACCCCGGCCCGGCGGACACCTCCAAGCCGTGTTCTCGGCACACTGCTCGGAGCCGGGTGGACGACCAGCGGTCATCCCGTCTCCAAGGATTACTGCGATGGCGTGGTCAGGCATAACAGCAGAATGCGGAAAACGTCGGATGGTATACAGGTGCCGAAATTTGCTGCATGACAGTCACGTGCTGTGGCAGGGTGCGTCTATAGGTTCAACGCATAGCGACGGATTGTGTCTACGGAAGCTACCTACGAAGACTTGCTGGACGCGTTTGGCCGTTCGGGTTGCGCGATTTGTCGGCTTGCGACACGGCGGGCCGATCGATTTCTTGCTTCCTACATCTACGAGCATGTCAACGATGTTGACCTGCGGTCTCAGATCCGTTCATCCCGTGGATTCTGCGAGCCACATGGCGAACAGTTCTTGGAAAAGTTGGATGCCCTTGCCGTCGCGATTACTTATCGGGACATTTTAAATTCCCTTGTGGTGGAGCTTGATGCGTCGCCCCACGAGAGAGGGTCGAGCGGAGCTTTTTCCCGCCTGATCGCAAACCCGTGGCGGCGTTTGAGAGCGAGGCTTGCCGGGGTTCGTGGTCGCGAGGTGCTGGCCGTATCAGCTAGATGCCCCGTCTGTGTAGCCGAATCGGCTGCTGGCGAACGAGCAATGGACGTGCTGGCTCAACAAATCAAGGATGAGAGGCTGAGTCGGACGCTAGCCGAGGGCGACCCGCTGTGCTTGACACATACGCAGGGCGCTTTACGGAGAAGTGGCCGGATGCCTGCGCTGATTTCCCGGCAACATCAGGGGTGGTCGGAACTGCGGGATCGCCTACTCGAATTTATTCGAAAATCGGATCACAATCACCGGTGGGAAGATCTGACGGACGCTGAACGTGCGGCGATTGTGACGAGCGTGCGCACTGTAACCGGGACCCGAGTTCGACCGGCAGACGATGCGAGCGCAGAAACTCGAAAGTTGCGTCGTGGGGGCACGAACGCTCGCAGAGCGCCCTGAGCATTCCTGTTCACCATGTTTGCGTGACGTGATCTCGTCAAGGACAAGGCGTCACTGCCTATACTTCGACCCATGGCCAATATGAATTCGGATCGGTCCGGCGTGCAATCATCCCCCGCGCTTCTGGCGAGCATTGGTCTCGTCGGCGGGACAATCAGTGGTCTCGTGGGGGTCGGGGGTGGCATCGTGATGATCCCACTTATGGTGGGATTGCTCGGGATGTCACAGCATCGCGCTCATGGGACGTCCCTGGCCATCATTGTTCCGACCGCTCTTGCGGCCACTGTTCGGTATGCCGCCGCAAATCCCATCGACTGGACCTTGGTCGTGGCGCTGGCGGCCACCTCGGTGGGCTTTGCGACAGTTGGTGCTCGTCTTACGGCGTATATCAATCCAACAATGCTTCGCCGGCTGTTTGCGCTGCTGCTGCTCGTCACGGCGCTGCGAATGATTTTTTCAATTCAGGATGTGGCGTTGTTACAACTTGACGACGGGCAACGAGTGTTGGCTGCCCTTGTGACAGGGGTGGTAACAGGCTTGGTGAGCGGCGCGATGGGTGTGGGGGGCGGCATCGTGATGGTGCCGGCCATGGTGATCCTTATGGGTATCGAGCAGGTCGATGCGCAGGGCATCAGTTTGGCCGTAATTGTTCCGACCGCTCTGTCGGGTGCCTTCCAGCATTTTCGCATGGGGCATGTGGATCGTCGTCGGGCTCTCACGATTGGGGTCGGCGGCATTGCGGGTGGTGTGGTCGGTGCTCAGGTGGCACAGCTTCTTCCGGCTCCTGTCCTTCGAGGTATTTTTGCGGTCTTCGTCCTGTTTTCTTCCCAACGCATGTTCGGTGTTCAGGCGTGGATTCGGCGCTGGCTCAGGTCAGCTCGAGGCTTCCATGACGATTGATCTGGCGCCTGACGGAACCCGCCAGGTGAAAATTGATGTACCTGTCACGATGAGATCGGCGCGGCAGAAGGACCTGGGGGTGCTCAGCAAGATGTGGGGACCCGTGGGCATGGCCGAGCGGACCCGCGTGCTTCGACGTTATTTCAAGGAATACGACAAAAACATTCAGCGTGGTTTGGTTGCTGATTTCAATGGCAACGCAATAGGCCAGTTGTGGCTCCGGTTGAGCTTCATTGAGCCAGCGATTGAAGATGGGCTGGCTGTGGCGTATGTCCACACCCTAGTCGTGTTGCCGGAATTTCGACGGTTAGGTGTGGCCGAAGGGTTGATCCGAACGGCCTCGAAGATCGCTGCTGATCGTGGGCGTACACATCTGGCCATCGGTGTAGATCGGCCCAATGAGGCCGCGCGGCGACTATATGCCAAATGGGGATTTGAACGGTATTACGAAACGTTCGATTTGCGCGGCGATCTGGTCTTTATGCGACGTGCGGTCTTCGAGTCAGATCCCAGATAGCGTAGTCCGGTGCTACCATGCGGGCCGTCTGTGACGGTACGGTTACAGTGGGCCACGTCCGGGGCGATCGCCACGGGCGGTAGGTGCTTCTTGGTAAACGGTTGGAGTGAGGATTGCCGTGCAAGCTTTTTTTGAAGGTAAGTACGTGGACATGGCTGACGCCAGAGTCAGTGTGATGACGCACGCGCTAAATTACGGCACTGGTGTCTTTGAAGGAATCCGTGGCTACTGGAATTCCGAGGAAGAACAACTACTGCTTTTCCGGGTTAGGGAACACTTCGAACGAATTCATCGATCAGCTCGGATAGTTCGCATCAACATTCCCTACACCGTCGACGAACTTGTAGACATTTGTGCGAACGTGGTTCGATCAGGGAACTTTCGTGAAGATGTGTATGTGCGACCACTCGCATATAAAAGTGCGCTCCAGATTGGCCTGAGTATGATCGTAGGTGGACCTGATGAACCGCGCCTGGTCGATGATGATTTCACATTATTCGCGGTCCCGTTTGGCAACTACCTCGATATCGAAAAGCCGATCCGCTGCACGATTGCGTCGTGGCGTCGGGTGAATGACAACATGATTCCGGCCCGTGCGAAGGTCACTGGTGTATACATCAACTCTTCCATGGCCAAGACGGAAGCCGTGGAAGCAGGGTTTGATGAGGCAATTATGCTTACCCATGATGGACACGTCAGTGAAGGGACGGGTGAAAACCTATTTGTTGTGCGGGACAATAGGCTGGTGACCCCATCGGTCAGTGAAGACGTGTTGGAAGGGATCACCCGAAGTACGATTATTCAGATTGCTCGCGACGAACTCGGGCTTGAGACTGTGGAGAGACCCATGGATCGTACGGAACTATTCATCGCTGACGAACTGTTCCTTGTGGGTACCGGTGCCCAAATATCTCCGGTTTCTGAGATTGATGGTCGTATCATTGGGGATGGACATATCGGTGCTGTAACGCGCGCGTTGCAAGATTTGTACTTTGACATCGTGCGCGGGCGTCAGTCCGCGTATCGTAAGTGGTGTATGAGCGTTTAGGGGTGAGTGGTAGCTCCGAACGCGTGATGGGGAGGCAGGAGGTAGTGTTGCGCTGAGTGCTACGCGCTTGCGCTTTCCTGTTCACCGGACTGTTGTTTTTGTCCGGACCTTTCGCCACCCCCGCCTAGCCTACTGGCCAACCCTCCAAGAGATGTTGCTCAATGGCAAACATTGAGCTCAACGAAGCTGTTCTAGGACGAGTCCAAGGTTTGCTTGGCGTCGAATTCAAGGATCAGTCTTTGCTTACCCGAGCTTTCGTCCACAGGTCCTTTGTTAATGAGGTTGATCTGGACGATGCCGATAGCAACGAACGTTTGGAATTCTTGGGTGATGCCGCGCTAGGTCTTGTTGTTGCAGAGATCCTCTATCGTCGGTACCCGGATCGTTCTGAGGGTGATCTTACTTCTGCAAGGGCTTCAATCGTGAGTCTGAACGGCTTGGCTGACATCGGACTGTCCCTTGGGCTTGGTGAGTTCATTCAACTAGGCCGTGGTGAGGATCTCAGTGGGGGCAGATCGCGGGAGAGTGTCGTCGGTCGAGCTTTCGAGGCATTGCTTGGAGCAATTTACTTGGACCAGGGCTTGGAGGCGGTGCGTCAGGCGCTGATCCCTATTGTCGAGCCACAGTTGGAACGAAACGAATGGAAAGGCTCTGTAAAAGATCATAAATCTCAGTTACAGGAGCAGCTACAGGCGGAACGTGGAGTCACTCCTGTGTACGAACTCGTATCGGAACAGGGTCCGGATCATGCGAAGACATTCGCTATTTCGGTCGTTGCTGGCGATGCAGTGCTTGCATCGGGCGAAGGTTCGAGTAAACAGCGGGCCGAGCAGGCGGCAGCCCGGGCTGCATTGGCAACCTTGCCACAGTTGAAGGGATAGGCGTGTGCATCTGAGGCGGATCGAACTGCAGGGTTTCAAAACGTTTCCTCGTCGGACGGCTGTGGAACTTCCGCCTGGTATAACCGCGATTGTTGGTCCCAACGGTTCGGGTAAGAGCAACCTGTCTGATGCGATTCGGTGGGCGATGGGTGAACAGGCGCCGACCAATCTTCGAATTCGTAAGGCTGAGGATGTGATTTTTGCTGGCTCAGAAGTTCGTTCTCGGCAGAGCATGGCTGAGGTCTTGCTGACTTTTGACAACGCGTCGGACTGGCTCCCCACGGAATTTGATGAGGTTGTGATTGGACGACGACTGTTCAGATCTGGCGAGTCTGAATACACGCTAAATGGAGCACGTGTAAGGCTCAGGGACATTGTGGACTTGATGAGTGCCGGTTCAGCAAGTCACGGAGGTCACTCGGTAATCAGTCAGGGGCAGATTGATCAGGTGCTGCAGCAACGTCCAGAAGGTCGGCGCGCGTTTCTCGAGGAAGCGGCGGGTGTCGCACGGTTCTACACCCGACGCGATCAGGCACAACGACGACTCAAAGAAACACGACGCAACCTCGAGCGTCTCCGTGATCTTGTATCGGAAATCGAACCGAGAATCGAAATACTTAGAGATCAAGCCGCGGTAGCAGAGCAGGGTGAAGAGCTCGGCCGTGAACTCCGATCAGGGCAACTCACGATCGCAAAGCACAAGCTTTTTGTAGTGACTGAGCGACTTGAAGCCGCGGAATCTCGAGAACAAGCAGCAGCGGCGGCGCTTACAGCCATATTGGCGGAACCGGTTGAGGAGTTGCGCCGGCAAGCAGCCGCGGCAGAGATGCTAGTTAAGGGTCTCGAGACACAGCTTATCGATGTTCGACACGAGCTCGAGGTGCGACGGGAAGCGGCTGCTGAACGTGCTGCGCGTGGTGTGGTCCTAGAGGAGCGAAGATCGAACCTGCAGGCCCGATTTACGGATCTGGAAACTCAGCATGAGCAACTTTTGGCGCGGGCCGACGGATTAGAAGAAGAAGCAGGGGTGGCTCGGCAAGCACTTGCTGAATTGGAAGCTCATCTGGCGGAGGTCCGATCTGAGCAGATCGAACTGAGCACGGCCTTGGCACCCGAACGTGATCGAACCAAGCAGCGAACTGTGATTGGCGAGAAACTGGAGAAGCTGAAGGATCGGCGGTCATCGTTGCTTGAACGGCACCGAAATGCTTCTGAAGAGCGTAAGGAGCTCACCTTTCAGCTCAAGCAGCTTGAAGGCAAAATCTCTGAAACTGAGCGTGCATTGGTCGTTGCGCGGGAACTTGCGCAATCCGCTGTTCTCGCTGCTCGTGAGGCTTCGGATGGGCTTGAGGAAGTGACGCTTGCCCGCCAGGAGGCTGTAAAAGCTGCTCGTGATGGGCAGCAAGCAGAAGCGGAGGTCCGGTCGAAACTTGATGTCGCGATAAACACCGTCAAATCACTCGAGCGCGAGCAGGATGGTCTGAAAAGAGCGTACGCGGAAGCTGGTGCGACATCGATTGACATCGAAAAAATCCGTGCGGAGATTCCGAAGACGGCTATTTCAGGCCAGCTACGTGACCAGTTAAGTGCGGTGGGGACCGAAGGCATCGGCTTGCTTGAGGCTGCCTTTCCGGACGGGCTTGACACGGTGATTGTTCAAGCCCCCGAAGACGGTGTTGCGGTCAGCGATGCGGTAGCCCGGCTTCAAATGCCACGTGTTCGATGGCGGCCTATTGGCGGATTTCTTGGATGGCCGTACGAGGGGTCGTCCAAGGACCATAAATCTGATGAAATTGTGGGCAACTTGGGAGAAATGGTGACGGTTGCTGGCGAGGGTAGCCGTGTGTTTCAGCGCCTGCTTGAGAACGTTCTTGTAACAAGAGATTTGGGTTCGGCTCTCCGGGTGCGCCAGAACTCGGTTGATGTGAACGGGCACACAATAGTTACGTTGCACGGTGACGCAATTGAGCCAGATGGCACAGTGCGAATTGGGAAATCTGGACAAGCAACCATCGATATCCGTGAACGTATAGCTACAACTGATCGAGAGATTGAGCGGGTTAGAACGGAAGTTGTGGGCCTTAAAACCTCCCTTGCGGCTGCTACAGAGGTGTTGGTCCGGGCTGACAAAGACCTGGCAAACACTGAAGTGTTGCTGGCTGAAAGGCAAGTAGCTCAAGCAGCGATGCAGGCGTCGGCCGCCGAAGCTACACACGGACAGCAGGACAATGAATCAGAGGTCAGGGTGCTTCGCAGGGGAGATCAGGACTTGCGAGATCGCGCTAGTGCCCTTGAAATGATCGTCAGGACGGCCGATTCTGAGATCGGTGAATTGGCAGGAACCATTGAAAAATTATCGGATGAACTCAGACGTGTTGGTGGCTCTGGCGGTGAAAGCTCTGCGTCCGAGACCCGTCTTGCTGCTTTGGATGCCACATTGGCAGCGGGGGTCAGTCGTGTTGAAGAACTGAATCTACAAGAGAGGTCTCGATCCACTGCTGCCACTACAGCGCGGGCCGAGGTCGACACAGTAAAAAATTCGTTGATCGACGTTGAGCAGGGTTTAGCAGATGTTGAGGATGCGTTGAAAGCGCTCGAGCCTGAAAGCCCAGACAATTCTGATCTTGATACGGTTCATGTCCGAACAATGGAGGCACAAGCCCTCGATGCTCGATTGGAATTGCAGCGTCTCGAGTTTCAGGCCGGACAGCGTGCGGGCGAACAGGAGCGTGCAGAAGCTGCTGTGGCGATGGCTCAACGTGAAACGGAACGATTGGCCGAAAGACGTCAGGAGATTAGGGGTCAAGCTCGAGATGAACTCGGTGAGGACAATCTGGACGCGGAAAAGTCCTCAGATCCGGTTGGTGGGATCGAACGACGTATTACTGAACTACGTCGGATGCTTGAAACCCTTGGCCCTGTAAATCCGCTGGCGCCAGCTGAGTACGACTCTGAACGGAATCGTATGGAAGAAGCGCGTGGGCAGATCGATGACTTAGAAGGTGCAGCCCACAACCTACATACGCTGGCACGTGATTTACAGCAGCAGCTCCACGATGAGTTCATGACGACGTTTGACGCTATTAATGACGCGTTCGGTGCCGTGTTTACGGAGCTGTTTGGTGGTGGGTCTGCTCGCATGGAATTGACGTCACCCGAAGACGTGGAGCAGACGGGTGTTGAATTTTCAATCAAGCTGCCAGGAAAACGTGCTCAAGAGCTTGCTGCTTTGTCCGGAGGTGAACGGGCTTTAGTGGGCGCGACTTTGATACTGGCCTTGCTCCGGGTAAGGCCGGCGCCTTTCTGTCTTCTTGATGAGGTTGATGCGGCACTCGACGATCAGAATGTAGCTCGTTTTTGCCAGCAGATTGATGATCTCAGTACGCGGACGCAGATGATGATGATTACTCATAATGCCGTCACGGTTGAGGCGGCTTCGACGGTTTATGGGGTGACGATGCGTGAAGATGGCGTCTCAGAACTTTTGTCCGTTCGTCTTGATGAGGTTGGGGCAAATGCCGATGGCGTAGGTGGTTTGTCTGAAAAACCGGCGCCTCCGGTTGCAGCTGCTGGGACGCGCGATGGAGTTTCGTAAGGTGATGACAGCTCGTAGTTTTCAGTCAGCTAATTTGGTTTAGCGACACCGCTTTGTTTTATGAGTCGTGCAAGCGGCTATCGTTATATTCGTTCAGGCGGTCGCCGGCCGCGCAAGTTGCGATCTGACCGGAGACGTTTCAGTTCTCGCCCATTCGGGGTTGGACGTGAGACGCTTCCAGTGTGGGGAGTGCTTCTGGCCCTAGGTGTTGCTGCGACAGTCTTTGTATCGGCCTTGGTCCTTATAGAAGGGCCACTTCTTAGCCTGAAGCCATTAATCGCTGAGATTCAGGCATTGCTTCAGCCCCGTGATCCAAAAACAGCAACAAGTGATCAACTTGTCCCGCGTCGAGATCCGGCTGGTGCAGAGTTTCGCCCCGTTCCTTCTATTCTGGGGCTCGATGAGTCATCAGGCCGTACCCGACTTGCGGAGGCTGGATTACGGCTGCGTGTTGAGGAAACGTTTGATGCGACGGTCGCCGCGGGTCGTTTCAGTCAGCAAGCGCCTTCGGCAGGTGCCCAATTGGAACGTTTGGGTTTAGTGACCGGGACTATCAGTCGTGGACCTCCGTTAGCGTCGTTGCCAAGTGTTGTAGGACTTCAATCAACCAATGCACGGGAGCTGTTGGATGTATCCGGGTTTCAGGTGGTGGAGATTGCCGTGTTTAACGAAGATGTGGCGGCTGGCACGGTTCTTGGCCAGAATCCGCTAGCTGGAGCGGTGATTGATCGACGATCAGTGGTTACCCTAAAGATCAGTCAGGGTGTCGAAAGTGTTTATGTGCCGCTCGTGATAGGCCGTTCCGAGAATGATGCTCGACGAGTGATTGAACTGGCAGGTTTACAGATAGGCCAGATCAGATATAGGGACCGAGGTAGCGTTCCCAACGGAATTGTGGAAGCACAGACGCCGAACGTTGGGATGTCTGTCCCACGTGGGGCTGCAGTGCAAATCACCGTGGTGCGGGTGGGTGACACGACCGTTCCTTCCGTTGTGGGAATGTCACTTTCTGTCGCTGAGCGGGAATTATTAGGACGAGGTCTTCTGGTGGGGTCGGTGCGGTTTGTGGCAACGGCTGAAACCCGGTTGCCGGTCGTTAGTGATCAGGAGCCTGGTCCCGATGCTTCTGTTCCGCGGGGATACGGAGTACGGCTGACCATTAGGACCCCTATGGACAGCGGGCAAATGCAGGGTCCGTCGGGCGCTCTGCAGCGAACGTCAGCTGCTAGCGGTTAGCGATAGCGGCGTCGGATCTAAGATTGCCCCTGTACTAGTAAGCTGAGACCTGCTTGCAGCACAGGATCGTTGTCACCGCCAATATGGCCAGCTGTATTTATTACTTCCAGATCAGGAATGAGGCCCCGGTCTCCCAAATTGATCTCTCCAGGCGTTACCCAGATACCGCTTGTCACACGAATGGTGGAGTCGTCTGATAGCCGATGTAGTTCTTGCATCGAGCCTTTGCCGAAAGTTTCTTCTCCAACCAAAGGTGCGCGGCCGTGTGCCTGTAGCGCTCCTGCAACAATTTCAGCCGCACTCGCGGTGCCACCATTTATAAGCACAACGACAGACGTTTCGGTGTCATGGGCTCCGGAGGTTGCCCGGAACTCGCGAGAGGGCTCTCCTCGGGCTTCCTGTCGTAGTACCAAAACTCCATTCGGGAGGAAGTGGCTTGCGACATCAACGCTGGCATTCAATAGCCCCCCAAAATTGTTTCGAAGATCTATCACTAGGTGGCTTACAGCCTTGTCATGAAGTTGATTCAGGGCGCTCCCGACCTCTTGTGCTGTTCGGGACGAGAACCTGTTGATCCTCATGTAGGCAATATCATCAATCATTGTGACTGCTACAGAGGTGACAACCACACGGGCTCGCACAATCGTCACATCGCGAAGTTGAGTTTCACCAAGTCGTCGCAAAGAAAGCGTGACCGGTGTGCCGGGCGGGCCACGCACCAGCTCGCCGACCTTGGCGAGGCCAAGATTTGCAGTCGAAACGCCGTCGACAGCTAGGATAAATTCTCCCGGGCCTACGCCTGCGACTTCGGCAGGTGCCTTGGGAATTGGCTGGACAATAAATGGTAGGTCTTCGCGTAGCTCAATACGAATACCGACACCTACGAAGCTGCCTGCAAGTCGAGTTTGGGACCGTCGAGCTGACTCAGCGTCTTGATAAAAGGTGAAGCGGTCACCGGTTGCCTCGGCGATCCCCTTTATAGCGCCCTCCTTAAGCGTTTGAGGGTCGAGGGGGCCCTCATAGTAGTTGTCTTGCAGTGCCCGCCAAGCCTCCCAAAAGATTCCAAAATCCGCGGTCACCGCGTCCTGCTGCAGTTCAACTGGCGGAGAGCCTCTGAGTATCTGTGAAGGCGGGGATCCTCTCGTCCCTGTAGTTGATCCAACAACCAGACCAAAACCAAAAGCCAGACAGGTTGCGAGGATTAATCCTGCTAGCTTAACGAGAGGGCGTAGGTTGCTGGCCATAAGCGGATTGCGGATGAATGCTTAAGGCACGTTATCGCAAACAACATGAAGCAAAGGTGAGGCAGGGTATATAAAGATGCTTTTTAGGAAAACGACCACTTATATCGAGGACTCCTAGCTTTAGGAGGTGTTAAAGACGCCCACGGCCATGTCCTCAAGAACACCGCCTGCGTCCATTCGAATCACCCGGCGTCTGAGGTCATTGACGATATCGCTATCGTGGGTGGCTACAAGCGTAGTTACACCGTCAGCATTGATATCAAGCAGTAGCTCAATAATCTCGCGGGCATGCAGGGGGTTGATGCTGTCGGTCGGCTCATCGCAGAGTAGGATCTCTGGTCTAGAAATGATGGCACGGGCAAGTGCCACCTTGCGCTGCTCGCCACCTGACAACTGTTTGGGGAATCTCGATGCTTTTTCTAACAGAGCTACTCGTTTAAGTACTTCGTTTACTGCCATGGAAACATCTCGATTGGATCGGCCACGAACTTTCAGTGGTAGCCCTACGTTCTCGCTGACAGTTGCATTTGGGAGTAGCCGGGTATCTTGAAATACCATTCCGATCTTCCGACGGAACTTGGTCAGTGAGGCACCACGGATCGTTGAAATGTCGACACCGTTGACAAGAACAACGCCCTGATCAAAAGGTTCTTCACGTAGCAGAACTCGAAGTAATGTCGTTTTCCCAGCGCCATTTGTTCCAATTAAGAAGGCGAACTCGCCGCGAGCAATCGAGACAGAAACATTTGAAAGCGCAGTGAACCCCTCATAAGTTTTTGATACGCCCTGAAGTACGATCACTGCGTAGTTCCTATACAGCCAGGTATCGTCGCACGGAAAAATAACTCCCTATGCTACCGACGACTAACCCGACCAAGACTATGAATAAGGCTAGGCTGCGCACGTAGGCCACATTGGTGTTAATGGGAAGGAAAGAAATGATTTGTGTGATCGACGGGCCGACTTGAGCGTAGAGTGCAACCATGGCACCTGCCGCCATAGTTGCGCCGAACACGCCGATAAAAGCCCCTTCGATGATGAATGGGCCGCGCACGAACCAATCGGTCGCGCCCACCAACTTCATGATTTCGATTTCTTGACGACGAGCGTAAACGGCAACTCGAATTGTGTTCACAACGACGAACAACGTCACACCCGTGAGGGCTATGACCATGACGGTACCTGCAACCCGCGAGACGTTGCTCACGGCTATTAATCGTTCGACAACATCCAGCGGAACAACGACGGTTTCAAAGGTGTCGCTCAATTCCCGCAACTCGTCGGCTAGAGAAGGCAGGATCGCAGGATTCTCCATGCGCAACTCGACACTGGCAGGCAGGGGATTGGCTTGCAGAATGTCGATGACGTCGGTCTGATCAGTAAATCTTTCCTGAAAAATACGAAGGGCATCTTCCTTGGTGACAAAAACTACTTCAGCGACGCCGCTTTGGCCTTGAAGGTCTCGTATGATCCTGGTTACGTCGGAAGGTCGGGCGTCGTCGCGGACGTAAGCAATTAAATTGCTCTTCCGCCCTAGGGCTGAAACCATTTGATTCAGCGTATCGTTGATTGCGAGGAAAGCGGCAAGTGTAATCAGCATGATGGTCGTAGTTATGATGGCCCCGATGCTCATCGTCCGATTACGCCACAGCCCATTGACGGCTGACCCAAGCACATAACGAAGGCTATAGAGACTAGTCTTCATAGCCGCGGCCTGATTCCTGGTGCACGATATGGTCGTGATGGATGTGTATGAGCCACGGTTGGTCGTGTGGGCTGTCGTTCGATTGGTGTGAGTGCCAGTGCTGCTGTCTCTTAGAGGATATCGGGAGGTGTTCGCGGTGAGCAACGACAGGATGCATGATGATCATCTTCGCTGCCGAATGTCGACACCGATCGCAGCGGCTACAAATATGAGAAGTAGCGCTACTGCGATGATAAGGTTCCGGACAACTCCAGGTCGGTCTGGTGCCTCTGTCGGTTTCTGAGGAGCTTGAGTCTTCTCCGCGATCACAGGATCCGGGGTGGCTGCTGTGATGTTCGGAGTAGGCGGCGATGATGTTCGGACTGGTGATGGGAAAGAAAGGCGCGTCTCGTCGATCCAATTCCCATCGGTTACTCGTGACCATGTCACGCCGAAGACCTTCTTGTTTTCGCCGGACAGGGTGATCGAGGCCCTGTTTGGTGCGACGTATGCAACTACACCATTAGGGCATGGGGTTGTCCGCACATTCGCACCGCCCGACCAGGTTACTGTGGCCACGATGGGGGGTGGTGACGGTGGCGAGGTGGAAGGGATGCCAGCAAGGTTTTGGGTCCATGCGGCTTCCAGATCATCCAGTGGGATGCCAAGCACCTGCTGAATTGCTTGGTCGTCAGTCACGCCAGTGCTGTACGCGTCCAATATTTCACGAATGGCGGGCTGTCCCCATCGATCGATAACAAAGTTCACTAACGAGTGGCTTTGAGCGTAGGCAGCGATTGCTCGCGCGTCTGATGCTGGAAAAGATCCCGTGAGTCCACGTAATGAGACGAACTGTTCGCAGGTCGCGATGCTAGCCATGATTTCGTTGTATGGCGGACTGTTAAAACCAACCTGAGTTTCGATGACGGTAGCGAGTCCTTCGTGCAGCCAGCTTGGGACGCGTCCGAAGGGATTTTCGGTGGCATGGTCGATAACGACGTGGGTCAACTCGTGGGCGAGCGCTTCTGACAGGCCATGCATCTCCCCGTCGAGGAGGATGACGTTTAGATCGGCGTCGGCTACGCCACCGACCCATCCCCGAGTTCCTCCGCCTAGATCTTCACGCATGCGAGCACCATCGGTGTACAACACGATCCGTATTGGCCTCGTGAGAGACAGGTTGAAATCAGATTTCAATACTGATAGGGCTTTGATCACCGCCGTGCGGGTTTCAGAGGTTAACCCTGCTCGCGGGGATTGCAACCAGAGTTCCACCGAATCTACGGTAACGATATTCCAGTCCAGCGTACGATCGATATACGTAAACGTGGCATAGCCGGTTTGGGATGTTTCTGTGGGGCTAACAATCTCGAAGGCATATTGGATCTCGACCCCTGGAACAATCGATCCTCTGGGCTGCCATTGATAGGTAGCCGAGAGACGTCTGTCTTGAACAGCAAAGGCAGCCGTGCCCCGGTGTCTCACGTTACTGTTGGGTAGCCCAAACAGTACGGACACTGTGGTTGGCGGTGGGGTTGACCAGGGGATGTTGAGATGAAACGTGACGGAGGTGCCGACCGCAATATCGACGGCTAGTGGATGGTCGAGTTGGTCAATGTCACGAGCAGTCGTGACCGATACAGAGAACAGGAGTAGAACAGTGGTGATCGCTATGGCAAGGATCGTGCGCCCGAGAAAGGCGAGGTTTGATCGATGGATAGTGCTAGCTGGTTGACGCATCCGTAGATTTAATTGATGCACGCAGCCATGCTTCAATGAATGCATCAATGTCGCCGTCCAGTACCGAATCGGTATCTCCGACTTCAAGACCCGTTCGAACATCTTTGATCATCCGGTAAGGATGGAGGACATACGAGCGGATCTGACTCCCAAAGTCAACCGCCGAGGTTTCGCCCCGAAGACGCGCTTGTTCAGCCTCCCGTTCAGCGATCTGTTTTTCAAGCAGTCGTGCCTGAAGCACCTGCATCGCCACTTCGCGGTTCTGGTGTTGGGATTTCTGGTTCTGGCATGAGACCACGATGTTGCTCGGAATATGAGTGATTCGCACGGCAGAGTCAGTCTTGTTGACGTGTTGGCCGCCCGCCCCGCTGGATCGAAAGGTCTCGGTACGTATTTCGTCGGGGCTAACGGCAATTTCTTCACTGTCCTCTAGCACAGGTACGATGTCTACCCGGGCGAATGAGGTGTGACGGCGATTACCTGCATCAAAGGGGGATTGTCTGACCAGTCGGTGGACACCTCGTTCAGCCTTAAGATGTCCATAGGCATACCGTCCTGAAACTCGGAGCGTGGCATTTTTAATACCAGCTTCTTCTCCCGGTGAGGCTTCAATAACTTCACCCTGGAAAGTGCGCTTGTCGGTCCAGCGCGAGTACATTCTCAAGAGCATCTCTGCCCAATCTTGCGATTCAGTGCCGCCAGCACCTGACTGGATTGTTAAAAATGCGTCGTGCTCGTCGTACTCTCCACCCAGCATTAATTGGAGTTCGAGGCTCGCTAGTTGTGTCTCGAGAGACGATATTTCAGACGCTATTTCTTCAATGATCGAGTCGTCGTCAGGGTCGAGTAACTCGATCAGGCCTACGACTGCTTCAGCATCGGTTTCGAGCTTGGTCCACGTATCCAGTTCTTCTTGAGCTCGACGGTGTTGCCTCATAACGTCACGGGCGCGGTCGGGATCATCCCACAGGCCCGGTGTTGCAATCACAAGGTCAAGTTCCGCTACCTTTTTCCGCGTAGCCTCGAGGTCAAAGATGCCTCCTGATCTCAGTCACTCGATCTTGCGCGTCCCGTGCTCGATTCTCCAGCGTTGAGGCGTCAACAGCTTCTTGCATAGCGTCCTTCCTCGATGGATTGCACGGTAACAGGGATAGCGAGGTATTGCACTACCGGGGGTCTTAGTTGCGTCGCTTGCGGCGCTCGAGCTTCTTCTGGGCGCGTTCTTGTGCTCGTCGTTCTCGGCGGCTTACGGAGGGTGCCTGACCACCTGTGGTGTTTTGGGGTGACGACGATGTCGAATCTGGGTTGGCGGGCCTAAAGCTTTCTACGGCTTCCCGATGGCGTGAAAGCGCTGTTTCTTCAGAGAGATCATCTTGAAGTTGAACACGAAAAAATCTCTTTACGATCTCTCCTCGGATCGTGGAGATTAGTTCGTTGAACATCTGGAACCCCTCTCGTTTAAACGCGACCAACGGATCCTGTTGGCCGTACGCGCGAAGACCGATTCCTTGTCGGACATCTTCGATGGCGGTCAGATGTTGAATCCAGTAATAGTCGGTGGTTTGGATCATTACCCAGCGGAGTAAGCGGGTTCGAAGATCCTGTGGCATTTCAGAGAGTCGTTGCTCATAACGTGTCTCGGCGTCTGCAACTAACGTATCAGTTACTTCGTCTTCGCCCTGACCTTCAAGATCTTCTGCGCGTAAGGCGTCTTCGGCCTCAGATCCTATTGCGGACCAGTGTGCATTGAGCATTTCATGGATTTCTTCGACGCTGGAGTGGTGGCCAATCGCATGTGCTGTGACCAGTTGCTCAACTTCTTGACCAATCATTTCACGGAACAGAGCGTCGAGATCCTCTGCGTTTAAAATTCGTTCACGCTGGTCGTAAATGACTGTGCGCTGCTGGTTTACGACATTGTCAAATTCCAGCACGTACTTTCTGATTTCGTAGTTGTGAGCTTCGACTTTTGTCTGGGCTGATTCAAGTGCACGTGAGACCATCCGGCTTTCAATAGGGATATGCTCGTCAACTCCGAGTCGCTCCATTACACCCTTCACTCGATCTGAGCTAAATCGGCGCATGAGATCATCTTCTAGCGAAACATAAAACTGCGATTTTCCAGCGTCGCCCTGACGACCGGATCGGCCACGAAGCTGATTATCAATACGGCGGGCGTCGTGGCGCTCGGTTCCGATCACGTACAGCCCGCCAAGCTCTAGTACTCGATCATGTTCCGACTGCCATTCGTCCGGATCTCGGTTGGCAGGCTTACCGCCAAGAATGATGTCTGTGCCTCGACCCGCCATGTTGGTTGCGATGGTGACGGAACCTTCTTGCCCTGCCTCGGCGACAATTTCTGCTTCTTGTGCGTGATATTTTGCGTTGAGGACGTTATGGGTAATCCCACGTTGTTTTAGCAGGCGGCTTAGGGCCTCAGATTTCTCTATGGACGTGGTGCCGACGAGAACGGGTTGGCCGGTTTCATTAATATGCTTAATAGCGTCAATGACAGCCGTGTCGCGGGCTGAGGCGGTTCTATAGACCAAATCCGGTTGGTCTTGACGAACCATTTCCAGATTGGTTGGCGTTACAAGGACATCAACATCGTAGATTGCGCGTAGCTCGTCTTCTTCGGTTTTGGCTGTCCCGGTCATCCCTGCAAGCTTGTCGTACATGCGAAAGTAATTCTGGAAGGTGACGGTTGCAAGTGTCTGGCTTTCTCTCTGGACGGTGACTCCTTCTTTAGCCTCGATTGCTTGGTGTAATCCTTCACTGTATCGACGTCCATGCATCAGCCGGCCGGTGAACTCATCGACAATTACAACCTCGGCATTTCGGTCTTTGTGGTCAAGGACCTTTCCGTCTCTGACGAGCACATAGTCACGACCGCGCTCGTGGGTAATTTGGGCTTTTACTGCCTGCTCGATGTAATGAACAAGTTCGAATGACTGGTCGTCGTACAGGTTCTCAACATCCAAAATGCGCTCTAACTTTGCGATCCCAGCTTCAGTAAGGCTTACCGCTCGTAACTTGAGGTCTACGGTGTAATCGACGTTTTCTTCGAGATCTCGGACCACCTTTGCCATACGGTAGTAGTGATCCGTGGAGTCTTCGGCCGCTCCAGAGATGATGAGTGGTGTTCGAGCTTCATCTATAAGGATGTTGTCGACTTCATCGACAATCGCGTAGTACAGGCCTCGTTGCACGCGATCATCAAGGCTATGAACCATGTTGTCTCTAAGGTAGTCGAACCCGAATTCATTATTGGTTCCGTAGGTGATGTCAGCTTTGTAGGCGGTGCGACGTGCCTCAGTATCCATGCCGCTCTGAATAGCTCCGACTGTCATGCCGAGTCGTTCGACCAGGGCCCGTCCATACCAGTTCGCATCACGGTCTGCTAGATAGTCGTTTACGGTTACGATGTGAACGCCGTGTGTTGTCAGGGCATTGAGGTATGCGGCTAGCGTGGCAACAGAGGTTTTGCCTTCTCCTGTTCGCATTTCTGCGATGTCGCCTCCGTGAAGAATGGCGCCGCCCATAAGTTGCACGTCAAATTGCCGCTCTCCGGTTTGGCGTCGTATAGCCTCCCGGACGGTGGCAAATGCTTCGACCATCACGTCATTAACAGTTTCACCTGCGACGAGACGTTCTCGGAAGTGAGGGGTTTGGCCGAGGAGTTCTTGGTCAGATAGCGCCCGAATTTCGTTTTCAATACCGTTAACACGGTTGATAAAACTGGCGTACTTGCGCGCAGTTCTGGTTGCGTTATCGCCAACGAGGCGCTTGAGGATTCCGAGGGCCATTACGATCTAGATCTAATAGGTACTTGCACGGCTGGTTGTACTGGAAGCGAGATCTGAGTATATCGGGGGGTGAACTGCGGTGCGTCGGACGCAGTACTGGTCGTCATAGGAGCCAAAAATATTAGGCGCTGATTACTTCCTCGTAGAGCAAGACGATTTCCTTGTGACTGGCTATCCGAGGGTTGTTGGCCGGGCTCCCACTGTCAATGGCGTCGTGTGCCATCGTACTCATCACCTCGCGGAAAGCCTGCTCATCAACACCCCATTCTCGAAGCGTAGGTACTTCCAACTCAGCCGCCAAATCGTGAACAATTTGAACGCTTGCTTCAGCTGCCGCAGTAGGATCATCGAGGTCTGAGCCAAGAGCCTTTGCTATCTGTGCATATCGGGAGCGGTGTCCACTGACGCTAAACGCCATGACTTTTGGTAACAGCATGGCATTTGATAGGCCGTGCGGTACGTGAAAATAAGCACCTATCGGCCTCGACATTCCGTGAACGAGGGCGACCGAAGCGTTATTGAAGGCAAGTCCGGCATGGAGCGACGCGACGGCCATTTCTTCCCGGGCTTCAATGTCGTTGGGCTGGGCATAGACACGAGGAAGTGCCTCAGCTATTCGGGCGACAGCGTCGATCGCGAGCGCATCTGTGAGAGGGTATCCACGACGGGAGACGTAGGCTTCAATACCGTGGGTAAGAGCGTCTAGGCCTGTCGATGCGGTGACGGTCGGAGGCATTGTCTGGGTCGGTTCAGGGTCAACAATTGCTACCGCAGGAATTAAATGGGGGCTCATCAGCAGCATTTTCACGTCTCGGAGTTCGTCGGTTATTGCAGCACCGCGAGTAACTTCACTTCCAGTGCCGGCGGTTGTGGGCACTGCAACGACGGGAGTTCCTGGGCTACCGATTTGGTCATATCCCTCGTAGTCTGCAGTTGCTCCGCCGTTTGTTCTTAACACGGCAGCGACCTTGGCTGTGTCCAGAGCGCTACCGCCTCCAAAGCCGATAACAACGTCGGCTTTGAATGTCTTAATTGCTTCGAGGGCGGCATCCACATCTTTCGTTGTTGGTTCGCCCTGAAGCTCGCTAATGACACGTGTGGCGACGTCTGATTCAGTTGCGAGTCTTTCGAGACGATCGGACCATTCTGAATCCGCCATACCCCGATCAGTGACAATGACCGCGCGTTTAGCGTTTAGGGTTTTTAGGGTTGGCACTAATTGACGCAGGGCTCCTTGCCCAACGTGGATGGTCGGAGGAGCACGGAAATCTCGGCCCATGGGTTTGTTCATTCTTTCAAGTACTCACTACCTGGCATGACCCGAGGCCTCCTCAAATCTTCCCTGTGGACGGATAAATCGAAGATCCACTGTGCCTGTAGGACCATTTCGATGCTTTGCAATATCGAGCTTGAGATTGACCGGTCGACCTATGGTCGTCTCGTCATCTCTATCAGGCTCATGAAGGAACATCACAAGATCCGCATCTTGCTCAATAGAGCCGCTTTCTCGAAGATCCGAGAGGCGGGGCTTTGAATCGGGTCTTTGCTCAACAGCGCGTGATAACTGGGCGCAGGCGATGATTGGTAGTTTTAATTCTCGGGCCAGTGCCTTTAGGGATCGGGTGATTTCCGTGATTTCCTGAACTCGATTTTCTCGTTGCCCTGAAGCTGTCATCAATTGGAGATAGTCGACGACGATTAGACCGATATTGTGTTCTAGATGCATGCGACGGGCTTTCCCCCGTAGTTCGAGCACACTAAGCGTTGGTGAATCGTCAATAAATATCGGGTACTCGGCGATCTCAGCCATAGCACGAACAACACGTTGGAGTTGTTCGTCGTCAAGATCGCCATCCCGTATTCGCATTGCATCTAGACGAGCTTCAGCGCCAACTAATCGTTGGACAATTTGGTCCGATGGCATCTCGAGTGCAAAGAACCCCACCGGAACTTCATTCTGTCTAGCGGCATGGAGTCCTACCGCTAGCGAAATCGCAGTTTTTCCAACACCTGGTCGTGCAGCAAGAATGACCAAATCGGAGCGTTGCAGGCCACCAGTTAGGGTGTCCAGTCCGCGAATGCCGGTCGAGACTCCGGTCGGTGCACCTTTATTTTCGACTCTTTTCATGAGCTCTTCGTTGAAGTCGTGCAAGATCTCGCGAATCGGTTCAAAGTCTCTAGCTAGTACTTCGTTTGCAATCCCGAATATGACACTTTCAGCTTGGTCCAAAACTTTCTCCGGATTGGCATCGGAGTCGTAAGCGTTGGCAACCATGCGCGTTGCACCTTGAATGATTTGCCGCAGAATTGAGGCCCGACGGACGATTGCTGCGTAATGTTCTACATGGAACGGTGTCGGTACCGCTGAAGTCAGTTCAGCGACATAGCCCTCGCCACCGACATCTGCAAGGGTGCCTGCTCGTACCAATTGATCACAAAGCGTCACGTAGTCTGCTTTCTCGTCCCGAGTAGATATTGTTGTAATCGCTTCATAGATTGAGCGGTGAGCTTGTCGATAAAAGTCATCGGGACCGATGGTTCCGGCAATTCTCGTGATTGCCTCTGCATCAATAAGCAGGCTTCCGAGCAGGGAACGCTCGGCATCCGTATTCTGAGGTGGGAGGCGGTCAACCGCCGTCGTCATAGGTGGTTTGCCCAGTGTGGTTCAAAGGAATGTTCGAAACGGTAGCGGCTTCTTGGCTGGCTGATCAAGAGACTTGTGGGACGATCAAGGACCGAATTCAATCTTAGAAACTATCCACATTTTCCACACGGCTGGGTTGTAAACCATCCATCCAAAATCGTCCAACACTCTCGTGCATTTATCAGGCCGTGTGTACAAGGATTTATCGGGGGCATGCTGGGCACACGAATCTGTGAACAGGTTATCCACAGTTACGATTGACATCATGTGGTTACCAGGTGGAAAACAATATTTTCCTTGAAGGAAGTACCAGTAACGCAGGATCCATAGGAGGCTGGGACTTGCGTTAAGCCGAGGTGGGCTCTTCCTCCGTAGAGGCTTCAGGAGAATCAGTGTCGTCGCTGTCCCCAGATTCCGTGTCGTCTCCAGATTCTTGGTCAGCAGATTCTTGGTCAGCAGATTCTTGGTCAATAGGTTCTTGCTCAACGACCTCAAGGGTTACCGAAACGTTGAGTCCTGAAGCAAGCTTGATTGGGAGAAGGTAACGCCCTAGCGATCTAATAGGGCTATCGATCTGAATAAGATGACGATCGATATCCACTGCTAGTTGCTCTTTGAGCGCTTGGGCTACGTCTTGGTTAGTGATTTGTCCGTGCATCCGTCCTTGATCACCGACTAGGGCTGGGAGCGTTAGCGTGGTTCCATGTACTAATGCACCGATTCGCTCGGCTTCCGCGCGTGCGGTTGCTTCGCGTCGCTCTTCCAGTGCCGCGTGAAATTGGGAGTCGGCCATACGTTTTTCTGTGGCCGGAACTGCGAGTTTTTGCGGAAGCAAATAATTTCTAGCGTAACCAGCGGCAACCGACTTCACATCACCAATTTGCCCTAGATCGCGGACATCTTCTAGTAGAACAACTTCAACACTCGGCATGGCTATGGGCTCCCAGACATTAGCGGCAGGCGAGGCTATCGACCGCCAGACTCACTTAGTGAAGAGAAGAACTCTTTGTTTGTTTCAGTTCGTTTCATCCGGTCAAACATTAACTCGGTTGAGTCGTAGGCGTCGTGCGAATCAAGTGCATTGAGCATTCGACGCAGCGTCCAAAAATATTTCAAGTTATCCTCTCCGAGCATCAACTCGACTCGCCTTGTTCCAGAACTCAGCACGTTCACAGCAGGAAAGGTGCCACGTTCTGCTAGGCGTCTGTCAAGCATTAGTTCCCAATTCCCGGTCCCTTTGAACTCTTCGTAGATGACTTCGTCCATCCTGCTACCAGTCTCGATGAGGCAGGATGCGATGATCGTCAAGCTGCCTCCTCCGTCAATATTCCGAGCCGCGCCAAAGAAACTCTTGGGAGGATACAGAGCTTGGGGCTCAATCCCTCCGGAGAGTGTGCGGCCACTTGACGGTTGAACAAGATTGTATGCGCGCACAAGCCGGGTAACGCTATCAAGGATGATCATCACGTCCTCGCCAGCCTCAACCATCCGCTTCGACCTGGCAGACGTAAGCTCGGCCACACGTGTGTGGCTGCGAGGCTGTTCGTCGAAAGTGGAACTAATAACTTCCGCCCCCTCAATACTGCGTTCCCAGTCCGTGACTTCTTCTGGCCTTTCACCAATTAGCGCGACTATTACTCGAACATCGCTGTAGTTATGGAGGACAGAACGGGCAAGACGCTTCATTAGTTCGGTCTTTCCTGCTTTTGGTGGGGACAGGACAAGGCCTCGCTGACCACGACCAATTGGCGCGATAATGTCGACAATTCGTGAGGTTAACTCCTTACCTTCGTGCTCAAGAACCAGTTGCTCGTCCGGAAAAATTGGAGTCATCCGTTCAAATTGTGGTCGCTCCTTCGTTTTTTCCGGATCAACACCATTTACGGCCATGACACGTATAAGACCGTGAAACCTGTCACCGTCGCCTGCTGGCCGAACTTGGCCGCTAACTAGGTCGCCCGTTCGAAGCGTGAAGCGACGAATCTGTGACTGGGAAACATAGACATCCTCGTTGCTAGGAAACCAGTGTGGATCCCGACGCAGGAAGCCGTAGCCTTCGTCTTCGATCTCGAGAATACCTTCAAGAAATAAAGAGCCGTCTTTTTCAGATCTTGCTTGGAGCACCATGTTGACGAGGTCGTCTTTAGTGAGATCGTCCTTACTAGCAAGATCAACTTTTAGTTCTTCCGCGATCGATCGAAGCTCTTCGAAAGTCTTGGCCTCAAGATCCATCCATTCACGGCCTGGGTCCGCTTGAATCTGGCGTGGGCCTCTGTATCCGCGACGGCCACGATGGGATCGCCGAGATCGCCTCGCTCCATGAGGTCGACCTTCGCCATTTGCCATTCGATCCTCCTCACGCTGTTGCGACTCTTTAGTACCGCGCGTGTAGGTTGCTGAGTTTTCCTCGTGTAGTGAGCAACAGAAAAACGGGTGTTTTGTTTCCACCCCGATCGGAGCAGAACGTTGAACACGACGGAAAACGGTAAAAACTTTGACTTTTAGGGACTGCGCCGAATTCCACTTCTTGCCAAACAACTGCCCTTTGAACTTTTGTTGGGGTTCAGGGCGGGTGTAACCACTGGGAACGACCCTAAAAACCTGTGGGCCGAACTTTTGGTAGGCCCGACGCTAGCACCGCCGGAAATTTGGTGTCAAGCGATAGGCTGTGCTAATAACCCATTGACGCTTGAAGTTCTACAGCACACGTGTTGTGAGCAGTTTTCGTCGTCATGAAGCGGAACGAGACCGAATCACCGTGCTACGCTTGCGGTTTCTTAGTACCTTGTGAATCAGTGCACAAACCCGACCTAATTTGGATTTGAGTGTGGCAATGAAGGGGCGCCTTAGAGGTGCTCTCAACAAACCAATAGCGATGGCATTGTTGCTCATGGGGAGCGCTTTGCTGTTTGCTACTGCGTGTGGCGCAACTCCGCAGACCATTCTGGAGCCGACCACCCGTTCGGCACGGGACTCTCTTGATCTTCTCAAGTTTGTGTTTTGGTCAGCCGTAGGCGTCTTTGTCGTGGTTGAAGGTGCGTTGATATATGTACTTATTCGTTACCGTCGCCGAAGTGGCGATGGCCTTCCCCGTCAGACGCATGGACATACACGCCTGGAGATCGCGTGGACAATAGTGCCAACCATATTGGTGGTGGTGATTGCGGTTCTAACCGTGCCAAGGATCTTTGCTCTTGCCCAAGGGCCAGAAGCGGACACGTTGAGGGTGCGGGCCATTGGTCACCAGTGGTGGTTCGAGTTCGAGTATCCAGATTTAGGCGTGGTGACAGCAAACGAGTTGCATCTTCCGGTTAATCAGAGCGTTGAGATTCAACTGGAAAGTGAAGATGTGCTGCACAGCTTTTGGGTTCCCAAGTTACGAGGAAAGCTGGATATGGTTCCGGGTCGGGTGAACAAGTTTGTCATTACTCCGGAATCCACAGGAACATTCTTGGGCCAGTGCGCTGAATTTTGTGGGATTGCCCACGCTTTAATGAAATTCACAGTGGTGGTGGAGTCCGAGTCGGATTTTGCCGCATGGGTTGACAATGAGCGGGCTCCTCGAGCTCCACCTGCTAGCGAGCAGGCGAAGGCTGGTGAGGCGCTGTTGGCATCTAAGGGATGCGTCGCTTGCCATACCATTCGAGGCACTGAGGCTGCGGGTGTTATTGGGCCTGAACTCACCCATGTTGGTAGCCGAAACCATATTGCGGCCGGGATTTTGCCTAATACCCACGAGGGGTTGTCGAAGTGGTTAAGTGGTCCTCAGGATGTCAAGCCTGGGAATTTTATGGTGATACCTGAACTTTCAGAAGATGAAGTTGAATCTCTCGTGACCTATCTTGTGGGACTTAAGTAAGCATGATTCATCAGTCAAGCGTTTCAGCTATTGAGCGGAGGCTGGTTGTATGGCCACAGTAACTACGACGGCTCCCGACACTCGGACATTTTCTGGAGCTGCTTGGAGTTGGATTACGACTGTTGATCATAAGCGGATCGCGGTCCTCTACCTTGTGACCGCGCTCGGATTTTTTGTGATGGGCGGGGTCGAGGCGTTACTGATTCGGGCCCAATTAGCTCGTCCTGACGCAGATGTCGTAGCTCCGGATCGTTATATCGAACTCTTCACGATGCATGGCACCACCATGGTGTTCTTGGCCTTGATGCCAATGAGCGCAGCCTTCTTTAACTTGCTTGTACCGCTCATGATTGGTGCACGTGATGTTGCCTTTCCCCGTCTGAACGCCTTGAGTTATTGGATCTATTTGTTTGGTGGAATTTTCATCAACATCAGCTTCGTGGCAGGTGGTGCGCCGAACGCTGGGTGGTTCGGATATGCGCCATTAACGGCGACCAAGTTTGCGGCTACGCATGCGATCGATTTTTGGGCGCTCGGGCTTCAGATTCTGGGTGTGTCATCAATATTGGCATCCATAAACTTCATCGTAACGATCGTCAATTTGCGGGCGCCTGGTATGACGCTCAACAGGATGCCAATGTTCGTGTGGATGTCTATGATCACGGCTTTCCTGATCATCTTTGCGTTTCCAGCAATAACGATCGGGCTCGTCTTATTGCTTTTTGACCGCTATATGTCCACAAGCTTCTTTTTACCGGCGGGCGGTGGTGATCCAGTGCTCTGGCAACATCTGTTCTGGGTATTCGGGCATCCCGAGGTGTACATCCTGATCCTCCCGGCTATGGGGATCGTGTCGGAAATTCTCCCAACCTTTTCCAGAAAGCCACTTTTTGGATATGCCGTTGTCGCGTACTCCGGGGCTGCTATTGCACTTGTAGGATTTGGCGTGTGGACTCACCACATGTTTACGGTTGGTTTAGGCCCTATTGCGGATACCGCGTTTGCTATTTCGACAATGGCGATTGCTGTGCCAACCGGGGTCAAAATATTTAATTGGATCGCTACGCTCTATGGTGGATCAATTAGCTTCAAGACACCCATGCTCTTTGCAATTGGCATGGTGGCGATGTTCATCATTGGTGGGCTCAGCGGTGTGATTTTGGGATCGCCGCCAGTTGATGGGCAGGTGCAGGACACATATTTCGTCGTGGCCCATTTACATTACGTGTTGTTCGGCGGCACGGTGTTTGGGCTGTTTGCGGGTATCTACTATTGGTTCCCGAAATTCACAGGTCGATTGTTGCATGAAGGTTGGGGGAAGGTTCATTTCCTCTTGATGCTTATTGGATTCAATCTGACCTTCTTACCGCAACACATGCTTGGGATCGACGGCATGCCCCGACGGATTCACACGTATTCTTCGGACATGGGATTCGAGTTGTGGAACATGGTGTCGACGGTCGGGTCTTTCATGATTGCGGTTTCGGTAGCTGTTTTTGCGATCAATGCCATTCGTTCTGCAAGGTCCGGGGCAATTTCCGGCTCTGATCCCTGGGACGCGGGGACGCTCGAATGGACAATTCCGTCCCCGCCACCTGTGTACAACTTTGCTGAAATCCCGGTCGTTGATGGTCAGTACCCAGCATGGGATGCCAAGCGTGGTGGCGGAAACACAGGCGCGGTAGCGACGGTGCCTGAGACACTAGAGGGGGAGGATGAGCCGCATATACACATGCCGAATCCTTCGTACTGGCCGATTGTTATGGCGGCTGGCATGGTGCTTGCGGCAAGCGGCCTTATCTTTCACCAAATCTTTATTTTGCTCGGCGCGATGATGTTTGGGATCTCGCTGATTGGTTGGATCGAGGAGCCAGCTGAGTGAGTACGCACGGTAGCGAACAGCACGGGCACCATCTCTATACGGGCCTGGACAATCGGAAGCTCGCAATGTGGGCGTTTCTTGGCTCTGAAACGATGTTTTTCGGTTGCTTGATCCTTGTGATGTTGATCAATAAGCACAACACATTAGGCAGTCACGGTCAGGAAATATTTGATTTGGCGTTGACTTCGTTCACCACCTTTGTGCTGTTAACTAGCAGTATGTCAATGGTGCTATCTCTCGCTGCTTTCAGGAACGGATCCGTTTTTTGGGGACGTATCTGGCTTGGATTGGTGATGCTGATGGGCATCGTTTTCTTGGGTGGCCAGGTCTATGAGTTTTCAGAGTTTGTTCACCACGGACTTACTCCTTCCACCAACTTATTCGGAGCGTCCTTCTTCACGTTGGTTGGATTTCATGGTGCGCATGTCGCGATTGGTGTTTTGTGGCTCGGTACAGTCATGTTGTACAGCTTTCGTGGCCGGTTTCGACCTGGATCAGATATGTGGGGCATCGAATTGGTTGGACTGTATTGGCATTTTGTTGACCTCGTGTGGGTCGCCATCTTCACCTTGATTTATCTAATCTGATGACACAGTCAACCTCCTCAACCCACGAGCCTTCGAACGGCGACCACATGGCTCCGCACCGACATGGGTACAGCAAATATTTAGTGGTGGGCGTTATCCTCACGGTTATTACGATTGTGGAGATTGTTATTCCGAGTTGGCCGGAGATAAGTGAGTTGCTGACAAGATCCGGAGTTGTGGCTTCACTTCTGGTGCTTTCTTTTCTCAAGGGTGCAGGTGTGGTTGCGTACTACATGCATTTACGGGAAGACAGCCGGCTTTTTACCGCGTTATTTATGTTCCCATTTTCCATCGCCTCAATAACTATCCTGATTGTGTTCTTTATGTTTGCACTCTAGGGGGCATAGGCTAGAGCTAGTGGGTTGGACGGAGCTTCCAGTCCAGTAATTGTTCACCGAGGACAGCAGTCTGAGCGTAACGGTCAATAATTCATGATGGTGCTATGAAGTTTTATCTGGTCCCTGAGATCACTCTGGGTTCCGCTGTGATGCTTGGTGCATACGTGTACGCCATCAGTCGGTGGAATCCTGACCGGAGGTCTGAAGTTGCGTTGTGGCGAATCGCAGCTTTTGTTATTGGGGTTCTTACGGTGTTTATCACTCTCCATCCTCCGATCGACGTGCTCAGCGCATCTTTTTTCAGCGTGCACATGTTTCAACATGTGCTATTGACCCTAGTCGCGCCACCGATGCTCTTGCTCGGACTTCCTGAATGGTTAGTGGCACCGCTTTTCCGGAAACGGTTGGCTCAGCGGTTTGTTCGGTGGATCACGAAACCGGTGGTCGCCGGGCTGATTGGCGTGAGCGTGTTTTGGGGATGGCACTTGCCCACGCTCTATGAGGCGACGCTCCGTGATCGGATTGTGCATGACACTATGCATATGACTTTGGTGGCATCGGCGATTGTCATGTGGTGGCCCGTGCTGAGCCGCTTACCCACGGCCCCGGCTGCAAGCCTTCCAATGCAGATGTTCTATCTTTTCGTAATTACGCTTCCTTCCGGTTTGCTCAGTTCGATCTTTGTGTTCGCAGCGGATCCTATATATCCGGCATATTCGATGATTGTTAATCCGGAGGGCTTATCACCACTTAATGATCAACGGGTCGGCGGGCTTGTAATGAAACTCGGCGGAACGGCAATTTTGTGGAGTGTGATTTCGGTCAAGTATTTCCGTTGGGTTTCGGCCGAGCCGAGCAAAAGTCAGTTGGTAAGTCGAGAGTCTGGATGATGCTAGATCGTGTGAACCGACCTAGGAGAGATTTGCTTTTTGGGAAGCAAGGAAGGAGTTGACATTGAACCGTCGTTTGGTTTTACGCCGGCATACGCGGGGGGTCGCGACTTTTGCGCTTGTGTTTGCAACTTTACTCGCGACGCAGGGAGCGATTGTGCGAGCGACGGGATCAGGGCTTGGGTGTCCGGATTGGCCTTTGTGTCATGGTTCAATCACGCCTCCACCAGACGACATCAAGGCAATCATTGAATATACACATCGTGTACTTGCCGGTATCGGTGGCCTGCTGATACTGACGGCTGCGGTGCTTGTGTTAAGGAGTCGAGGTGGATCGTGGTTATTTCGAGGCTCGGCTATTGCTTTAATAATCTTGTTAGGTGTTCAGGTCCTGCTCGGTGCTGCAGCCGTGCTCACGGAACTGCCAGCATGGGTGGTAACGGCGCATCTGGTGTCTGCTACGACACTGATCGGCTTGTTAACGTTCATTGTTGTGCAATGTTCGATGCAGCTGCCAGAGCCTCTTAAGGCGCGACCACATGTTATGGGGCTGTCACGGTTATCAGGCGCGGCGGTGATAGCCGCGCTTCTTGCGATTGGAGTTGGCGGCTATACATCAAGTTCGCATGCTGGTAGGGCTTGTTCTGGATGGCCTTTGTGTGGCAATGCGATGTGGCCGATTGATAGTCAAGGTATTGGGATAGGCCCTATTGTCCACATGACCCATCGAATGGTGGCGCTGGTGGTCTTAGTGCTGCTCGCGATGTTGGCATGGCGCCTGAGGAAGTTGCGCGACTCGTATCCGTTCGCGGCAAGGCTTGGAATAATTGCGAGTCACTTGGTGGTGCTCGAGGTTTTAGTTGGGGCTGCGAATGCCATGAGCTTGACGAATGAGATCATTACGGCAATCCACTCGTTTCTTGCCCAGTGGGTTTGGATCGTAACCTTGGCAATTGCGGTGGTCGTGTGGTCGATGCATAGAGAGAATGTAGGCTCGCGAGCGGACGTAGATTCCTGACGTGGCCTAGTGGGAGGAGCTGTCATTAAAGAAAGTCCTTCAATATTTTTTCAGGACTTGGTGCGGATGACAAAGCCGCGAATCATTGCTGAGCTTTTAGTTACCACTGCTGCAGCGATGGTTGTAGCAGCCCGAGGGCTCCCGGCGCTGAACGTGGTTGGCGCTACGCTTTTGGGCGGTGCGTTGTGTGCTGGCGCAGCAGCCACGTATAACCAGTTGTTTGACCGTGACATCGATCTCGTCATGCAGCGAACCCGTAGCCGTCCATTGCCTGCTGCACGCCTTCGTGTCCCTGTGGCGTTTTGGTGGGGAATCGTGCTTCTAGTCTTATCAGTGCTGGTTCTCGGATTTGGAGTCAGCTGGTTGGCCGCAGGACTGGCTTCTACAGGGTTCGTAATTTATGTGGGTGTCTATACCCTGTGGCTTAAACGCCGAAGTACGCAGAATATTGTTATAGGAGGCGCTGCGGGCGCCATTCCACCAATGGTGGGATGGGTTGCGGGGGCTGGCCACCTAGACATCGCAGCTCTGGTGCTGTTTATGGTCATATTTATATGGACGCCTCCGCACTTCTGGGCGCTTGCTCTTGTTCGGAAGCATGACTATGCACGAGCTGGTGTCCCAATGCTCCCGGTCGTGCAGGGAGATGCTGTGACTCGTCGCCACATATTCGTTTATAGCTTGGCCTTGGTCACAGCTTCTCTGGTGCTAATACCGGTTAACGGTATGGGCTGGATCTATTCGGCAGCGTCGATTTTGCTTGGCCTTGTTTTTGTTTATCGTGCTTGGCAGTTGCTTCGGGCCAAGGATACGAATAGCGCGTGGCGTCTTTACAAATACTCGATAACCTACTTGACGTTAGTGTTTGCCGCGATGGTTGTGGACACGGTCTTGCCGGTGCTTGGGAACTAGCTACCGGTGTACACAATCGTTGCACGTTCCCCTCGGATCGCATGTCCCGGTATTGGGTCTAGCATTTCGTTTTCACCAGGATCCAGAACGGCCAGAACGGTCCCTGTCTGATTTGGTCCGATGTTTGGTGATCGAAATTGGCCATGACTTGTTCGGATTTCCAGGCTATGGGTGTAGGTCCCTACATTCCGAATCGTGAGGCGGACTCTCGGTTTGGACACACGTACTGTTGAGGGCATGACAGCAAAGTCTCCGACTTCAAGGGAGACATCTTCACAGTTTGTTGGTGTACAGGAGCCAGAATCCAAAAGGTTTGCGCTGGGGACTGGGTTTTCGATTGTGGTTTGCACCACGCCGGCTTCACATGCTGCGAATAAAAACATTGACGTTAGAACGAGTAGTACACGGATTGATTTGTGAGAGCAAAATGGCATGCGTAGGAGACGTCCTAGGGTGATCTGGGCATCGAGCGAGGATAGGAATTCGTTCAGGGTATCGCAACACGGAAAGTAGCTTTGGTCATTCCCAGAGGTTGCTGCGTATACTTGATTAGGCGGATGAAGGTTTGTTTGCCGAGAAAATTGCGTCGCAGCAGTGTTGTGGCATATGGATTTAGGCAGGACAATTTCTGTCGGTACCAGGCATGAGGGTGTAACGAGCCATCTGGTTTTCGCGTAGAAGTCTAGGTTTTCCACCTGCTTTATCGGGTCAGGTAGTCACCTGTCGATCGAAATGGTCAGGCTGATTCAGATGAGTGGGCGGAAGTGGAGGTTACAGATGAGGTTTTTGGGTGAGGATTTTTGTGACACGGAAATGGCGGCCTGTCCGTGGTAGTTGATGCAACAGGTGTCTCTACGGTTCTTAAGGAAGAGACGCTCGAGAACGCTTTAGCCGAACTCGTTGCGCTTGGTGCAGATCCAGGGTTCGTTAGCAAATCGGAACTGAAGAAAGTGTTGCCAAATGAGGCGCACATTACTACAGAGATTGAAACATGGTTTCGCGAGCAATTGGCGGAAGAAGAAATCGAGCTGCGCGATGAAGACCCAGAAGATACTGAAAGTGGCGATGCTTCAAAGGTCACCGCAATTCAAACTCGCCGTGAACGTGATCTGGAGCTTGAGTCAGCGAGCCAGGACACAGTTCGTAGTTACCTAAACGAGATTGGAAGAATTTCTTTACTTACGGCCAAGGAAGAGGTTGATCTGGCGCAACGGATAGAACGTGGTGGTGAAGATGCACGTGCTCATCTCATTACCGCGAATCTGCGTCTGGTAGTAAGTGTTGCGAAGAAATACACAGGCCATGGAATTCCTCTGCTTGATTTGATTCAGGAAGGTAACGCGGGGTTAATGAGGGCGGCTGAAAAATTTGATTGGCGTCGGGGTTACAAGTTCAGCACTTATGCCACATGGTGGATTCGCCAAGCGGTGACACGAGCTATTGCTGAACAAAGTCGGACTATTCGTTTACCTGTCCACGTGCACGAGAAACTCACAAAGTCTTACCGAGTTCAACGAGATTTACAGCTCCGGTTGGGTCGTGAGCCAACTGACAACGAGATTGCTATCGAGATGGAAATGAGCGAAGACCAGATTGGCGAGCTTAAGCAAGCGGCACGCCTTCCGATTTCGCTCGAGACTCCCATTGGTGAGGATGGTGACACGGAAATTGGCCATCTAATTCGAGATGATGATGCGGTAGAACCGATGGAAGCGGCGACCCGACAAATGCTTACCGAGCAGTTGGGTGACGTCTTGGAGATGCTTGATCCGCGGGAGCAAAAAATCCTACGGATGCGACATGGGCTTGATGACGACACACCAAGGACGCTAGATCAAGTTGGACAGGAGTTTGGCCTAACACGTGAGCGCATTCGTCAGATCGAATCCCAAGCGCTTAGGAAGCTCAGGCATCCGCGGCTTGCGCGGAAGCTCAAGGACTTTCTGGGTTAGCACCTGAGAAAAAGGGGCGCTAGCGAGTGCTCCGGTCAACAACTGCAACGATAGCTTCAGCTGTAGACCTCCTTCAGCGTTCAATGGGCGAGATGACTGTTCCAGCTGCCGTTCTACACGTACAAAAAAATCAGGACGTACTGTTGAGTTGGCATGGTGGGCAGGCTCAAGATACTGAGGCGGTATTCTCGATCGCGTCCATCACAAAGCCTTTAGTTTGTTTAGCTGCGGCACGGATGCTGGAACACGGCGAAATCGGCTTAGACGATCCGGTCATCCGATACTTTCCAGAGTTCGGAAAGGCCGGTAAGGCGCGAGTAACTCTTCGGCACTTATTCACACATTCCAGCGGCCTTCCTGATTTTCTACCGAACAACAATCTGCTTCGCAGGAACAAGGCACCTTTAAGCGAGTATTTTCGAGAGACGTGCGCGGTTCCATTGAAATTCAGACCGGGCACCGATTCCTCGTATCAGAGCATGGGCATACTGACTCTTTCAATGGTGATGGAAAAAGTTCGCCAAACATCAACGGGCGAAATTCTTGAAGAAGAGGTCTTCCGACCTGCATCTCTGCGAGCGACGTCGTTGGTTTGGAGCGATGAATTTGTCGGAAAGTTTTGTAAGCCTACTCCGACTGAAGATGTGGAAGGATCTTGGGTTTGGAACACGTCTTACTGGAGGAATTTGGGTGCTCCGTGGGGAGGCGCATTTTCAACAGCGCCGGACATTGCCAAGATTCTTGAGGTGTTGCTACAGGATGGGCTTTGTGACGGAAGGCGAATTCTTCAATCTCATATGGTTCGAGATGTCTTGTTGAACCATACAGTGTTATTTCCTGATATGAACCCGGTGGTGGCACGAAGGTTCGGTTGGGGCTTAGGGTGGTCAATCGTCAAATCTGGCCGAGAACTTCATGGTGGAAGTGGAAACTTCGGAGCGCTGACACCTATTGGAGCTTTTGGGCATTCAGGGGCGACTGGCACCATCTGCTGGGCTGACCCCAAAACTGGTTTCAGCATGGTGCTATTGACTAACGGGAAGATGCCACATGTACGTCAGGTCCTACGTCGCTGCTGTGACATCATTTCGGAACTAGGCCGGATACCAAGAACTATAACCAGTTAACCCTGGTGCCCCTAGTGTCCCTCCGGACAAAAATCACGCTCAATAATCTTAATTCTTAGCCAAGTTCAGCTGTGCGACATTCGTCTTCATTAGGACTAATAGTCCTCGCAATAAATAATTCGTTTCATCACATCCCTCTATGCAACTGGTGCTCGTAATCGTTTTTTCGAGTCAGCTCTAAGCAATGCCTTTGGCGATTTGGAATAACTGTGTACAGCGGGTCTACCACGTTGCCTACTTAGGGTTCTTGCAGTTTCCAGAATTATAAGAAGGAACCCCGCCGACCGACGGGGTTCACTCAATGATTCGTGCAGTGTGCCTAGTTTTGTTAGAAGCCGCCCATGCCGCCCATGCCGCCCATGCCGCCCATGCCGCCCATGCCGCCCATGCCGCCCATGCCGCCCATGTCGGGCATGCCGCCCATGCCGCCCATGCCGCCATCCGGTGGTGGCATAGCGACGGCCGCCTTTTTCTCGGGCGCATCAGCAATAAGGGCGTCCGTGGATAACATCATCATCGCGACACTCCCAGCGTTCTGCAAAGCTGCTCGAGCCACGGTGACCGGATCGACAACACCTGCCTTGGTCAGATCTTCGATCTCACCGGTATAGCCGTTGTAGCCATTGTTTCCGGAGGCGGTAAGTACCCGCTCAACCACGACATCACCAATTTCTCCGGCATTCGAAGCGAGTTGACGAAGGGGCGCAGTAAGCGCGTTTCGTACGATCTTCGCTCCCATGGCCTCTTCACCGTGGAGGGTTTCAATGAGCGTGTCGATCGCAGGAATCGTCCGAATAAATGAGGTTCCAGCCCCTGCAACGATCCCATCAGCTACCGCAGCCTGAGTTGCTGAAAGTGCATCTTCGACCCTGTGCTTCTTTTCTTTCAGCTCCACCTCTGTCGGTGCGCCGACGCGAACAACAGCGACCCCACCGGCCAGCTTGGCAGCTCGCTCGTCAAGCTTCTCACGGTCGTAGTCTGAATCCGTAGTTTCAACTTGCGCTTTAATGGTTGCAATTCGCTTGGTGATGTCACGTCGGGATCCAGCGCCTTCCACAATGGTGGTTTCATCCTTTTTAACCACGATGCGTCTTGCTGTACCCAGCACGTCAAGGCCGATTTCTTTCAGATCCTGCCCAAGGTCTTTTGATACGACTGTGGCAGCCGTTAAAATCGCGATGTCATCCAGAATTGCCTTGCGGCGGTCGCCGTAGGCGGGTGCCTTAATTGCACAGGCATTGAGTGCTCCACGAACTTTGTTGACGATCATTGTGGCGAGCATGTCGCCTTCAATGTCTTCAGCAATGATCAAGAGATCTTTTTTGCCCGACTGAACAACCTTTTCGAGCAGTGGAAGCATGTCCTGCGCACTGGATAGCTTGTCATCGGTCACGAAGACAAAAGCATCATTCAATTCACAGGACATTGAAACCTCATCGGTTACAAGATATGGCGAGATATATCCGCGGTCGAGTTGAACGCCATCAACCAGTTCAAGTTCGAGAGCATTAGTCCGACCCTCTTCAACGGACACAGCACCGTCCTTGCCAACGCGCTCAAGAGCTGTAGCAATCTGTTTTCCAATAGATTCGTCACCTGAGGAAATCGTCGCGACCCATTCCATCTGTTGGGGTTCACGAATCTTTCGCCCTTGCTTGGCGAGCGCCTCTTCGGCGGTGGCAATTGCCTTTTCCATGCCACGCTTGATGATCATTGGATTCATTTCAGCAGCCACCGCCCGTACACCATCATGGATCATCTGTTGGGCGAGTACCGTGGCGGTGGTCGTTCCGTCTCCTGCTACATCATTTGTTTTGGTAGCGGCTTCCTTTACGAGTTGGGCACCCATGTTTTCGAAGGCGTCACCCAGGTCGATATCACGGGCTACGGTGACACCGTCGTTGGTTATAACGGGTGCTCCGAATTTTCGACCGAGACCTACGTTTCGACCTTTGGGGCCCAACGTGACACGTACAGCGTCAGCCACCTCATCGACACCATTCAGTAGTGCTTTGCGGGCGGATTCATTAAAGAGTAGATTCTTGGGCATGCCGGCCAGACTCCTTCGCGGCGGTCGCTCGCGCCAGCGGTCAATCAGGAAATTTGCGGGATGTGCCAGCCGTGCGACTTAGCGCACCATACGGCGGCTAGCAATTGTAGCGCAGCACTGGAACTGCGGACACGATTTCGTCCAAGATCTCAGATATTCGATGGTTGCGTGATCCTGGTGGTTGTAGCGGGCTAACCGTTTGAGTTGTCGGGTCAGCTTCCCTTCCAGAAGGGATTCGGCGACCAATATCTACGGTTCTTGATCCCCAGTGCGTATGTTGCCTCGGTATTCGTCATGATGCTTTTTTCCAGCCGTTCAAGCGCATCATCGCGATCGGCGGCTCCCATGACACGGTAATCACGTCCGTCGATCACTGAGTTCGCATTCCATCCGGAGGTGCTTTCCCAGACGGAGACTTCGACTTCGACGTCTCCTAGTTCAAGGATTGTTGACTCGCGGTTCGGGCTTGAAGATAAGGACAAAGGGTTTTCTCAAGAAGGAAGTTCGCTTGGCGTACAAGTATACGCATGGTCTGGTATAGACCGGCGTTGTCCTCAGACTGGACAATACGGTAGGAGTACTTGTGAGGCCAAATGAGCGCTGAACTTTTCCGCGTCGTGACACCAATGGATGCGCTCTTAAGGATATTTGAGGCATTCCAACCAAATGTTGGTCAGGAGCGTGTCCCGTTAGAGGACTCGTTGTCCCGAATTGTCGCAGTTCCCATATATGCGTCTGAACAAAGTCCGAGCTTCTCCCGTTCAGCAATGGACGGGTTTGCAGTTAGTGGTGCCGATACTTATGGCGCTTCAGATGGCCTTCCCTCTTACTTGTTGGTGCAGGGGGAGGTCCAGATGGGTCGATCGGCTGTAAAGCCTGTAACTAGTGGGACTGCGCAACGCATTCACACTGGTGGAATGATCCCACCGGGCGCTGACGCTGTAGTTATGGTTGAACACACGCAAACGATTGATGAGCAAGCAATTGAAGTCACACGGCCGGTCGCCCCTGGTGAGAATGTTATTCAGGCAGGCGAAGATTTAGCAGTGGGCGACCTAATTCTTTCCGCTGGTAAGCGCGTCCGACCGCAGGACATTGGCGTGTTGGCAGCACTAGGCATTCATGAGGTAGTAGTGATGCAACGCCCAATAATCGGGCTCTTGGCCACGGGCGATGAAATCGTAGATCGGACTTCAAAACCGGCTCCCGGTCAGGTTCGGGATGTGAACACCAGCGTTCTTTCGGGATTTATGAAGGAAATTGGTGCCCTACCTAAATCCTACGGGATTGCTCCGGACGATCGATCGGCCCTGATGAGGATGGCCAGTAAGGCTCTTTCTACCTGCGATATGTTGGTGATTACGGCGGGCAGCTCGGTGAGCACCCGCGATCTCACCGCTGATGTGATTGGCGATTTGGGTATGCCTGGGGTGCTTGCACATGGGCTTACCGTGAAGCCAGGCAAACCCACCATCGTGGCGGTCTGTAATGGAAAGCCCGTGTTTGGGCTTCCGGGCAATCCGGTCTCGGCAATAGTTGTATATGGGCTACTGGTTCGTCCCACCATCTGCAATCTATTAGGTTTTTCGGAAGAAGACACACGTCCGCGTATACGGGCCAGATTGCGGCGCAACGTAGCCTCGCAGAGCGGCAGAATTGACTATGTACCCGTAATACTCCACGAACATGATGAGGAGTTGTGGGCAGAGCCGATTTTCGGCAAATCCAATCTCATTTATACGTTGGTGAGGGCATCTGGCTTGGCAACAATTCCAATGGATGCTGGCGGGAAACCAGAAGGAGACTTGGTTGATGTCGAACTCCTCTAGGGAGCTGCCGCGGGAGATATATCTCCAAGATGTTCCTCTTGATACTGCGCGAAGCCTGTTCCGTGAAGCCCTAGCCCAGCTTCCTGGGTGGCCGGCCCATCGGGTTGAACGAATACCGCTGGCCCGGGCGCGGGACCGTGTAACAGCGGGACCTGTGTGGGCATTGAATTCGAGCCCTGGTTTTGCATCGGCGGCGATGGATGGGGCGGCAGTGATTGCTGAGGCCACTGTTGGAGCAACGGAAACCTCCCCTCGGGTCTTGAAGCTCCAGTCCGAGGCTATCTGGATTGATACCGGTGATCCTATGCCTGCTGGAACGGATGCGGTGGTTATGGTGGAAGACGTTCACGATCTGGGCGACGGAGCCATAGAAATCCTGGCGGCTGTTGCACCGTGGCAACACGTGCGGCCTATGGGCGAAGACATTGTGGCGACGGAGTTAGTGGTACCTCAATATCGAAAACTGGAACCGCGAGACCTTGGTGCGATTGCCGCAGCTGGGCATGCAGACGTGGAGGTCTTGGCTCAACCCCGGGTAACAGTCATCCCTACCGGCAGCGAGTTGGTCCCTATTGGTTCCTATCCTGGCCCAGGTGAGCTCATCGAGTTTAATGGGTTGGTTCTGAGCTCTTTAGCGGAGTCATGGGGCGCGGAGGTAGTCTGTTCAGAAATAGTTCCGGATGACATTACGGCTATACGTACGGCTGTCTCTGCAGCGGTCGCTAGCGCTGATGTTGTCGTGATTAACGCGGGCTCATCCGCCGGCCGTGAGGATTTCAGTGCGCGGGTTATTGATGAGCTTGGTGAAGTGTTTGTCCACGGTGTTGCTATTCGACCAGGACATCCAGTGGTTCTTGGCGTAGTCGGCGGAAAGCCGGCGATTGGAATTCCCGGTTATCCCGTCTCGGCGGCGCTAACTTTTGAACTGTTTGTACGTCCATTAGTGGAAGAGTGTCTTTGTCTACCCACGACAGAGTCCCGGGTGCTATCGGCCGTGATGGCTCGAAAAACTGTTTCGGTTGCCGGTGATGATGAGTTCATCAGAGTTCGGGTCGGTCGTGTTGGGGATCGAGTTATTGCCGCCCCACTTGAGCGAGCGGCCGGCGTAATCATGTCACTTGTGCGAGCCGACGGCTTAGTAAGGATTCCAAGGTTCTCGGAAGGTGTCGCCGCTGGTGAAGAGGTCGAGGTCCACATGTTTAACACGGCTGGAGCTCCCCGTGACACAGCGGTGGCTATCGGCAGTCATGACCCGGCATTAGATCTGTTGGCAAGTGAGGTTTCACGCCGAGCTGCTCCGCTTCGCTTCGCCTCAACAAATGCGGGCAGTTATGGGGGGCTTTTGGCGCTGCGGCGTGGCGAGGCACATATGGCAGGCTGCCACCTCCTCGATGATGCGTCGGGGACCTATAACCAGGTGGATGTGGCGCGGGTGCTTCCTGGACGGGATGTGCAGTTGGTGCACTTTGCGATGCGTGAGCAAGGCTTGATTGTGCCTCGTGGAAATCCGCAGGAACTATGGGAAATCGGAGATATTACTCGTGAAGGAGTTTCGTTTATTAATAGGCAGCGGGGCTCGGGGACGCGAGCACTTCTTGATCACCGATTACATGTACAGGGGATTGATGTTGGGGACATTGAAGGCTACGACCGGGAACAATACACACATCTTGCGGTTGCTGCTCAGGTGCAAAGTGGTGGGGCTGATGTAGCGCTTGGAGTTCGAGCTGCAGCCAGGGCTCTTAATCTGGACTTTGTGCCCGTTGGGATGGAGCAATATGACCTTGTGATCCCTGTCGAATACTTAGAAGTTCCCGCTGTCGGGGCCGTGGTCGACATTCTTCATGATCGGGAATTTGCCGGACAGGTTAACGCGATGGGCGGTTACGATGTTTCGCGTATGGGGGAAGTGATATGAGACGCGTCGATCGATGTGGCCGGTACGAAGGGCTGCAGATTGCTAGAGTGTCTTTTGTCCCAACGGTGTGCTTAAAATCAGGTGTTGGAAGTTTCCTTTGCTGAATGTGCTCTGTTTGGCTCTCCGGCCCCGGATTGTTGGGCGGCACTGGCGCGATGTTTGGCCGAGCGGGACCGTAAAGCCAATTTCACGGTACCTCCGACTAACAGTGCTTCAACAAGGATGGGTATAGGGGATCGCATATCGATCGATCCCACGATGACTATGATGGTCAGAAAAAATAACGCGAAGACTGATGCAAACGTCGCGCGGAGTTCACGGCTCATTGTTGTTCTAAAGAGACATAATGCTGGATCTGATCATACGGGTCGGGCGCTCGAATGTGTGGGGAAATCCTACAGGGCTGAGAAGGGTAGGCCGGGCGATGAGTGCTAAGACGATAGTTGTCGGTGGTGGTGCCATGGGTACAGCAATTGTGAGTGGATTACTCGATTCTGGGATGCTTTCTCCGGGTGACGTTGTTGTGGCCGAAATTGAGGAAGAGCGGCGCAGGGTATTGGGTACACAGTTTGGTGTGACCACCTCCTCTGAACCGAGCACCTGCGTTGATAGCGGGAAAGTTGTGATTCTTGCGATTAAGCCGCAGAACTTTGAGGAACTGAGTCGATCTATCCGGCCAGTCTTGCAACCTGAGGTTCTTGTGATTTCGATCATGGCGGGTGTGTCCAGGGCTCGTCTGCGGGAAGCGCTTGGTACGGATCGTGTCGTCCGTGTTATGCCAAACATTGCAGCGCAGGTCGGCCAGGGTATGTCTGTTTGGATTGCAGACGATGGAATTTCTAGTGATGATCGAAAGGCAACCAAGCTGGTGTTGGCCGTTCTCGGATCCGAACTTGAGATTGAACAAGAGTCTCTCTTAGACGTTGCCACAGCCGTTCACGGTAGTGGACCGGCTTACTTGTATCTTCTTGCTGAAGCGTGGATTGATGCCGGTGTCGAGGCTGGCCTCGATCGCCCAACCTCTGAAGTGCTAGTGCGTCAGACTATTGCCGGATCTGTAGCTCTGTGGGAGCAGTCAGGTCGATTACCTGCAGAATTACGTGCTGCAGTTACATCTCCCGGCGGAACCACCGCTGCAGCTCTTGAAGCGCTTGAGCCATTTGATTTTCCTCGAGCGATGCGCGCTGCCATTGATGCGGCCACACGCCGGTCCCATGAGCTTGGATAATGCACGCCCGGGCGGCGTTGTCTTGAATATGATGAATCGTACTGGCCGATACTAAATCGACGAAAATTTTGTTCTCAGACCAACTCATGAATCGCCGTGGCCATGGCATCAATGTCCCCAGCGTCGTTAAATGCGTGGAAGCAGAAGCGGACAGCTGTGTCATTGTGAGCGCGTCGACACAAAATTTGATGTCGGCGCAGGCAGTGTTCGGCAGCTGTGGTTCCTGAGATTTCAGAGAAACCAACACTGATAATCCCAGATTTTTTTTGGCCTTGATCGGGTGTTACAAGCACTGAGTCGATGTCCTGAAGGGCGTTACGGGCTTCAGCCACCAGGCTCGCATTTCTTTTTTGGATATTGGCTAGACCGAGGTTTGCGACCCTCGCAACGGAGATTCGCCATCCGGCAAATAGAGCGTAGGGGCGCGCCCCGTACTGGTAGCGCTCGGCGGACGGATGCAAACGGATGAGGCCAGGCGGGAAGTCAAATTGTTCGGCAGCTCCAGACCCGCTGCCAGGGGGTGGGAGTCGATCTTGCATAGCCTGACGTACGTACATTGCACCAATCCCATATGGTCCGAGCCCCCATTTAAACGCTGGAAATGCGATGACGTCGCAGCCGAGAGCACGGACATTAATCTCTCGGGCTCCGAAGGATTGCGCGGCGTCCACGATGGTAACGATTTCCTGCTCCCTCCCGATTTCGGAAACCTTATCTATGGGGAGGACAATTCCTCGTTCGCTGGTGACGTGGCTGATACAGATAGCCCGAGTGTTCGACGTGATGGCTTGATGGAGGTCATTGATGAATTGTTCATCGTTCCCAGTAGCTTCAATGGCCACGACCTCGATGCCCAGGCGGTCCCGCAAGGCAAGCCAGGGCAGGTAACCACTTTTGTGCTCCTCCGAGGAGAGAATCACCTGGTCTCCGGGGTTGAGGGTAAGCGCGCTTGCGACAAACGATACGACTTCGGAAACCGCGCGGATCAGTGCAACTTCTTTGGTTTGGGCACCAAGCAATCCTGCCAGTTCACGTCGCAGGCTGTGACATTGCTCTTCATAGTCGGCACGTATGTCGGGATGGGCGCCGGTGTAGACAAATTCTTTTTCTTGCAGTGCCAGGAGGCGAGCAAACGTGCTCTGCGGCATTGACGAGACACCCCCAGAGTTTAGGCAGTGAAAGTGACGAAGCGCCGGGATGTCATCGCGCAGGGAACGAACGGCCTCTGCGTTAATCGGTGAGTTGAGGGACATTGATCCAACGTCGTGTTTTCGCGGCTTCAATGGCGGCGTCAACGACTTCTTGGGTTTTAAGTCCATCCGTGAGCGTTGGGTGTACTTCCCTGTTCTCGCGTATGGATCTCAGGAATCCTCGCATCATTCGCTCACCGAAGAACGCGAGGATTCCGGCATGGTCGGCGTCATCGAGTGGTAAGCCAGAGTTAACGGGTTGAGGTGGGTGACCAAGCCTATGAATTGTGGCGTGGAGAATGCCATCGGTCACGAGTGCTGCTTTGGTTCCATTGATCATGAAGTGTGTATGTCCGAGAGGTAGGTGTGTATCCACACTGCCTACACGACTTGACGAAATGGTCCCGTGGGCCCCACTTGCGAATTTAACGATGAGCGCTGCGTCATCATCGAGGAGAAGTGGGATCTTTTCCTGAGTTTCAGCGTCGAGGGCATGTGTGGTGTTTGTCGCGAGATCTGCGCTTACGGATGTAATCGGTCCAGCGATGTACTGGGCTAGATCGATCATATGACTTCCAAGGTCTGCCAATACGCCGCTGCCGCTCCGTGACTGGTTGTATCGCCACTCCATGATTGGTTGGGGACCTAACAGGCGCTTATTGAATCTTTGGGCGTGGATGCTCACGATTGCGCCCAGTTCGCCGTCTTTGACCATGGTATGGAGCTTTTCCATTAAGGGGTTCCATCGAAGCGTGAACCCCACACCAGTTTGCACACCTGCGGTTTTTGCAGCCGTGTGCATCTCACGGGCCTGCATTGCATTAAGGGCGATGGGTTTCTCAACGAAGACGTGTTTACTGGCGGCGATCGTGGCCATCGCCTGCGGATGGTGATGATTGTCCGGTGACGCAATGATTACAGCTTCGACGTTCGGATCAGCAATTAATTCGTGTTCGTCGGTGTAGGCCTTGGGAATATTGTGTTTGGACGCGGCGCTTTGGACGCGCGACTGGTTGGGCCCAGCAATTGCTGCAACTCGTGCGTGCTGAAGCTGTTGCAATCCCGAGATATGGGCGGTTCCCATCAGGCCATACCCAATGACGCCGAAACCGATCTCTTTAGCCATTGGAGTGTGAGGCTAGAGTTGCGTCGGCCACGGCGCTTATATGGCGATGGGCACGGATGAGTTCGGCATCAATGCTCTCGAGCCCTGAAATATCAAGTCGCTCGTTCACCAGTGAGCCGCTGAATCCTGCTTCGGCGAGTACTGCGAGCACGGCCTGATGATCTATATCACCGTCGCCAGGTGTTCGGAAGACGGGGTTTCCCTGTGGGCCCACGTGATCTTTAATGATGATTTGCTGACATAGGCCGGCGACTGGCACGACATCCGTGATCGGATCTAGTCCTTCGTAATAGTGAACATTGCCTGTGTCGTAACACACCCCGACGGCTGACGAATCGAACCTGTCGTGAAGTTCTCGTAGGGCTGCGCCGTGTTTGCCTACACCGGTATGGGGCTTGGGTAGGAGCAAAACCCCGGCGGCCTCGGCTTCACGAACTCCAGCTTCGAATGCGGTGAAGAAACCATTAACCTCGGACTGCCATACGTCGGGCTTCTTAGGCACAGCTGGAAATGTTCCGGACTCATACTCATAAGGTCCCCAGCACACTAGGCTTGGGACACCGGCTTCGCTCGCAAGTCCAATAGTCCGTACAAACAAATCCGGGTTGTCGGTGACCTGTCCATGCGACTTGTGGTCAATGGCCAGACCGGCGTCGAGGGCGGGCTGTACAGCGAGTCGTGCCTGGCTTGCGGTGATGCCAATTGGCCACACGGGGCCTTCTTCGTGACCATCGTACAAGCCGACGTGGCTAAAGCCAGCCCGGGCGATTCCTTCATATGCGCGAGTACGGGAATGGCCGTCTCGGGCATATGGAATTGTTAGCGAAGTAAGGTGATAGGCCATAGATCTATTCCCTCATGCTTATAGCGGCAGATATTGTGCGGGGTGGCCACATCGTGCCGTCATCCCACGTCATGTCAACCGTTTAGCTCTTCGGCCAAGGTCAAGGCGTTCCCGACCACGATGTTGTCGATTAAACCAATCCCACCAATCTCAATAGCTCCGGCAATAACAAACGGGGGGATTGTTTTTGATAAAGGCGTAAGCGTCAGTGCGTGACGAACCTCGACATAGGCTGTGGTCGCGAGAGGTTCTTGGGATATGACATTGCTGACGATTTCCGCGAGCGAAGTCGGTGCATGGGTTCCCGCATCCCAGGCCTCTCGTGCTGACGTGAGCCCACGATAAAGGGAAGTGGCGGCTCCACGTTCTCTTGAGGTCAGCCGAACATTTCGGCTACTGAGGGCAATCCCGTCGCTATCTCTCACTGTCCCGATGACTGTCAGGGTCAGAGGAATGTTCAGGTTTGCCACCATCTCTGCAATGACCCTAGTCTGTTGCCAGTCCTTCTGGCCGAAATAGGCCCGATGGGGTTGGGTAAGGCCAAAAATCTTTGCTACGACCGTGGCTACGCCGGCAAAGTGTCCGGGCCTCCGAGTTCCTTCCAGGTCATGGGCTATTCGACCCGGATGGACCGTGGCGGTGATTCCCTTGGGATATAACTCGGCTTCAGTTGGCATGAAGACAAGATCCACGCCTGCGGCCTCGAACGCGGCCAGATCGGCTTCTTCATCCCGCGGGTAGGCCGAAAAGTCTTCCGGATTTCCGAACTGTGATCGATTCACAAAAAGTGTCGCTATGACTGATTGATCAGAACGGCGCGCCGTCTTCAACAAGGCGAGATGGCCCCGGTGCAGTGCTCCCATCGTCGGCACCAGCCCCACCGGTTCTTTCAGGTTGAGACGGGCGTCTCGAACCTGATCTATGGTGCGTGCAACGATCATCGCTCAAGTTCTCGTCTTGTGAGCCTCATGAGAGACTCAGATACTACGCATCATGGCATCTCTCCCGCTAGTTGAACCCCCTCAATCTCAGGCTGAACTTAGGCACGTGTTGGTTTCTGAGTTGTCCCCAGAGGTAGTTCGGCTTGCCAATGCGGATGAGGATGCTATCGATGGCGTGGTGCCTGCCCTCTGTGTAAGTGCAAAAAGTGCGGATGTTGTGGCTACCGTGTTAACTATATGTGCCCGTCTTGGCGCGGTGGTAGTTCCACGTGGTGGTGGCAGTCATTTGCATCTCGGGACGCAGCCTGAGCGTGTGGATGTAGTCCTTGAACTGCATGAACTGGACCAGGTGATCGAATATCGTCCGGATGATCTGACGCTAGCTGTTGCTACCGGAACACGTTTTCTGGATGTACAGCGAATGCTCGCTGAGTCTGGACAGATGCTGGCTCTAGATCCTTTGGTCGATGCATCCTCCACTGTGGGTGGAGTTGTGGCTACGAATCGATCGGGCCCACGTCGGGCTGGATTAGGAACTGCCCGTGATCACATTATTGGCATCGAAGTGGCAGGTGTTGATGGTTCAGTAACGAAGTCCGGTGGCATGGTAGTCAAGAACGTAACCGGGTATGACCTTTCTAAGGCACACATCGGTGCTCTTGGTACGCTCGGCGTTATTACTCGTGTGAATCTCAAGACGTTCCCGATACCGGCGGTCGAAACTACGTTGGCGATACCGGTACCTGATCCTGCCAGTGCAGTCCGGTTGGTAGATGTGCTCGCCGATCTTCCGTTCACCTGTAGCGCGCTTGACCTGGTGCAACAGGAGCTGCTCCAAGACATGCACTTGGAAGGTTCTTGGGGGGTGCTGGCAATCCGGATTCCTGGAACGGAAGATGGTGTTAAAGAGAAACTTTCGATGGTTAGAGGAGTTATCGATATTGAGGCTGACGGTGAGCCAATTGAGCTTCATGATGCAGCGCAGAAACGTTTCTGGCGTGATGCCGATATATTGGCCAGACTTCCTCTAACTGACCCTATTGCAACAATATGCTTGATGAGTGGCCTCTCAACGCAAGTTGCTTCGATGCTGGGCTCGGTCAAAGAATTAGGTGATGATCTTGGGCTTGGCACGGTATCGAGCGCCCGGGCATTGCACGGTGTTGTGCGAGTGTCTGTGACGTCACAGTCGGTGTCTTTGGTAAGGGAATTCGTAATGCGTTTGCGGACCAGAATCCAGAAATTAGGAGGCTCACTGATCATTGAGTCTTCGACTGGGGAGGTTAAAAGGGCTGTGGGTGTGTGGGGCGTTCCGCCGGATTCATCAGCGCTGAAAGCGATGACTGCGTTACGAAGGTCATTTGATCCGGGAGGCATTATTAATCGTGGACGGTACGTGACTCCATGACAATTGACCAAGGAATTGCCGTTCGCGGGTTTTCCTCGATTGATGTGCCGGATGCCTCCATTGTGGCTTCTTGCGTGCACTGTGGGCTCTGTCTGAACGAATGTCCGACATATCGGGTGCTTCGCGTCGAGATGGATTCCCCTCGTGGCCGTATTCAACTCGTCAACGCTGTTCAGGAAGAACGCCTCTCACTCGATAGTCCGGCATTCTTGAAACATACCTTCCAGTGTTTGGATTGTCGTGGATGTGAGACGGCCTGCCCGTCTGGCGTTAAATATGGGGCCTTGATTGAGGCTGTGCGCGGTCAAGCTGTTCAGGCGGATTTGATGCCCACTCGGCGCAGAATCGCGCAGCAGGTTTTAAGAACGGTCTTCCGGCGTCTCAAGCTCCTCCGGCTGGCGGCGCAGGCCCTAAAGCTGTATCAGCGCTCGGGCTTACAGACGGTGGTGCGTCGGCTTGGCGTCCTGCAACGGATTGCACCCCCATTAGCCAAGGTCGAGGCTTTGTCACCGAGGGTTTCTAATAGGTTCCTGCAGGCGTCTGATCTTTCGTTTTTTCCTGCCGACGGCGAGGTCAGGCACCACGTTTCATTTATTACGGGTTGCATTATGGGAGTTGCGTTTGCAGATGCTCATCGTGCGTCTTTGCGAGTGTTGGCTCAGAATGGATGCGAGGTTCGTATTCCTGAACAGCAGGGCTGCTGTGGTGCTCTGCATGTGCACGGAGGCGATCGCGAGGCTGCCAGAGAATTGGCCCGCCGCAATGTCGAGGCCTTCGAGATTCATGAGGATGACGCCATCATCATTAACTCTGCCGGGTGCGGGTCAACATTGAAGGAGTACGGTGAACTTTTGGCTGACGATCCTGAATATGCGGCTCGTGCCGAAGCGTTCTCAGTACGGGTTAAGGACTTTTCTGAGTATTTGCACGAGATTGGAATGCGAACCCCGACCGGAGCGATAGCGGAGCGGGTCGTGTATCAGGATGCCTGCCATCTAGTACATGCGCAGGGTATATCGCGACAGCCCCGTGATTTGCTGCGCATGGTTCCTGGTACAGAACTGGTCGAAATGGAGAATCCGACGATTTGCTGTGGTGCAGCCGGTCTATATAGCGTCACTGATACCGAAATTTCGCTAGCGATTCTTGAAGAGCGACTTGACGCTCTTGAAGCTACCGGTGCGACCGTTGTGGTATCTGCGAATCCAGGATGTCTTTTACACATTCAAACCGGCGCACAACGCCGCGGAATGGATCTACAGGTTATGCATGTAGCTGAGTTTTTGGACGCGGCTTATGGCCACGAAGGCTCGAAAGCTTAAATCTGGCATCCTTGGCGAATACCCCGTCGGCTGTCTAAAGGACGTCGGCTACGAGCTTTCGCACCTCTCCGGGCTCGGCATGGCGTTCGAGTGCTTTCTTAGAGAACACCAACGTGTCGTCAACATGTACTTCAAATACACCGCCCGCGCTTGGGACAAGCACACATTGACTTACTTGGTGACCAAACTCATTAAGAATTTCCTCTGTCGCGCGGACCGCGCGAGGGAGGTAGTTTCATTGAGAGCAATATTCAATGGAGATGCGTGCCCCGTGAGCCATGTTCTCGCCATATAGTGTGCGCCTGTTCCCCAAGATAGCCTGTATTGCTGTGATACACACATATAACCTGAGATTTCCTTGGCAGGATATGCAGTATGAAGCCTGATATGTCGCCACGGAACACCGGGAATAGTCGGGGGTCTTCCAGGGAAGACTGGGCTGAACGTCAGGCGCGGGTTAGTGCAGAGCGCCTCCGCTGGGATGCTTCCCATGAGGCGAAGGTGCAGGCTGATCGCGAAACCCGGGCTGCTGAAATATCCAATTCGGCTCGACTGACTCCAGAAAACATCCGACGGCGGTTAAGTTCGAGTCGTGGGCTGACCACATTACTCGTCTTTAGCTTGCTGTTTGCGATTGGTGTGATTCCAGCGGTAATGGCGCTCCGGAATACACAGGAAGAGGGGATTGATCCAGCGGTCATCCGTCGAATTCAGGTGGGATTGCAGCAGCAGTCGGATTTGGATGGCGAGGGGTTTGATTTGTTGGAGCTTGTTAACGGGGGAGAGTTGCTGGGGATCACCTCAACAGCTATCGGCGAGCATGGATCTGACCGACTGCAAGACGGTTTGTTCGATCCACAATTCAAGGCGTGGCGGTCGGCTGACCATGCGTTCCCAATCGTCCTTACGTTTAAGGTGCGCTATCGATCACCGTTGCAGAAGGTGATTATTTGGAATCATCCTGACGAGCCTACGGCTAGTTATATTAAGGAACTTCAGGTCTTGGCCTCACTGGATGATCCACGTATTAATCCTGAGGCGATGGTAGAGATTGGCAGGTTCAAGGTTTCAGCACCGGATCCTAAGGTTGTGTTCGACGTTGAAACGCCGGTTACGTTTCGGTTTGCCACTATAAGAATCCTTTCGACTTTTGGGCAGGTCGGGTATGTCTCTGCAGCCGAACTTGGCTTGTTCGGCCCATCTCGAGATCCTGAACAGATTCCCATGCCGAGGGGTTCTGGACCGGTCCCTATTTAGAAACATGCAGAAAGAATGTCTAAATGTTACTTAGTCGATTGCGGAGATCTCGGCCGGTGCAGGCAGACGACATTGTGGAGACTATTCCGACTCGACGAACTTTTGGTGCGGTTCGCCGATGGTTTCGGCGGTCGGCGCTGTCTGCAGCTGATTGGGACGCTTTAGAAGAGATCCTGATTACGGCCGATCTTGGGCCTCGACTATCAATGGAGTTGATAGAAGAACTTCGGGAAACCGTCAATACGGATGGTTCCGTAGACGTAACCCGGGCCCACAAAGTCATGATTGAGCATTTGGGCGATACGATCACCAACGATGATGCGGAGTTTGCCAGCGGTCATCCACCACAAGTGATATTTGTCGTGGGTGTCAATGGCGTGGGTAAGACCACATCGATAGCTAAGTTGGCCTATATGCTTCGTGGTCTTGGCCACGAGGTGTTGTTGGCGGCTGGGGACACTTTCAGGGCAGGTGCTATCGACCAACTAAAGATATGGGGCAAAAATGTGGGCGTATCTGTTGTTGCCCATAAGGCTGGAAGTGATCCGGGAGCTGTTGTCTATGACGCATTAGATGCGGCCAAGGCCCGTGAGGTGGACTACGTAATCGTGGATTCTGCGGGTCGGCAGCACACAAATGTGAACCTTATGAACGAACTCTCTAAAATGCGTCGGGTCGCTGGGCGTCAAGTCGAGGGAGCACCCCATGAGGTGCTCCTAGTTCTTGATGCAATGGCTGGCCAGAATGGTTTGCAACAGGCACAGGGTTTTCTGACAACGGCAGGAGTGACCGGCATTGTGCTGACCAAGCTTGATAGCTCTGCCAAGGGCGGCTCGGCCTTTGCGGTTGCTCGGGAAGCAGGGGTGCCGATCAAGTTTGCTGGAACTGGAGAGAGGATCGAAGACTTTTCAGCTTTTGATCCAAGACGATTCGTAAAAGACATTTTGGATAAACGGCCTGACGAGGAAAGGGATGAGGTGTCCGAATGAAGGGTGTGATTTTGGCGGGAGGTACCGGTTCTCGATTGGATCCAATTACCCGCGTGATCAATAAGCAGCTTCTTCCTGTCTACGACAAGCCGATGATTTACTACCCGATTGAGGCTCTGGTCAACGCAGGAATCACCGAGATATTAATTGTGACAAGTGGATCTAGCGCGGGCGATTTTTTGCGGTTGCTTGGAAACGGTGAAGCTCTTGGTGTGACACATCTCAGCTATACATACCAAGATGGTGCAGGTGGAATTGCCGAAGCGATTAACTTAGCTCGTCCATTTGTCGGTGATGAGCGAATGGTGGTAATCCTTGGTGACAACATCATCGGCGGCAACATCGTTGAAGCGGTTCGGAAATTTGAGGCACAAGAGGGAGGTGCCAAGGTGTTACTGACGGAGGTCGAGAACCCTAGTGCTTATGGTGTGGCGGAACTCGCAGGCGACGAGATTGTTCGATTCGTTGAGAAGCCGGAGGCCCCTCCCTCGAACCTGGCTGTCATTGGAATCTATTTCTATGACGCCGAGGCGTTTCGAATGATCGATGGACTGGATCGTTCAGCTCGTGGGGAGCTGGAGGTCACTGACCTGAATAATGCATACCTCGCGCGTGGCGAGATGACGCATGACGTTTTGGAGGGGTACTGGGCAGACTGTGGAGAGTCAATCGAGCATTACCTGCAGGCGTGCAATCTTGTCGAACAACATGGTGCGAATCGCTTGAGCTGAAGCCCACGCGCATTGACAGCCAAGAGCGGTAGTGCCAATGTTCGCCAGAGGTCGTACAGGGGTTGAGTCATGCCGGAAGATGATGATTTTAAAGTCTCGGTAAAGGCCAGCGATCGACGTGATTGTGCGCGCTGTCGCCAGGAGACGACGTGGAACTTGAACGTTTATAAAAAGTGGTTCGGCTTACTTAAAGAGGAATATTGGGCTTGTGGTCGGTGTGGTAAGCCAGAAAGTGCGTCTGCTCCGGACACCAATTGACCTGCTGTTGTTGGGCTGAGCCACTGGGCGCGATATTTGTTGACGACGTGTTGTGATTGTGGGGTTTGCCAATCGCGTGGTGCGTCATACGCAGGTCAGGCGCCTGGGCCTCATCGTCACGATCTTGTTCATGAATAATCTTGCAGTTGGGGCTGCCAGATCGTTGTTTCCGGTCTATATCGAGCGGGACTTAGGCCTATCTCCGGCGTTTACTGGCGCTTTACTTTCTGTCGAGACTGCCCTTGGCGGAATTATCTCGGTTGTGGCCGGTGCAATGGCGGATCGCCTCGGGCATCGCTTGGTTCTGGTGATTGGAATCGTTGGGTTTTCAGCAGGATTTCTGCAATTCGTCACGGGTGTGCCGTGGTTGTTGGTGCTCTTGGCGGTTATTCTCGGTTTGGCTCACGGCATGCGGTCAACCGCTGGGCAAAGCTACCTGCTCAACGCAAGTAGCCAGCAATCAGTAGGTGTAGCAACGGCGGCATTTTTTCTCGGAGGCACGATCGGGACAGCTGTAAGTGCTGCTGTCGCAGGTCCCGTAATCGAGGCCTATGGCTTTGGAGCTTATGCGGTTGGTGGGCTTGTTATAAACATCGTTCCGGCTGTTCTTACTGTCTGTTTCTTACATGATGTCCGGCCGACCCGACGTCAGTCCGCTGGTGACAGGGAGCGGTCGTTAAGGGAAATTCTAGTCCGGCGTGAGATATTCCTAATGGGTGGTCTTAGATTCTTCCCAACGGCCTTTTGGGGCGTGTGGAGCCTCGCGCTTCCCCTGCTTATTTTTCGGGCAACTGGCAGCGTACTGGCTACGGCGCTGTATGGCAGCGCCGGCATGGCCTTATCGGCTATAGGCCAGTTCACCATAGGTCGCTGGTCAGATCGAGTAGGACGCGCGCGTCCGATTTTCACCGTACTTGGCGTTCAGGTGATAGTGTCGCTGGTGGCAGCCATAGCGTGGGAGCACCCGACCTTTCTGGTACCGGCAGGGATTCTGGGTGTTGTTGGAGGATGGACAATGTCGGTCTTGGTTCTTGGGACCGTCCGTGATCGAACGATAGAAAATGAGCGTGGTCGGGTGGTTGGTTTTATCCACGCGTTATGGAGCTTTGGTCTTCTGTTAGGCACGTTGCTCGCTGGTGTCTTACTTGATTTGCATCCCACCATTCCGTTGCTTTTCGCAGCGTTGGCAAATGTAGCCGCGCTGCTTATCGCGTTGCGACTGTTCAGGGAGGTAGCTCCACCAGCTACGATGTCGGAAACCCATGGCTAGTTCAGTCGATCTATATTCGTTCGATATGCGTCACCTCTTACACTTGGCAGCGGTCTCTCTGATTTGAATGTAATGGTCAACCAAACTATTAGAAGACCGATCGTTGCTGGCAACTGGAAAATGAATACAGGCCCGTCCGATGGGGCGGCGCTTGCGCAACAGGTGATTGCTCACGATCTTCCTGAGAATGTAGATGTTGTGCTGTGTCCGCCGTCGGTGGGGATTGTCTCGGTAGCCACGGCTGTGCGTCAGTCATCGGTATTGGTTGGTGCCCAACATATTCACTGGGAGTTAGACGGTGCGTTTACAGGAGAAATATCAGTTTCGATGGTTCAAGAATTTGCGAGCTACGTTATTGTCGGGCATTCCGAGCGAAGACGGAGTTTTGGCGAAACAAATGAGAACGTGCAGCGTAAGGTAGAGACAATCCATTCGGCTGGCCTGATTCCTATTATTGCGGTTGGCGAGTCGCTGGAGCAGCGAGATGATGACCGGGCCCATGTCGTAATTCGTACGCAGGTGGAAAGTGCGATCGAGATACTGACGCCGGATCAGACAGCCGAAAGCGTAATTGCGTACGAACCGGTTTGGGCGATTGGTACGGGGCGTACTGCTAGTCCTGAGCAGGCTCAAGAAGCTGTCGGGTGGATCCGTGACACTGTCGGCATAGTCCATGGTCAGGACGCGGCAACGCGCGTTCGCATTCAGTATGGCGGAAGCGTGACACCGGATAATTGTGAGGAGTTGCTTGGTCGTGATGGTATTGATGGGGCACTCGTCGGTGGAGCAAGCCTCGATGCTGGCCAGTTTGCCGCGATTGTGAGGGCTGCGTGATGATGCTTAACGACCGGTCCACTTTTGTGGTCCGCTATTTTGACCTGTCCACGGCTAGGGGTTGTTATGACGGTTAATGGACGTCGGGTTTCGGTTTGTATTCCGGCAAAGGATGAGGAAGCGACGATTGAAGAGGTAATCACGAGATCGAAGCCGCATGGTGATGAACTCTTTGTTGTGGATGGGCATTCGAGTGATAGGACTCGGGAAATAGCTGAAGCGATGGGTGTTGCTGTCTATCTCGATGAAGGTTTCGGGAAAGGATGTGCCGTGCGCGAGGCTGTTGCTCGAGCCACCGGTGACATTTTGGTGACGATTGATGCTGATCTGTCTTTTGATCCTGAAGACATTCCACGGTTGGTGGAGCCTGTGGCTGCTGGCGATGCGGAATATGGCAATGGGTCACGAATGCGAGGTGGCAGCGACGAGTTGCACGGTGATCTGGACAAGTTCATTCGGATGGTGGGCCAGGACATCATCACGCTTGGGATCAACTATAGGTTTGGTGTACGTCTTACGGATTCCCAAAGCGGCTTTCGTGCTTTTGATCTTGCGGCCGCACGATCCATCACGCTTCAGGAAAACATTACAACGACGGAACAGGAGATGGTCATTAAGTTCTTACGAAAGGGCTACCGTATTGTGGAGGTTCCAACCCACGAATACGCTAGTCGGCGTGAGCGGTCTCATATCTCGTTACGCCGACACGCTGCTCGGTATGTCTACAGCTGGTTGCGTTACCTGTTCTTTTAGTTGGCAGCTACATGTTGCGTTAGCCGCCCCACATTCGTCGTGGCGGGGCGGAGGTTTGGGATGGACCGGTCTCCACGGCATCTGTTCCGGGAAACCCGGTTGTGTAGAGCTTGTAATACAGCCCTCGGCAGTCGAGGAGTTCATCGTGTGAGCCTCGCTCGGCGATTTGGCCGTCCTCGAACACGAGAATTAGATCTGCCTGCCGAACAGTCGCCAGGCGATGTGCGATGACGAAGGATGTGCGTCCTTGGAGTAGATGGGCCAGGGCCTTCTGAATCGTCTGTTCCGTTCGGGCATCAACACTTGAGGTGGCTTCGTCTAGAATCAGAATCCTCGGGTCTGCGAGCAGTGCCCGTGCAAAGCAGATGAGTTGTCGTTGGCCAACTGACAATCTGGAACCGCGTTCTCGAACGTCTGTCGCATAACCGTGAGGAAGCTCGTTGATAAAGTGGTCAGCTCCAACAGCTTGCGCAGCCTCAACCACCGCAGCATGGGTTGCGTCCGGACGACTAAACGCTATGTTGCTGTAGATGCTTCCAGAAAACAGGTAACTGTCTTGCGGAACAATGCCAAGCTGGTTTCGCAGCGATTGTTGAGTCACCGAGGAGATGGCGTGATTATCAATGCGTATTTCCCCTTTCGACGCATCGTAGAAGCGAGCGAGTAAGTTAATCGTGGTTGTTTTGCCCGCTCCTGTTGGACCTACAAGGGCAACCCGTTGTCCGGGTTCTACCGAGAAGGAGACGTCACGTAGCACGTCGTTAGTGCCGTAACTGAATGTCACGTGATCAAACTCCACGTGACCATCGATGCGCGGTAACACGGTTGCGTTTGGCCGATCGAAAATTTCTTCGGGCTCATCTAAGAGTTCAAAGATTTTTTCGCCTGCTGCCATGGTGGATTGGAGCTGGTTGTAGAAGCGAGTGAGCTGCTGGATTGGCTGGAAAAATCGCGCTACCAAAGCCAGAAAGGCGACTAGAACACCCACGGTCATTTCATTATTGAGAACGAAAGCTCCTCCGACACCTATAACGAGGGCTGTGGAAACGGCCGAAATTGTATCGATGACCGGGATGAATCCCGACACGATCAAGCCAGCGCGAACACTGGCTGTCACGTTCGCGCGATTTGTTGCCTCAAACTGCGACGCGTTCGTTCGTTCTCGACTAAACGATTGCGTGGTTCGGACACCATCGATACTTTCTTGCAGATTGGCATAGACATTGCCGACCGTAGATCGAACTTCTCGGAATGCCGTTCGTGCTTTGTTGCTGAAGTAGCGGCTGGCCAGCCACATAAACGGAAGAATTGTGAGCGTGACGATCGCGAGGCGGACATCAAGGAAGAACATCATGACGATAATGACCATTAGGATCACGACGTCGCTGACGAGTGTGACGATGCCCATCGTGACGAACTCGCTCAGAACATCGACATCGTTCGTAAGACGAGACATCACCACACCGAGCGGATGCCGAGTGAAGTATGAGAGGGAAAGCCGATTAAGCTTGGCAAAGAGGTCGTTTCGAAGCGCAACAAGGCTGGCTTGGCCGACAGTTGCTGACAAACGAACCTGAAAGAATGTTGTGATCCACGTTACCCCGAGGCTCAACAGGTAAATCGCCCCGACTGCTGCCAGAACATCGAGATCGGATTTCATGATGCCTTCGTCGATCCCAAGTTTGAGCAACAAAGGACCCAGAACGTTAGCTCCGGATGCGATGCAGACGAGAAGAAGCGCTGCAGTGACGAGGCGAACGTGAGGGCGGAGGTAGGCGAGTAATCGTCCCGCAATGCGGTGATTGTACGCGGCTGCATCGCTCTCCATTCGACCCATGGACATCTTCCCCCCCAGCCCCATACCTAGGACTCCTCCGCGTTTGTTTTGGTCGTGGGGTTGGCATCGTGCCGGAGTCGTTCAGCTTCAGCTTCTTGGGTCAGCCACATGTCGCGGTAGAGGCCAGAGCCGGTGATGAGGGTTTCATGCTTGCCGCGCTGCGAAACATATCCTTGCTCCAGCACGATGATTTCGTGGGCGTGTTGAACGCTCCGAATACGCTGGCTGATAATGAGGGATGTTCGGTCTCGTTGTGCTTCCCGGAGTGCGTCTTGAATGGCTCGTTCAGTCCAGGTGTCAACGCTGGACGTTGATTCATCCAGGATCAGAACACGAGGGTTCAGGACGAGGGCGCGAGCAATGGCTAGCCGTTGTTTTTGTCCGCCGGACAGCGTGACGCCACGCTCGCCCACGATGGTCTCATAGCCACTGGGTAGCGTTTCTATAAAATCGTGGATCTGGGCTAGTTTGGAGGCTGCCACGACTTGCATTCGTGTGGCATCCGGTCGTCCGTACGCGATGTTTTCTCGGATCGATACTGCAAAGACAAATGGTTCCTGATGGACGATTCCGATTTGTTCTCGGAGTGAGGCGATAGTTACAGCACGAACATCGTGGCCGTCGATGAGCACACGACCCTGCGTGGTGTCATAGAACCTCGGCAGCAGGTTAATAATCGAGCTTTTGCCAGACCCCGTCGCACCGACAATTCCAAGGGATTTTCCAGCCTCGATGTTGAACGAGATGTTTTGAAGGACGTAGTTGTCGTCGTGACGGAAGCTGACATCCTCAAATGTTAGAGCTCCTTGTGGCTTCCGAAGAGGTTGAGCTGCCGGAGATTCTTGCACCGTTGATTTTTCATCGAGGACGTCAAATATTCGTTCTCCCGAGGCTATTGCCCGGGCAAAGCTATTGATGGTCAGACCGAGCATTCGGATCGGCATCATCATCAGGAGCAGATAGGTATTGAAGGCGACGAGCGTTCCTATCGTGGTTTGGCCATCGATCACTTTCCAGCCGCCGAACCACAGCACGCTGACCTGACCGGCACCTAGGACAGCAGTGAACAATGGGGCCCGCATCGCGAACAGCCGCATGGCTCCGACTGATCGATCGTTGAGAACGGCATTTACCGGGCCAAAGCGCTCCATTTCTGCTTGTTCTTGGGCAAACGATCGAACGACGCGAGAACCAGCCAGGTTCTCCTGGACGACGACATTGAGGTCGGCCCATGCTTCTTGGACGAGCTGGTGAAGTGGACGGATGCGCTGCGCGAAGACTAATGCGATGTAGGTTAGTACAGGGACGACCATGAGTGAGAGCAGGGCAAGTTGCCATTCAGTTATCAGAAGGACGATGGCGATACCGACGGTCAGGATTACGATCTGAGTCATCTGGAAAATACCCATGGCTGCAAAGCGACGTACCCGCTCGACGTCGCTCGTGGTTCGGGACATCAGTTCGCCGGTGCGCGTGTTGTCGTGAAATTGGAACGAAAGGCTCTGGATGTGATCGTAGAGTTGGTTGCGTAGTGTGAAGACGACGCGCTGGCTGAGCACCTCAGCCATGAATTGGCGACCGAATTGTGAAAGGCCTTTCAGCGCCGTAAACGCAACTACAAGTATCGCCATGGTGAGGAGGACGTTTTGATCTCTGCTCCCGATCCCGCTGTCAATCACTTCCCGCAGAAGCGCTGGCACTACAAGATCGGCGCCTATTCCTATGAATGTGACCATAAGGGTGGTCAATCCAAGCCGCCAGTGAGGGGCGGCGTAACGAAGAATGCGAGCGAGAATTGTTGTGCTATCCATGAGATTGTTGTCGTGCAGGTCTGAAATGACCAGCGTCACGTTTGGTGCTGGTCTCGGCGTTTAGTTGTCGTAATGCTGATGTGACATGGGCCGTTTCCGATTCCTCAAGAGCTTCGAGTAAGCCTTCCAGATACTCATCAAAATGACCTTCGTACACTCGAAGTCGGGCTATTCCTGCGTCGGTGGTCTTCGGGATCCTCACTCCTCGCGTGACTAAATTAGCTCTGACGAGTTCGTCCGCAGTCTGGGAGGTTGTTTGCTTGCTCAACATGAGTGCATGCGCGAGGCGCGACACGCGTGACGAACCTTGTTTTCTCAAAACGCCCGCAGGGCCTGGTACGCGGGCCATAAGAGTTCCAGCTTGGCCCCCTTCACTTCGGAAGATCGGATCGTAATTCGTGTGATAAACGCGGAGAAAACGGCTAGCTCAGCTGCTGCTTGACGGAAACTCTTAATGAGCATATATCGATTCGAAACCGTCTGGTTCCCGGATAGTCTGTGAAATGGACGATTAGGTCAATCGGACGATTGCTCGTGATCAATAAGCGTGAGAATTTGTGGGCTGTCTGGCCAGTCCATTTGGTTTGAGCCGACATAGATGTACCGGATCTCACGATTCGGGTTAATCAGGAATAGGCTGGGCCGTGCCATGTTCCAGGACTCGAAATTGATTCGGACATACACCCCGTAGCGGCGTATCGCAGCTCGCTCGGCATCTACATAAATTGGGAAGGGCAAGGCACGGTCTTCGGCCAGGCGACTGACTGAATCCCCATCCTGACCGTAGATGGCTGAAATCTGTACATTTCGATGATCCCATTCGTCCAACTCGCCCGCGAGCCGCGCCAGTTGGTCCTGGCAACTTAGTCACCAGTGGTGGCGAAGGAACACAAGGAGATGCCAGCGACCCTCGACTGGGAATGTCGCCGTGGTCGACAAATCGGTCGCGAGAGGGAGTGTGACCTGCGGAGCTTGTTCGCCGATCCGGAGCGTCGTCGATCCTTGGGGGCGGGGCACGGTAGTTCAGACAACCAGGTCGCGGCGACGGAAGATCAATATTGCCGCAGTGCTGGTCGCGAGTGTGACGCTGCTAAGGACGATGATGTCCTTCCAAACGAACGTGCCGTGCACGAGTTGATCGATTGGGTTCCAGTAACTAAACAACGTGAAGTTTTCAATCCACTCACCGCCGCTCGCAACGGCCGCCACGATGGTGAGCAAAAACATAAGGACCAGCAACAATGCACCGACCCCATAGGTTCGGCCCGGTTGAAGTATCAGCGTGGCCAGGACCAGCCCAATTCCACTGGTGGCTAGCGTAAATAGCAACAGTTGAACATGCATTAGCGCGAGGTCAGCTAGACGCACATCGACATCTGGCACCCATAACAGTACGCCGATCGCAGCTCCCACCAACGAAGCGCTACAGAGCAGACTGGCACCTAGTAGGAGTGCAGACATACGGGTCAGGATAAACGTGGTTCGACTAATGGGCGGGCTGAGCAAAACGTCGAGAGCTCCATTGCCGAAGTCACGGGCCACCATGCTGGCACCGATCCAAATGCCGAAATAAGCGGCAACAAGCTGGAGCCATGAGGACCACTCGGTACTCAGATACTGGTAGAACGATTTTTCCGTTGGTGACAGATCTGCCACAACTCGTTCGCCAGCCATACCCTCGGGGAGAGCTTCAACCATGGCGGTCCAATCAATCGTTTCCATGAACGGCCACAAGCCCATGATCATGAGACCGTAGCCGAAGGTTCCGACTGAGAACCAAAAGATAGCCAGACGGCGGGTTCGGAGCGTCATGCGTAGGATTGGACCGCTCATTCGCGATCCTCACTGCCGTAATGCCGCAGGAAAATTTCTTCAAGGCTTGGTTCACTGATGGATAAATTGACAACTGTGTAACGAGCGAGGGTTTTGAGAATCTGGTCGATCGAGCCGCGAACAGTAAATTCCGCCTGGTTGTCTTGGAGATGCAGATCAGTCGCGCCTGGTATTGCAAGGTTGGCAGGCGGGGTTTGGGCAAACGTCACTGTCAGGTGTCGTACTCGCGCCTCGGTCAGTTCGGCTACCGAGTCAACCTGCACGAGGCGGCCGTTCCGCAGAATGCCAACCCGGTCGCACAGGGCCTCAGCCTCGGATAGCACATGGGTCGAGAACAGCACGGTGCGTCCGTCATTCCGTAATTCCACGATAACCCGACCGAATTCCTGCTGGATCAATGGGTCCAGGCCGCGAGTAGGTTCATCAACGACATAGATCGGGACGTCGTCCTGCAGCGCCCGAACAATGGCGACCTTTTGTTGATTTCCCATTGAGAGATCACCAATCTTGCGCGATGGGTCAAGTTCAAGTCGTTCAAGGAGGTCGGCCCGTCGTTGCTGTGATGCCTGGGTGATTCGACCAAACGCCTCTAGGTACTGCTCCACCTTCATGAATGGGTAGAGGCTGTTATCACTAGGCAAAAGACTCATGAACTGGCGGGCTGTGGGACCCTCGCGATGGACATTGTGTCCGAGGACCTCGGCCCTACCTTCTGTGGGTCGCATTAATCCAAACAACAACCTTATGGTCGTAGTCTTTCCTGCGCCATTCGGTCCAAGAAACCCAAAAATTTGTCCTTGGGGAATTTGTAGGTTTAGATCTGTTAACGCTTGCACAGCGCCATACCGTTTGGTCAAGTTCCATGTTTGGATGGCTACTGGGGGCATCGTGGAATCGTGGATTTGTGCAGCTGTAGAACTGTGTCTAAGGCTAGATAACGGTCACCCTCACATGCAACTTTCCTGTCTCTTGAGGGGAAAAGGCAGACTAGACTTTGCAAATGCAACTTGATCTGTTTCCGCTGAACACCGTGCTGTTTCCTGCAATGCGGTTGCCACTCCATATTTTCGAACCGAGATACCTGGAGATGATCGCCGAGTGTGTCAAGAGCGACCGAGTCTTCGGCGTGGTGCTAATCGCTGATGGAGAAGAAGTTGGTGAGGCGGCTACGCCCTGTGGTACCGGCACAACGGCTCGTGTCACAAAGATCGACCAACAGCCTGGTGGACAATTGGACATTGTGGTGGTGGGAGAATCACGATTTCATATTGATTCGATTATTTCGCGTGAGCCGCGGGTTGTGGCAGAGGTGGAATTCGCGCCGCTTCAGGAGGACCAGTCTGATGAAACTCAGGCTGCTGCTGAGGATGTCCGCGCCCGTTTTGATCGCTTGGTCACGCTTATGATTGAAGTTCAGTCGGGATATATGCCGTCGTTTGATCTCCCGGAGGATGTTTTTCAGTTGGCATATCTTGTAGCGGCCGGGGTTCCGTCCGATCTCCAAATGGCGCAGCGGTTGTTAGAGGCGTCGACTCTCAGGGAAATGTTGATCTTGGAACGCGAGTTGCTTGATGTTCGAATGGGACAAGCGTTGCGTCGGTTGCAGAACAAGCTGGATAGTCGACGGAATTAGCGATTTCCTCAATAGCAACGCCTAGACTTGCCCTTGTGGCTTTGACCCTAGACATGCTGTGAGGAGCGTATGGCTATGCAGGAGGAGACGCGGTCTACGGATACCTATCCGATTGATGAGACATACCCCGTGGACGTTGAAGTGCTGTATCCCGAACGGAGTTCCCGTCTGCAAGCCGTGCTGGCGCTAACTATCGTTCCAAAGTTAGTGCTCATAATTCCTCATTATTTTGTTCTGTACGTGGTAGGGCTGGTAGCGCTGCTGGCGGTCTTTGTTGGCTTATTGATGGTGGTGATCACAGGAAAATATCCACGTGCGCTGTTCAATTTTCAGGTGGGTGTGGTGCGGTACAACACGAGGATCAGTGCCTGGTTGATCTGCCTCGTTGACAAATATCCTCCATTTCGTCTCAGGAGCTGAACCGGGCAAAACATGGTTGATGCCATGAAGGTTGTGGTCGGTGACGAGCTTGAGATCTCCGGTTACTCAGTGCGAGCTCGTGTCATTGGGGTGATGGATGACATTGTGGTCGTAGCGATAGGGAGTCTCCGGACCAAAATTAGGTGCTCCCAAATTGTGCGGAGGTTGCCCGCCAGTAACGAGGTGCCTCGCCGGACGTACTGTCCGAGCGTAATTGCAACGTCTGTTGATGTGGACATTCACGGAATGCGGGCGGATGAGGCACGCGAGGCGATAGAACGGGGTCTTGACGATGCGCTGCGGAGCGGTACGCCGCACGTTAGGTTGATTCATGGAAAGGGTACTGGCGTCTTGCGGGCGGTCGTTGCCGAGGTGTTGACCGAGCATACAGAAGTACATGCGTTTGAGATGGCGAGATCTACTGACGGTGGCGAAGGTGTGACTATTGCAACCCTTGAGGCATGGATCAGCTGATTATTGCTGCAGTGCTTCGAAGTCGACTTGGGGATCGTGCCCCAGTGCTCGTTTGGAAACCAGCTGGCGCACTTTAGTTATGTGGTCTGGTGTTACAAGAAAACCTAGGAGCATTCCGGTCGTGAATCCGATCGGTAGCGCAAGCAGTAGTCCTGCTAGAAAGGACCTGCTAGGGAGCATGATGGTTGCTACTGGATATGAAGCACGACTGGGGCTTCATTCCAGAACTCTTCGATTCGAAAATGAGAACGTCCTTCCTCAGAAAACACGTGTACGACCACATCACCAAAATCGGCTAAGACCCATGCGTCGGTTCTTTCGCCTTCTATTCTAGGATTTCGACCAACGAACTGTGCAACTTCCCGATCCAAGCCGTCACGGACGGCTCGCATCTGCGTGGAGCTCGAAACGGTGGTTAGGACAAAGTAGTCGGCGATCACAGTAAGCCCTCGAATGTCGAGCATGATGGTGTCCGACGTGCCTCGTGCGGTTACCTCGTCAACAATATGCCGGGCGAGTTCAATTGGCTTCAGATTTTCAAAACTCTATTGTGGGTGTCAACAGATCATATCGGATGTGGCTAGCTGCTCTCACTCTCTTGGTACAGCCGATGTGAATTAATGTATCGATCGACTGTTGCTGGTACCAGAGAATCGATAGGCAGATCTTGGGCTATTTGTTCACGAATGCTTGATGCCGATATGTCGATTGGTGGCATGTGGTGAACATGAATGTTTGCAGGGGGGCTCGAGTGTTGGTCGGACAGTTCGTCAGGAATCGTGGTGCTAAATGACGATCGTGGCACAACAATAAAAGTTGCGGATTTTAGGAGATCTCCTGATCTTCGCCAGGCTGGTAGTTCACGGAACGCGTCTGCACCGATGAGTATGAAAAGGTCCCATTTGGGGTGTTGAGCTGAAATTGTTTCAACGGTGTCGATCATGAACGATGGCCCAGATCGCTGAATGTCGATCGCTGATGCGCGAAAGATTTCTGTGTCCGCCACGGCAAGTTGAACCATCGCAAGTCGATGTTTGCTGCTAGCGATCGGTGGATTCCGAAACGGAGATTGGGCAGCCGGAATAAAAAGCACTTGGTCCAGTCCAAACTGGGCCTGGACATCCCGAGCGACGGCAAGGTGGCCAAAGTGAATAGGGTCGAAGGTGCCGCCGTAAAGACCGATTCTCTGCCTGTCTTCCAAATCAGGTTTCTTGTGTCCTGATGGGGCGGACGGACCGGTCAACGGTACTGGTTCCATAAGGCCCGTTTTACAGAACGTGCCGTTGGCCCGAAGTCGTCGCGCTCAGGATCGCTTGAGTGAGCAAAGTCGTCCGGAGGCCGGCATCGATATCTGCTGGATCACTCAGATGATTTTCAGATTTGGTTCCGACTAACGCTTCGACCATGTGTTCTAAAGGCTGGGTGTTTGGGTCGTTAGACGCAATGATTGCATCACCATCGTGTCGGAATGTAATTCCGTCAGGCGAAGTGAGGGTTTGTTGATGGCCGTTAAGAAAACGGATTTCCCCTCTGGTCCAGTCTGACCAGAGGGATATGCGTGTGTGGCCGTCGGTGATGTCCAACGTGACGTTCCCTAGTTCGTTGTTAGGTGTGGTAGTTGTCGCGGTAAGAGCAAAATGGCGACCGTCGTCAAACAGGAGATCAGCCGTCAGTGAATTCGGATGCTCAAGAAGGCTGTTTTTCGATGCCCCGCCGTCTGCAATGATTTCGGCAGGCGAATCGTTAAATAAGTAGGTGGCCAAGTCGAGTGCGTGGTGGGGAGCTTGCCATAAGGCTCTATTGGGTATGACGGAGTCACCGCGCTCTAGATCCAACCCGTTCCCTGAACTTGCGACGTATATGTGTCCGAAAACCGGAGCGGGCATGATGCGATGCACTAGGGCAACTAAAGGGGTGTAACGCCAGGGAAATGCCATGTGCAGGGTGGCCTTGGATTCGTGGGCTAGTCGCACTAGGCGCCGAGCTTCGGCTACTCCCAACGCGATTGGCGGATCAAGAAGGGTAGGGATGCCAACTCGTATGGCCTCCAATGCTGCTTCGGCATGGGATTCGATAGGAGATGTAACAACAAGTGCATCAAGGGAATGGCTTTCCCACGAGGTATCTGCCGTGGTGGCAAAATCATGAGCACAAATCGTGGCCGTGTTGATATCGCGATCTACGCAGAGAGCTAGATCGGCATTTTTCATGCCTGCAACAGTGGTGCAAAAGGCCCGACCAAGGCTTCCGCAACCAATAATTCCCACGCGTGAAGTCTGCATGGTCTAAATTTCCAGCGCTGGCATGTCCGCGTCAACTAGTGTTCCACGCTAGGATGCTCTTGTAGGACAAGTAATGGAGACACTATGGGTGACTCACGGCCACAGTTAGAGGGCTGGGCGCTGGTACTAGGCGCCTCAAGTGGTTTTGGTGCGGCAACGGCCCGCTATCTCGCTGTCTGTGGAATGGATGTTATTGGGGTTCACTTGGATCGACGCAATACGCAACCAATGGCGGATGCAGTGCGGGAGGATATTGAGGCGAGCGGTCGTCGTGCGCGTTTCTTTAATGTCAATGCTGGTGATGCGGATGCTCGAACGGCTGTTTTGGACGCGGTCGGTGATGAGATCACCGGTGATGCCCCTCCGATTCGAGTCCTGATGCATTCCATTGCGTTTGGGACGACGGTTCCATATGTGGGAGCTGAAAATGGACAGGGCGTGACGCCAAAACAAATGGATATGACCTTGGATCTTATGGCGCATTCGCTCGTGTATTGGGCGCAGGATCTGATGTCTCGGGCCTTTCTGGGAAGCGGCTCCCGGATTTACGCTATGACGAGTGCGGGCACAACGACGATCTGGCCGAGCTATGGCCCGGTCGGTGCTGCAAAAGCCGCGCTAGAGCAACATATTCGTCAACTGGCAGTGGAACTTGCCCCATACGGTGTTAGCGCTAATGCGATTCGGGCTGGTGTCACCGACACTCCGGCACTCCGAAAAATCCCCGGCCATGAAGAGATGCTGGGGCAAGCGAAGCAGATGAACCCGGCTGGACGGTTGACGACAACAGAAGACGTTGCTCGTGCGATTGCATCGTTGACGGTGGCGGATGCTGGATGGATCTCTGGGAATGTCATAGGTACGGATGGTGGTGAAGATCTTGTGATGTAGCAATTTCACGGTTGATGGGAGAACGCGCTACGCTAAGGCATTCGGCTTTTGTCTAATCGCGGATCCAGACATGTAAACCAGTAACGCGGGAATCGATGTGGAATTCTCGCAGGGCACCCCGAACCATGAGTTGCCACGGCAGGTCCGGTGGAGCACCCAAAAAAGATAATCGTGGCAGTGAGCGGCCTCCGAGCGACGACGCCCGGAGATGAAGATCAATACTTCACTCTGGATTGACTATAGGAGAACGCCACCATGTCACTTGTTTGGACTCGCGGGTCACCTCGGTGGGTGACCCTTCTTCGCATCTCCACGGCCACGATATTGGCCTTAGCCGTCGCCCTAATTGTGCGCGGTGTTGTTTTCGCTCAGGCTGATCCCTCAGGCGAAGCCACGATTGCTGCTGATCCCTCAGCGGGGGTTACATTCGTTTGGACCCTGATGGCCGGAGCCCTGGTCTTTTTTATGCAGGCAGGATTTGCTTTTCTGGGTGCCGGCCTGATTCGGGCCAAGAACACTGTTAACTATCTGACTAAGAACATCCTCGACTTTGCTGCGGGCGGATTGTCGTTTTGGGCCTTCGGATTTGCCTTCATGTTCGGGGGGTCGGATATGTTTCCTGGGCTTGCTGAGGGCAACGCGATCATTGGTTACTCAGGATTCTTTCTGACAACCGCGGCCTACGACGTATCGACTGCGATGTTTTGGTTCTTCCAAATGGTGTTTGCAGCCACAACCGCGACGATTGTCGCAGGCGCGATGGCCGAACGTACTCGCGTGACCGCCTATTTGGCATACAGCTTTCTTGTGACCGCCATCGTATATCCGATCTATGGACACTGGATGTGGGGCGGTGGCTGGCTCGGCGGCGAACAGCTTGAGAGTTGGATTGGTGCAGCGGCGGTCGATTTTGCGGGGTCTGGTGTTGTACACACGATCGGTGGGATGCTGGCTTTGGCCGGGGCTGCAACAGTTGGTGCGCGGCTTGGCAAGTACGGACCGAATGGTGAGGTGCGCAAGATAAAAGGCCACAACATGTTGTACGTGGTTATCGGCACCTTCATTCTGTTCTTCGGTTGGTTCGGATTTAATGCTGGAAGTACCGTGAACGGTAACGACCTGCGTATTGCCGTCATCATCACTAACACGTTCTTGGCTGGCGCTACCGGTGCGGTTACGGCGGCCTATGTGCGCCTGTTACAGACCGGACGAATTAGTGCGGCAGACTCGTGCAATGGTGCTTTGGCTGGTCTGGTTGCTGTGACCGCGCCCTGTGCGTTTATCGCCCCATGGGCGGCTGTTGTCGTCGGCGCGATTGGTGCCCTCGTTATGTTGTTAGGCGTGTCCATCATCGACACCAAACTCAAGATTGATGATCCCGTTGGGGCGTCGTCGGTTCATGGGGTTGCGGGTGTGTGGGGTCTATTAGCTGTCGGTATTTTTGCGGATGGCACCTACGGGGTGAGTGGTCTAATCGCGGGGAATGCTTCTCAGCTCTTGGCGCAGGTAATTGCGGCAGCTGTTGCAGTTGTGTGGGGGCTTGGGATGGGTTTAATCCTGTTCCGGGTACTCAAGGCAACGATTGGCTTGCGAGCGACGGAGGAGGAAGAAATTTCCGGCCTCGACGTGCCCGAGCATGGCGAAGAAGCGTATCCGGTCGATGAAGGTGAGCCGCAGACGGCTTAGCTTTCGATAGAGAAAAGATTCGTATGATGAGGCCGCAGCCCACAGGGCTGCGGCCTCAAGTACGTTGCCGGAGCCTTAGTTGAGTTTGGGGTTTTTGTTGCCAGCCATGCATAGACAGAAAAACGGAAAGATCGTAAATGTTATGGATTTAGGAGTTATTTGATGTTGGCGGTACGAAAAGCGGAACCTCAGCGTGGGGTCGAGGTCGTCGAGATAGATCCACCCACGCCTGGATCAGATGAAATATTGGTGCGAGTGAAGAAAGCAGGTATTTGCGGTTCTGATCGTCATCTATATGAGTGGGATGCATGGGCGGAACTTAATTTCCCTACACCAGTCACTCTGGGTCATGAAATTGTCGGTGAAGTCGTGTCTTTTGGACCCGGTGTAGAGAATGTTTCCGAAGGAGATCTCGTAGCGGTCGAAAGCCATGTCTTCGATGGCACATGTCGCGCATGTCGGACTGGCAACGCGCATGTTTGTGAAAACCTCCGGATTCTGGGTATTGATATGAATGGTGGTTTCGCTAGTTTTGTGACTGTCCCAAGCCGTCTAGCATGGAAAGTTCCGGATGGAATCCCCCTTTCTCGTGCGGCGCTCTTCGAACCGTTAGGCAACGCTGTTCATGCCACGATTCGATATGACGTTTCGGGCCAACCCCTTGCTGTTTATGGCTGTGGGCCTATGGGTTTAATGGCGATCGCGGTGGCACGATCGATCGGAGCCAATCCAATTGTTGCCAGCGACATTTCTGAGTATCGCCGCAATCTCGCTCTAGCTATGGGAGCTCACGCCACCGTCGACGCCAGTTCAGAATCATGTGATGAGGAGTTAATCACGGCGCTAGGGTCACGCCCCACCAGAACTCTTGAAATGTCCGGCCATCCTCGGGCAGTTCAGCAAGCACTGCGTCTTTCAGCTAATGGTGGGAAGGTAGTACTCCTTGGCATTCCCCCAACTCCCGTTGAAATTAGCGTTGCCGACGATGTTCTATTCCGGGGACTGGATATTTACGGGGTGACCGGTCGCTTAATCTGGGATACCTGGTACCGCACCGAAACGTTCCTTCTGCAACACGGGGAAACGCTTGACCCGATGTTGACCCATACCTTTTCACTCAACGCTTTTGAAGACGCCATGTCGACCATTATGAGTGGTGAGTGCGGCAAGATTTTGCTTGATATAGAGGGTGCTACCTAATCAATTCTCAACAGCTTCATGCGACACACTCTGGCTCTGATTAGTTTGGGAACAAGTGAAGCGTGTCCTTGCGGATCGACGAAGAGAGACGCATCAGGAGAAAAAGAACGCTGATCGATTGGGAGGTTAATCGGGCCACATTACCCCAGGATTCATAACGCCATCGGGATCGAAGGCTTTCTTTATTCGGCGCATAGTCTCGAGCGTGTGCGGGTCATACGCACGTTTTACGAAAGGTCGTTTCACTCGTCCTAGGCCGTGCTCTCCAGACAGGATTCCACCGGCCGCGAGGCCGGCTTCCGCGACGTTTGCTAGAAGATTAGTGGCTCGTTCTGCTTCATCTTCATCCGCAGGGTCATAAAGAAGGTTTGGATGAAGCGTCCCGTCGGCTGCATGGCCGAATATCGCGACGATCACGTCTGCCGCGCTGGCTGCTGCCTTGATCTTTTCGAAGGTGGAGGCTAATTGCGATCGTGGTACGCATATGTCCTCCCCGATTTTGGCTGGACGAATTAGGGCCAAGGACGCTGTAATCCCCCGTCGGGCGTCCCACCATCGCTCCGCTTGATCAGGGCGCACGGTGGCGACGTCGCCGCCAAACGTCTGAAGGATGGCATCAATTTGGGTAGTCGCGGCGGCTACTTCTGACTCGTCGCCATCTAATTCTGCTAGGAGCAGACCACCGGCCTGACGTGGGAATCCCCATGGGTGGGCACGTTCTAAGGATTCGATGGTGACGTCATCAAGAAACTCTAGTTTCGCCGGAACCACGCCTTGATTAATGATTGCTTCGACGGTTCGCAGCGCTTCTGGTCCGTTAGGAAAGGCAGCGGCGCGCATGGCATGGATTGCCGGCATAGCTTTGAGCTGGAGCCCGATTTCTGTGACGACGCCCAAGGTGCCCTCGGATCCGATGATGATGTCAATCACGACGTCGTCACGTCCACGCGAGAGTTCGATGATTCCTGTGGCGGGTGTGACCACGCGGAGCTCTGTAATCGCGTCCCGGGTCACCCCATATTTGTAAGCAAAAGGTCCGCCGGCGTTCGTTGCAACATTGCCCCCGATTGTTGCAGTTGCTTCTGAGGATGGGTCTGGTGGGTACAGTAGGCCCCGACGGGCTGCATAAGCACGAAAGTCACGTGTGACCACGCCGGGTTCAACCGTCGCACGACGACGATCGATATCGAAGTGCTTAATACGTTGCATTTGGTTTGTGTCGATAACGAGGGATCCCGAGGGTGGGATTACTGCGGCAGAGAGACTTGTTGCACCTCCACGAGGTACACATGGAACCCCGTGAGCCAGTGCGATTGTCAGGGCCTGACTTACGTCTGTTTCCGTGCTAGCTAGTAATACAACTCTGGGATCACCCCGGTAACCCATGGTCGCGTCATACCCATATGCCATGAGCTGACCTGGATCTGTGATAAGCCTGTCGTATCCGACGGTTCTCGAGAGTTCGTCAAGAAAGGCCTGTGTCATCGAACGACACTAGATGTTTGCGAATGGGATAGGGGCCCGGTGTAGAGTGGTGGCATGGGGGTTAAGGCAGCACCGTCTTGGTGGTGATTAACCTCAACGGTCATACACAAAAGCTGCATCTATACGCGGTGCTGGCCGTTGCCAGCGTAGCTAAACAGCCTCGGAGCTTGTGCCAGGAAACCGCGCGCGTCTACAGAACCAAGCTCACATGACGCTTGTTACGCCATAGCAGTAACCTACAGCGATCACCGCAAGACAAATTAATGATGTGCGCCAGCTTCACGCTTCGAAGCAGGCCGACCTGTTGGAGCTCTACCCCTTCTTTAGGAGAGGAAGTCCCGTTCGCGGGTTTTCGGATACAACGTATCCATCTGGCAAAGCTTCGAGTGCACCATCGCCTTCTTTCTTGGCGAAGTAATAAATACGCTGCTGGCGACCGCCCCGGAGCGTCACCTCACGTGTGTGGAGATAGTAGTTAGTTCCCGACTTCTTGCTCACCACGCTATAAGCCACGAGTTGCTCCTTTTATAACCGTTACATAGGGGCGGTGTACCCACCGCGGGAAGCATACCTGTTACGCCGCGTTGGAAAAAGTCGTTTGTAGGACAAATCTATATTTTGACCCCTGATTAGTTGTTACAGCCTTTTGCGAACATTCTTGTTTAGCGAGACTTGTCACACTAAATCATGCTGTAATGCCAACTAATGAGTTCCAGCTGCTGGTCGTCTTTAAACGAGGACAGTCTGCGGTCGAGCTTGCAAGCTCGACGGCGGTATGCGCCGGTACATGTGGCCGCCGTTACAGGGTCCACTCAAGATGATGCTTTAGAGCAGCTGAAGGATGGTGCCCAGCACGGATCCATATTTGTTGCGGAACGTCAGTTATCTGGGCGTGGACGTTTGGGTCGTTCGTGGTTAGCAGCGCCTGGAAACCTGATGTTTTCACTCGTTGTTCGGAACGTGAATACTGATGGTGACCTTGCTGGGCTTCTAACAATCGCAGCCTCGGTTGGCGTGGCTCGAGCCATTGAGCAATGTGTTGGCGTTGCATTACTTATTAAGTGGCCAAATGACTTAATGCTTGGTAACGCGAAGGTAGGAGGCATATTGATATCGGTCCAGCAACCACACGCGGTGATTGGTGTCGGTATTAATGTCGGGACAGCCCCAGGAATTGTTGATGGTCAGCCAACGTCTGCGATCACCGAATACGCTGACCAAGCTATCGATAGAACTGAGTTGTTGGCGTTTGTGGTTGACGAGATTCTCAGTGCAGTTGACGCCAGAGCAAGCCTTAAGACTGAATTGTTTAACGATTGGGTTGCCCGTTCAACTGTGCTGGGTCATGAGGTTGAGGTGAGCGGAACGGAGATTGACCGGGGACGTGTAGCAGGCTTTGACCGGGATGGCTCGTTGTTGTTGCAAACGGTTGATGGTGCGATACGCAAAATTCGAAACGGCGATGTTTCCCTGCGTGGAGATAGCTAGGTGGGGCAGTGGAAGCGACTGCCTTGAGCAGGGTGTCGCATCTGTACAGAGTGCTGGTTTCTGGGCATAGCTCGGAAGACGCGTCGACCGGGTTTCGTAGGGATTTTCTTGTGCGGCACGTCCTGACAGGAACGCTTCTTGCACTGATAGTAGCTGTGGCTGCTGGCCTTAGGTTGACTGGGGTTGATTGGGATCAGGGCCATCACCTACATCCGGACGAGAGATTTCTCAGCATCCTTTTGACCAACATTAGACCTGCTTCTGATCTGGTCACCTACTTTGATCCAACCCTGTCGCCATTGAACCCGTTTAATCATGGGATTGATTTCTTCGTCTACGGGACGTTCCCCATATTTGTTGTTGAGCAGATCGCGGTGTTGCTGGGAAAAGATGGATACCACCACACGTACCTAGTGGGGCGGGTGATGTCGGCGACATTCGACATAGGAACTGTTCTCTTGGTCTTCCTGATCGGTCGGCGTTATTTAGGAGTCTGGCCCGGGCTAATTGCGGCCGCCCTGATGGCTTTTTCGGTGCATTCAATCCAGATTGCGCACTTCTTTGCCGTCGATACATTTGCCACGTTTTTTTCGACTCTGACTATATGGTTCATATGTCGATATGCGGATTTACGCCTTCCACGTGACCTGGGTCTTGCGGGCATTGCAACGGGGCTTGCCCTGGCCAGCAAGCTAAGTGCCGGGCTCTTACTGGTGCTGTTCGCTGCTTGGTGGATTCACGCTGGTGTTAGAGACGGCGTTTTTTGGGGTGGAAGGACTTCGCGAACGCTGTGGGTGGTCCATCTAATCGTCTATGTGCTGTTCTCATCTTTCGCATTTCGGATTTTCCAACCGTACGCATTCGCGACGGGATCTGTTCTTGACTGGAGAATTTCACCTGATTTTCTCAGCGCGCTTGCGCAGCAACAGGGGATTCAAACCGGAGCCGTGGACTGGCCACCCGGTATTCAGTGGGCGGCGACCGGTGCATGGATATACCCCCTCGAGCAAATGTTGCGTTGGGGTCTCGGGCCTATTTACGGGTTCGTAGCTTTTGGAAGCGTGGCGCTTGCTGTAGGCCGTTGGTGGAGAACCGGCAATCATGAGTTGGCTATTCCCCTGATTTGGGCTGCAATCAATGTTGTGATTTTTGGGGCCTTAGTTCTCAAGACCATGCGGTATTTCCATCCGATATACCCGGCGTTGGCACTTGTTACAGCATGGGCTCTCGCGAGCCTGTGGCGGTGGCAACGATTCTCTGGGAACGGGTATCGACGTTACACGCAGCGGTGGTGGCAGGCTCTAACTTTTGTGGTGATCGGCGGTGCAGCGCTTTGGGCACTGGCCTTTGTTCAAATCTACGAGCGTGAGCATTCAAGGGTCGCAGCCTCTCGGTTTGTCTATGACCATGTGCCTCCCGGTGCCTCAATTGCGGTGGAGCATTGGGATGATGCGCTACCACTGAACGTGTCTGGTCGTGGTCGAGACCAATATGTAATCCGAGAGTTGAGAGTCTTCGATCGTGATACCGACGCTAAAAGGCGTCACTTTGCTGAAGTATTGACGAATAGTGATTATGTGATTCTTTCAAGTCGTCGGGGATCAAGGCCAATTCCACGGCTTCCCCAACGCTACCCGCTAACCGCCGAGTATTACGCGGCATTATCTGATGGGTCTCTTGGTTTTGATGAACTAGCCAGGTTCGACTCGTTCCCTTCGTTGGGACCTTTCAGTTTTGATGATCGGGCGGCGGAAGAAGCGTTTAGTGTCTACGACCATCCCACTGTTGTGATTTACGAGCGCCACGAAAAGATCGGTGCTTTAGGCATGATCAGTGACCGACTGGCTTCTATGGATGTGCGGGGAGCGGTTCAGGTATTGCCTCGAGACGCCACAACCCGACAGACCACCCTAACTGAAACAGAGCAGAGTTCCGTCGAGTTGACATCGGGATGGCCGGGACAGTTGCTTGAACGGCCACTCGGTACGACCCAGAGCATCGTGGTTTGGTTCCTTGCTACGTGGGCTATGGGCGTTCTCATCTGGCCGCTTCTTTGGTTAGCGTTGCACCACTTGCCTGATCGCGGTTATACGGTGGCCCGGGTTCTTGGGCCTGCTGGTGTAGTGATCCCGGCGTGGTGGTTATCAAGTCTGGGTGTTGCTCGATTCGATGTGCCGGCGATCGTGCTGGGAACAAGTTTGGCAGCGGTTGTCTCGGTCATTGTGTTGTGGTTTAGAGGTCCCAAGTTCTGGCATTCCATTTCCACGTCCGTGCGGTTGCTTGTCGCGATTGAGTTTTTGGCCGTCGCTGCTTTTGGCTTGATGCTGCTCATCCGTGCGAGCAATCCAGATCTTTGGCATCCGGTCTTCGGAGGCGAAAAACCAATGGACTACGCGCATTTGAATGCTGTTATCCGAAGTGTTCAGTTTCCGCCGCATGACCCGTGGTACGCCGGGAGCAAGTTGAACTACTACTACTTTGGTCACGTGCCCACGGCCGCGCTAGTGAAAACGCTCGGTGTTCTTCCTTCGGTGGCTTACAACCTGGCGATTTCGTCAGCATTTTCGGCTGCCGCGATCGCGGTTTTCGCCGCGGCGTTATCTTTTTGGATTCATGCAAAGAGGCCCTGGCGTGAGGCTGCGTTGGTTGGTGTGGTGGCGGTTGGTCTTGTGCTCCTAGCAGGAAACCTACAGATTTTGTTACAGGTCGTCTCGCTGGCTCAGCGGGAAGCTGGGATTTCTGGTGTAGCTGCAATGGAAGTTCCTGGAGTTGTATTGGGTGGTCGGCTCGCGCAGGACTTTGATTTTTGGGCCCCGACACGTGTTATTGCCGGGACGGTAAACGAGTTTCCATGGTTCACCTTTTTGTATGGCGATCTCCATCCTCACCTGATGAATTACGCCAACACGGGCGTGGTGCTAGTGGGTGTTGTCGGGCTTGTGGCCCTGGGTGAGCGCTCGCGGAGTGGTCGGCTTGTAGGTCGGACGTCTTGGATCATCGCGCTTGCTCCGGTTGTGCTGGTTTTAGCGATACACCGGGTGACTAATCCTTGGGACTTTCCGGCGTATGCCCTGATTACCGTTAGCGGTTTTGCTTATGCGCTATGGCGAAGTCGGTCCACTCGGTCCTCTCGAGAACTGGTTTTGGGGATCGTGGCCGCGACTATCTTGGTATTTGTGGGCTCTCGGATGATCTTTTGGCCATTTCATGAGACCTATGTTGGCTATTACGGAGGTGTGGTTCCAACACCTGAGACAACGTCTGCCTCCAATTGGTTGTTGATCTTTGGGCTTCCGATCGCGGTACTCGTAACGCATGTGATGAACATACTTTTTGGTCGGCGGGTTGAACGTACGACGCCTCTGATGCCTGTTGTCGAAAGGGTGTTGTTGACTATTTCGGTCGTAATGATTCTGTTTAGCCTTGTTGCCTTGGGTGATGGCTGGTCGGCCAGAATTCTTATGGTGGGTTTGGTGATGATGGGTGGTGTTGCCGCGTGGCGAGTTCGTGAGTCGCCACTGGACTTGGCGCCCGTCGCACTATTTCTGGCCGGCGTGCTACTTACGTCGATTCCAGAGTTTGTAGCAGTACGCGACGATATCGGGCGTCTCAACACGGTGTTCAAATTGTATTTGCAGGCGTGGACCCTGTTGGGGGTGGGCGCGGCGTTTGCTCTGCCATCGCTAGTTCGGTGTTTCACCGCGGGGGGTGCCAGGCCGTTGATTTGGGCTCGCAGGTTGTGGGTTGGCGGGATAGGGCTGTTGGTCGTGGCTGCAGTCTTGTATCCCGTGCTTTCGACGCCTCACAAGGTGGGCTTACGGATACAACAAACGGATCGAACTCTCGATGGGGAAGCGTATCTCAGGGGTGGTTTTATTATTGATCAGGGACATGAAGCTTGTGAGGTCGGTGGTGAGCAGGCGTCCTCACCAGGTGTTCCTATTTCGCTAGACGCGGACCATCGAGCGATTGAATGGATTCGAACAAATGTGAATGGCTCGCCAACGCTAGCCGAAACTCCAACGACCATCTATCGCTGGGGAGGACGCATTTCTGCACATACGGGGCTGCCAACTTTGGTGGCTTGGGACTGGCATGCGAAGCAACAGCATTGGGGCAATGTGCACCAGGTCGAGGCTAGATTTGACGATACGTGCGAACTGTTTGCCACACTGGACCCATGGCGTGCCAGAACATTACTGTCCATGCTTAATGTGCGGTTGCTTTATGTTGGTGAACTGGAACGGGCCCTCTATGAGCCGGATGCGATCGAGAAATTTGAGCGTATGAGATCTATGGGTGTTCGATCGATTTATCGTGATGGTGACACTGTTATATACAGAATTGATGATGAATTCAGTCCACCGGTCGGTTGAGCTGACGCGCTGTATAAAGGGGGAGGTGATATGGCTACTCAATTTCTGAGCCGTGTAGTGTTGCAGCAGGTGACCCAGCGTGTTTTGGCCAATGTGTTGGAACAACTGCCAGGTCGTCTGGCCAGTGTTGAGGAAGCTGCAACGAAGGTGTCTGGGTCGGATTTAGATCGGGTCAACGCCTTGGCCATTGATGAACTTCGTGAGCAGATGGCGACTACACGTGATCTTATGGATCAAATGTCTGTGTCACTCGCTGAATTGGAGCGCCGCAGCAGTTGGCGTCGGACTGCTGTAAACATCTTGACTGCTGTATTAGCGTACTTACTTGGACTAGGTACGGTTGTCGTTCTCATGGTAGTTAGCGGCTAATGTTCCGGGTTACCTCAAGCGGTTCTTCGATCTGTCACGATGTCTAGAACATCCAGCGCAAAATGTAGTAGTACCCCCAGCGCGGCCGGCCTCGCTCGTCTGATCAATAGGGCTACGAGTCCAAGCCCGATAGCGGTCTCGATTCGGTGAAGAGGTCGGTCAACTTCAATGGGTCGACGCGGATCATCGGCCGCCAGGCCGGGCAGGTTGCCAGTAAGAGCAAAGACACACCCGTCGATGGGGTTACGAATGCCATATTTCTTTATGGCTCCCGGATAGTGGTCCAAGTCTATAAACACCGATCCCGCGACGAATTCCACAGACTCTTGGCGAGTAAAGGGCAGAAGCGAAGCTGCGATAAACCCGGCAGCGGCATGGTCAGCGGTTCGCATGAGAAGAATAGAGATGGTTGGGGATTTAAGCGTCACCTGACGCGAATGACTTCGAAATGATATGACGACGGCGAGGTCAACGTCTGCTGGGTCGGCGACGGTCGGTACTGCTGGCCATGTGGATCACGGAAAATCAACGCTGGTCGAGGCGCTCACTGCAATCAATCCGGATCGGCTAATCGAGGAGCAAAAACGAGGTCTCACGATCGACCTGGGCTTTGCCTGGTTTTCGCTGCCAAGTGGACGTGAAGTTTCGGTAGTGGACGTTCCGGGTCACGAACGGTTTGTTCACAACATGCTGGCGGGGATTGGCGGCATCGACGCTGTCATTCTTGTGATTGCAGCCGACGAGGGCGTCATGCCACAAACCCGTGAACACTTGGACATTATCGAGTTGCTGAATATCAATACTGGCGTTGTGGCGTTAACCAAGGTTGACGCTGTCGACGAAGAATGGCTCCAACTCGTGGAGGCTGACATTCAACAATTTCTTAGTGACAGCTTGTTAGCAGACGTGCCGGTGGTTCGGGTATCAGCTGTAAAAAACACAGGTCTTGATGACTTAAGGCGCGCTCTTGACCTGGTGCTTGATGGTTGTGCGCCCAGGCAGGAAAACGGGTGTGCTCGGCTGCCAATAGATCGAGTGTTTACGATGCCCGGTTTCGGTACGGTGGTCACCGGTACGTTGTCTGGAGGCGAATTGGCCACGGGTGATCAACTTGATGTTTACCCGGGTGGTCGTTCGGTCCGCGTGCGTACGCTCCAGTCCCATCGTCAGACGAACGAGAAGGTCGCCCCGGGCCGTCGGGTTGCGGTGAATCTCGGAGGCGTAAGCCATGTGGAGATCGCTCGTGGCAGCGTTTTGGCGGAACGGGGGACACTTTCGGAGACCCAGCGGATAGACGCACGGCTGAACATGTTAGCCGCAGCACCCCGGGCGTTGAGGCCTGGGGAACGAATCGGTTTGCATGTGGGTACTTGCGAGTTGACGGCTAGCCTTCGGTTGCTCGAACGAGATCCAATATCACCGGGCTCGGAAGGTTGGGTGCAGTGGCGACTTTCTCGGCCAATTGCCGTAATGCGAGGGGATCGCTACGTCATACGCCGCCTTTCACCTCCTATGACGATTGGCGGGGGGATGATCTACAACGCGCAGGCTCGCCACCTTCCTAGAGGAAACGCGGAAGTATTAGAAAAACTGGAGCACGTGGCAGCAGCGAGTCCAAGCCAGTTGGTTCAACAGTTGCTGGGTACTGAGGTGCTCGGGCTCAATGAACTGGCGCGTCGAACTCAACTTTCGGATAACGAGTTCGAGCGTGTCATCAAGTCGTTGGAGAAATCCAATGATCTTCAAGTGTTGGGGGCATTTGTGGTCGCAACGACGGTTGTCACAGCGCGTGTTAAAACGCTTGTTGAGCATGTCGGGCAGTATCACGAGAAGAATCCAACCGGTGGAGGGCTAGCAATTGGAAATTTGGCTCGATTACTGAATCTTCCTGATGCTGTAGTGGTGGAGTTGGTGTTAGCGCAAGCAAACGAGGGCCACCTCCGGTTGGATGGATCTCTGGTGACCGACGCCCAGCATCAATTCCAACTCGATACTAAGGATGAAGTGGTCGCACAGCGATTACTTGCGACTCTTGATGCGAGTATTGCTTCGCCGCCTTCGCTCTCCGAGGCTCGTCGAAAAAGTGGGGCTGGGCAGCATGTTGTTGATGTGCTGGTCGCTGAACGCAGGTTGATTATTTTGGCCGATGATCTGGCAATGTCCGAGACAGCTTTCACATCCTGGGTCGATACGGTTCGACCGCTTTTTGGTAACGGTACGCGGGTGACGGTTGCAGCCGTTCGAGATGAGCTAGCCACCAGCAGAAAGTTTGCTCTCAGCTTCCTGGAATATCTCGATTCTCAGCAGATTACGCGGCGTGTCGGCGATGTACGGGTGTGGCTTTCTTCACCCGATAATGCTGATTGAAGATCAGGCGTCGGGCAGGATGTCGATGCCTGGAAGGCTACGGCCCTCAATAAACTCAAGTGCGGCACCGCCTCCTGTACAGAGGTGGCTGATCCGATCTGCATCGCCGGTGCTGTTTATGACGGCCAAAGCGTCACCGCCGGCAACCACTGTGAAGGCTGATGAGTCGGCGAGGGCTTGGGCTATGCGCAAACTTCCGTTTGCGAACGCTGGGTGTTCGTAGACGCCGACTGGTCCGTTCCAAATGACTGTGCGCGCTGATTTGATCGTGGTGGAAAACTGTTCTGAAGCCTCTGGTCCGATGTCGAGCACCATCGAGGTAGAAGGGATATTGTTCACGCCAACGACGGACGATGTTTCATGAGGATCCGGTGCTCTCGCGACCACTGCATCTGACGGCAGCAGGATGCGGCAGCCGGATTGTGCTGCCACCGCATATACCGCGTTGGTTGTAGAGGCTTGGTTTGCTTCGACTAGTGATTGGCCGAGCGTTTCACCATTGTTTGCGAGAAATGTGTTTGCTAGGCCACCACCCAGGATGAGGACATCGGTTACCGCGGCGAGTTGTTTGAGCACAGCGATCTTGTCGGAGGTTTTCGCGCCTCCAACTATGGCGACGAATGGCCGTTCTGGCTCCTTGGTGAGACGTTCTAGAGCTGTGATCTCTTTGGCCAGTAAAGGGCCAGCTGCTGAAGGCAGCCTGTGCGGTATGCCGACGGTACTTGCGTGTGCGCGATGAGCGGACCCGAACGCATCATTGATGTATTGGTCAGCCAGGTCGGCGAGTTCCGCTCCGTGTTCGGGGTCGTTCTGCTCTTCCGCTATGTGAAATCTGAGGTTTTCGAGCAGAAGGACTTCGCCGGACTTTAGATCCGCCACAGCGTTGGCCGTAGGTCGCCCCACACTGTCGGGCGCAAGGGGTATCTCGAAATCGATCAAGGTACTGAGTCGTTTCGCGATCGGAGCTAACGAGAAGGCTGGATCATGCCTGCCGGCTGGTCGACCAAGGTGTGACGCTAAGATCACCCGGGCGCCGCGCGACCTGAGTTTTGTGATCGTCGGAATGATTGCTCGGAGTCTCGTGTCGTCACGGATTTCGGAACCACTGAGCGGCACGTTGGCGTCGACGCGGAGGAAGACCCGACGGTCGTGAACATCGAGGGAATCGATGTCTCGCTTCATTGGGAACGAGTGTCAGATCTGTGTGGACGGGTCGACGTTGGATCCTATGAGGGCTGTAACGTCACCGATCCGACACGCGTAGGCCCATTCGTTGTCATACCAGGCAGCAACTTTTGTCAGGTTGTCCCCGATAACCATCGTCGAGGCGCTATCGACGATCGATGATCGTGTGTCGCCACGAAGATCCATGGATACCAGGGGCTCGTCGGATACGCCGAGGATGCCCTTCATCCGTCCATCTGCGGAAGTTCGGAGAGCATTGTTAATGGCTTCTGCATTGGTCGCCTGCGCAAGTACTGCAACGAACTCAACAATGGATACGGTAGGGACCGGGACTCGGTAGGCTGCTCCGTGCATCTTGCCTGCTAGATCTGGAATGACGTGACTAATTGCTCGAGCAGCTCCTGTGCTTGCAGGCACGATACTTAGTGCGCTGGCTCGGGACTCACGGAGGTCCGGGCGAGAATCATCGACAAGGGCCTGGGAGGAGGTGTATGCGTGAACTGTTGTCATTAGACCTTTTTCGATTCCGAATTCTCGATGGACTACCTCCAGCGGTGGAGCCAGCCCATTAGTCGTACAGGAGGCGTTACTCACAATCCGGTGTTGTGAGGCATCAAACTCGTTCGTGTTTACACCAAGGACAACGGTGAGATCGACATCCGTGGCAGGCGCTGAAATTAATACTCGTTCAGCACCGGCGGTGAGATGAGCCTCCGCTCGATCTCGAGAGGTTCCGACGCCCGTAGCTTCGATCACAACATCGACGCCAAGATCACCCCAGGGCAAAGTGTCCCATTCTCGAGATGACAGGTACTGGATCTCATCCCCGTTTATGGTTAGGCCGTTATCGGTTGCTTCGACAGCATGGTTTAACGGTCCGTAATTGCTGTCATATCGCAGGAGATGTAGTGCCGCGGGATGATCAGCAAGATCATTGATGCCTACAACTTTTATTGTCGGGTGCCGGTCAAGCAAGGCTCTAAGAGCAAGGCGGCCTATTCGTCCGAAACCGTTAATTGCAATTCGCATGTGGTATGTCCCCTGTCAGCTGGATAGCTGTCGTCTGTCAGGCACCGTTGACAGCTCGCATCGGTTTGACGCATGCACAGCCACTAGTTTGGGTTGTCAGCTCTGCACTCATATCGACCGGACTAATCGGCCTCCGGCGGTACACGTATGCTCTGATGTTACGCAATAGAACAAGACCGCGTTTGCAAACTTGTGTCTCTGGGGTATTCGGAAGTGGATTCATTGCTGTTTGACAGTTGATGTGACGGCTAAGTTATTGAGTTTCAGCTTGGCGTGGGTGGCCGAGATCGTTTGATGTGTTTCCTTGGGTCTATGTTTGTCGGACAACTGGTAAATATTGCGCGAAATGTAGATAACACGGCACCATCAGTGGATAGTAGGTGTCCAAAACGATGTTGTAGGGAGGGTTGGCGGTGAGCTGTGTGCTTGACCGGATAAACACACCTGCTGATCTTCGCGAGTTGACCGCGACTGAACTTGACGCACTTGCTGACGAGATTCGTCAGCTCATCATAGATACGGTCAATGCCAACGGTGGCCACATGGCTAGCAATCTTGGAGTTGTCGAGATAACTCTTGCCTTGCACCGGGTTCTCGATAGCCCGAAAGATAAGATTGTCTGGGATACCAGTAATCAGTCGTACGCGCACAAACTTGTGACTGGCCGGGCAGGGACCTTTGCAAGTTTGCGCCAGCCGGATGGACTGTCGGGATTTGCGGCTCGGGAAGAAAGCCCTCATGACGTTATGGGTGCCGGCCACGCCGGGACCGGGGTATCTGCCGGAGTGGGTATTGCGTTGGCCAACCGCTTACGTGGCCTAGAGTCATCAACCGTTACGGTAATTGGCGATGGCTCATTTACTTCCGGTGTGGTGTTTGAAGCGATGAATCAAGCTGGCGACTTAGGCTTGCCGTATGTTGTGGTTCTGAATGACAACGGCATGTCGATTTCTCCGAACGTTGGAGCGCTCGGCCGAAACTTGCGTAGCGGACGACCTTCGTGGGTACCGAGTGACCCTAAGGTGCTGGAGCGATTCACAGACACGCAAGCCGCGATTGATACTACAGAACCGTTTGCCGGCCCTTCAGAGTTTTGTGCGGCTTTTGGTTTTGAGTATGAAGGACCTGTTGACGGCCATGATCGGTCGATGCTTGAGGGGGCGTTTCAACGTGCGATCGAACGCCGTCGCCCTGTACTTGTTCACGTGTTTACGCATAAGGGAAAAGGGTTTCAAGCTGCTGAGTCTGATCCCGTCACATGGCATCAGCCAGGTACTGCTAAAGCTGTCGGTGCAGCGAATGCCACCAGTTACAGCAAGATTATGGCCCGGACATTGACGAAACTCGCACGGGACGATGATCGGATTGTTGCGGTCAGTGCGGCCATGATGGAAGGCACGGCCTTGGCAGAGATGGAGCGAGAGCTCCCTGGTCGGGTTTTTGATGTAGGTATTGCTGAGGGTCATGGAGTTGCGTTGGCAGCTGGATTTGCTACCCAGGGCATGCGGCCGGTCGTATGTATTTACAGCACGTTCCTGCAGCGCGCGTTCGATCAAATTGTGCATGACGTGGCGATTCAGCGGCTCCCGGTTGTACTTGGTGTTGATCGTGCTGGGGTGGTAGGTGACGACGGCCGCACGCATCACGGAGTATTGGATCTGGCGTACTTGCGAGCGATACCGAACATGGTTGTAGCCGCGCCAAAGGATGAGGCCGAGCTTCAGCACATGTTGTACACAGGGCTAGCAGCGGAGGCACCCTTTGCAATTCGGTACTCTCGTGGTCTAGGTGTAGGTGTTGCTACCGATGAGCCGTTATCTCGACTGCCGATCGGTCGCGGCGAACTGCTTCGTGATGGATCTGACGTGGCACTTTTGGGGATTGGTTGGGGCACAGTGCCGGCGATGCGAGCGGCCGAGGAACTGTCAGCGCTTGGGGTGCAGGCTGCAGTTTTGAACGCACGGTATGTGAAACCGTTGGACAGTGAAATGATCTGTGAGTTGGCGGCTCGAACACATCGGATCGTCACGATTGAAGATCACAACCGCATGGGAGGGTTTGGCAGTGCGGTCGTAGAGCTGCTCGCTGATAATGATCTGCGTGACGTGCAGGTTCGTCGAATTGCGTTGCCTGATCAGTTTTTAGGTCAGGGTCCTGCGGATAGCCTGCGTTCGGAGCACGGTCTTAGCGTTTCCGGAATCATTGATGCAGCGTGTGAACTTACTGATTTCACTGTCAACGTCCATGTGGACGCTGGACGCCTCATGGTGCGAACGTAACGGAACGTTCCGACGCGCAGGTGGTGCCTAAGACATCGGTGCCGGCTATTTTTTCTCGATATCGGGAACAAATCGATCAGGAATTGTTGCGGGCAACCCGTGGACCTGATTTGTCCCTGTATACGATGATTCACTACCAGTTGGGTTGGGTGGACGCGACAGGCGAGGAAGTAAACGCGGATCGTGGAAAAGCCATTCGTCCTACGTTGTGTTTGCTGATGTGTGAGGCATTGGGTGGCACCATTGATCGAGCTGCCCCGTCGGCGGCTGGGCTCGAACTCCTTCACAATTTCAGCCTTATCCATGATGACGTTATGGATGGTGATGAGATGCGCCGACATCGACCGACCGTCTGGTCGATATGGGGGCAGGCCCAAGCTATCGACGCCGGTGACCTCTTACATGTGTTGGCAATGTTGCATGTACTCGGCAGTAATCGAGACGGTGAGGATGCTGAACTATGTCGGGATGCTGCCGAAGTTATGGCGCGAGGCTGTCGTCTGGTGACAGAGGGGCAGCATCTTGATCTCGATTTTGAATCGAGGCCATCAGTCACGGTTGATCAGTATGTCGGCATGATTGAGCGAAAGTCGGCTGCTCTGATTTCTGTTGCGTTCGAGATAGCGGCTATTTTTTCTGGGAATGCACCTGAGGTGCGTATGGTTTGTGACACATACGGGTCCTTGCTTGGTACAGCTTTTCAGATTCGCGATGACATGCTGGGAATTTGGGGGGATCCCGCTTTGACTGGAAAACCGGTTGGTGCGGATATTCGAAAACGGAAGAAAACGCTTCCCATTATTCATGCGTTTGAGAAGGCGACTGGTCGGGACCGTGGTCGATTATCTGCTCTCTATTCTAACGAGGCTGAGGCCCCCGATCCGGTTGCGGTGAGTGCGATTCTTGACCGGGCTGGATCCTATGCATTTTCGGAGGAATACATGAGAACGTATCTGCAAAAGGCTTCGGCAACTGTGGCGCAACTACCGATTAGCGAATGGGGTCGGCAAAACCTTGAAGAGGTCGAGCTTTATATGGTTGGTCGGACAAGCTAAGGGTTTGGAAGGGTCCTAATCTGCTCGTCATGCGGTTATACAGGCAACCTTGGCGCGCGATCACGCGTTTCCCAATGTCGTCTAGGATTAGCGGGATGCACCAATCGCGATGGGAATGGGTGGTTCCCCCTTCGAAACTTGGTCGTGCATGTTCATGATGGCCGAGGCCAGCATGTCGGGATCGTGGTGGCGCGAGTCTTTGGAGTCCACAACATCAGCCATTACCGGCTGAACGCCTGCATCTAGCAATTCCAGTTGGACAGATGGATCAAACTCGACCATCCGGGCTCCGCCCGACGTCTGTAATCCAACCCGCGTGTTGCTGTTTGCAAGGGTGTACTGAAACAGGCCAGATCCGACATGCTGGGTGACAGAACGTACATGGTCTGACGGATCGTAGCCGTCTGTTTCGCCAGGCTCAGTAGCGACGTTGCACACATATATTTTTAGCGCTCCAGATGCCCTAACAGCTGTTGCCACATCTGGTACCAGCAGGTTTGGAATGACGCTGGTAAATACACTTCCTGGACCCAGGATGATGATGTCTGCGGAAAGAATTTCCTTAATGGCTTCGCCGTTAGCTGATGCATGTCGCGGTTCAATGAATACGCGTTCAATGGGCTTACCAGCAGAGCGGATGCGGGATTCGCCGCGTACGATAGACCCGTCGGTCATTTCCGCGGCCAGCTTTACCTGTGAAAGGGTCGACGGAAGAATTCGGCCCCGCACGCGCAGCACTTCGCTGATCGCGTTGACTCCACGTTCGAAGTTTCCGTCGTTGAGGTCGGCCATAGCTGCGATCAATAGATTTCCAAGGCTATGTCCTTGGAGGCCCTGGCCCCGTGTGAATCGGTATTCCATGATGTCGTGCATGAGCGACTCTGAGTCAGCAAGGGCTGTCAGGCACTGTCGCACGTCCCCGGGTGGCAGCAAGTTGAAGTCCTCACGGAGCTTGCCTGAGCTTCCCCCGTCGTCTGCAACAGTCACTACCGCCGTAATGTTATTGGTATGTTTTTTTAGGCCTCGTAGCAGCACACCGAGTCCGGTTCCTCCGCCTATGGCTACTACACGAGGACCACTCTGAAGCCGTCTATTTTGATACAAAGCTTCGGCGAGATCGTCGTCAGGATCTACCATGACTGAAAGAACGGTTCGACCGAGAAGCGTGGCACCGACAATTACGGCAAGCAAGCCCAGTACGCCGACTGTGATTTCACGTACGGGATGATCAAGAAATTGCAGGGTGATGAAATAGACGATAGTTCCAGCGGGTCCCGGCACATCGATCGTGCGATACACAAAGGCTAGGAACATGGCCAGTGCGAGCGCCAGAATGACGGTGCCAAGAAATATCAGTAGGAGATAACGCTTGACGCCAATCCCCAAAGTCAGCCAACGGCGCGAGCGCACTCAGAGCTCCTTGTGGTAAGCCACAATGTGATTGATGGTGGCTTGCACAACCAGCTGGCGCGCAAGCGAAACAACGCTGCAACGCATAGAACGAGAGTATACGGGCCTACGAAGCAGCCTGAGCTATTTTGTCGATCTGTACGGCTTCCTGTTTTCGGCTGTGCGCGGTGCGGCATACCGAATAGAGACGTGTTGATAGGAGTTTGTGGATGAGTGACGCTTCCGGTATTGGGATGATTGCCTTGGATTTGGATGGCACTCTGGTCAAAGGGCCTAACGGAGTAACGCCGCGAGTTCGGGCGTCGATTCGTGATGCGCAGGACGCGGGGATTCAAATAACTATCGCGACTGGCCGGATGTATCGATCGGCGCGCCGGTTTGCTGAGGATCTTGGCGTTACGCTCCCCATCATCTGTTACCAGGGTGCAATGGTGCGGCATCCATTAACCGATGAAATATCGGTTCACGATGTGGTCCCGTACGGTTCGGCTGTGGCTGCTATAGCTTTTGCTCGTGGCATTGGTTTGCATGTAAATGCCTATCTCGATGACAGCCTGTATATGGAGGCAGACACTCCAGAAGGCCGTTTTTATGCGGCATCCTCAAAGGTTCCCATAAATTTTGTGGATGATCTGACGGCGGCTGTCGCAGAGGGCACAACGAAACTTGTCTTTGTCACAGATGAAGATCAGGTGCTCAAAACGATTGATTCGCTTGAGGCGCACCTTGATGACGATGTTCGGGTCACTCGTTCTCATCCACGGTTTGCTGAGGTTATCGGGCGTGACGTCAATAAGGGCCGGGCGCTTCGTGCGGTTGCCGGGTCCGCCGGTGTGCCGATAGAAGCGACTATGGCTATCGGTGACAACCTCAATGATCTCGACATCGTTAAGGCTGCTGGAATTGGCGTTGCCATGAGCGACGGTGACCCTCGGGTGGTTGCGGCAGCGGATTGGGTCACTGGTACCTACGAAGATGATGGGGTAGCCCAGGCGATTGATCGCCTGCTCGAAGGTGGAATAGACGCTGGTACGGCGTAGCCCATGGAGTTTGGAACGGACCTAACCGAATGCGCCCGAGTTGTTGCGGATGGGGGCGTGGCAGTTGTCGCGACCGATACTTTGTACGGATTGGTTGCAGATATTCGCTGTCCACAAGCTGTAGGTCGAGTGCTTGCCATCAAAGGTCGGGAAGCTGGTCGTGGTGTTCCGGTGTTGGTGAAGCACGCGGTTCAGGCCGCTGAAATCACAGCTTTCACGGATGAAGCGAGACGATTAGCGGATGCGTTCTGGCCTGGGGGACTGACGCTGGTGCTTCCGGGATTAGGGTCTGTAGATCGACGCCTTCTAGGTCCCGGGTCGACGGTCGGTATACGGGCACCTGACAGTGAGATTGTTCGGCGCATCATTGATGTAGTGGAGGCTCCAATCACTGGAACCAGTGCCAATCTTGCCGGTCAGGCGCCGGCAGCGACTGCCCGCGAGGCAGCAGACATGCTCGGTAATGCGGTGGATTACGTATTGGACACTGCGGTCGGCGCAGCCATAGCGTCAACGATCATTAATCTTAGCCAGAAGCCGCCGATCGTGATTCGTGAAGGGGTGATTGCGATGCCCGAGCTACGTGTCCTCGTTCCAGATATTTTTGTGGCGGCGGACGAGGGGTAATGAAAGCTGGCGATGTCGAGTTGACTGGGGTCTTTACTGATTCGGAAGCTCGGTTTCTACGCGCTCAGTTTGACTCTTGCCGTATCGCTTTAGTGTGTCGATCCACGCTTGACGAGAAGATTGTGCTTCTTCGATGGTCGCTAGGGGATTTCGATACATCCAGTCCGATCACTGACGGTGGTCGTCGGCCGCATGTGGCGTATTACGTATTGGATTCGGGTGGCGACGAACAGCTGGTGCCGATTGCGTCATCCTCGGATTTGGCAGAGCAATATCCTGGCCATTTCGAAGCTGGTCTGATTCCGGTGCGACGTTCGCGTCTGGGCTGTTTGGGAGCGGCGATCTGCGTGCTGAGTATGGTGGGCCTAGTATTCGTGGGTTTCTAGGGCTCGGTTCATATTTCTCGATGGCAGGCACGTATCACGCTGTACCTGGGTAGGTCGGCTGGATTCTGGGATAACGGTACCCTGTGGATAATCTCACTAGTTCCTGATTGCGAAATCAAAATGACCCCGATCCGGTTTGCGGTGTTTGGAGCGAGGCACTGGCATGTGCTCGAAATTGCTCATGCCATTCGTGCTGATGAACGATTTGAACTCGTCGGGGTTGCAGAGCCTGATGAGGAAACGAGGCATCAGGTACAAACCGAGCTTCAGGTCCCGGCATTTACCAGCCACCGCGAGATGCTTGATGCTGATGCGGTCGACGCGGTGGCGGTGGCATCCATCAATAATGAACGAGTCGAGGTGATCGCTGACGCGCTAGAGGCCGGTGTACATGTGCTGGCGGATAAACCCATGGTGGTGTCTTTGGATCAACTGGATCAGGTTGAAGAGGCGGCGCGGTCGAGCAAGGCGACGCTGTCATGTGCGCTGACGCTTCGATTCACGCCTCACTTTGTAGCGGCGAAGGCAGCTATCGATAGGGGAGAGATCGGGCAGGTGATCGGATCGTATGCTCAGGGGCCGCACAAGCTGGGTGTCGCGCGCCGGCCGGAGTGGATGTTTAACCGCGGAAAGTACGGGGGCGTTTTGCTGGATCTGGCGATACACGATATCGACGTTGCAAGGTGGATCCATGGCACTGAACCAGTAGCAGTCGTTGCGGACGAAGGGTCGTCCAGATTTTCTGATCTCGATTTTGCCGATTACGCGTCGGTTTATCTGCGGATGGCTGATGGTGCAGTCGCGGTCTGTCGTTCTTCCTGGTTGACGCCTGATGATGACCCAAGTCATGGGGATCGCCGTCTAATTGTCGAAGGTACTGAAGGGAGTATTGAGATTGTTGATGCAGCTGAACGTCGGCTGACGATCAACTCCGCCGGTACGGTGGAGACTCGAACGAACGTTCGGGAAGAGATGGTGGGGCAACCGGATGCGATGGCCGAGTTGGTTGGAGATTTTGCACATGGTATTTCTGGCGAAGCTCCTCAGTTGATCACGGCTCGAGAAACTATTGAGTCGCATCGGTGGACATTGAAGGCTCGGGTTCAGGCCGAATCCGCGTAATCGGGTTGAGAATACTGGGCGTAAAATCCCTTTGGGAATCCAGGGCATCTGTTGGTCTGCGGGACGAGTACGCACCGGAACACCGTATCGGACCTGCCACGTGTGAGGAGTAGAAGTGGACCCCACGAATATGTTGGTGCTTATGTCAGACGAGCACAACGCGCGAATGCTTGGTTCGTCCGGCCATTCGATTGTCCAGACGCCTCACCTCGATGCCCTAGCTGAGCGCGGGGTCAGGTTCAGCGCGGCTTACTGTAATTCGCCCATCTGTGTGCCATCGCGGGCAAGTTTCGCTACAGGTCGATACGTGCATCAGATCGGTGCGTGGGACAACGCTGCCCCATATACAGGCTCTTCTTCTCGGAGTTGGGGGCATTGTCTAACCAACAGCGGGATTCCGGTGACGACCATCGGTAAATTGCACTATCGCGATTCGTCCGATGATGTCGGATTCCCCGATCAACGGATACCTATGCATGTTATGGATGGAAAGGGTGACCTTTTCGGTTGCCTCAGGCACGACATGGCACCTACCCGCTTCCAACTGGAACACATCGACGAGGCGGGGTCTGGCGATTCCGAATACTTGCGATATGACACAGCGATCGCACGCGAGGCGGTTCGGTGGTTACATGAAGAAACTGGTGGCCGAACGACTCCGTGGTGCCTCTTCGTATCCTTTACGACACCGCATTTCCCTCTGATTGCGCCCTCGCGGCATATCGATCGATATCGCCTTGAGGACATCGATATGCCTATTGCAGGGATGCCTGATGAATGGCCCCAGCATGCGGCCGTGAATGATTTCCGGCGTTTACGTGTGCAGACGGTAAGCGAGATGCGTTCAGAGGAAGCGGTCCGAGTGGCTCGCCGGGCGTATTACGCTATGTGCTCGTTTCTAGACGAGCAGATTGGCCAGGTGCTCGAAGCGCTTGAGGCGTCCGGACTTTCGGACTCCACCCGCGTTGTTTATACCAGCGATCATGGCGAGACCCTTGGGGACTATGGCCTCTGGGGCAAAAGCGTCATGTATGACAGCGCCTCGGCGGTGCCGATGATTGTGTCAGGGCCAGACGTGCCTTCGGCTGGCGTGTCCGACTGTCCGGTCTCGCTCGTAGATCTTTTCCCCTCGATCACCACTGCGACAGGAGTCGGGGCATGTGCCGAGGACGATGATCTTCCTGGCTCTGAGTTGTGGTCGATCGCGGCGGGTCACGAACCAGATGAACGCCTCGTGTTTTCTGAGTACCACGCCATGGGATCGTCGTCAGCGAGTTATATGTTGCGTGATCGGCAGTTCAAGTTTGTCGATCATGTGGGATATCTTCCGCAGCTTTTTGATCTCTCGTCCGATCCCACCGAGTTGATTAACTTAGCGGAGGATCCCGGTTATGTCGGCACGGTTCAGTTCTTTGAACGGGCCTTGCAGGCCATCTGCGATCCGGGTGCCACTGACGCAGCAGCTAAGGCGGATCAGGCGCGTTTGATTGCTGAAAATGGTGGGGAGGATCTCATTCGTAAAGTGGGACCTCAGATTAATTTCACGCGGGCGCCGGTGGAATTTCGAGCTGGCTAAATTAACCCGCAAGGCGGGTTGTTAGACGGGAATGGTTGAGTTGCCAGCCAAAGCCTGCTTGTTGGGGGATCGTTATCAGTCCGTTGTCGGCTTCGGGTTCGCCATCAAGGACATCCCAGATCACGGCATTTCCGGGCAAGGGGTTGCGGCGCGGAAAGTATTCGCCGATCTTGCAGCACGAGCGCCCGGCGATCAGGTGCCATGAGTGCAGCCAACCTTGATGGGGGGCGACGATCCGGTGGTGGCTCGCTGCTAGGCCGCAAATACGGAGGGCTTCCGTAAATCCACCAACCCGGTTGATATCCGGTTGCAAGTAGAACACCCCTGCGTTTATGAGCCGGGTAAAGGGAAATCGGGTGCGCTCGGATTCGCCCGCGGCAAGCGCTACGAGCCCTGTTCGTGCGAGTGTTTCGTAGCCAGCGAGGTCCTCTATTGGTAGCGGGTTTTCGAGCCAGGCCACATCGAGTTGTGCCAAGGGTTCAAGCATCCGTTGGGCGTACGGAAGATCCCAGTTGAAGTGGGCGTCGACCATCAATCGCGCGTCGTCCCCGATCACATCGCGAATCTCTCGAAGTAAATCGAGTTCTTGCCTGCGGCCTGTCGATCCTTCCTTAAGGTCGTGGCTGAAGAAATACTTAAACCCGACGAACCCGGACTGTCGGGCTACGGAGATCTCGTTAAGGAGGGCTGCAGCATTCGGTCGACGCTGCAGTGACAGGCTGCTTAGATATACGGGTATGCGTGCGGTCTGTCCGCCGCCAATAAGGCTCACGACCGGCTGGCCTAATGACTTTCCCAGCAGGTCCCACAGGGCAATATCCACCCCGCTAAGCGCCATCACCCCGGTGCCCTGTTGACCTTGTCGATCAAGCGAGGCATATAACCGATCCCAAATCGTTTCGATATCAGAAGCCTCGATCCCGATGAGCATTGGAGCAAATTGCTGCTCGATAATCTCGGCGGCACCGGTCGGAAAACCGCCGACAGTACCGAGGCCAATCAGTCCGTCGGTTGTTTCAATTTCGACAACCACAAGGGCGACCGATTCTTGTGTTGCACCGGGTCCACTGGGCGCAGCGACGTCAGGGTTTTTCAACGTGTGCGTTCGAACGTGCGCAATGTTCATCGCATTAATTGTGTCGTGAAATGCACGAGCCTGCATGCCTGCTTTGACACGAATCCTGTTGGGAATGTACTCACCGGCGATCCGTTAATAATCCCCCCAGCCAAATTTGAAGAAGGCTTCTCAGGTACACCCCAAGTCTAAGGCAGACATAAGATGCGTTTTGAAACGGCGTTGAGATCTATCTATGATCCCCGTACCAACGATATAGTGGCCAAGGCCGATCAGGAAGCGTCGGATTTCAGAAAATGGCGGCGCGGATTTCATTCAGCAAGTGGGACCTCAGATCAATTTTACGGGGGCTCCGATGGAATTCCGAATTGGCTAGAATGACGTTGTCTCCCGTCGCGCTGGGAAGCTAGTCGAAATTCTCTGGACGGATCCGTTATGTCTTCGGCCTGATCGAAATCATCGAAAGGATAATTCATGAGCCTCAAAGTCATTATTTCGTTTGATGTTGCTGACACGGAAAATTTCAAGAAGGCTTTTAACGAACGCGAAGGGGCTCGGCTTGAGGTCGGGATTTCGGCCGAGTGTTACTTCCAGATCGATGCCCCAAACACAGTTTGGGTGATTGGTGATGCGCCATCTAAGGAAGTATTTATGGCGTTCTTTTCGTCCCCGGAGCAAAAAGAACGCATGCAGCATGCCGGAGTTGTTTCACCTCCAACCATCACGATGCTTGAGTCGTGATATCAATACGGTAGGCATGTTTCCGATCTGAAGGCAGTTGAATCGCTAGCTGAGCCTCAAGTCGATGACGGTTATTGGGTGACCAGTGGTAACCAGACGCGCATCGCCCGTGGCGTTCGGTTAGCCCATGCGAAATATGGAATCGCGGTCAGTCGGACGGGACCACGGTGGGATTGGGGGCTGGCGGTTTGATAGAGGGCATGGTTAGTTTTGGGAGCGAGCAGCACGCCTGTTGCCTCGAGTTTTATCAACCCGCCGAGCAGATCTTCATCGAAAGTTGACGCAAATGAGGTGTTGGAAGCAATGCCGATAGCATCAAGATCGATGTTGGGATGATCTTCGCTTTCCAGGCAGAACACGAGCGGCCCACGGACGAGAGCGACGCGTCCACGGTTTTCTTGGACCCGGGGATGGGCTTCGACTAAGCGCACGTTCATTGGAAGAGTAAGTTGTAGACGCGTTCCCGGGTTCCAGGTTCGTCGTATGCTGGCGTAGGAGCCCGGAGTGACGCTGACGGGTTTATCGTTAACGTGCAGGCGTGCGTTGCATGCCCATTCAGGGATCCGGAGCCGAAGCTCGATTTCGTGGGACGGTGCTGACGTCACGACCACGTCGACGGTGCCGTCCCATGGGTAGCGGGTCTGTACATCCAACGTAAGGGCGCCGCTTTCTGAGACCGGCATGGTGACTTGGCTGGCGAGATATTGGTGAATCCACACGGTGTTGTCAGACTGGCCGTAGGCATACCCGGCTATGCTCGTGATTAGTCGGGCAATATTGGGCGGACAGCAGGCACACGGGTACCAGGATTGCCTGGCGTGGCCAGTTTGTGTTTGTTGCAAAACGCTGCTGTTTGCGCCTCGATCGTCTCCGGGCTGGGGGGTGCTATCGACCCCCAAAGGATTCGAATAAAAATACTTGGTGCCATCGATCGAAATTCCAACGAGAGCGCCGTTGTAGAGTGTTCTTTCTAACCAATCTGCATGTCGGACTTTGCCCGTTGCGGCTAGGAGCCGCGCGTTCCACATCACGCCAGCGACGGCGGCACAGGTTTCGGCATATGCTCGAGTGTTCGGGAGTTCAAAATCCGCTCCGAATGATTCGCCTTGGTAGCGAGCGCCTAGCCCACCTGTCACATACGCTTTGCGCTCATATGTGCTTTCCCAGAGCTTGGCCGAGGCTGCGAGTAGCGACGTGTCGTCGGTTTCCATCGCGACATCAACCATGGCTGCGGCGAGATATACCTGGCGTACAGCATGTCCGACCACCTCATGCTGGCTGCGTACTGGAGCGTGATCTTGGATCACCGACTCCCCACTAAGCTGAGGAGGAGTGGTGCCACGCTGGTCAAGAAAGAACAGAGCCTGCTCGGCATAACGCTGGTCACCCGTTTCGCGTGTGAGTTCCACCAGAGCCAATTCGATTTCTGGATGTCCGTCTGGTTCCGTTCGATCGTGTGGTCCAAACTCCGCGCAGATGTGATTGGCAGCTCGTAGGGCCACGTTGAACAGCCGCTCAGATCCGAGAGATCGTCGGTGGGCGATGCCTGCTTGGATAAGGTGGCCCATGCAATACAGCTCGTGGTCGTCGGTGAGATTGGCGTAGCGTTCGGTGCTCCCTGAGGAAACATAGGTGTTGAGGTATCCGTCGGCTTGTTGAGCTGCGGCGACTAGCTCGACAACCGCGTTGACGGCTTGTTCAAGCGCGTCGTCGGCATGTTGGGCCAGCGCGTAAGAGGCGGCTTCAAGCCATTTGTACACGTCCGAGTCGTTGAACCTATAGCCCTCAAACTCAAATGGTTGGCCGGTGGCGCTTCTGGAGAAATTCTCAAGACGTCCGGTGGATTGGCAGTGGGTGAGTTGTGTCGAGAGGCCGTGTTGAGCGACGGCTCTAAACCGGTTTGACCAGAACCCTGCATTGATGGTGACCAGGCCATGCGGGACGGGTCGTACTGTGACGCGTGGTGTCGCGGACAGGTCTAGGCTTGATGAGGTCCGGCCGGTCGGTGACAAGGGCGATCTGGCATCGGCGGTCATGGTTAGGAAGTTGCGGTTCGTGGGCTACCGTCCACACACCGGAAGCCAAGATTGCCAGAGGAACTATCAGGCGTATTCGAGCTCCGGGCTGCAACCCGATAACGGTTGCAGTACGAGCGATGGCATAGGTAAGAACCCCCGCGTAGTACCCGGCGCTGGCCATGCTCTGGCCCTATCGGGTTGTTGGGGGCAGCGGTAATGTGATGTGTGGGGCTAAACCAGTCGTTGCACCATTCCCAGACGTTGCCGGAGACGTTGTATAGCCCAAACCCATTGGGCTTGTAAGCATTGGTGGGTGCTGTACTCACCCACCCGTCTGCACCGGTGTTCACGTCCGGAAACTGGCCCTGCCAGATGTTGCATCGATGTTCACCCTTTGGGGTGAGCTTGTTGCCCCAGGGAAACCGTTGTTGCTCGAGCCCACCACGTGCTGCCAGCTCCCACTCAGCCTCTGTTGGTAGGCGAGTGCCTGCCCAGGTGCAATAGGCTGACGCGTCCTGCCATGAGATATGTACGACGGGATGCTCGAGCCGCTCATCGATACCGGAGTTAGGTCCCTCCGGAGTTTCCCAGGAAGCCCCAGTGACAGGTACCCACCAAGGAGTCTGGTCCGGACGTTGGGGCGTTCGGTGCAGCGTATCTCGAGAAAGAAACAGGTGAAAGACGTAGCTCCATCCGTATGTCTCTGCGTCCGTCCGGTAGTTGGTGGCCTCCACAAATTCGGCGAACTCACGGTTTGTCACAGCAGTCGCATCAATTCGAAACCCGTCGACGCGAACGTCACGCACTGGGCCCTCGCCGTCAGCCGGAAAACCAGCCGCGTCTTCCGTTCCCATCTGAAACTCTGTTGATCGGATACGGACGGTTCCGGGACGTTCGAATGCCCGTCGCTGCTCGGGTTGTGGTTTTCCGGTTCGTCTATTCGGAGCAGTCACGGAACTCGGTGACTCTCGACTGGGCTCTCGTGACGGCTGGCAACAAGCGTCGGTCATATGGTCTGCAGCTATCGACAGCCATTAAATCGTAACCGGTTGAGCAGGTTTGGGTCCTCTTCAAGATGCTCGACCAAAGACAGCGATAGGAAGCTATGGATGGTTAGAGCACCGATATACTCGGCATAACCTATGGGTGAAACCGAGTAGTCATGTCCATTCCGCCGGTAATTGAATGGTGCGATGGTGCCGTTCACATTCTTGATCAACGCCGACTTCCAGATGTGGTCGAGGTTCTTCGCTGTAGGGCCGTCGTCGATGTTTGTGATGCGATTCGAGGCTTGGCGATTCGTGGTGCACCAGCGTTAGGCGTAACCGCGGCGTATGCCATTGCGCTTGGGGCAAGAAACATCGAGGCCTCAACGGAGGAGGATTTCCTCCAGCAATTGGGTTTAGTTATCGATGTGGTAGTTGCGACACGGCCTACCGCGGTGAATCTTCCATGGGCTGCGCAGCGTATGCGAGAAACGGCGTTATCTAAGAGCGGGGCAGGAGTTGACGCGATGCGCCATTCATTGGTCGAAAGTGCGTTGGCGATTGCGGCTGATAATGAACAACGCCATCAAGCTTTAGCTCGTGCCGGTGTCGATTTGTTTCGCAGCGGTGATCGGGTCCTTCATCACTGCAATACCGGACGATTAGCCACGGCTGCTAGCGTTGGGACGGCGCTTGGTGTCATCCAGGTGGCTCATGAGCGGCATGGCATTGACGTCATTGTCAGCGAAACACGACCACTTCTTCAGGGTGGACGTCTTACTAGTTGGGAATTGGCTCAAGCCAATATCCCGTTCACGCTGATCACGGACAGCATGTCAGCTGATCTCATGCGGCGTGGCGAGATTACGGCAGTGATCGTTGGAGCTGACCGTATTGCGGCAAACGGTGACGTAGCGAATAAGATCGGTACATATGCTCATGCCGTTGCTGCTCGAAGCCACGGGTTACCGTTCTATGTTGCAGCACCACGCTCCACGATTGATTGCGACGTCCCGACGGGTGCGGCTATTCCCATCGAGGAACGGGCGCCAGAGGAGGTTCGGGGATACAGTGATTGGCGATGGGCGCCTGCCGACACGCCCGTGATGAATCCGGCGTTTGATGTGACACCCCATGACTTGATCACAGCTATCGTGACTGATTGTGGCGTGTATCGTCCGCCGTTTGCTGAGTTATGCCGTGTTGATGAGATGAGCAAGGCCCCCACGGGCTAGAAGGGAAGATGCTGAATATGCCAAGCATTGCAGTGATTGGCGGAAGTGGTTTTTACGATATGCCAGGTCTTGAAAATGCTCGCGACGAGGCTGTTGAGACGCCGTTTGGTGCTCCGAGCGACGAGATTCGTGTCGGCACGTTAGATGGTGTGCCTGTTGCTTTTCTGCCGCGTCATGGTCGTGGGCATCGCATTCCGCCAGTGGCCGTCAACTCGCGGGCCAACATTTGGGCGCTTAAGACTCTGGGGGTCCGTTGGATTCTGTCAGTGAGCGCGGTTGGCAGTATGAGGGAGCACATTCATCCGCTGGATGTGGTCGTGCCCGACCAGCTCGTGGATCATACTCGTCACCGTAAGCTGACTTTTTTTGACGATCCGGGCTTGGTGGTCCATGTGGGCATGGGGAAGCCGTTTTCCCAAAAGCTGTCAGCGATTGCTGCTGATGCAGCCGAAGCAGCTGGTGGCACGGTCCATCGTGGCGGTTCGTACCTGTGTATCGAAGGCCCGCAGTTTTCTTCCCAGGGGGAATCGGAACTATACCGATCCTGGGGCATGGACATTATTGGTATGACAGCAATTCCGGAAGCCCGGTTGGCTCGTGAAGCCGAGATTTGTTACGCCGTCCTTGCCATGGTGACCGATTACGATGTTTGGCATGAAAGTGAGCAAGATGTTTCGGCCGAACTCGTAATCCAGAATCTGGCTCGTAATACGGTGCTTTCGCAGGACACGGTCCGAGAAGCAGTCCCCAATATTGCTGCCTGTGATTCCGAATGCGAGTGTGCAACGGCTCTTGAAACAGCAATCGTCACTGCGCCAGATGCTGTGGATCGGGCGCTTGTTGACAGATATCAGTTGCTTGTTGGCAAGTATCTCGGACAATCAAGCGGCAAGTAATGTCCCGGTACTCTTGCCGACGGATGCAGGACGCTCACGGGTCATTCGACCTTAGGTGATTGGATAGGTGTGGACAGATGAGATGGTTAGAACGGTGAACACTTCAGACGGGCATGTCGTTGTAATTGGAACTGTTGGCATTGACGATATTGCAACGCCTCAAGATCACGCTGTGGGCGTTCTTGGAGGTTCCGCGACCTATGCAAGTCTTGCTTCTCGGCTCTTTGCGCGATCGACGCTCTCAAGTGTGGTCGGGACTGATTTTCCGTCGGATCACGAGGCGCTCTTGCGGGATCATTCGATAAATCTCAGCGGTCTCGAGCGCGCTGAAGGCAAGACCTTCCGCTGGGGTGGCCGCTACGAATCGAACATGAACATTAGGGAGACAACCTTCGTGGATCTGAATGTTCTGCGAGACTTTGATCCGACAGTGCCCGAACACGTTACGGTCGGGTCATTTGTGTTTCTGGGCAATACGGACCCAGCAATTCAACTCAGGGTGCTCGAACAGGTAGAGGATCCTCGATTTGTGCTGGCGGACTCAATGGATTTCTGGATTCAGAGTGACTGGGATCGGTTAGCAACTGTTGTCCAGCGATGTACATGTGTTGTTTTAAACGATGAGGAAATACGGCTGTTCGGTCGTGATTCAAATATTCCTAGGGCTGCACACAATATTCTTTCTATGGGACCATCCAGCGTAGTGGTCAAGAGAGGCGAGTATGGGGCCTTGTTGGCAGATCAAGAGGGCTGGTTTTTTGCGCCTGGCTACCCGCTTGGGGAGGTGATTGATCCCACGGGGGCCGGCGACGCATTTGCGGGTGCGTTTCTTGGAAGTCTTGCAGAGGCTGGTACCAGTGACGCTTTAGCATTGCGTCGGGCCGTGGTCTATGGCAGCGTCGTAGCTTCGTTTACAGTTGAAGCGTTCGGAGTTAGTCGTCTTGCTGATCTGACGAGGGACGAAGTTAATACTCGGTACGCTGAATTTAGTGAATTTGTTGCTTTTTAACTGATAATTGTCTAGTTGTTGATCTGGAGTTATTCATGGTCACAGGTTCTCACCAGTCCGATATTGCTGATTCGTCGCTGGCTGGTTTTGGTGTTAAGCGTATTGAATGGGCTGATCTGTCGATGCCGGTTCTTGCGACGATTAGAGATCGATTTTCCCGTGAGCGTCCGCTTGACGGGATTCGTATTAGTGCTTGTCTCCACGTTACAGCGGAGACCGCAAATCTTATGCGCACCCTGCAGGCTGGAGGTGCGGAGGTTTTGCTGTGCGCGTCCAATCCTCTGAGCACACAGGACGATGTAGCTGCGGCGCTTGTTCAGGAATATGGAGCGGCCACCTTCGCGATTAATGGTGAGGATTCAGATGTCTACTACAGTCATATTGAATCGGTGCTGGACGCCAAGCCTCATCTGACAACTGATGATGGTGCAGATTTGGTGTCGATGCTTCATTCGAAGCGAACCGATGTTATTGATGGGGTGTTGGGTGGGACTGAAGAGACAACAACTGGTGTGATTCGGCTAAAGGCTATGGCTGCGGAAGGTGTGCTCAAGTATCCAATCGTTGCTGTAAATGAAGCGATGACCAAGCATATGTTTGATAACCGATATGGAACCGGACAGTCGACGCTCGACGGCATTGTACGAGCGACCAACATTTTGTTGGCCGGTCGAACAGTTGTGGTTGGTGGCTATGGCTGGTGTGGTCGGGGCCTTGCAAGTCGGGCCGATGGAATGGGAGCACAGGTTGTCGTCACAGAAGTTGATCCAGTACGAGCGCTTGAGGCCGTGATGGATGGTTATCGGGTGATGCCTATGCTTGAGGCGGCAGCTATTGGAGACATGTTCATAACCGTCACGGGCGATAAGCACGTTATCGATCGACATCACATCGAAGTCATGAAAGATGGAGCCATCTTGGCGAATTCAGGCCACTTCGATATTGAGATTAACCTTGCCGAACTTGAATCAATGGCGACCGGTGTTGACAAGGCCAGGCCGTTTGTTGATGCGTACGATCTTTCTGATGGTCGCAGGATTTTTGTACTGGCGCAGGGGCGTCTCGTTAATCTTGCCGCTGGTGAGGGACATCCTGCCAGCGTCATGGATATGAGTTTTGCTAATCAGGCTCTTGCCCTTGAGCATTTGGCGAAAAACGCTTCTTCCATGCCTCCAGCTGTCTACGATGTGTCAGGTGATATCGATCGTGATGTGGCGGGATTGAAACTTCAGGCCATGGGTGTTGGAATCGATAGTCTGACCGATGAGCAACAGGCTTATTTAGAGGGTTGGCATGAAGGGACATAGGGTGTCCCCAGTTGTATCTCAAGCAGATCGTAGTTACAGGAGACTAATTTGACCAGTACCTTCATGCGGGCGCCGAGTCTGCTCTTTACTTCTGAATCGGTAACCGAGGGACATCCGGACAAGCTCTGTGATCAGGTGTCGGATGCCATCCTCGATGAGTTTTTGCGTGCGGATCCACAGGCTCGGGTTGCATGTGAGGTTGCAACGACAACCGGTCTTGTTGCGGTTATGGGTGAGATCAGCTCGACGGCGGGATCTGTAGACGTACCGCAGGTGGTTCGGCGTACTGTGCAGTCGATTGGTTACACCAAGGCTGACTATGGATTTGATTTTGAGACCTGCGGAACCATCGTGTCTCTCAAGGAACAGTCCGCAGATATCAAGATGGGGGTTGACGAAGCTCTTGAGGTGCGGGAGTTGTCTGGGGATTATGAGGATGTCGAGGCGGTAGGTGCTGGTGACCAGGGCATGATGTATGGGTTCGCGTGTGATGAGACAGAAGAGCTCATGCCAGCACCGATCGCTCTTGCACATCGAGCTGGTCGGCAGCTAGCGGCGGTCCGCAAAGACGGGACGCTCGAATGGTTACGACCGGATGGTAAAACCCAGGTCACTGTTGAGTACCGCCACGGAAAGCCAGCTCGAATTGATGCAGTAGTGGTGGCGGCTCAACATGATCCGGAAGTTAGCAACGATGTCATCGAGCGGGATATTGAAGAGTTAGTGGTTCGACAATCCCTGCCCGCGGAGTGGATTGATGGGGATACACGATTCATCATCAATGCCACCGGTCGATTTGTTATTGGTGGACCAATGGGGGATGCGGGCCTGACCGGACGGAAAATCATCGTCGATACTTATGGTGGGATGGCCCGTCATGGCGGTGGGGCATTTTCAGGGAAGGATCCAACTAAGGTTGATCGTTCAGCCAATTATGCGGCGCGTTGGGTGGCAAAGAATGTCGTGGCGGCGGGGCTTGCGAGGCGCTTTGAAATTCAGCTTGCCTATGTGATTGGTAAGGCTGATCCGGTGTCCGTCAACATTGAGACTTTTGGTACTGGGGTGGTGTCTGATGAAAAGATCGAGTCGGCGGTCAACGCAACGTTTGATCTTCGGCCTGGCGTGATTATTCGGGATCTGGAGCTTCGACGGCCCATTTACCAGCAAGTCGCCGCCTACGGACACTTTGGTCGTGATGATCTTGAAGATGTGCCGTGGGAGCGGACTGACCGTGCAGCTGACTTGGCGCGTGCTGCTGGATTAAACGCCTAAACCGAAGGTCGATTACCCAGCCCGTTCTGTCCTTTCTAACCGCGACCAATAAAGAGTTGGTCAACCGGGAGAACCGTAGCCTCAAGCATATTGACGTGGTTGGGAAGCGCGGCCATGGTGATAGCGGCAGTCGCTAGTTCGTCTACGGTCATCATTGGCTCATCGGGGGCGTCGTTTGTTTCAACGCGTCGATCGACCATCGTGTTGCCCGGATTCAGACAGCTACAAGACACGCCGTAGGGTCGACCTTCCAAGGCAAGTACCTGTGTTAGACCCCAGAGGCCAAATTTCGAGGCGCTGTAGGATGCTGAATTCGGCCGCACGCGCTGAGATGAGATGCTTGCGACATTGATAATTCTTCCATGCCGTGCTCCGCTCATTACTCGAAGGGCTGCTCGCGCGCACAGGAATGGCCCGGTGAGGTTTGTGTCGAGTGTTGCCTGCCAGTCACTCAATTCCATATCGATGACAGGCGTGTGTCGGGCGATGCCTGCGTTGTTGACGAGTACGTCCAAGCGGCCGAAATGTGCAACGGTTTGGTCGATCAGCGCGTCTGCTTCCGCCTCGACTGTGACGTCAGTCGGAAAGGTCACCACATCGCCACCAAACGCCTGAAATTCTTCGGCTGCTTCTTTGAGCAAAGCGGCATCCCGGGCGGCTAGTGCCAGCCGAGCACCTTCGCGTGCGAAACCACGTGCGATACCTCGGCCAATGCCCCGGTTTGACCCGGTTACTATTGCCACTTTTCCGTCCAGTAGGCCCACAGTCGTCTCCAGAAGAGTCCATTAAGTGCCTCACAGTATGTCAGTCCGGAGGAAAAGAGGCGGAAAGCGGCCGGTGCCGAGTAAGATTTCTTGGGCTGGTAGCTCAGTAGGCAGAGCAGCGGACTTTTAATCCGAAGGTCGTGGGTTCGAAACCCACCCGGCCTACCTTCTTTGACAGGTTTGAAGAGTTGGTGGAACAGTCGAATTTGATGGGGATGCTGTTAGGTTCGCGAATTATTCGCGGGGATCGTAGCTAAAGGAGTAATCTTCGCGAGATCTAATTCAAACCAGGATGTTTTGTGAACATTTTTGCTGTTGAATATGGGTGTCGAGCGCGTGTGGCGGCTCGTTTTGTGGCCACAGTCGTGCTCAGCATGGTCTTGGCCGCAACGGTGATTGGTTGCGGTGGCAGCGGGGGCGAGAAAAAGAGCGGGGAATTTCGTATGAATAACAGCAAGCTTGCGAGTCCCGGGCATTCGTCCGGCAATTAGCGGTGGGTTCAACAGGTTGTAATCCTTATTAACGTAGTTCTCCGTCAAGATTTTGGTGATTGTCTACTGAGCAACGTCCGACGGGTGACGGATGACCCGGGGGCGGATCGAGCGCCTGCGTGGTCAGCCGACGGCACCAAGATCGCGTTTGTGAGGCGCCCTGGGATCGGATGGGGCGACATTTACATCATGGATGCAGACGGCAGCAACGTCCGGCAGCTGACGGATACTCCGGGTTGGAATTTAACCTTGCGTGGTCGCCGGTTTTGCCCCCGCGTACCTGACAGCCACGTTGAGGCCAAGAGACCTAAGAGTCAGAACTGACACACCATGTATAACGCCTAGCGAGGCCGTCGCAACGCCTCTGTGGGGTTTCCAAAGTTCTGTATGAAACTGATACGACCATCCGCTACTTTCAATCGAGTCACAAAATGCATCTGTACTCGTTCTCCTGACGCTGGAACATCCTCGCCGTGGCTTGTACCCCTCCAGCGGAAATCCCCCGTGTGGGTTCCCTGAAGTTCTCGAAACACAACAACTTGATCCCCTTCAGCGACAACATCGGTAACAGTCATTGTCCTATCCGGTATGGCTTCATTAAACATAGCTTGATACTCAAAATACCTGGACTTAATCGCATCGAGGCCTGACCACGACGGGTACAGAACACAATCGTGAGATAACAGATCATCGAGAACATCCGGATTCACGTCTCCCTGCTCTGCTAGCTTCCGCGCAAGATCCTTAGAACCGTCGTTAGACATTCAATGTTTCCTCCTTTTCCAAAGAGTAATTACAGGCAAAAATGCAAACAAAGGGCCTGTCGCCTGCTTGCACTTAATGCTTCGGACCGTCGGGTTGCCTGGGTTTGACGATCGTTTATCGATCGTCAAACAGGCTCACAACTCATCGCCAATCAAATTATTCCATAACAAACAATTGGCCGCGCCATTTGTACCCTAATGTTTTGGCGGGTCAGGTGCTCCGTTCGATTAGGAACGACCCTCATTCCTGACAGCCACGTTGACAGCCACGCGGGTGGACAACAGCCACCTGAGGTGGACGACTGTGGACAGAGCAAGTGACGTAACAGGTGTGGAGCGACGTGCATGGACGGCTATGGACGGTGGGGACATG